>Ga0116214_1000798_pt1 | contig 12448 bp, 9 predicted proteins | sample Sb_taG_FD_88964 | JGI IMG/M metagenome (GOLD analysis project Ga0116214, IMG submission 88964) | Peat soil microbial communities from Weissenstadt, Germany - Sb_50d_1_NS metaG | ecosystem: Environmental > Terrestrial > Soil > Wetlands > Peat | place: Germany: Weissenstadt | collected 2010-09-21
CGATACCTTTGACCGTGTCGCTTCAATGGGGCCACGGCGATGAAGCCGTGGAAGAGCTGGTCTGGGTTGTCGGGCGAGTCCTCCTGGAACAGGCTTCAATGGGGCCACGGCGATGAAGCCGTGGAAGAGCAGTCTTTCCTGACCCGCGAGGCATCGCCATGGCCAGCTTCAATGGGGCCACGGCGATGAAGCCGTGGAAGAGCATGGACGATACCGAAAAGCCAAAACGCCCGGGCAAGCTTCAATGGGGCCACGGCGATGAAGCCGTGGAAGAGCCAGCGCGGCGGCTCGGTTCTTCCCGCCAAAGTAGGGCTTCAATGGGGCCACGGCGATGAAGCCGTGGAAGAGGCGGTGAACTGGGCCTGCGTGGTGCACGGCCCGGAGGCTTCAATGGGGCCACGGCGATGAAGCCGTGGAAGAGGCGGCCTATGACCCCAAGACGCAGACGATCTTCTGGCTTCAATGGGGCCACGGCGATGAAGCCGTGGAAGAGATCGGCGACCATCTTCGCTTCGAGCTGGCTCATGTAGCTTCAATGGGGCCACGGCGATGAAGCCGTGGAAGAGGATGGGAGACCTGGCATGGACGCGAAAAAGAGAGCGCTTCAATGGGGCCACGGCGATGAAGCCGTGGAAGAGCGAGCGGCCGTCGGTCAACCGGACCTTGAACGGCCGGCTTCAATGGGGCCACGGCGATGAAGCCGTGGAAGAGACAATCCCATACGCTGCAAGGATCTGCGCAGGAGTAGCTTCAATGGGGCCACGGCGATGAAGCCGTGGAAGAGGTGAAGCCGCCAGGCCGACTCGGTTCGGAGATTGAAGCTTCAATGGGGCCACGGCGATGAAGCCGTGGAAGAGGGCCCGCCCCCCGGACCGTTTGGAGCAAAGGACTTAGGACCGGGTTTGCGAGAGGGTCGACCCGCGGGGGTGTCAGACCGATCGCGAGCTCGGGCGATGAAGTCGTAAAGTCCAAAGGGAACAGGGTTTGGGCGCAGCGAGAGGCGCTTGTAAGGCGTTTTCGAGCTAACATCCTGATTGCCAAGGAGCTACGGCCAGGATGCGGCCTATTCAACATTTCAGCACCTCACCGCTCGCGAGTCAAGGGACGAGAAAGGCCGCACCAGCCGGCCGGGCTGGCGCGGTACACGAAAGGTGGCGCAGGGGCTCTCCACTCTGGGCGACAGCTTAATCCATGGCGCCCTCGGAAAGGAAGAGCGCAGGCCGAAATGGGGTGGGTGGCCCACGGCGACGTGGCCTGTGACAGGCGCGGGGAAGCACTCGCCGATACGGAGGACGTGCCGGCAAACGGGCCCTGAAATTAGCAGCCCGCAAACAAGCCCAGGCCGTGAAAGCGCCCGCCCCCAAGACAGATCGGTCCGGGCAACGCGAGCGGCCTGCCTGAGTCGTCACGCCAGGTGATCCGCACATGGAGCCGCCGGAAGCGGCGGAGCTTCTCGGGATAGTTGTAGCGGACCGCAAGATCGGTTCCCGGCCAGAAGCCGACGCCCCGGTACTCGATTTCGGCAGCCCGTGCCAGCTCCTGGCTGTACCCAGCCTGTCGGATGGCCTTGCGAAGCAGGAAATCAATTCGGCTGTCGAGCTTTTCCAGGATCTGTTCCTGGCCGAGCTCGTCGAGGTGCCCAGGCCCGCGCCCCTGGCTCGTGAAAAGCCGCCTGCGAAGCTTCCGAGGGTCATCGTAGCCCGGAAGAATTACCGGTGTGACTGTCGCCCAGGTCGACGCAACATCGATGTAGCGGCGGAGGACCTTGTCGAAATTGGGGATCCCGCGGAGCCAAGCCACGGGAGACGTCTCCCCCTCTGCCATCAGCTCGGCGCCGCTGAGTAGACGAGCCAGCCGCAGGATATCCTCGTTCGCGTCCCCGCCGAAAACAGTCATGAGGGCCCTCCGGACGCTGCCGACGACCTCGGCGCGTCCGCTGCCGCGCGGCTCGATGCTGGGAAGAGGGATGAATGCGAGTCGCGGTCCGGGTACAGGGGCGTGCGGCTCGCCGGCTGATTCATTGTGCCCCAGCACGAACCCGGCCACCTTCGCGGCTGACCAGCCAAGCGCACGGGCCAAGCCGTCGCCGCTGGCGGCGTGCCTCATCATTGCCGCGACGGTAACGGTGTGCTGAACTGCGCCGAACGGGCGGAAACCGCTGGCATCCGGCTTCAACAAGATGAATGCGGCAAACGAGCAATGGGGTGGATCGGTCGCCCGTTTGTAGCCGACGAAGCTGAATGTGCTCAGGGGTGGTACTGGGTAAAATCCGTCGGGACGAACCCGGCCGAGGAAGGCTTTGTGCCTTGCAATGAGATCGTCGAGCGTGCCTTCTATGGGGACGCGAAGTCCCGCTGCCGCGGCGTCGGTTGACCGCCAGCGCTCACCCTGGAGCTTGTCCGCGTCCTGCGCGGAGATGACAGACGCAGACGCCGCGACCATATCGACTCCCCAGCCGAGGTGAGTGATGCTACGCGCGGCGGCGAGCAGCACCTCGCTGTGCCTCTCGAACTCGGGATCGGGATCAGAAAGCGGCCAGAGGTGGTGAACCGCGTCACCATCGCGAGCCAGATGGATCGGGCGTACCTCTTTTTCGGTGCGATAATCGGCGATGGTTGCGTCGCGGCCGTGAGACCACGACGCTGCCACCTTGTCCCCGATGTTGTCGGGTACGTAGAGCCGGTACTTCACCAGGGCGGGCTCAGCGTGGGCAGCGATGATCAGTGGCGGAGGCTGCCGTTCAATCCAGCGAAGCGCGGCGGCGGCGTGTTCGATATGTTCCCGCTCGTTCCAGCGGGCCGCAGCCGCGGCCACGAGGGATTGGAAGACACGGAGCGGCGAGGGGGGCCATTCCGGCTGCTCGAGGTCGCCGCGGGCATGGCACATCGACTGGAGAAATCGGACGCTGATGCACAACGAGGCCGGCATCATTTGGTCTCCCCGACGTCAGGCTTCTTGCCCTTCTTGCCCTTGGTCTTGGTTTCGCCTTCCCCCTTCACGTCCTTCTTGGCCCGTTCCCCGTCAAACTTCACCGTTTTGCTCTCGCCGACCCCGAAAGCGGCCGCCACGCCTTTGGCGTAGCTGAGCGCCTGCGCGTGCGTCAAGCTCGCGGGCTTGCGTTCGCCGCTCGCGATCACCTCCACGAACTCGCGTGGCTTCTCAGGGTCAAGTACGAGCAGGCAGCCTTGCCGCAGATAGCCCGTCGGATTGCGGGTGAACGCCGTGAGGGCGAGCCCCAGGATGTAGCGTCTCAGCGTCAGGGTTTTCTCCGCATCTCCGCCGGCGTGGAGGAGACGGAGCGCGGCGAGGCCCAGGGTCGCATCGCGGCGGACACCTTTGTGAGCGATGACACCGCCGTGCGAGCCGGTTGCCGGAACGTGGATGAAACCGCGCTCGGCGTAGGCATCCCTCGTTGCCTTGTCGGCCGGCTCTTCGAGAAGCTTGTCCGCAACGTACTCCGCGGCGGGTATGTATTGGGCCGACCGCGTTAGCTTGCGCACGTTGAACGCGCGGATCGTGGACGCGATGAGCCGAGGTAGCTTGGCCTGGGTGTCCCGGGAGTCCCAGACTCCGAAGACGAGGGAAGTCGGGGCAATCTTCGCAATGGGCACTGCGTCGCCTTTCAGCACGGACTTGAAGGCGTTTTGCAGCGTCTGTTGCAGCTCCGAGCAGCGGACGATGGCGTCTCCGGCCCGGTGGCCAGCCTCGAGCATGTTGACCTGCTTCTCGCCGGCCTCGACGACGATTTGGGGCACCAGTGTCTTGTACTCCCCCTCCGCGAACATGGGTTCGATGCGGTTCGCCTGCGAGCCGATGGTGTCAATCAGGCAGATGTTGTCACCGTCCGGGTCGCCGTCGATGTTATAACCGCCAGCAAATCCATCGCCCGCGGCGAACGTGGCGGGGAATAGGACCCCGTCCTTGCCCTCGACGGACGTCAGGTGCTCGCGGATGACGAGGGCCGCTGGCCCATCGTCCTTCAAGTAGCGGTCGAATTGCGTCAGGTCGCTCATCTGTCACCTTGGGTTGGAAATCGGGATAGCTGAACGGAACGCCTTGTGTTTTCTCTGACCGGTGCGATACCAGTTTTCAAATCGAAAGCGCAGCCCGCCATCGTATGGCAGGAGGCCGCAGACCGCTGCTGGGCACAATGAGGGAAGGAGAGGTATGCTCCAGGTGTAATAGTCGTAGACACGAGGCTGCTCGGTCCTTCGCGGCAAACAACGTTGCAAGCCGACGAGGCAAAGCAACTCGACAGCCGGAAACGCCGTGGTCGTCATATGAAGGTCGTTCGGTGAGAAGCCCACGTCCCGCGAATGGGCGTTGGGTCCGCGCCGCGCATCAAAGTAGAAGGGCTCGACCTTCTTGTCAGCGTTGTCAGGGTCGTGAGCAATCACACCAACGTCGAACAGGTTCGCGGCGCGAAATCGCTGGTCGCGCAGGGCGTTCTGCATCGCCCTCGCAATTCGAAAGCTTTCCATCGTCCCAGCCCAGACCTTCAGCTCCTTTCCGCCCGCTCGTTCGTCGTGCCACCAATCGAGACGAAGCGGCCGGAATGGCTGGCCGATCAAGATCGGCGACGCAGTGTTGTCTTGCGGGTCGAGCTGCAACAACTCGGCCTGAGACAGGTTGCTGATAAGCTCCGACAGCTCACCGCCAGCGGAGATGTGGAACCATGCCGATTCAAACCAGCCCTCCGCCCCAATCCACATCCGGTCGGCAAGCTCGAGCAGTCCGCAGCAAGCGAAGAACTGGCCGGGGTTGGTCACGTCGACCTTCACGCTCATGCTGGGCTTGGGTTTCATCACCTTGCGTCCTCCAGGGTGGCCGATGGATTGGCGCTGGCTGCGTAGTCCGCGGCGCGAAGGAGCGATTCGAGATAGGCCAGTCCCCAGCGTCCATACTTCCTCTGAAGTCGGGCGAAGCGCTGCGGCAATTGGGCGGTGATCGCCTGAACGTCCTTGCCTTTGGGCTCGGGGTCGAACGCCAAAGCTGACGGGAAATGGGGACGCCCTAACCCGTGGTGCACGGCGATGAGGTGCAAGACGAGATCCTGCTCCTGTTCGTCGAGTTTCTGGAAATCGGGCTGGTCCATCACGTCGAGGAGCGAGCCGAACTCATGGCGGTACTCGGTCAACTCGATGGGCTTCATCCCCACGCCGGACTTGGCGAGCCAGTTGTTTGGATCGGGGTTGCCGATTCCGCGCTGCCAGACGATTCGTTTCTTGCCCCGATCGTGGTGACTGGCGGCGATGACAATTGCCCGTCTTTCGCCTTCCGTCAGTGGTAGCTTCTCCACGATCGACTGCGCGTTCCGCGTGACGTCGTCGGTATGGACCCCCCAGGCAACAGCCTTTCGGCTTGTCCGCGAGCCGTCGTCGTCTGCGGAACCGGGCCGGACGTACCAGTACCAGAATCGCTTCCGGCCGCCGCCTTCATCGCTCTCCTCTTCCTCTTCCTCCTCGGCATCGGGCCTCGTGTCGAAGGTGCGGATCAAGCGCATACCGTCGGGAACCTCTTCTTGGTCCCACAGGCGGGCACGGCGCTGTCGCCCCTTCTCATCGAGCCATTCGTCGGCGACGTCGTCGGCTACGTCTTTCGGGTCGCCGGTCAGGAGACCGGCCTTTAACCCATTGACCTTGGGAGGAAGGATCACGGTCTGGGAGTTGATCTGGTCCTTTTTCTCCTTGCTGGCCAGCACTCCGGGAGCGAGATGCTTGACGGTCCCATCTTGCTGGAGCAACCAGGCAAGCTCGTCCGGGTGTTCTGCCGCCAACGAGACGAGGTGCTTGAAGACGCGATCGCTCCGGTCGCGAAGTATCTCATGGGGCTTGAGCGGATAGTCCTCGAGTAGGTCCTCCGGTTTGTATTGTTCCAGGAGCGCGCCGGTGATCAGCCCCACCTCCTCGCGCCACGCGACCTGTGTCTGCGGGGGGTCTTGCTCCGAGAGGCCGTGAAGGTATGGCTCGACGGGCGGACGGCCCGGTAGCCTGTCTCGGATCGTCGTTAGCGCCCAGGCGTCGAACAGGATGTCCGAGACCGGCAAGATGGCTGGCGGGGGGGAGAAAGCGGCCAGCCGCTCCGTCTGGTCGAGGTTGGCAAGGGCCTCCGGACTGCCGTCGCCGTTTAACTCGCGGAGCAAGGCCAGCGTTCTTTTCAAGCGGCACTGGTACTCGTCGTTCTCGTCGAATTCCTTCGGATGGACGACATCGACGCGCGTGTCGTCCCGGGTGCCGAACCGGTTCACGCGTCCGAACCGCTGGGCCATGCTTTCAAACGTCGATAGGTCGCAGACCAAGTCATCCGCCGAGATGTTCACTCCGACCTCGCCAGCGCTGGTGCAGACCAGGTATACGGTCTCTCCTACGGTGTCGGCGCCCGGCAGGAAGCGGAGGAAGACGGGCTTTTTCACAAGCTGATCCCGTTCCTTGCCGCGAAGGGTGCCGGTGAGCGTTTCAACCCTCCCCTCTCGCGTTCCGTTGCGAAGCTTCTCGGCGATCTTCTCGACCGCCTCAACGGTTCTCGCGAACACGAGCACGGCACGGTTCGCGTCTTTGTGCTGAAGAGCCAGTTCGGCGAGGCTGTCGGCCAGCTTCTTCTCGTCGTCGTTCAGGTGGAGGTGAAGGATCTTTTTCGCGTGGATGCGTTTGTCGACCTCCGGGACGGCGCGATCCTCCTCGCTCAGTCCGAAGACGCCGGTCCCTCGCGAGGTGGCAGAGAGCTCCATGACGCGGAAGCGTCGGAACTCCTTGCAGCGGTCCTGCTCTTCCTTGATTGCGACGAGCAGGTCCTGGAACGCGGGCTCCAACTGCGCCTCATCGTGAACGAGCAGGGCATCCTGCCCGAGGAACCCGGCATGGAGGGGCTTGGTTTTGAATCCGAGACCGTAGCCACTGAACAAAAGGCGGCTACCGATCATGTCCACCGTCCCAAGGATGATGGCCGGGCGTGACGGGTCGGCGGACCACTCGCGGTTGTCGGCGAACTGCCCTCGGAGGGTACTGATCGCCAGCGGGACTCCATCCGGGCTGGCGCACAGGGCCCGGAGGCGATCCCGGAGCCCGGGCTCGTCTGGCAGCCGCTTGCGGACCTTTTCTGCCTCGTCCGTTGCCTGATCAACAACCGTGCGACGGTTCACGACATACACCAGGCGCCGGGGAACATTATCGGGATTCGTCGCCAGAGCAATCAACCAGATGGGGATGACCGAGGTCTTCCCCAGTCCCGTGGGCAAGTTGCACGCCGGCGGGGGATCACCTGCCGTTAACCGCGCGAAGAGCGCCTCCTGCCAAGGAAAGGGTGCATTGCCGGTAATGGCCTGGAAGGCAGCGGTGAAGTCAATTTCGCTCATGGGCGTTCGCCTCATAATGACCACACTCTGCAGGTTCGAGGGCTCGGACGAGGGCCGGGGCCACTAAGTTGCGCGGTGCTCAGCGGGACTAAGGGAACGACTAGTTTCGTGAGCGGAATTCAATCCTTATTACTTTGTTTTCACAAGACTACCAACTTTTCTCTTGCATTTCCATAGCCGCGTCCACAGAATGAAAAAAGCCGGATGGGTAACCGACGACCCATCCGGCACCGTGAGGCAACCCGTTGCTGCGGGCTGACCCTGACCGGTCCAGGTATCGTACCTGGGAAAGAGCCTCACGACAAAGGCGTTCGTCGGGGAGGCAGCAGAAATGCCGACTAAGTTGATTAGCTACGACCTGCGAAGACCGGGCCAGGATTACCCCGAGCTCTTCGCCGCCATCAAGTCCATCGGGACTTGGTGCCATCCCTTGGAATCGACTTGGATCGTCAGGACGACGCTCTCGAGTGCCGATGTTCGCACGAGGCTGAGCAATCACGTCGACGCCAACGACAAGGTCCTCGTCACAGCTCTGGCTGGAGACTGGGCCTCCTCGGGGCTCGACAAACAAAGTAACGACTGGCTGCGGCAGAACGTGTGATTTCCGCTTGCAACCGCGGTCGACCCAGCCAGCCGTTGTTTCGGCTGGGTCGACGTTAATCCCGACCCGCGCTCCATCCGCGGCCCCAGCGTCGCGGCCCCATTGAAGCGTGAGTGGTATCCACTCTTTGTTCCGGGTCATGAGTATTTCCACGGCGCCCGCGCCGTGGCCCCATTGAGGTCTCACGTGACTATCACCACGTCCCTCGCATCGGGTGGTTCCGTCGGCCTGCCCAACGCCTCGATCTGCTCGGAGCACCGAGCACACAGGGGCACGAAAATCACCTGATCCATGTCCAGATCGATGATCTCATACAGCCTCGACTTCAGTCGTACCAGATCCATCGCGGTCAGTCTACAAACGAACACGGAAAATTGTCGTCGAATTCCAAAATCTTCGCATGTGGATGCCACCTTACGCAACCGCTTGGGATTGCTGATGTCGTAAGCGACGAGGTAGGTGTCCATGGGCAGTAGTCAGTGGTCAGCAGGGTCGTGAATGGGGAAGGCAAAAGGCAAAAGTCAAAAGGCAAAAAGTCAAAAGGCAAAAGGTCGACAGTGGTCAGCGAGAATCCGCGTGAATCCGCGGCCAGTCCTTTGCTGGGTTGGTTCTGATCATCGATTGTCGCGAGCGAACCGAAGGGTGGAGTTGATTTTCATGGCCCAGCGACTGAGGATGCAGCTATGGAAATTCCTGGTCGCGTACATAACGGCGTCGTGGTTTTCGAGGGCGAACTCCCGCTGCCGGAGGGTGCGGTGGTGACGGTCTCCTACCCGGCGCCGTCAAGAGCGGGTCCGCCCAATTCTCGACGTCGAGTCCGATTGCCGCTCGTGCCGTCCGATCGACCGGGAAGTCGTCCACTAACCGCCGAGCGCGTCGCGGAGCTTCTGGAAGACGAGGATGTTTCTGGCTGACATCAACTTGTGGCTCGCCCTGGCCTTCAGATCTCAGTTCCAGAGCCTGCATTGCACGATCCTTTCCTAGAAAGCAGTCGGCAGTTGCCACTCGCCACTCGCCACTCGCCACTCGCCACTCGCCACTCGCCACTCGCCACTCGCCACTACTCATCTGACGGTGAAACCCGTGTAGCGGGGGATGTCGCCGCGGATGAAGGCGGCTAGCATCCGGGCCTGGACCTCGAGCATCCGGCCGTAGGTCATGCGATAACCGAAGACCGGGTGGGTCACCTCGGTTGACTTGCGCTGCTCGTAGGCCTTGAAGAAAACCTCCCGGCCCTCGTCGTTGAGCTGGCAGGCGTCGCGCCAGGTCAGGAAATCGGCCGGCGTCAGCATGCCGTTGTTGACCAGGTTCAAGACCACAGAGTCGGCGATGATCGCGCGGAATTCCTCCATCAGGTCAAGGGCAAGCGAAGGACGTCCGTGGCGGCCGGCATGATAAAAACCTTGATACGGATCGAACCCGACAGTGCACGCGGCCGCGAAGCAATCCTTGCACAGGAGAGCATAAGCGAAACTCAGCAGGGCGTTCACCGGGTCGCGGGGCGGACGGCGGTTGCGCCTGGTGAAATCGAACGACTGGCCGGGCGGACGGACCTTGAGCATCCGGCCGAACTCGCCGAAATACAGCGCGGCGGATTGCCCCTCGAGGCCCAGAAGAACACCCTGGTCGGGCGCCTGGTCCACCCGACCCAGCATCTCGGCCATGTCTCGGGCCGCGGGCTCGTCGCTGCCCCGAGCGAGCGCCGGGTCCGGAATGTCCGCCTCCTCATCGGCGATCGGATCCTTCGCGTGGGAACGAAGGGAGCGCACCAGGAGCGTCCGCTGGTTGGCGATCTTCGCGGCCACGATCGACCGCGACAGCCCGAGCGTGATGGCGGGGTCGGCGAATGCACGGTACTGATGGGCGCGGAGGGCCACGTTCTTGGGCGGCGCCGGCATCACCGAGGCCACGAACTTGCCGTAGCCGGTCAGGTACGAGACCGGGATCTCCTGCTCGGCCAGTATTTGCAGCACCTGGGTCGAGACCTGGACATTGCCGAAGATGACCACTTGCCGGATGGACGCCATCGGGATCCGGTTGGTCTGCCTGCCGTCGATCGTGACGACCAGGTGCTCGGCGCGGCGGCCGACGTGGGCGCCCGGCTGCTGGACGTAGAGCACGGCCTTCTCGTCGTTCAGGGGAATGACGCGGGTGAGCTCGACCCCGTCGGCGCCCTCGCCCTCCGAAGGCTCTGCCGGCGGCTCGGGCTCGGGCCCGGAGTGCTGGATCGAATAGAGCGTTTCCTCGGGAAGGCAGATGGTCGCCAGCGAGCAGCCAAAGCAGCGGTGGCGGAGCTCGGGGGGCAGCGGCTCCGGCGGTGTCTCCCGCGAGGAGAGCTCTCGAATCCGGTCGATCGCGGCCAGGGTTGCCGCGCGAAGGGCAGGACCCAGGGGAACGTCGATCCTGGATTTGGATCCCACGTAGTAGAGGACTCCGCTGGGCACCGTCACCTCGAAAGCCTCCTCGACGAGCAGCCCCTGGGCGCAGAGCTGGACGGCGTCGTTCTGCCAGAATGTGGGCTCGCCGTGGTCGTCCTTGGGCGCCGCGGATCGCTTGGTATCCACGGGCCGCATCACTGCATCCTGTTCCTCGAGGACGTCAAGCTTGGCGGTGATTCCGAGCTTCTGGGAGCTGAGTGCGACGCTGCGGGTGCGGAGGGCGTCTCCCTCCTTCCTGGTCCGGCTGGCGAGCGCTGGGTCGTTGACACGCCGGTGCTGGAAGAGACCGTCCTCGACGTACTCGTTGGTCGGCATGACCGCCTCGACATATTCCAGGTAGTAAAGCCGCGGGCAGTAGCTGACCTGGTTCAAGGCGCGAACGGGAATCAATTCCTCTGCGGCTTCGCTCATCGATACCTCCTTCGCCATCGGGGATCGGGGCGTGGGTTGTAGGGCGATTCTGCGATCCCACGGCCCGGGGGACCGCAACGGCGGGGTTGGTTAGCGGGTTCTTGCCCCTTGATAGATCCGGCCAACGGCTTGCAAATCCGATACGACCATCGCGATCAACTCTGCTGGTTCCAGCACCTCGCAGTCGGGCCCCCAGTACATCACCCAGCGCTTGATCAAGCGCAGGTCGTTCACATGGAGTCGGAGGATCAAGGTGCCGTCGGGCTGGGGTTCGAGGACCTGGCCGGGATGCCAGTCCTTCTCGCGGATGATTCCGGCATAGGCCTGGGTGAACCGGAGCACGACGTGGAAGTCTCCATCGCCTCGGATCGTGCCGAAGCTTTCCGCCATGAACTCCTTGGCCCTGAAGTCGGCCGGGCGGCGGAAACACTCGCCCGTCTCCTCCACCGAACGCACCCGCTGGACCTTGAACAGCCGGATGGCGTTTCTCAGGTGGCAATGGCCAATCAGGCACCAGTCGTCGTCGGGGGCAAGCACCAGGTCGTAGGGATCGACGGTCCGCCTCTGCGTCTCGTTCCGACCCGCAGTCCAGTAGACCATGCTCAACTGCCGCGAGTGAGACACGGCCCTTACCAGAACCCGAAAGATCTCGGCATCATACGTCGTTCGAACGCGGGGCAGGACCGACAGGTAGTTTGTCAGCTCGTCGAGGGAGACCTCGATCGTGTCGGGGAGACTCTTGGAGACCTTGGCCATAGCGTTGCGAAGATCACGCTCGAACGGCGTCCCCCGGTACTGGTCCATGACCTGGGCGGAAATCAACAAGGCGACCAGCTCGCCCTCGGTCACTGGAAAGTAGGCAAGCCTGTAGGATGGGTCGGTGTAGAAGTATCCGTTCTGAACAATGTCAAATTCCAGCGGCGCACCAAGCCGATCGCGCATGAACTCGATGTCGCGCTGAATCGTCCGGCGCACCACTTCGAGCTCACGGGCCAGGGTCCGGGCGTTGGGCCAATCCCGTCGGCGCACTGCCGAATCGATCGCCAGGATCCGTTCCAGAGCAGGCCGGGTCGATACGCGCATCGGTGCCCCTTCTCAGATCAGTTCCGTCGGGCCGTTACATGACCCGCCCCTGCCAGTGCGGCCATCCAGGTCTTGAGCCAAGACTGCTCCTATCCTAACCCGGGTGGTGCGACCTCTATGGTCACCCCCCCCACTCGAAATTGGGGATTTTGGATTTTGGAATGGGGAATGGGGAATGGGGAATGAGGAATGAGAAATGGCGGATGGCGGATGGCGGATGGCGGATGGCGGATGGCAGATGGCGGATGGCGGATGGCGGATGGCGGATGGCGGATGGCGGATGGCAAATGCCGCGACAGAAAGGGCCGCCCACGTTTCCTGGGTGCCAGAAAGTGGGTGGCCCCCAACGCCGCTTGCATGCATCCGAGTCCGGTGGCCGCTCTCGCCCTGAGGCCGTCAGGGGCATGCCAGACGTACCAATCGCCCCCCCAGCCACCGGGCCCCCAATAGTGTTCGGCACAGTTTCTGCTTGCTGCCCCTCCCTGCACATCCAAAGACTTCCTGTAAATCTGATATGTTTAATATTTATTTAACTTGCGCTTTACTCGCTCCTCGCGCATTCTA
>Ga0116214_1000810_pt1 | contig 12376 bp, 5 predicted proteins | sample Sb_taG_FD_88964 | JGI IMG/M metagenome (GOLD analysis project Ga0116214, IMG submission 88964) | Peat soil microbial communities from Weissenstadt, Germany - Sb_50d_1_NS metaG | ecosystem: Environmental > Terrestrial > Soil > Wetlands > Peat | place: Germany: Weissenstadt | collected 2010-09-21
AGTGCGAGTTGGATGGCTGGTTACATCGTCACTCTGACGAGTCTCCCGCTCTCCTGCATGAGATCGGCCTATTACCAATTTAATTTGTTAATGTACATTATCGCGCCCACCGCCGATTCATCGACCCTCGGTAGTTAACACATACCGTCCACATTTAATAGTCAAACTGCATTAATGGGTAACTATATAGTGTGCTTGCTCTTCCATCCACAAGTGTGAACTTCATGTTTCGAGTGTAGTTTTTTCCCCGTTCTGGCACATCTGTTGAACAACTCATTCTGATTACTCATTTGAAGGAAGATGCTTTTGACCAAAGAGGATCGTTTCAAGAGGGTAGTGAGTTGAATAACCTAGGTGAGATAAAATGGGATTCAAGTTTGTATGCGGAAACTTTCAGAGAATGTTATTATTAGGCATGGTTCAAATGTATTTGACAGTTCTTCATGAACAGAAAGGTCCAGCCTTGTCATCCTGAGCGAAGCGAAGGATCTCGGCCTGGCAAGTGAAGTGTGAGGGCTCATATATGTCAATGCAACACACACGGCAGCACATGTCACTTGAGCAATACCTGCTGCTGATTACTCATTCTGATCAGCATTATGAATACTACGATGGTGAGGTTAGCTTGTTGGCAGGCGGATCATCGAATCATGCCGCAATCGCGCTCAACTTCGGTGTCGCACTTGATCAGGCTCTTAGTGATGATGCGGTTTGCCGACCTTATGTTACTGACAAACTGGTCCGCGTGAACTCCACGAAAATAGTGATACCTGATGTGGTTGTCTCCTGTGATCTTGCCGACCATGGAGAGTCACAAATCATCAATTCGCCTATCCTGGTTGTCGAAGTGCTTTCAAAATCGACTGAAATGACTGACCGCTTCGTGAAGCTGGCTCTCTACCAGGCGAAAGAGAGCATCCAGGAGATCATTTTTATAAGCCAGGTTATTCAGCGCGTCGAGATCTTTTCTCGTTCCGATACAGGTTGGCTCTACCAGCAATATGGTGCCGGACAAAGCTTTCGTTTTGAGAGCCTGGATATTGAAATCGAGATACCTCAGCTTTACCGGCGTCTTTCTATCCCAGCAGTAATTGAACACGTGGAAGAAGAGAATGAATAATCGGGGCGAAATGTAACGAACCGCTTCCTTCCCTTTTTTTACCGAAATATCCGCTTGACGTACCTCCTCTTTCAGTCTACAATACGTGCATGCTTACCTGAACGATTGATCGACATACAATTGTATCCTTGCCTCTGGCTGGAGGTTAGGAGGCCGAAGGTGGCAGACCGACTTGGGCAGCAACTTGGCAACTACCGATTGGTCAGCCTGTTGGGACAGGGTGGCTATGCTGAGGTCTACCTCGGACAGCATGTGCGGCTCAATCAGCAAGCGGCTATTAAGGTGCTGCATGCCCATCTGACTGTGCAGGAGGTTGAGCACTTCCAGCAGGAAGCGCAGACCATTGCCACGCTCGTACATCCCGGCATCGTGCGTGTTTTCGATTATGATGTGCAAGATGGCATACCCTTCCTCGTGATCGACTACGCTCCCAACGGCACGCTACGGCATCTTTATCCCAAAGGAAGCCTGGTCCCGCTTCCAGTGATCGTCTCCACGGTCAAGCAGGTAGCCGATGCCCTGCAATACGCACACGAGCAGAAATTCATCCATCGCGATGTCAAGCCAGAAAATATGCTTGTGGGTCGGCGACAGGAAGTGCTGCTCTCCGATTTTGGTATTGCCACTATCGCCCACAACACTTCCTCACTCAATGCCAGTGCAGAGGGTACATCCGGTACTCTTGCTTACATGGCTCCCGAACAGATCGAAGGACATCCGCGCGCGGCCAGCGACCAGTATGCGCTGGGAGTCGTTGTTTACGAGTGGCTGTGTGGCGAGCGCCCCTTTGAGGGGTCGGTGAGTGAGGTGATGGCTCAACATTTGAGCGTGCCTCCCCTCCCTCTGCATGAGCGTATACCAGAGATCCCACTCGAGATCGAGCAAGTCGTGTTGCGTGCCCTGGCGAAAGACCCCAAAGCGCGTTTTGCCTCGGTGAAAGACTTCGCTGCCACACTCGAGCAGGCCAGCCAGCGCGCCCTTACTCCTACAGGACACATTGCCAGCGAGCAACTCGCTATCAGTCCGATTGCTGCAACTAGCTATGACACGGTGGCAGTTGCGCCGAATCAACCTATTCTCCCAACGGAGACGACCCCATCTGCCGATCTGCCTATGGGAGATCTCGAACCGACCGTGTACCCAGGCTCCCCTACGCCACATGGGCTCGACACACCGCAGTCGGGTCAAGTGCTTACACCCACGACTGCTATTGTGTCACCTCCTCTGGAGCCAACCATGCCAGTTAAACGGAAGGCCAGACGTTTATCGAGAATGAGCGCTGCACTGCTGATTGGGTTGGTGGTCGTGATCATCGCAGGAGGTATCCTGGGTAGTGCGAGCTTGCTCGTGCACTTTGGGGTGATAGGCACGAGAAGCGGTGCCACCACTCCCACCGTGGTGCGTGGAGGCACCTGGACGGCGGATCTCTTTGAAGATCCGAATTCGTTTATCCCCAATGGGAGTGCTCAGTATTATAGTGGTAACGCCGACCAAGCGCTGTATCTACCACTCTTCTATGGGGATGCACAAGGGGTGGTGCATCCCGGAGCGGCAACCGAGATTTCTACAGTGCAGAATGGTGGCATCAGCGCCGACGCCAAAACTTGGACCTTCCATCTGCGACCGCATCTGGTGTGGTCGGATGGACAGCCTTATGATGCGCGCGACGTAGACTTCACCTGGCAACTCTGGCGCAATCCCAAGTTCGGTGCCAATGTTACATATGGCTTCAACCTGATCAGTTCGGCAGATGTCTCGGCGGACAACTTATCCATCAGATTCCACCTCACGCACGTCTTTGTCCCTTTCCTCTCGCTATGGGTGGACGGCTTATTTGCCCCGCTGCCTGCGCATCATTTCAGTTCGATGCCGCCGGAAGCCATTTTAAAGTCGCCCGAGAACCTGAACCCCAAGGTCACCAGTGGTCCGTTCATGATGGCCGAGAGCGCGCCTGGGGATCACTACACACGGGTGCGCAACCCCCGCTACTACCGCGCTAGCGAAGGGCTGCCCTACCTCGACAAGGTCGTCTTCCGCATCGAGGACATTACGACGGGGGCGGGCTGGACCCCCGTCCTTAAGGAGCTGCAGGCGGGTTCCATCGATTCAGCACTGATCGTCGATATACGCCTATTACCGACGTTTCAGCACCTCATCAACTATATGCTCATCTCTGCTTCCGTAAGTAATGATTTCGAGGGGCTATACTTCAACTTTCACAACACGATCTTAGCCAACCACCTGGAAGTACGCCAGGCGATAGCGATGGCGATTGATCACCAGGCCTTGATCGAGACGGTTCTGCATGGGGCCGCCACGCTGCTTTGTACCGACCATCCATCGGCTTTGCATCCGGGCTATCAGCCTGATGCGCCTTGCCCGCCATGGGACCCAGTGGCAGCCAATAAACTGCTGGAGGACAACGGCTGGGTGAAAGGCGCCGATGGTGTTCGTACCAAAGGCAGGCAGCGCCTGGAATTCGAGTACTCGACGTCACTCACATACAGTCCAGAGCGCATCGATGGTGAAGCGATCATCCAGCGCAACTTGCAGGCGATCGGCATTAAACTCGACATCCAGAATTATGACATCAACACGTTCTTTGGCCCTTTCTTAACCGGGGGAAACGCCTCACCCCCAACGGGAGCCGTAGCGGGCAGGTATGACATCGCCGAGTTTGCGAACAGCTTTGGCTATGACCCCGACGATTCCTGGTTGCTCTCCTGCGACCAGATCCCGCCCAAGGGCAGTGGAAGCAATCTTGACTTCTACTGCAACGCTGCCCTGGATACCCTCTACACACAAGAACTGGCGACAACCGACCCAGGTGTGAGGCAACACATCTTCAACCAGCTCCATCAGCTCTACCTGACGGAGCTCCCTTTCATCCCCCTCTACAGCACGCTACCAGTATCGATCGCTCGTAAGGGTACGCATAACTACCAACCAGGACCTTTTAGCGATACCTACAACGTCTGGGAGTGGGGGTGCGATGGGGGGAAGTGCTAGGCGACCCTTGCCTCTCCATCGAGCCGGAGCGAGCCTCGTCTAAGGCAATTTACCTCAAGTTAGACAGTTAAGAAATGCCCTCGATATACTGAGTGGAATCACCTATGCGAAGGTATGGAACAAGGATGAGAGGGAAAAACTCCACGCGGTGAAGGCAGGAGAACTATCAACAAAGGGAAAGGACATCATACACACGAAGAGGATGGCTAATCGAGTTGATGATCAATGGCATAGCGGGTAGCAGCGCTACGGGAGGAAACCTGGATCTTCTGGTAGATCGAGGTGAGGTGGTTATTGACAGTGCGAGGACTGATTACAAGTTGTTCTGCGATTTGTGCATCGGCCATTCCTCGTGCCAGTAGACGAAGGACTTCGACTTCACGGGCGGTCAGGCCGTCGGGATAGGCAGGCGATGGTTTCGCTGGCAAGTTCGATGCTTGTTTTGCCGGGGGTAGCTGTGGGGTCGCTACAGTTGATTGGGTAGTGAGGGCTTGCTCCGGCGTCATGTTGCGACCTTCGGCCCACGCGGCGATAAATGTCTTGTCTCCAAGTTTAGAGCGTACTGCGGTTATAGATCGTTCATACTCTGCACGATAGACAGGTGCAATGGGCGTACCCATCTCATCACGCCTGGCCTCTGCAGAACCCCAGAGCCGCGCTGCCCACACATGTTCCCCCTGGGATGCGAGCACACCCGCCAGTCCTTCCAAAGCTGACGTTATGTGCCGCTTCGAACTTTCCGTCTCTGCTAGCACCAGGCTCTCCTCGAACATCGCCCGTGCTGCCTGGTCACCTTGAAACGCAATCACTTTTGCCAGGAAGGCGAGCGACCGAGATGTATTGAGCCGGTCACCAATCTCTCTTACAAGCACCACGCTTTCATGCGCTAGAGAGCGAGCCATGACTGCGTCTCCTCGACTGAGGGCTATTTCTCCTGAAAGAAGAAAAGAATCGGCAATACTTGGCTTGTCATCCAGTTCCTTCCGAAGGGCACCTCCTTCCTCAAGCAGCAATGGTATTCTCGCAGTATCGCCCTGAGAAAGAAAGAGCACCCATGCTAGACCAAGAAGCGATAGAGCTATGCCTCGAATATTGCCTAGTTCGCGGAAGAGTGTCAGGCTCTCCTCGAGCATAACAAATGCGTTGTCATACTCTCCCTGCTCACTTACCACACTTGCTAAGGCGTTGAGCGACCATGCGATGTCATGCTTGTTATTCCCCTCTCTGCGAAGTGCCAGGGCCTCTTCAAAATGCTTTCGTGCCGCCACCAGATCACCCCTACCAGCTGAGGCGCCTCCTAAATAATAGAGTGCGTAAGCAACACCTCGTCTATCTTCCAGTTCCCGGTATAGATCCAGGCACTTCTTGCTTAGTGCTTCTGACAAATCATAGTCACGCTCGAAGTTAGTCATGGTCGCAGCCGCCCAAAGCCCTTTCGCTCGCACAGCTTTCTTGATCCCCTCGCTTCTCGCGAGAGCTTGCTCCAGGAAGTTTCGACCTTCACTATAATAACCGCGTACCATCCAGAATGACCTCAGCGCAGCCCCTAATCTTAGGGATTTCTCGATGTTCTGTGCAGCATCCCCTTGATCTAAGAACCATCCAAGCGCTGCCCGCAGATTCCCGTGTTCCTGATCCAATCTCTGCAACCACCATACCTGCTTTGGACCCCAAAGCTGGTGTTCAACCTCTTCTGCCAGAGCCAGGTAATACTCGGCATGCGCCTGCCTGGTAGCTTCCATCTCCTCATTCACAGTAAGGCGTTCCTGGCCATACTCTCGTATCGTTTCCAGCATCATAAAGCGTGGTTCTTCACCCTCCTGCTCCGTTTGTTGCAGCAGGCTTTTATCGATAAGCGAAGCGACTGCATCCAGGATCTCTGCTGCTTCATCGCCATTGCTGAGCGCAGCGCAGACTGACTCGATTGCTTGCAAGGTACAGCCGTCGACAAAGACCGAAAGCCATCTGAAGAGCCGTTGCTCCTGTGCATTTAACAGGTTATAGCTCCAGGCAATTGTATTACGTAGCGTCTGCTGTCGTGCCGGTAGATCACGCGAGACGCCGGTCAAAATAACCAGCCGTTGATCCAGGCGCGCGAGCAGTGCTTGCGGCGGAAGCAGTTTCATGCGGGCAGCCGCCAATTCGATGGCGAGTGGCAATCCATCCAGCCGCACGCAGATCTCTACAATAGCCCTGGCATTGCCGTTGGTCAATTGGAAGTCAGGTTTGACTGCCTGGGCGCGTTGGAGAAAGAGCGCTATTGCTGCGTTGTGTGAGAGCATTACAAGATCGGGCAGGCGTTTGGGGTCTGGAAGTTCCAGCGGCGGTACAGGGAACTCATGCTCAGCCTGTAGATGTAAAGCCTCTCTGCTCGTCACCAGCAACTTAAGACCAGGGCAGGAAGTTAGCAAATTTAAAACCTGCACCCCAGCATCAATTACCTGCTCAAAGTTATCAAGTAAGAGCAACACCTGTTTCTTACTCAGAATGTCTTTCAGGCGTTTCAGAAGAAATGGGTCAGCCCTTTCCTGAATGCCGAGTGTCTCGGCAATAGTTTGCACAACCAGTGTGGAATCGCTAATAGGAGCCAGGTTCACGAAAAAAACACCATCAACGAAGAAATCACTCAATTCTGCCGCCACCTGCAGGCCTAAGCGCGTCTTGCCTGCACCACCAGGCCCTGTCAGGGTGAGCAAGCGCAGATCTTCACTGCGCAGCAGTTGTAGGATAGCTTGCAGTTCCTGCTCGCGCCCGATGAAAGGTGTGAGTTGCACAGGTAAGTTATTAGGATGAGTGTCCAGCGTCTTCAAAGGTGGAAAGTCGGCAGGCAAGCCGGAGATAACCAACTGAAAGAGATGTTTGGGACGGGCCAGGTCCTTGAGGTGGTGCTCCCCCAGGTCGCGCAAGGTTACATCATCGGGCAAATCTTGTTCCACGAGATTGGCGGTTGCCTGGGAGAGAAGCACCTGTCCACCATGTCCGGCGTTCATAATGCGAGCGGCCCGGTGCACATCCAGACCAACGTAGCCTTCATGAGTTAGTGTTGGTTCGCCAGTATGCAGACCTATACGGACCCGCACTGCAGCGCCTTCCGGCCAGGGATGGGCTGAAAGTGCGCGCTGTACATCCACTGCTGCTAACACAGCATCGGTGGCACGAGCAAAAGCTATAAAGAAGGCATCTCCTTGCGTATCTACTTCGCGACCATTCCATTCCTGGAACGTAGCACGGAGCAATTGCCGGCATTCTGCCAGCAAACTAGGATAGTTGTCACCCAACTGCTGAAGCAGACGTGTCGATCCCTCGATATCAATGAAGAGCATGGTAACCGTTCCTGATGGAAGGTTGCGTTGGTCAGATTGACTTTGTCCGCTTTCGACTTGATGTTCAGAAGGAGGAACAAAGGGTGTCAGTTCAGTTGATTCTGTTTTGTAATGCTCTTCTAAAGCATTGGCAAAATCCTGTACGCTCGCAAAACGCTGCTGCGGGTCTTTGGCGAGAGCTTTTAATACGATACTTTCTACATTAGATGAAATCCATGGCATCTCTGCACGTAGGGAAGATGGAGGAGTAGATAGATGCTGGCTTGCTATCTGCTGTACTGACCCGCTAAAAGGAGGATTGCCACTCAACCACTCGTAGGTCACAACAGCCAGGGCATACTGATCGCTGGCCGGACGTGGTTTGCCCATCAGTTGTTCAGGGGCCATATAGATAACGGACTCAGCAACTTCCTGGGGCTGCCGTGCCTGCGCTGAACGGGTGCTTTGGGCAATAATGGCAGTGCCAAATTCAGAGAGTAAGACCTCATCGCTGTTACCCAGCAGCATACTCTCGGGTTTGACATCGCGATGGATTAACTTTTGGGTATGGATATACTGCAAAGCACTGGCCACTTGCTTGATGTAGGTGACTATGATTTCTAAAGGTACCCTTGTTCCTTTCGGGTGGCGTTGCCGCAACGTGCCATTGGGAGCATACTCCATGATGAGAAAAGGGAAACCATCATCCACATCAAAGTCGAGGATTCGCACGATATGGGGATGAGTGAGACGAGCAATTGTGCGTGCCTCGGCATAGAACCGATCTTTATCTTCACTTGTAAAGTGGGTATTCAGCACTTTGATGGCTGCCTGCGTATTGAGATGCTGGTGTTCTCCCAGGTAGACCTCGGCGAAGCTACCTCGCCCAATCAGTTTGAGTAGTCGGTAGTTGCCAAGTTGCTGTCCCACACGGTCGGTCATCCGCCATATCCTTTTTGGAATTTTTGGGCTTGTAATATTCAGATTCTACCGTATCCACTATACTCTACTGTTGTCAGAACTTCAATATTGACATGATGCATGTGAACATAACTGTTACAAGCGATACAACTGTTACAAGTGATGCAAGTGATGCAACTGTTACAAATACAAGTGGCAAATCCCTATCAGACAGATCCAGAGGTGTCATCCTCAGCAAAGAGGTGTCATTCTGAGCGCAGGAGTGTCATTCTGAGCGATAGCGAAGAATCTCACGCGCTGGGCTACGAGATTCTTCGCTGACGCTCAGAATGACAAGCGGGTGCTCCTCAGGATGACAAGTGGGTGATCTTCAGCATAACTAGCGGAGACTCTCCACTCATAAGGGGTACAGGGGACAGAGTCTCTGGCGGGGCGCGGGGCCGCGCATCTGGGGGATGCAATAGCGGGTCCCTGCTTAAACTCTCATCTAAAAGCAGGCCTGCGGCCTGCAAGAAAATTTATGAGTGGATCTGAATCATACACGCTTGACGTATCTAGTTTTCATCTATACAATACACTCATGCTTACCTGAACAATCGATCAACTTTCACTTCATTCGTTGCCTCATATTGGACGTCAGGAGGCCGAGGGTGGCAGACCGACTTGGGCAGCAATTTGGCAATTACCGATTGGTCAGCCTGTTGGGACAGGGTGGCTATGCTGAGGTCTACCTCGGGCAGCACATACGGCTGGATCTGCAAGCAGCCATTAAGGTGCTGCATACGCACCTGACAGATAGCGAGGCCGAACACTTCCAGCAAGAAGCCCAGACCATTGCCAGACTGTCTCACCCCTCGATAATACGAGTGTTCGATTTTGACGTGCAGGATGGCACGCCTTTTTTAGTGATGGACTATGCCCCCAACGGCTCTTTACGACAGCGCTATCCCAGGGGTAGCCTGGTGCCCATTCCTCAGATCGTTTCCTTTGTGAAGCAGATGTCAGCAGCCTTGCAATATGCGCATGCAAAGAAGTTTATCCATCGTGATGTCAAGCCAGAGAATATGCTGATCGGACAACACCAGGAAGTGTTACTCTCTGATTTTGGTATTGCTACGATCTCCCATAGCACCTCCTCGCTCAATGTAGGTGCGGAGGGCACTTCCGGTACCCTGGCGTACATGGCTCCCGAGCAGATCGAGGGGCATCCGCGCACTGCCAGCGACCAGTATGCTTTAGGTGTGGTCGTCTACGAGTGGCTGTGTGGCGAGCGCCCGTTTGAGGGATCAGCGAGCGAGGTGATGGCTCAGCACCTGAGCGTGCCTCCCCAACCTCTGCATGAGCGTATGCCGGAAATCACACCCGAGATCGAGCAGGTGGTGTTGCGCGCGCTGGCGAAAGACCCCAAAGCGCGTTTTGCTTCGGTTGCAGATTTTAGCACGGCATTGGAGCAGGCCAGTCAACGTGTTCTCACACCCACCGCACAGATTGCTAACGAACAGCCAGTGATCAGTTCAGTTGCTACAACAAGTTATGATACGGTGGAGGTTGCACCGAGTCAGCCACTGCTGCCAACGGAGACAACCCCCTCTGCCGATCTGCCAATGGGCCCACTCGAGCCGACCGTGTACCCAGGCTCCTCTTCGCCACATAGGCAAGACACTCCTCAGAGTGGAACTACATCCGAGACGCCGCTACCGGGTCAATTGGTTGCACCTACGGCTGCTGTCGCGTCACCTCCCATTGAGCCAACGATGCCGGTGCAGCGGAAGGCCAGGCGAGTTTCTCGGACCACGGCAGGTCTCCTCATTGGATTGACGATACTCGTCGTCGCAGGAGCTATCCTTGGGAGCCTCAGCCTGCTCACGCACTTTGGGGTAATAGGCGCACATAGCGCTCCTTCAGCACCCATCGCGGTGCGCGGAGGGACCTGGACGATTGGTTCCACTAACCAGCCTGATTCGCTCATCCCTTTTTCTGGGAATTCATATGCAGATCCTGAGATCGACCAGGCGCTGTACCTGCCCCTTTTCTACAGCGATGGATTCGGGGTGATCCACCCAGGTGCGGCAAGCGAGGTGCCTACCGTCCAGAATGGCGGCATTAGCCCTGATGCCAAAACCTGGACGTTCCACCTGCGGCCGCACCTGGTCTGGTCGGATGGAGCGCCCTACGATGCACGCGATGTGGACTTCACCTGGAAACTAGGTATCAATCCTCAGTTCAATCCAGGCTATCAGTTTGCCAGAAGCGTGTTTAGTTCGGCAAACGTTTCAGCGGACCACCTGTCGATTACCCTCCACCTCAAGCGAGGCTATGTCCCTTTACTCCAGTACTGGGTGGATGGAAACCAGGCTCCGCTTCCTGCGCACCGTTTCAGTTCGATGGCTCCCGGCCAGATCCTCAAGTCGCCGGATAACCTGAACCCCCAGGTCACCAGCGGGCCCTTCCTGATGGCTGAGAGTGCGCCGGGGAACCACTTCACCATGGTGCGCAACTCTCGCTACTACCTGACCAGCCAGGGCTTGCCCTACCTGGACAAAGTGGTTTTCCGCATCCTCACGCAGGATGCCATCAACGCGGGTCTACAGGCAGGCACCATCGATTCGACAGCTGCTAAATCGCTGGATGTAACACAGATGCAGAACTATAAGCGCCTGCACAGTTATGCACTCGTCGCTCCACCCACCAGCATTTATGTTGAGACGATGATCTTCAACTTCCACAATACGGTGCTGGCCAGCCACCTGGAAGTGCGCCAGGCCATCGCGCTGGCAATCGACCATCAGGCTTTGATCAGGTCGGTAAATACGATTTATCAAACGGGGATAGCTTACCCGCAATGTACTGATCACAGCTCGTTTTACCATCCAGGCTTTGATCCCACTGCCCCTTGCCCGATCTTTAACCCGGCGGTTGCCAACCAACTGCTGGATGACCACGGCTGGGTGAAAGGTCCCGATGGCGTGCGAACAAAGGGTGGGCAGCGCCTGGAATTCGAGTATTCGGCACCGATCAACGCAGAAAACGAAGATCGCAAAGCTCTCGAGGCGATCATCCAGCAAGACTTGCAAGCGATCGGTATCAAGCTCGATATCCAGAACTATCAGGAGAATTTTTTCTTTAGCCCTTTCTTAACTGGGGGAACGGCCTCACCGCCCACGGGCGCTCAAGCTGGCAGATTCGACATCGCCGAGTATACATACTGGAATGGCTTCGATCCAGATGACTCTGTATTGCTGGAGTGTGACATGACCCCGCCTAATGGAGGACTCAACTTTGGTTATTACTGTAACCCTGCTCTTGATACCCTCTACAAGCAGGAACTGTTGACGGCTGATCAGGGTGCCCGGCAAAACATTTTCGAGCAAATCCACTCAATTTACCTGACAGAGTTTCCTCTCATTTTCCTCTTCGGCGGTAGTACTCTTTATATGGACCGCAATGTGACGCACAATTTCCAGCCCAGTCCCAACTTCATTACGGACGAAAACATCGCCGAATGGTGGTGCGATAATGGGAAGTGTTAAGGAAATGATGACATTACAATTTGTCGATTTGCTTTCACCTCATTCGTCGTATCTATAGATACTCCTTCAAGAAAGGAAAACATCATGCGTTACTTACTGTTGATCTATCAAGACGAGGTTGCCCGTTCGCAATGGAGCGAGGAAGAATTGGAGGCTGAGTTCCGCGACTATTTTGCTTTTGGCGCTGAGACTGAGAAACTGGGAATAAAGGACGGCAATGCGCTCATGCCTACGAATACCGCGACAACTGTGCGTGTTCGCAATGGCAAAATTATGACAACTGATGGCCCATTCGCCGAGACCAAAGAGCAACTTGGTGGTTATTACATGCTTGATTGCAATGATCTGGACGAGGCTATCCATATTGCAGCCAAGATTCCTGGCGCTAAGCATGGCTCTATCGAGATCCGGCCAATAATGGAATTCGAGCAAATGCAATAAGCAGATGGATACAATACAGCAGGTTGTATCTGAAACGTTTTCACGTGAAGCAG
>Ga0116214_1000820_pt1 | contig 12338 bp, 6 predicted proteins | sample Sb_taG_FD_88964 | JGI IMG/M metagenome (GOLD analysis project Ga0116214, IMG submission 88964) | Peat soil microbial communities from Weissenstadt, Germany - Sb_50d_1_NS metaG | ecosystem: Environmental > Terrestrial > Soil > Wetlands > Peat | place: Germany: Weissenstadt | collected 2010-09-21
GTCACCATTCCTACTCCTACGGTGGCGAAAGATGCTCCCATCACAGCAGTGAAGCGATACCCAAAGCGTATGATTATCTTGCTACTTAGAGTGGATGAAATCGGCCATGCAATCAATAATGGGCCAAGTGTAACGCCAGCGCTGGTCGCTGTACCACCCTTTACACCCTGCACGAAAAGGGGAACATAAGACGTAATACCAAACATAATGACACCAAGGATAACTCCGCCAATGCTTGAAATGGCAATAATACGATTCTTAAATAGTGTCAATGGTAAAATTGGCTCAGGGGCCCGATTCTCCTGATAGATGAAGAGGACTAGCAGCAGAGCAGAAAGCGCAAACAAACCGATACTTGGAAGCGAATTCCATGCCCAGTTCGTTCCTCCTTGAAGCAATGCAAAAAGCAACGCTACAATCCCACCGGTAAGCGTTAACGTTCCTATGTAATCTAAAGATAATTTCTTGCGTTCTACCTTTTCATGGAAAAAGATAACCAGCAAGAAAGCGGAAAGAAAGCCAAAGGGGATATTGATATAAAAGACCCATCGCCAGGAGAAATGGTCAACGATAAAACCGCCAAGCGCAGGACCTACAACGCTGGACAAGGCCCAGACACCACTAAACAGTCCTTGTACTCTCGCTCTTTCTTCAAGTACAAAAATGTCGCCGATGATCGTGAGCACGATTGGTAAAACCGCTCCTGCTCCTAAACCCTGAATGGCGCGAAAGACAATCAACTGTTCCATGGATTGAGATGTGCCTGATGCGATAGAACCCATGAGAAATAAAGCAGTACCAAATAGAAAGATTGGTTTTCGCCCGAAAAGGTCGGCGAGTTTGCCATAGATAGGAACTGTCGTGGTGGAAGTCAGCAAGTAGACCGAAAAGACCCACGAGTAGAGTGTGAACCCCCCCAGTTTCCCGACGATGGTTGGCATTGCTGTGCCGACAATCGTTGTATCGAGAGAGGCCAGCGACATACCCAGCATGAGCGCGATAGTAACAATAATCTTCGCTTTTTTTGTCATGGGTGAACTTGCCTATCTCATGCTTGATATGTGGATAAAAACTATACGAATGATAAAACATGACATGAAGTGTACATTATTCCATGAGCGCGATGTCTTTCTCCTGCCGAAGGAACAACGAATACCGAATGTAAATCCCACTACCCGCGATTCAAAAATCTCCACCTTGATGTAGTGTGATACTGTGCTTCGCACCGAAACGACAAGTCCAATAGACTCTGATGCAAATTCTACCACCTCTGGCACATTGTTTCGTTCTGGTGGTGTGCCACACGGTAAAAGTCGTATTTCTTTCGTTTCCCATGAAAGGTCTCTTGATACGGAAAGCGATATGAACTTAAAAGAAGCTTCACAAGCCAACAGAGAGATTCTTTATGTCAGTTCGATACCATCCTTATCGCGCCATCAATCCTTTCTAACTACCGTTATTTTAGCCATCTTCAGGTAATTGAATGTCTTAACAAACGGACGTTTTTCGAGACAAGATGGTTAAGAAAAAACGTCGTTTGCTTAGAAAGAGTAAACCACAATTTCTTTGGCAGCAATATTGGAAGAAACGTGTATCTGTAGCGTGATTACCAGAGGTGGTGTAGCAATATAACCATTGCCTTGATGTAAGAGGCTTTTCAATCGTTTCTGTATTTTGCCAGTTAGCGATGCGCTCTTCACCTCTCGCTGAGCCAGGAAAAAGGCACTAGCTGTCCTATAGCAGCCGAAAACCTATATTTCCCGCTGGGTGAAGTTCCCGAACATATGATATACTGTTCGGGAACCAGTATTCGGTTCAGCATGAGACTCAGGGAAGTGAGCTATGGCGCACACGACTCCTCTCGTACAGGATGGCATACTCACCCACTTGCAAAATGGGCAGACCGCTCAGCTCGCGGTCGATACTCCAGACTGGTATACCTGGCTGGAGAACGCCTCCTCTTTCACCTTTCGCAACGCCTCCGGGATCTTCACTGCACGCAAAGAACAGGCCAGTAACAAGCGCGGTGGACAGTATTGGAGAGCCTATCGCAAGCGGAATGGGAAGCTGTACCGTTCCTACCTGGGCAAGTCACAAGAGTTGACACTTGAACGGCTACAATCGGCTGTCGTTTTGCTATCGAGCAAGGGGGAACAAAATGGCCTGATAGGAGGGACGAGCCAGTCGTCTGAGGCTTCCTTAGTGGTGCATTCACGTCCGCTAGGAGCTAAAGGAGAAGCTTCACCACAAAAGGCGGCCATCTCGAAATCGTGGATTTCCACTCTCCCGGTACCACCTACAGCACTGATTGGCCGTGAAAAAGAGGTGCAGGCGGTCTGTGACCTCTTGCGGCGTCCATATGTGCGTTTGTTGACGCTCGCCGGTACAGGTGGTGTTGGCAAAACGCGTCTGGCACTGGAGGCTGCGCGGGTCTTGCGTACCGACTTCGCCGATGGAGTCTGCTTTGTGCCGCTTGCCCCCATCAGCGACCCCGAGCGTGTCATGCCCACCATCGCCGGGGTACTGGGCCTCTGGGAAGTCGGAGACCGTCCCCTGGTGGAGCAAGTACAAGACGCGCTGCGCGGCAGGGAAGTATTGTTACTGCTTGATAACTTCGAACAGGTTTCGACGGCGGCGTTTCAACTTTCCGCCCTTTTGGCTTCCTGCCCTCGCCTGCGCCTGCTCGTTACTAGTCGGGCAGTCCTGCACCTCTCAGGTGAATATGAGTTCCCGGTTCCACCTCTCACTGTGCCAGACCTCACTCATCTCCCAAAGCAGGACGCCCTGATGCAGATTGCAGCCGTGTGCCTCTTTATCGAACGTGCCCGAACCGTCCACCTTGGTTTTGAACTGACGGATGCCAACGCGCACGCCACCGCTGAGATCTGCGCTCGCCTGGATGGACTGCCACTGGCCATAGAACTGGCAGCAGCGCGCATTAAACTCCTCCCCCCGCAAGTACTTCTCAAACGCCTCTCGCATCGGCTTGCGATCTTGACTGGTGGCGCGCGGGACTTGCCCGCTCGTCAGCAGACACTGCGCAACACCATCCAATGGAGCTTCGACCTGTTGAGTACAGAAGAACAACGTCTCTTTCGATGCCTCTCAGCCTTTGTGGGTGGTTAAAACCTGAAAGCGGCCACCATCGTCGTGACGGCGCAAAGTGCAACAGACAGTGGGGAAGGCGATATGGAGGCGAACTTGCTGGACGGGGTGACATCTTTGCTGGACAAAAGCTTACTGCAACAAGCAGAGCGAGATGGCGAGGAGCCACGCCTGCTCATGTTGGAGACGATCCGCGAGTTCGGGCTGGAATGCCTGCGGGCTTGCGGAGAGAGAGAACAGGCGAGGCGGGCACATGCGCTCTATTATCTCGCGCTCGCCGAAGAAGCGAATGGATATCTCTTTGGAGCACAGGCGGTGAGGTGGTTCGAGCGGCTGGAGCAAGAGTATGAAAATCTGCGCGCCGCCTTCCAGTGGACCCTGGAGTGCGAGACAGAAGAGGCAGGAAGCGGCATCGAGATCGCGGTGCGCCTGGGGAGCGCGCTGTGGCGGTTCTGGACGGTTCGTAGTCACCTGAGCGAAGGACGTGCCATGCTCGAACGACTACTGGCTGCAAGCGAAAGGCACGGCTCGCTGGCGCGAGAGAAAGCGCTACTGGCTCTAGGTACGCTCCTGTGGCATCTGGGGGATTATATGCGAATAGGGGAAATGGTCGATGAAGAGTTGTCCCTGTGTCGGCAGCTTGGTGATCAGCAGGGAGTCGCGCATACCCTCATCGGATTTGCCGGAACAATCGCACAACAAGGCGACTATCCACGCGCACAGTCCATGGCAGAAGAATCTCTGGCCATCTGTAGAGCAAATGGGGACACCTGGAGGGCTGCATCTAACCTCTTGCTGCTTGGACGCATTGCTTCTGCGCAGGTTGAACATGCCAGGGCGCAGCAACTGTTGGAAGAGAGTCAGGTGCTGTACCGAGAGCTTGGCTATGCGGGAGATATGGCCTGGCCACTCATCTACCTGGCACGCAACGCCATCGCCGAGAGTAAGCACAGGCAAGCGCGCTCCTGGCTTGAGGAAGCCCAGGCGCTTTTCCGTGAGGCAGGCAACAGAATGGGATGTGCCCATGCCCTCAGCCTGCTGGGACAGGAGGCGCTCGAAGAGGGTGAGCTGGTCAGAGCCTATGATTTGCTCACGGAATGCCACCTGCTCAATCAGGAGACGGGCAATCGGCGTAACATCGCCCACTCGCTCTTTCTGCTGGCAAGTGTAATTGCGCAGCAGGGAGATTACTCGAGAGCCACGGCGCTTTATGAGCAGAGCCTGACCCTGGCCAGAACATTGAAGCATCAAAGGCTGATCGCCTCTTGCATGGAAGGCCTGGCTGCGATTGAAGTTGCGCAAGAGCAGGCGGCCCGAGCAGGGATGCCGGGGGGAGCGATGAAAACGCCACCTGCTTCTTCGATCCGACGAAGGACCCCCAACAATCTCGCGGGGTTGACGGCACGCGAGGTGGAGGTGCTGCACCTCGTGGCTCAAGGTTTGAGCGACATTCAGATAGCTGATCAACTGATCGTCAGCCCTCGTACGATTACCACCCACCTGACCTCCATCTACAATAAGTTGGGAGTGAACTCGCGTACTGCTGCGGTCCACTTCGCTGCCGAACACCACCTCACCTGACTGTGACGGTCCCTGCATTTCCCCAAAAATACGTAAACGGATACGTAATTTCTAGGATGAATAAAGTTGCTCTTCCCGTGTAGAATCAGGGCAATGAAGACTGTTGTGTGCGTAAACATTGAAAGAGGAGGCATGCATGGGTATGACACATGATGGCCTGTCGTACTGGCAGACCGAAACCGAGGGGATGGAACTCCTCGATACAACAATTGGCGACCTCTTAGATCGGCGTGCGTATGAGCTTCCCGCCCAGGAAGCCATCGTCTATTCCTGCTATCCTGAATTTGGTGGCGCACTCGACATCCGCTGGACCTACCAGGAGTACCGTGACCGAGCCAACGAAGTCGTTAAGGGTTTGCTGGCGCTGGGCCTCAACCAAGGCGATCACATCGCCGTCCTGGCAGCCAATATCCCTGAATGGCTCCTCCTTGAGATGGCTGCTGCCAAAGCCGGGCTGGTGCTGATAACAATGAACCCTGTGCTACATGCGGCAGAAGTCGAGTACATCCTCAAGCAGGGTGATATCCAGGCACTGTTCTTCATGGCTCGCGTCCGCGATTATGATCATCTGGCGACCATCCGCTCGCTGACCATACCGGGCAGAAACAATGGTGAAGTGACAAGTGAGCATCTTCCGAGACTCCGTTATGCGTGCCTGATGGGGATGTCTCCTGCTGGTTTGCTTGAGCAAGAGGGTTGGCGGCCCACACTGTTCGGGGAGATGGTTGCCAGTGGTATCCAGATCAGCGATGCTGCGCTAGTCGGGCGTCAGGCGACGATCACTCCACTGGACCCGGCTATGATTATGTACACCTCGGGCACGACCGGCTCTCCGAAAGGAGCCGTGCTCACCCATCGCGGCCTGCTCAATAATGGGTGGCTCATGGCCCATCGTTGGGGGTTGGAGCAGACGGACAGGTATTGCACACCGATGCCGTTCTTCCATGCCGGAGGTTGTATCGCAGGCATTTTGGCAGTACTCGCTGCTGGTTGTACCCTCCATCCACTGGTCGCTTTTGATCCCGTCAAATTCCTGCAGATCAACAGCCGCGAGCGCTGCACCCTCTCTGGAGGGGTGCCGACTATGCTTCTGGCGGTGTTGCAACACCCGGACTTTGATCAGTATGATCTCTCCTCGCTCAAGCAAGTGCTCAGCGGTGGCGCTCCCATCCCGGTGGCCTTGATGGAGCAGGTGCATGCGCGTATCGGAGCAGACCCGACAATCCTCTATGCGCAGACCGAATCCTCCTGCACCATGACGCAGACCCTGCCGGAGGATCCGTTTGAGCGCAAGGCGGCAACCTGCGGGGTGCCACTGCCACACACCGAGATCAAGGTGATCAATCCTGTTACTGGGAAGACCGTACCTTGCGGCGAGCGAGGAGAAATGTGTTGTCGGGGCTATCTGCTGATGCAGGGCTATTATAAGATGCCAGAGAAGACAGCGGAGACCATCGAACACGACGGGTGGCTGCATACTGGCGACCTGGCGACGATGGACGCGAGCGGGCATGTCAACATCGTGGGTCGGCTCAAAGACATGGTCATTCGCGGCGGCGAAAACCTCTTCCCGGCGGAGATCGAGGAGTTTCTCATCCGTCATCCCAAAGTTGCCGATGTGCAGGTCGTCGGCGTGCCGGATGCGTTCTTCGGCGAGGAATTGCTGGCGGTAGTACGACCCAGGGAAGGTGAGCAGCTCACCGAACAAGAGTTGCGCGACTACTGCCGTGGCCAGATCAGCCATCAGAAGACCCCGCGTTACATCCAGTTCGTGGAGAGTTATCCCATGACCGCCAGTGGCAAGATACAGAAGTTTGTGCTGCGAGAGCAGGCTATCAAAGCTCTGGGTCTGGTGGATGTAGCGCAAGTACGAATGGCGTAGAAGCACTGGAGTGGGTGTTCCATTGACAATGGATAGTCGATGAACCTCCTCTCTCGTAGGAGTGTAGTAAAGGAGTGTTATCATGCTCAGCACCAGATTTACGGACCTTGTCGGATGCTCAGTACCTATACAGCAAGCGGGGATGGGGGATCTGGCGAACCCCCGGCTAGCAGCAGCGGTGGCAGACGCTGGCGGGCTCGGAATGGTATCGGTATATGGGTACCCACCCGATCTCATCGCCGATGTGCTCGACCGCCTGCGGCACCAGACAGCGGGGTGTATTGGGGCCAACTTCATCATGCTTTTTGTCGACCCCGACCAGGCCCATGAGTGCGTTGCTGCTGCGGCCTCGAAGGTGCGGGTCGTCGACTTCTTTCATACTGATCCCGATGCCGTACTGGTGGAAATTGTCCATAACCATGGCGCATTGGCTTGCTGGCAGGTCGGATCGAAAGAGGAAGCCGAGGCTGCTGTTGCGGCCGGCTGTGACTTCATCATCGCCCAGGGAATTGAGGCCGGAGGTCATGTGCGTGGTCGGATAGGGCTGTTGGCGCTGCTGAGTGAAGTCCTCGACACCGTCGACGTGCCGGTGCTCGCGGCAGGAGGGATCGGGACCGGCCGCGCCATGGCTGCAGCGCTGGCCGCCGGAGCAGACGGGGTGCGGGTCGGCACGCGTTTTGTCGTGGCGGAAGAAGCAGAAGCCCATCCAACCTATATCAATGCCCTCATCGAGGCGCGGCCGCAGGATACGGTCTACACCGAGGCATTTGGCGTCGGCTGGCCACCTCCAGATGCGCCCCATCGCCTGCTGCGCTCGTGTCTGCAGGCTGCCGAATCCTTCCAAGGGGAGATTGTCGGTGAGGGGATGGACTATTACACGGGCGAGCGGTTCCCTATTGAGCGTTTCCACCCAATCGGCGTCACCAAGAGCTACACGGGAGCGATTGAAGCGATGTCGCTGTGGGCAGGGGAGTCTGTCGGCGGGGTGAAGAAGATCGAGTCAGCCGCGGATATTGTGCGCGACATGGCGGGAGAGGCTGAGCGCCTTCTGCGGCGCTGGCGCTAAACAAACGGTCGATATCCGTTGTTCGACAGTCTGCCCTACTTATCATATCAATCTGTATACTCAATGGAAACATCTTTCTCCCTTGCAATGAGCAAACATTCATTTCAATGGCTCGTGTGATGTTGCCCCACAAAAGTGGATCAAGCACAAATCCTTGTCTTTCAGAGAGGAGGGCAATCATGGCAAGCACCGATCAATGCGATATCCTGCTCCAGTTTCGGCTGACTGTCATGCAGGATCTGCAACACCGCATCCTCAATGTCTCTCCGCTCACCACTTTGTGGGTGAAAAGTCCGCTCTCGCGGCGGATTGAACAGGCAGTTCCCCCGCTGGAAGTCAAAGCGTGTTGGAACAAACCGGACCTGGCTGTCAGCGATGGGAGTGTCGAGCTTTCGGCAGAACTGAATGGAGGGGCGCGCCAGGTTCTCAGCGGGCGCATTCTCACACTCGACGGCACGGTAAGCGCCCGACAAACGGTCACCAGTGCCGTCGATACCAGCCAGCGTCCGTATGTCTGCCTCGAGGAACCCACTCCTGTCCAGGTTGACCTCCGCCAGCTCAAAGTCTCGTACGAGGGATCACGCTGGCCAGAGTTGATAGCCACACTCAATCCTGTCAAAGAGGCTACGTCACTGCGTCCTGTCCTCACTACCCAACTCTTTGGACCGCTCGCGCGCTTTCCCCTGACGTGCATGCCCTGTTCCCTGCCACTGAGTGTGCCGGATACCCAGGGAGTTGTTGTCGCAGGAACGCTCCCCATCAAACACGTCGTTCCCGGCCTCCTGGCGACCCCTGCCTCAGTGGCTCTTGGGCTCATGCTCGACGAAAAGCGCGCTGTCCCATCAATCTCCGTTGGCGTCTTGCCGCCGATGACCGATTACAACGCCGCCATCGCGTTGAGCGAGCATGGCTTGAACTCCATGCTCACCCATCTCTGTGCACAGGGCGAGGCGATTGGCCAGATGCAGCATGCGCAGTTCGGTGAGATTGAGTGGCGCTGGGAACAGCTGAACGTCAAACTACGGCAAGGCGTGCTGGTGGTCAGCGGATTCCTGGTTCAGCAAGGAGTGAAACTCTCGGTGGTGGCTGAGGTGAAGAGCACGCTTGTGCACAATGGCTGCGTGCAGAGTCACATCGTTGCGAGTAATGCCGATGCCAACGGAGCAGAGACGCTACTCGCCGCCTGGAACGGGGTGCTGAACATTCTCTTGCGCTCACGGGTGATCAATGCACCGGACCAGAATGCGCGAGATGCAGTACGGCTTTTCCAAAGTTTCGCGATCCCAGCCAGCACACAAAGCGTTGAGAGTGTTGCACAGGAACTGCTGGTGACCGATGAGCAGCTCATCATCTATTACACCATCTCCAAGAGTGAGGAGGAGGTTCCGCTCGAAATTCCTCCCGCGAAGCCAATCATTCTCATCACCCAGCCCCATATGCCCCAGCAAACCGTAAAGGGGGCACCTGTCACCATCGAGCTTGATGCGCAGATTACCAAAGAGTCGACGCCTCCCTACGATTATGCCTGGACCAGCGATCTTTCTCCGAACCTAGTTCCACAGTATGGTTCCACATTTACCATTTCCTCCATTCCAGTAGCCGCAGCCATGGGAGGGGGACCGCAGACGCTCACCACAGCCCATCTCAAGGTCATCGACATGTTTGGACAAGACGCCCAGATCCAGGCTCCGGCGAAATACCTGCCTTCTACAAAACGACAGCAGCACCAGTCTAGAGAGTTCCATGTATCCAGTTCAGGTGCGTCTGGGGTGATCGGGTCTGTCCCCAAGTGGCTCCTCATTGCACTTGCTGGTCTCGTGGTCCTTGCTGCCAGTGGCATTACGCTGGCTCTTGTGCGCCACGGCGGGACGGGAACGCAGGCCAAGCCTGGGACGTTCACTTCGTTCTCCGTTCCTACGGCCGGTAGCAACCCTTACGGCATCACGGTGGGCTCTGATGGCAACCTGTGGTTCACCGAGAGTAATGCGGGCAAGATCGGGCGCATCACCCCTGATGGGAAGATCACAGAGTTCTCCACTCCGACGCTCGATAGCGCGCCTCGTGGCATCACGAAGGGGCCGGATGGTAACATCTGGTTCACTCAGTGGGACGGCAACAAGATTGGGCGCATCACCCCCAGTGGGAAAATCACAGAGTTCTCCCTTCAGACGCCCGGGAGTGCACCCGAAGGCATCACGTCGGGTCCGGACAGCAACCTGTGGTTCACCGAGCCTTGTGGCCTTTGTACCAGTGGGAGCAAGATCGGGCGCATCACCCCTGGCGGCACGATCACCGAGTTCTCCCTTCCTGCTGCCCACCCTCTTCTCCCGTATGACATCACGGCGGGTCCGGATGGCAACCTGTGGTTCACCGAGCAGGAAGGCAGCAATAGCATTGGGCGCATCACGACTAGTGGCCAGGTCACCGAGTTCCACCTCGCTCCAACGCTCTTTGGCATCCCTTATGGCATCACGATCGGCCCCGATGGCAACCTGTGGTTCGCCGAGAGTAACACCCTCTCTCCTGGCATTATGCGCATCACGACTAGTGGCCAGGTCACCACGTTCCCCTTTACGACTGTTGGAGCCGGGCCTACTGGCATCACGACCGGCCCCGATGGCAACCTGTGGTTCACCGAGGGGGGCGTCGGCAGTGAGGACTATATCGGGCGGATCACGCCCAGTGGCGCGATCACCCAGTTCCGTCTTCCTACGACCGATAGTGGGCCTACTGGCATCACGACCGGCCCCGATGGCAATTTGTGGTTCACCTCGAAGACTGGGAACAAGATTGTGCGGATCACACCGGGCGGCAAGATTACCGGGGTCTCCACACCGACTGATCTCGCAAGCGAGTCTTCTGGTGACCTCACGGCTGGTCTGCCTGGTGCCTTCTTTCCCTTGATTCAATCCGGCGAACCTTTCTTACGAAGGACACAGGCCCTGTAGCAGATCGCAGGATCGGAGGACACCAATGGAATAAGAGTATCTGTCACATCCCTGGGTACTACCAGCTCGCTCGTGTGCTCAGGGACCGCTTCTTCAGTCGGCTCAACCTGGGACATCATCTGCATGACATCCGACCCACCCTGATGTGCCGGAATGAGGCAGCACCTTGCAGTTCAACAGAAAGGAAAATTGCTGTCGACAGTAAGGGTTCGCTACATCGTCAACGCCGTCGACACTGTCATCACTAATTACTTTCAACATCTCGACTTCTGCAAAAGATGCATCCAGCTCCAACTTTCACAATGCTATCTTGAGGTGACCTCCGTCGCTTGATAAGTGCACTGGGTGGGGTAGTCAGCGGCAGGCAGGCCATGCTAGATGTTTGGAAGCCCGAACCTGGATGTTGGAAACAGATCTCGCTAGAAGTCTCCGATCTCTCCGCTACTGTCGAGTCGCTACAGTTGGAGGGAGTCCACTTTCGTAAAGACGTCGCAGTGCCTGAATGGCCTCTGTGGTTGGCGAACACCACCATCTAGGTTCTACACCACCTGAATGTAAACGGGGTCAGAGTATAATCTGGCCCCTGGTTATTTAGACAAAGGAAGCAGGTGGGATTATCGATTATCGCCTGTTTCCTTTCCCAAAGGACAGAGACATATGAAAGGGAAGACACTTATACGAGGAAATATGGAGAGCTTTGAGAAAATAAGCAGGAGTCTTAACAAACGACCGTTTTCTGAAGTTTTCATGCTGGTTTCCTGTGTATTTTGTCGCTCGTGGTACTTTCCCCGAAAATGTGTCCATTTTTCCCTGAATAGTTACTCATTTCCGCCAATATGTGCTACTTGATCTCACAATCACTTAATCGTCGCCCATTTTGAGTGAAAGTGATCACAGAGTCAAATAGATCACGTTCATTCGCTTCTGCCGCATCTGTAAGACAATCTCTTCTTATGCTTCTCATATAGAGCTTTAGAACGACGAGTTTGTACTTTCGAGCAAATATTCAGGGAAAAAGATTTCCCTGAATTGTTGTCCAGAAAGTGTGATTTATGCTCAACGGGTGAGCAACTATTCAGGGAAAGTACCAGCTCGGTTGCTAGGTATCAACAAATTGCCGTTGTTTCCTTTGCAGAAAATTGGACGGTTTTCGAGACAAAGGAGAAGGAACTTTTAGCGAAGGAGGTGTCAATTTCAGAACTCCTCTGTACAATTGCTTCGTGGTTCTCAGATGTTCAAATCATGTGGTGAAGGAAGGAAAGAAAAACTCCATTTTTCTCAGGTAGATGTGCAAAGAGAGACGAATCGCGTTGAGATATCTTTGGTTGGTAGTTATGCTATTCACTCGACGGAATGCCCCTTTTGTCCAGTGAATTGGATCAATGAGGATGAAGATAGATGTTATGATGGTGGCATGCGCTTCGTTTCAATCGCTACTGCTTCTGCTTCGCGTCCCACCGTGCGCAGAAGAGCAACATAATTTCTTCGGATGATCTGTGTATGAGGGTGCAGTGGCCCCAACTGCAGCTCACAGATCGCTAGGGCACGCTCGAATAACGGCTCGGCTTGCTCGTACTTGCCCTGCGCCTGGTAGAGTCCAGCCAGATTGTTGAGGCTATTGGCCGTGCCAGGATGCTCTGGCCCCAACTGCTTTTCCTGGATGGCCAAGGCGCGCACGTACAGCGGCTCGGCTTGCTCATACTTACCCTGAGCACAGTAGAGGAGGGCCAGGTTGTTGAGGCTATTGGCCGTATCA
>Ga0116214_1000828_pt1 | contig 12260 bp, 12 predicted proteins | sample Sb_taG_FD_88964 | JGI IMG/M metagenome (GOLD analysis project Ga0116214, IMG submission 88964) | Peat soil microbial communities from Weissenstadt, Germany - Sb_50d_1_NS metaG | ecosystem: Environmental > Terrestrial > Soil > Wetlands > Peat | place: Germany: Weissenstadt | collected 2010-09-21
CCGGAATCGGTGAAATGCGCGCAGACCATCACCATGTCGCAGCCGGATTCGAGCAAGCGAACCGCGGACTCTGGCTTGTCGAAAACGCCCTTCATCGCGCCCATGCCGATATCGTCGGAGACGGCGACGCCCTCATACCCAAGTTCCTCGCGGAGAATGCCGGTCAGGAAACGGTGCGATAGCGTGACCGGGTTGTCCGGATCGATGTTGGGATACAGAATATGCGATGTCATGATCATGGAAAGCCCCGCTTTTATCGCGGCAGCGAAAGGCTTCAGCTCGCGGGCGCGCAAACCGTCGAGGCCGAGCGTTTGTGATGGCAGGCCAAGATGGGAATCGATGCTGGTATCGCCATGTCCGGGAAAATGCTTGCCGCAGGCGAGGACTTTTTCGGCTTGCATGGCTTCGATGAAGGGCAGGGCGGCTGCGATGACGGCCTCCGGCGTTGTCCCGAAGGCGCGGGGCCCAATCACCGGATTATCGGGGTTCGTGTGAATGTCGAGCACGGGCGCGAAATTGAGGTTTATGCCGAGGGAGTAAAGCTCACGTCCCATCGCGCGGCCGACTTCGGCCGAATGCTCCGCCCATCGCGCGGCATAGGCGAAGCGCGTAAGCGGCGGCGGTGTCCGGCACACGCGGCCGCCCTCATTGTCGATCGCGATAAGCATCCGCTCGCGGCCTGCCGCAGCGCGAATATCGGCGATCAGCCGGGCATGGCTTTCAAGCCAGGCCTCATAGGGAAGATCATGGCGGAAATTGCTCTTGAAGAGGATGACGCCTGCGGGCCGAAGACTGGAAAGAAGGGCGCGGTCGTGATCATCGAGAACCGGCGAGGGCTTGAGCCCGATGAGAAAATGCGTTCCGGCGGAGGCGATGGCGTCGCGGGGCATGCGGTTCACTTCGATCATGGGAAAAGGTTAAGCCGAATGTGGCTTGGCGCCGCCCTGCAGCCAAATCTGCGTCATGCCGCCGAAGCCCAATCCAAGCGAGCCCCATAAGACCGCTCGCGCGCCGATCGACGCAAGGCGAAAATTCCACAGGACATTTGCCGGAAAACCGGCCGGAACTTCATCGACGGGAGGCATCGCCAGGGAGGCGATACCCGCCACCACGACGAAGACGGCGGCCGCGATGAGTGTACCGTTCCATGCGCCGAGCCTCGCCGCAAGGGGCAGGGCGAGCATCGCGGCGAGGATCATGGCGAGGAAAGAAATAGCGAGCATAGCGAAATAAAGCGCGGTCCGCGCGCCGATTGTCGCCGCCTCACCGATCGCTGGCGGATTGGCCGGATATTTCAGCTCCGGCACGAGCACGAGAGCGGCGAAGCCGGCAGCCGCGAGCAAGGCTGCGAGGGGGCGCGGATCGAAATCTCCCAAGCGCCCATAAGCGAGGGCAAAAGCCAAGCTGAATAGGCCGCCGAGTGCGGCGCCATAAACAAGGCTCGCGGTAAAGAGTCCAGCGCCGCGCTGCACGCTCCGGCTCACGATTTCCGGCGCCGGCGGTTGCCCGGCCGCCGCATCCGCAGCACTTTCAAAGGCGATCGCTCGTTCGATCGAAGGCTCCCCCGCGACAGACGCAAAGGCAGCCGCAAGCAACCCCGCGAGGAGTCCGGCGAGCAGACCGCGCAGGAGAAGACCGCTAACCACACACCCGCCCCTTTAGTGACAAGGAAAAGCCATGATGTGTCGGCCATCGTGCAAAAATTCATGCAGATAATGGCCGGAGATGAGCGACGTCGCGCCTTGTTCGGCGCCAACGAAATAGATGACAAGGAGAGCCAGAATACCGGCGAATGCGGCCCAAAGGAGAATCTCGCCGATGGGGATTGGAACCGGCCGGGTTGCCGGAGCATGGATAAGGCTGCTCATGTCCTTCCTCACTGGGATCGATCACTGGCTCTCGCGCGTGCCGCTCGGAAAAGGAAGCTGTGCACGAACCGGGCGCATGGGGAAGGCCGCACCCTAGGAGCGGTTGGAATGTCTGTCAACGCGGCGAGAGCCTGGACGAAATTGCTGTAAATCCCCGTCAGCCGGGGGCAGCCCCAATCCTGTTGCTGCCACTCGCGACCCTGAAGTTATTCAGGCTTGGTCGCTTGCGCGGATTTGATTAGGATGACGGCGAGCGCGAGGGCATTTCCAACCTAGCCATAACAAAATTGTCTTGCCTTTCCACCAGTCTATCAGGCAAAGCTGCGCGCCGCCGCCTAGGGAGCAAAAGTTATGCGTTCGTCAAAAACTGCCCAGACCCGCCTGAGAAGCAATCGTGGATTGTTCGAAATGGCCGCCGCGGCGGGCCTGACGATAGCGGGGCTCCTCGTGCTCGGCGATCCGCCGCTTCCTGTTCTGGCGCAAGGCGCGGGCGTGCCGGTCAATGAGCTGATGGCGGATGAGGCTTTGCCCGACATCGCCCTTGGTGCGAGCAATGCGCCAGTCACGATCATCGAATATGCTTCGATGACCTGCGTGCATTGCGCGGCGTTTTATGCCACCACCTTTCCGGAATTAAAAAGCAAATATATCGATACCGGCAAGGTCCGTTTTATCCTGCGGGAATTTCCCCTCGACCCTTTGGCGGCCGCCGGTTTCATGGTGGCGCGCTGCGCCGGGGATGACAAGCGTAATGCCATCGTCGATCTCCTGTTCTCCCAACAGAAAAACTGGGCCTTCACGGAGAAGCCGGTCGAAGCCTTGGCGGGTCTCCTCAAGCAAACCGGGATGAGCCAAGGCAGTTTCGAGGACTGCCTCAAAAACCAGGATCTCTACAATAAGATTGCCAAGGTGCATGACCAGGCGGCCGAGAAATTCGGCGTCAAGGCCACGCCGACCTTCTTCATCAACGGCAGGAGAGAGAACGGCGAATTACCCCCGGACGCACTCGCAAAATTGATCGATCCCTTGCTGAAAGGCTAAGCGGATCAAAACCGTCATTGTGCGAAAAGGATAGACTGACGTGGGCGAGTTCTTCCGCAAAGCTCAAAACATGTCAAGTGAAACCCGTGCTTCATCCGACATGCGTCCCTGGTCCCACGGCGGATCGAAAACCACCGCAACTGTAACACCGAGAACGCCCGAAACCGCGCCAACCACCGCCTCGATCGACCTTGCGAGTTCGCTCGCCACCGGGCAGCCCGGCGCGGTCAAGGTCATATCGATCTTGACAAGGCGATCGTCGCCAATGTCGACTTTGTAGATCAGACCGAGCTCGTAAATATCGCAAGGAATTTCAGGATCGAACACGGTTTTCAGGGCAGCGACGATGTCGTTTGTATAGCGCCCGCGTTCGGCTTCCGGCACCAATGGATCGAAGAGCCATTGCGGCACGTTCGGCATGACGTCCTGGTCTTCAACGGTTTCTTGGGTTTCGACCGGTTGGGCTTCGATGGATTGGGCTTCAGCCATATCCGATTCCTCTTTTGTCAAGCAAATAGGCCTTCGGCTTTGATCAAGGCTTCGGCGAGCTTATCGACTTCCTCGAAGGTATTGTAGAGCGCGAAGGAAGCCCGGCACGTCGCGGTGACGCCGAAACGCGCAAGAAGAGGCTGGGCGCAATGGGTTCCGGCGCGCACGGCGACGCCTTTTCGATCAAGGATCGTGCCAATGTCATGCGGATGCGCCCCTTTCATGTTGAAGGAAATAATGGCGCCCTTGCCTTTGGCGCGGCCGAAGATGCGCAGCGAATTGATCCGCGACAAACGTTCGTGTGCATAATCGCTCAAAGCCATTTCATGCGCATGAATGCGTTCGCGGCCGATCCGCCGCATGTAGTTCATCGCCGCGCCGAGCCCGATCGCCTGCACGATCGGCGGGGTGCCCGCTTCAAAACGATGCGGTGGATCGTTATAGGTCACGCGATCCATGGTGACTTCCTCGATCATCTCGCCGCCGCCAAGGAAAGGCGGCAATTTCTCCAGCCATTCTTTTTTTCCATAGAGCGCTCCGACCCCAGTCGGCCCATAGAGCTTATGGCCGGTGACGCAATAGAAATCGGCATCTAGGTCAACCACATCGACATCGAGATGAACCGCGCCTTGCGAACCATCGATCAAGACCGGTATGCCGCGCTCATGCGCGAGCCTGACGATCTCCTTCACCGGCGTCACCGTGCCGAGCACATTCGACATATGGGTGAGGGCAATGATCTTGGTCTTCGCGCTCAACGCCCGCTCGAACGTATCAAGCGAAAAGTTTCCCTCGTCGTCGACATCCACCCATTTCAGGACGGCGCCCTTGCGCTCGCGAAGAAAATGCCAGGGCACGATATTGGCGTGGTGCTCCATGATCGAAAGGACGATCTCGTCGCCCTCTTTGATGAAAGCCTCGCCAAATGAAGCCGCGACCAGATTGATGGCTTCGGTCGCCGATTTCGTAAAGACGATCTCGTCAGTCGAGCCGGCGTTGAGGAAGGCACGCACGCTTTCCCGCGCGGCCTCATAGGCGTCCGTCGCGGCATTGGCGAGATGATGCAGACCACGATGAACGTTGGCATATTCGTGGTAGGTCGCGTGAACCATCCGGTCGACGACTTCCCTTGGTTTTTGCGCCGACGCGGCATTATCGAGATAAACCAGTGGTTTCCCATAAACCTCTGTCGAAAGGATTGGGAAATCCTCGCGGATACGGGTGACATCGAGGGGCGCGTCCACGGCTATATGCTTGTTCATGCCTTGCTCCTATCCGGGATGCGCCAAGTCGAAATCCAAATCCATAGCCGCTACACGTTCGCGCCAGCTGGGACTGGCGGCACAAGCGCTTTATGCCGGGCCGAAAGCCAAGCCCTCACCTCGCACCGGAAGGCATTGATCAATCCGTCATGCCCAAGACCGTCGATCAACTCTCCCGCGAAGGCTTCCAACAGAAGCGCCTCGGCTTCGGGGAGGGGCAGCCCTCTCGTTTGCAGGTAGAACAATTGGTCGTCGTCCAAACTGCCGCAGGTGGCGCCATGCCCGCAGACAACATCGTCGGCGAAAATTTCAAGCTCCGGCTTATTGTTCATCGCGGCCATGTCGGACAAAAGCACGGCTCTGCTGAGCATCTTACCGTCGGTCTTTTGCGCGCCCGGCGCGACATGGATTTTTCCTTGGAATACGCCTGTGGCTTCTTCGTCGAGAATATATTTGAAGGTCTCGCGGCTAACGCAAGCTTGCGCGGCGTGCTCGACGTGCAAGGTCGTATCGGCATGCTCGCGGCCGCCAAGAAGGGAAACTCCGCTTAGCGAGGCTTCCGCCCCTCTGCCGTCGAACCGCACAAATATCTGGCGCCGGACAAGGCCGATGCCGGAGACGAGCGCGAAACTGTCGAATTTTGCATTGGCGCCAAGTCGCGCCATCATGGTTTCGAGGCGCATACTGCCCGGCGCGGTTCCCGTCACCATGGCGGTATGAGCGAGACTCGCTCCGTCGCCGAGGGAGACGATCAGACAGGCGTTGGCTTGGGCTGTAGGGACTGTTCCCGCGTGATGTGCGGCATGGCAGGATTCGGCGAGACGAATCGAGGCGCCCGCGCCAATAATCAAGGCCGAACGGGAGAAATGCGCGGCGGGCACGGGCGAAGCCGAGACATGAATGAGATGAACGGGCTCGGCGAGCACGGTTCCAGGCGCCACCTCGATCACGACGCCGTCCTGCATCAAAGCCGCGTTCAATGCGACGATCGACTCCCGTGCGCCAAGATCTTTCGCAAGATCTTGCAAAGACAGCAGCGCGATCAGATCTGGCCGCCCCTCGGTCAACACGCAGGCGAGCGAGCTGACCTTTAATCCTTCCGGCAAACCACTCGACAATTCCGGCGCGAAGAAGCCATCGACAAGGACAAGACGCGGTGCCGCCGCTTCACCCGTAGCCGCGAATTCCTCGCGCAAAGCGCTGAGCACTGTGGCTCCAGGGGCCGTCGCGACCGGCAAGGCATCGCGCATGAGCGCGCGCAAATCTGTATAATGCCAAGCCTCGATGCGGCGATGCGGCAGCCCCGACGCGGTGAAGACCTGAAACGCGTCTTCGCGCCATTTGGCAACGCAAGCGTTGCCGGGCAGCCTTGCCTTGGACTCATCGAAGGTGCTGGCGAGGAAAATCTCGGCGGGCGTTCTCGCTTGGAGGATGTCGGCGCTCATTTGAACCTTAATCTCTATGCGACGGCCGGCTCGGCATTGTAATCGCGGTATCCGCTCTTTTCGAGTTCAACCGCCAATTCCTTGCCGCCGCTGCGCATGATCCGGCCATGCGCCATGACATGCACCGTGTCCGGCACGACATAGTCGAGAAGACGCTGGTAATGGGTAATGACGAGAAAACCGCGGCCTGGCGCGCGCAGCGCATTGACGCCACCGGCAACCACTCGCAAGGCGTCGATGTCGAGGCCTGAATCGGTTTCGTCGAGAATGGCGAAGGAAGGCTCAAGCAGCGCCATCTGGAGAATATCCATGCGTTTTTTCTCGCCGCCGGAAAAACCGACGTTGAGGGCGCGCTTCAACATTTCCTGGCTGATCTTGAGCTTATTGGCGGCAGCCTTGACCCGTTTCATGAAATCCGGAGTGGACAACTCTTCTTGTCCTCGCCGCTTGCGCTGTGCGTTCACAGTCGCCTTGAGAAAGGTCAAGGTTGCAACGCCCGGAATTTCGATCGGATATTGGAACGCGAGGAAAAGACCCTTGGCCGCGCGGACATCCGGCTCAAGGTCTAGAAGGCTTTCGCCATTCAGCAGAATGTCGCCGCTCTCAACCATGTAGTCCTTGCGGCCGGCGATGACATGCGACAAGGTCGACTTGCCGCTACCATTCGGTCCCATGAGCGCGGCAACCTCTCCGTCCCGAACCGTGAGGTCGAGATCATCAAGGATCTTGCGTCCATTGATGGAGACGCTGAGGTTCTTCACTTCGAGCACGATTTTCTCTTCCTCACTTAATATTTGGAGGCCGCAGACGCATTGTCCGCTTGGCCAGCCCAATGCCTCGCCCCGAGCGAGCGATCAGCCGACGCTTCCCTCAAGCGAAATCGCGATTAATTTCTGTGCTTCCACCGCGAATTCCATCGGCAGTTGCTGCAAGACGTCGCGAACGAAGCCGTTGACGATCAGGGCCGTTGCCTCCTCTGCCGAAAGCCCGCGCTGCATGCAAAAAAACAGCTGGTCCTCGGAGATTTTCGAAGTCGTTGCCTCATGTTCGAATTGCGCGCTGGGATTTTTCGATTCGATATAAGGCACCGTATGGGCACCGCAGGAATTGCCGATGAGCAGCGAATCGCAATTTGTGAAATTTCGCGCGCCCGTGGCCTTCCGATGCGCCGAAATCTGACCGCGATAGGTGTTTTGCGATCTGCCCGCCGAGATTCCCTTTGATATCACCCGGCTCGTTGTGTTCTTGCCGAGATGGATCATCTTGGTCCCAGAATCGACCTGCTGGCGGCCATTGGAAATCGCGATCGAGTAGAACTCGCCGCGCGAATTGTCACCGCGCAGGATACAGGACGGATATTTCCAGGTGATCGCGGATCCGGTCTCGACCTGAGTCCAGGAAATCTTGGAATTTGCGCCCCGGCAATCGCCGCGCTTGGTGACGAAATTATAGATTCCGCCGCGGCCGTCCGCGTCACCAGGATACCAGTTCTGCACGGTCGAATATTTGATCTCGGCATCGTCATGGGCGATGAGCTCGACGACTGCCGCATGCAGCTGATTCTCGTCGCGCTTGGGCGCCGTGCATCCTTCGAGATAGGAAACATAGCTGCCCTTGTCGGCGATGATCAGGGTGCGTTCGAACTGGCCCGTGTTTTGTTCGTTGATCCGGAAATAGGTCGAGAGCTCCATCGGGCAGCGGACGCCCGGCGGGACATAGACGAAGGAGCCATCGGAGAACACGGCGCTGTTCAAGGTCGCATAATAATTGTCGGTCGTCGGCACTACCGATCCGAGATATTTTTGGACGAGTTCCGGATGCGAATGCACGGCCTCCGAGATGGGGCAGAAAATCACCCCGGCTTTGGCAAGCTCTTCCTTGAAGGTGGTGACGACCGAGACGGAATCGAACACGGCATCGACCGCGATCCGGCGATCCGGGCTGATGCCCGCGAGAGCCTCCTGTTCGCGCAGCGGAATGCCGAGCTTGGCGTAGACCTTAAGAAGCTCCGGATCGACGTCTTCGAGCGACTTCGGGCCGGCCGCTGTCTTGGGCGCCGAATAATAGTAAATGTCCTGAAAATCGATCTTCGGATACTCGACCCTCGCCCAGCGCGGCTCGGTCATTGTTAGCCAGCGCCGGTAGGCGCCGAGCCGCCATTCGGTCAGCCACGCGGGCTCGTTTTTCTTCGCCGAGATGAAACGGACAGTCTCCTCATTGAGGCCCTTTGGCGCCTTATCGGATTCAATGTCGAAGAAATATCCATACTTATATTCGTTGACGTCGATCGCCTTCACGCGATCGACGGTCTCTTGGACCGCAGCCATGCCCTTCTCCTCACCTTGGCGGTTTCAAGGACCGCTGGTTCAGATATCGTAACCTACCATATATCGTAACGTATCTTAATCTTGAAACGTGTCTTAATTTATTAAACGTGCCTCATACCTAACGTATCCCAATTATGGGCTTGGAAGGCGTCTTGCAGCCCTTCGCCGGGAAGCAGCCGGATGCTTATGCGGCGGGCTTGTCCCGCCTTGCCCGGATTGATTTCACCGTCTTTACAAGAGCTTGCACGAAGGAAACACAATCTTCCCGTCGCGAATTCCAGCCGAGGCTGACCCTGATTGCACCCATCGCCAGCGCCGGTTCCACGCCCATCGCGCTCAACACATACGACCGTTGCACCTTCCCCGACGAACAAGCCGAACCCGACGATACCGCGAAACCCTCCATATCCAAAGCCATAAGCAACACTTGCGCTTCGATGGAGGAGAGGCCGAAGCAGGACGTATTCGGCAACCTTGGCGCGCCAGCGCCGAAGAACACAACGCCGGGCAAGGCACGCGCGATCTCCGCCTCCATTTCGTCCCGCCAGAGAAACAGCGACGTGGTTTGCTCCCCTAGCCGGGCCTTCGCGGCAGCAAGACCTGCGGCCATTCCGGCAATTGCGGCAATATTTTCGGTTCCCGCGCGCAACCCCCGCTCTTGGCCGCCGCCGCGCAGGAGCACATCTTCTATGTGGTAAGAGCCGGAGCCAAAGCACAGTGCCCCGGCGCCCTTCGGCCCGCCAAATTTATGTGCCGAAAAGACGATCGCATCGGCACCCATGCTGCCAAGCTCACAAGGGATCTTGCCCGCGGCCTGAACCGCGTCGCAGATCAGAAACCCGCCAGCCGCATGGACGATCTCCGCGGCCGCCGCGACCGGTTGCAGCACTCCGGTCTCGTTGTTGGCGGCTTGAATGGCCAACATAATTCGATGCCCGGCGGCGCTCGCGCGTGCAACCGCTGCGTCAAGGGCCTCGAGATCGAGCACGCCCAAAGGCGTCAAACCGACAAGTTCAAGTTGCACGGGCGCGAAACGGTGGCCTGCAAGGACCGCCGAATGTTCCCCGGCGCTCGCTAAGAGCAGGTCGAACGGCCTTGATTTTTCGCCGGAAGTCTCGATACGGGGCGTCAACACCAAATTCAGTGCCTCGGTTCCTCCAGACGTGAAAACGACGTTTTTTGGCGCTGCGCCGGCAAAAGCAGCCACCTCGGCCCGAGCGCTGTCGATCGTGGCTCGCGCAGCCCGCCCTTCGGCGTGAACGGAAGAGGCATTGCCACAAAGGTCGAAGGCCGCGCACATTGCGTCGCGCGCCGCTGGATGCAGAGGCGCGGTGGCATTATGATCGAGATAGATGGAAGTCCGCGACACGAAAGAATTCCGCAATCTCATGCAACCGTACGAATGCAGCGGCCACCGCCCGGCTCCCCCAAACTCTTTGCAATCCAAAAGCGCTTGCAATCCAATGGGGCATACGTGCTAGAAGACCCCTCGGGTTTCACCGGGATCGCTAGGATTTCGCGGAGCTGAGGGCGGCTTGCGTCCGTCGCGCCCAAGTGCCGTTTCTCTTCTTAGGCGCCGCTCATCTGGCAAGTCAAGTCAACGAGCCGCAGGTGCCATTGGTGCGTGCCGGGGAGGGGGAAGTTGAAACCGAATGGACGACACAGTGCTTGCCGCCAGAGTTCGCTGGCGAGAGCACGATGATAATAATTGCAGACTTTTTGACTAAGATCATGCGAGAGAACAAAGACATAGAGACCTGAACGATCGAACTTGAAGCGGTCAAGGTCTCGGATCGCGGATAAAACATCCGCCTGAATCATTTCAGGCTGCTTTCATCGCAGAGCCGCCCAATCACAGTGGAGTCAGAATGCCTGAGGTGATGTTCAGTGGGCCCGCCGGCCGCATCGAGGGCCGCTTTCACCCGTCGCCAGTGCGTGGCGCGCCGCTCGCGATCATCTTACATCCGCATCCGCAATTCGGCGGGACGATGAACAATCAAATCGTCTACAATCTCTATTACACTTTCGCCGAGCGCGGATTTTCCGTGCTGCGTTTCAATTTTCGCGGTGTTGGGCGATCGCAAGGCGGCTTCGATCACGGTCAGGGCGAATTGTCGGACGCGGCAGCTGCCCTCGACTGGGCGCAGGCTTTCAATCCCGAAGCGCGCTCCTGCTGGATCGCCGGAATCTCGTTTGGCGCCTGGATCGGCATGCAGCTCTTGATGCGGCGGCCGGAAATCGAAGGTTTCGTCGCGATTGCGCCCCCCGCCAACCGCTTCGATTTTTCCTTTCTCGCGCCCTGTCCTTCCTCCGGTCTTTTCGTGCATGGAGATCAGGATCGCGTCGCTCCCTTGAAGGAAGTCACCGGCCTTATCGAGAAGCTCAAGACCCAGAAGGGCATAGCAATCGAGCATGCGGTGATTCCCGGCGCCAATCATTTCTTCGAGAATTGCATCGAGCATTTGACCGAGGAGGTCGGACTTTATCTTGACCGCCGCCTCGGCAATCCGCCGAAACTTCCGACGCCGACGCGCAGCGAACCGGCCGAGCGAGGCTGAGCAAGAGGATTCTGGCAAGCCGGCCGACCTCATTACGCCGCGGGAAGCGGGTCTGACGGGATCCCATCTTTACCTGGCTTTACCTGGGTCTGGCGCGATCTGGAGACGAACATGAGTACGGTCTATGAGTTTACGGCCAGCACCTTGGAAGGGCGCGAGAAGCTTCTTTCGGATTTCTCGGGACAAGTGCTGCTCGTGGTGAATACGGCGAGCAAATGTGGCTTTACCCCACAGTATGAGGGCCTAGAGGCGCTCTACCGTAAATATCACGCCCAAGGCTTTGCCGTTTTAGGCTTTCCATGCAATCAGTTTGGCGGGCAAGAACCTGGCGATGCGACGGAAATCGCGCAATTTTGCTCGCTGACCTATGATGTGACGTTTCCCATGTTTGGCAAGATCGACGTCAATGGCACTGGGGCCCATCCGCTGTACCGCTTTCTCAAAGGCGAAGCCAAGGGTGCGCTGGGAACCGAGGCGATCAAATGGAATTTTACGAAATTCCTGGTCGATCGAAAGGGCAGTGTGGCCGCGCGTTTCGCGCCCTCGGTGGCGCCGGACGCGCTCGAAGAGGAAATCGAGAAACTGCTTTAGCGCGGGGGCTTGCCAGTCGTGGCGGCGGGCAACGGTCCGTCTGCCAGACGCTTGGCCCTGCTTTTTCGTTAGGCGATAGACCCGCGATTTTATCCTGGTGCGCGTGTCAAGGAGATGAGCTGATGCCCTTGCGGCTTGATACGCGCAGCCCGGATTTCGATGCTTCGTTCCATGCGCTTCTTGCGATGAAACGGGAAGTCGCGGAGGACGTCGACCAGGCGGCTTCAACGATCATCGCGGAGGTTATTGCGCGCGGCGACGCCGCTCTCATCGACTATTCGCGGAAGTTCGATTCCGTCGACCTGGAGACGCTCGGGTTACGCGTGGACGCCGGCGAAATCGATGCGGCATTGGAACGCTGTTCCGCGGAGGCGCTCGATGCGCTGAGTTTTGCCCATAGCCGGATTGTCGCTTTTCATACGCGGCAGCTTCCGGAAGATTTTCAGTTTACCGACGAGCTCGGCGTCGAGCTCGGCTGGCGCTGGCGCCCTATCGAGGCGGTGGGGCTTTATGTTCCAGGTGGCACGGCGAGCTACCCATCTTCGGTTTTGATGAATGCGGCACCAGCCAAGGTTGCCGGTGTTCGCCGCCTCGTCATGACCGTGCCTTCGCCGGAAGGCCGGATCAATCCGTTGGTTTTGGCGGCGGCCAAGCTCGCCGGCGTCGACGAAATCTATCG
>Ga0116214_1000832_pt1 | contig 12209 bp, 10 predicted proteins | sample Sb_taG_FD_88964 | JGI IMG/M metagenome (GOLD analysis project Ga0116214, IMG submission 88964) | Peat soil microbial communities from Weissenstadt, Germany - Sb_50d_1_NS metaG | ecosystem: Environmental > Terrestrial > Soil > Wetlands > Peat | place: Germany: Weissenstadt | collected 2010-09-21
GAATTTCTTCGCTGGCCTGGGCGTCGCGAAGAATGCGATTCAAAATTCCGCAGAGCAGGCCGGAATAGCGATCGTAGAGTGCGGCGAGAGCGGTCTCGTCGCGAGCTACGACGCGCTCGATCAGCGACCAATCGGAGGAGCGCTGGTCTGTGGCTGCTGCTGCGTTCACGAAGCCTCGGATGCTTCACTTACTAGGTACGCCGCCGGGTGTGCCGGTGGATTGCTGCTGAGAAAGTCTGGCGTGCCAATGTGATACATAGAGCGGAATTGGCCGGCGACAAGCCGCGGCGGAAGAGTAGCTGAGTCGAGAGTGAGGGTCAATTGGGATGTCACGGGGCGCGCGCGGGGGTCAGCGGCGTTTAATATATCGGCTCTTGAACTGGCCGGCTTTACCATCTCCATCTAGCTGAAAATAAAAGACTTAGCTCGACTTAGCGCGAATGATGGAGTTCCGGCGGAGTAAGAGTTTGGCGCACAAATCCTACGGATTCGGGTGGTTTCCGTTGACATGGCTTTTCCGGCTTGTCTAAACTCCTGTGTCACCGGAGTTTACGATTACCCCACGGACAATCAGTCGGAACGTGGCTCGTGCGGCGCGAGGTAACGCGCGGCACGAAGAGGGATGAGGATGGCTACTGTCTCGAAGCCGGCCCCGCAACCGATACCGCGCATAGCGCCGCGCGAGGATTTGAATCCGTACCGCATCGCGCAGATACAGTTCGATATTGCCGCGGAACACTTGAAGCTCGACCCAGGCTTGCGACAAATTTTGCGCACGCCAAAGCGGATCATGGAAGTGTCGATCCCGACGAAGATGGACAACGGGCAGGTGAAAGTGTTCACCGGGTATCGCGTGCAGCACAATGTGGCGCGCGGGCCGGCGAAGGGCGGATTGCGCTATCACCCGAATGTTTCGCTCGATGAAGTGAAGGCGCTGGCGATGTGGATGTGTTGGAAGACGGCGACGGTGAATGTGCCGTACGGCGGAGCGAAGGGCGGAGTGATTTGCGACCCGAAGCGCATGAGCAAGGGCGAGCTCGAGCGCATGACGCGGCGGTTTACTTCGGAGATCCTGCCGATTATCGGGCCGGAGCAGGACATTCCGGCGCCGGATGTTTATACCGATTCGCAGACGATGGCTTGGATCATGGACACGTATTCGATCACGGTCGGGAAATCGATGCCGGGGGTGGTGACGGGCAAGCCGGTTTCGCTCGGCGGATCGGAAGGGCGGGCCGAGGCTACGGCGCGCGGATGCCTCTTTGCGGTGGAAGAGGCTTGCAAGGTGAAAAAGATGAATCTGCGCGGGGCTACCGTTGCGATTCAGGGATTTGGGAATGCGGGGGCCACGGCGGCGAAATTGTTTGCGGAGAAGAAGGCGCGGGTGGTGGCCATCAGCGATTCGCGCGGCGGCGTTTACAATTCGCGCGGGATCGATCCTTTGAAGGCCATGCGTTACAAGGAACGCTCGGGGACTGTTGTCGGCATGCCGGGAACTTCGCGGCTTTCGAATGACGATTTGCTGACGATGAAGTGCGACATCTTGATTCCTGCGGCGCTCGAGAACGTAATTACTTTGAATAACGCGGAATTGATCAAGGCGCGGATTGTGGCTGAGGCGGCGAACGGGCCGACTACGCCTCATGCGGATGAAGTTTTGGCGCGGAAGGGAATTTTGCTGGTGCCGGATATTTTGGCGAATGCCGGTGGAGTTACGGTCAGTTATTTTGAATGGGCGCAAAATCGCGAGGGGTTCTTCTGGACTGAGGCTGAAGTGAATGGGCGGCTGGAGACAGTGATCAAGCGGGCTTTCCAGCAGGTGCATGAGACGGCGCGGAAGCATCACGCGCATATGCGAACCGGGGCTTATATTTTGGCGGTCGGGCGCGTGGCGGATGCGACTGTGGTGCGCGGGCTTTATCCGTAGTTCAAAATAAAATCAAAACTTAAACGTCGGCGCGTTGCAGCCGTTGGCAAGATTCCGGCGGCGCCGCACAAGGACGCCGGCTGGCGGCCGGCGCTACGAAACCCGTCTGCAATATTTCGCTTGCGGTGTGCCGAACAACGCGCGTACATTTCTCTTGCCGGCTCACCACTGCAATTGGGTGACGCCGGCTTTTGTGCCTGAAGGTTACTGGACGGAGACGCTGACGAGTTGAGTGTTCAATCGAATCACGGGACGCACACGCCGCCGATACTTTTGTCCATCGCGGGATTCGATCCCTCTTGCGGCGCGGGCGTTTCGGCGGACCTGAAAACTTTTGCGGCGCACAATTGCTACGGCATCGCGGCGATTACGGCGCTGACGGTGCAATCAACGCAGGGCGTGCGTTCCGTGCATCCGACGCCGGCACCGACGTTGCGCGCGCAGCTTGATGCGCTAGCCGAAGATTGCTGCATCGCGGCGGTGAAAATCGGAATGTTGGGCACGAAGGCCAATGCCGTGGCTGTCTCGGAATTTCTCGACAAGAATAAATTCGCGCATGTCGTGCTCGACCCGGTTACGAAGCCCACCGCTGGTTTGCCGGAATTGATCGACGAGGGCGGACTGAAATTCCTGCGCGATGAATTCATTCGCCGCGCCACCGTGATCACGCCGAATATTCCCGAGGCTGAATTTCTTACCGGCATCACGATTAAAGATGTGAACGACATGAAAACCGCGGCGCTGAGGCTCGGCGAGCAGGGCGCCAAAGCGGTGATTGTTACAGGCGGGCACCTCGAGAAGCCCGTGGATGTGGTGTGGGAAGGCGGGGAAGTTACGCAACTCGCGGGCGACGCGGTGAAGAGCGAGAACACGCACGGGTCGGGCTGCACTTTTTCATCGGCGATTGCGGCGCAATTGGCGCTGGGGCAGCAATTGCGCGAGGCCACGATTCTGGCCAAGGCTTATGTGACGAAGGCGATTGAGAAGAGTTACTCGGTGGGCAAAGGGCCGGGGCCGTTGAATCATTTTTACCGCTTTTATCAGGAGCCACCCACGCGCGGCGTGCATGAAGTGCCACAGCATGGGTTGCATCCCGCCGCAGAACCTGCCGCGCATTAAATTTTCCCGCTTGATTTGTTTTTGACTTGGCCGGCTCGCGAATAATCGTAAATGTTCGCGATGGTGCTGGCGTTGTACCGCTGGCGTCCCGCCGGCTCTTACGATCGCTTAGTAAGACAGAAATGAAAATCCAGTTCGGTGCGATCCACGCCACTACAACCTCCGGTATGCGCCGTCCACGATTTTGAGATGCAGCGAAAGTGTCGCTCGTAAGAGCCGGCGGGACGCCAGCGGTACAAATTCAAAAGCTTGCTTCGAATTTGCGGAAGCGTTGCTCTAGTTCCCATTGCTGCTGTGCTTTCTCGCTTGATTTTAGGAAATCGTTACAACGCTGGCTTGGTTTGTCTGCGCCTGGGGATTCGCTTGCACAGGCTGCGTTGGCTTGCTTGAAATTATCGGACTGCCGCCAAAGGCTTTCGCCGGGCAGAAAGCTGTGCTCTATGCCGGTGCGGACCATTTGCTTCAGGTCGAGGTACTTCAGATCATAAGTTTCCACGGCGCGGACGTATTCGTGCGTTAGATCGATGCGCGAAACGCCTTCATCATCTGTCGAGAGCGCTACGGGTACGCCGAACTGGCGATAAATCGGTAGCGGATGATTCTTGCCGCTGATGCCTAGGATTACATCGTTGCTGGTGAGGTTCACTTCGACCATCACGTGTTTGGCGGCCATTTCTTTCAGCAATTCGTGCGGGCGATCCTCGTACATCACGTCCACGCCGTGGCCGATGCGTTCGGCGTGGGCTTCTTCAACTGCTAATCGAATATGGCAGCAGAGGCCTTCATAGGGCACGAGGCCCGGCGCGATTTCTCCGGCGTGCAGGCTGATATGCACCTTCGGATATGCCGCGTGGAGGAACGCGACCATTTTCATGTGCAGCGCGTAATCGTTCATCGAAACGTAGCCGTCTTCGGGCATCACGAAATTGATTCCCACGACGCGCGGATCGACGGAAGCAACCTCGAAGCCGAGAAGCGTCTGCGCGAAGACGATTTCTTTCGGCAAGCCGCGGAGAACTTGATAGAGATAGCGGATTTCGATGAAACATGCGGGCGCGGCATCGGCTGCGCCGCAGTGCTCGCGCTCGCGGCGGACGGCCTCGGCTTGATCGAAATGAGCGCGGGCGACGGCGACATCATCGCGCAATCCGTGCGCGAGCAGATCTTCGCGCAGTGAATTGAAGTTCTCGGACCATTGCGACGAGCGCGCGAGCAACGCTGTGTGAGCGAAATCCGGCGTTTCCATGATTTCGAGATACTGCTCGTTCTGCGCAGCGGCGCGCGTGGCGACTTCGTCGAGCCATTCGCCTTTGTGGCGCGGGCCTGTGCCGCCGAATTTTCCGAAGGTGTCGAAGAAATGATCGTGGGCGCTTTCGCCGCTCGAGGGAACGAAGCTGCGCATCGAGAAGGAATCGATCAGCGCGTCGTAGAGATGTTGATCCTGGAAGGCGTGCGCTGCGGGTACCTTGCCTTCGCCGCACGGCGGAGGCGAAGCGGAATCGGGCGATGACTTCACCGCCACAAATGCGAGCTTCGCCGTGTCGACGCAAAGATTGTCCTCGGCGGCGGCGCGGATGAAGGATTCGGCGTAGACGGCGCCGGTGAGATGGATGTGCAGATCGGCGCCTTTGGGCATTTTGAGGAGCCAGGCGCGGAGGGCGAGAGGATTTGTGTGGGCTACTTCGAGGCCGCGGGCCGTGCGGGATTCGGCCGTCGTGACATTCTGAGTGGATGCGCGCTTCGGCGTTGATTGAGCGGCGAGGATTGTAGCGAGTGAAAGAAACAGGGCCACTGCGCCGGAGACTTTGCGTGTGGTGCGGACATCAGCCTTCAGATTTATTGTTGTCATTTTTGACTCGCCGGGAATGTTACGGCTAAATCGCGGCTTGGAGAAGTGTGATTCCTCGAAGTTTGCGGCGACTTACGGACTTGGATTGACGCGCCGAGTCCGCGGTCGGGCTTCGAACGATTGACGAGCGAGGTCGCCGGATGCCGGCGGGTACGCCAGCGCTACATTGCCGCGGCGACTTCGCGGCGCCAGACTATGTTGCCGCCTACTATTGTGGCCATTGGTGCGCCTACGAATTCGCGGTTGTCGAACGGAGTGTTGCGCGATTTGCTGGCGGATTCGTTGGCGCGGAATGTCCATTTGTGATTCACGGAAAAAATCGTGAGGTCGGCGGGCTCGCCTCCGGCGATCTTGCGCTCGATGCCCAGGATACGCGCGGGGCCGGTGGTGAAGAGTTCGACCAGGCGCATCAGCGAAATTCTTTTCGTGTGAACCAGTTCAGTCAGAGCGAGAGCGAGAGCGGTCTCGAAGCCGGTGATGCCGAAGGGAGCGCGGTCGAACTCGACGCCTTTGCTGGCGGGATGATCCGGGGCGTGATCGGTGGCGATCGCGTCGACCGCGCGGTCCGCGATTCCCGCGAGTAACGCTTCGCGATCTTCGCGCGAGGCTAGCGGGGGATTCATTTTGTAGCGCGTGTCGTAGACGACGTCTTCATCGATCAGCGTGAAATGATGCGGCGTGACTTCGCAGGTTACGGGCAGGCCCTGCTTTTTCGCGGCGCGAACGTGAGCGAGCGAGGCGCGGGCCGAAAGATGCGCGATATGCAATCGCGCGCCCGTCAGCGCGGCAATCTCGACGTCGCGTCCTACGCAGATCGATTCCGATTCGGCGGGAATTCCCTTGAGGCCGAGGCGGATCGAGCGCGGCCCTTCGCGCATCACGCCCCCGGCGGCGAGCGAAGGGTCTTCGCAATGGTCGATCACCGGCAGGCCGAGCGAGCGGCAATAATCCATCGCCTGGCGCATTAGCTTGGCGGTCGCGACCGGGCGGCCATCATCGCTTACAGCGACAATTCCTGCCTCTTGCATCGCGGCTATTTCCGCGAGCGCTTCGCCCTTGCTGCCCACTGAAACCGCGCCTATCGGCCAGACACGCACGCTTGCGCCGGCCGCGGCGCGTTCGATGATCGAGCGCGTCACCGACGCATTGTCATTCACCGGATGCGTATTCGGCATGCAGCAAACGGCGGTGAATCCGCCGCGTGCCGCCGCGCGCGTGCCCGTTTCGATTGTTTCCGAAATATCCTGGCCCGGCTCGCGCAAGTGGCAATGAAGGTCGATGAATCCCGGCGCGACGATCAGGTCGCGGGCGTCGAGAATTTCCGCATCCGGCGCGTTAATGGACGGGCCGGTGCGCTCGATGCCCGCGCCATCGAGAAGCACGTCCTGCACCTTGTCGGTGCCGGTGGCGGGATCGATGACGCGGCCGTCGCGAATCAGAATCATGCGAAATTTTCCTTTGCGGGATGCGGCGCATCGGGCGCGGCGCCGCTAACGAGCTGGAAGAGCAAAGCCATGCGGACGGCGAGGCCATTGGTGACCTGCTCGAGGATGCACGACTGCGTGCCATCGGCGACCGCGGGGTCAATTTCCAGTCCGCGAATGATCGGGCCGGGATGCAGAACGATGGCGTCGGGCTTGGCGCAGCGCAGGCGCTCGGGAGTGAGTTGGTAGCGCAGAATGTAATCGTCGAGCGAGATAGGCGGCTCGTGGATGCGCTCGGATTGCACGCGCAGGACGATCAACACATCGGCGCCCGCGAGCGCCGTTTCGATTCGCGGCTCGCGGTGAATGTTCGGCGCGAGACATTCGAGCTCGCGCGGCACCCACATCGCCGGGCCGCACAAAGTGATTCGCGCGCCGAATTTGCTGAGCAGATGAATATCGGATCGCGCTACGCGGCTATGCAGAATGTCGCCGAGAATCGTCACGTTTAGTGAGTCGAGGCGGCCTTTGCGATCGCGAATCGTGAGAGCATCTAGAAGCGCTTGCGTGGGATGCTCGTGCGTGCCGTCGCCGGCATTCATCACCGGAATATCCACGCGGCGCGCGATGAAATCTGCGGCGCCCGAAGCTGCGTGACGAATCACAATTCCGTCTGGCTTCATGGCCTCGAGCGTCCAGACGGTATCAATCAGCGACTCGCCTTTTTTCAAGCTCGAGGATTCAGCTTGCAGATTCATTGTGTCGGCGCCGAGGCGCGCGGCGGAGGTGGCAAAGCTGATGCGCGTGCGCGTGGACGGCTCGAAGAAGGCGAGCGCGACGGTTTTGCCGCGCAGCGTGGCCAGTTTTTTGAGGGGGTGCCGCTGGAATTCTTGAAATGGCTTCGCCTGATCGAGGATGAAAGTAATTTGCTCGGCGCTGAGCGGTTCGATGCCGAGCAGATGGCGCAGGCGTTGAGGCACGGGATTGAGTGGAGACGGGACGGCGTCAGTCGACGCGATCCACGAGCATCACGCGCTCCTCCTTGTCAATTTCCTGCAAGCGAACTTCGACGATTTCGGTGTCGGCGGTGGTGATCTTGCGGCCGATGAAAGTGGCTTCGATGGGCAGCTCGCGATGGCCGCGATCGATCAGCACGCACATCCGTACGCGCTTTGGCCGGCCGAGATCGAAGAGGCCGTTCATGGCGGCGCGGGCGGTGCGGCCGGTGTAGAGCACGTCGTCGACGAGAACGAGATCTTGATTGTCCACGACGAAGGGAATTTCCGTGGATTGCACTACGGGATGCGCGGCTACCGTGGAGAGATCGTCGCGATAGAGAGTGATGTCGAGCGTGCCGACGGGAATTTCCACCTTCGCAAAACCATTGATGCATTTCGCCAGGCGCTGCGCTAGCGGAACGCCGCGGCGGCGCACGCCGATCAGCACGACATCTTTCGTGCCGCCGCTTTTTTCCACGATTTCATGCGCCAAACGCTGCAGGGTGCGGTCGATTTCTTCGGCGGAGAGGAGTTGCCTTTTCTCGACGACGCGCATTGGTCGCTCATCCTAACATAGCGCTCGCGCTTTCGGGAATCGGCGTCGGGGCGCGGCAAGGAGGCGTGCTAGACTCCCGAATTATGAATCAGGATGGACGCACGATCGCAGCCAGACGGTCACTTTTTGTGGCGATTCTGATTGCCGCGGTGTTGATAGGTGCTCGCGTTCCTGCCGCGCCGCTCGCTGCAGCGAAACCCGGTCATGTCGCTCGTCCGAAGCTCGTCGTGCTCATCGTCGTGGACCAGATGCGGGCGGATTATCTGGATAAGTATGGCGCCACTTTTCGCGATGGATTCACGCGATTGATGAAGCGGGGCGCGTGGTTCACGCATGCTGCTTATCCCTACGCCAAGACTGTGACTTGCGCCGGCCACGCGACAGTCTCGACCGGCGATTTCCCAGCGACACACGGCATGATCAACAACACCTGGTGGGATCGCGCGGCGGGAACGATGGTCACGTGCACGGGCGATCCAAAGACGTCGCTGGTGACGTACGGAGTGACGGCCACAAGTGCGACGGCTGCGGCACCGGGAGAGAGCGCCTGGCAGATGAAAGCCCCGTCGTTCGCGGAGCAGCTTCGCGCACAGTCGGCAGGCTCGCGTGTGGTTACACTCTCGCTCAAGGCGAGAGCTGCGATTTCGATGGCTGGCCACCGTGCGGATTCCGTGACATGGTTTGGCGACGAGCATTGGGTGACATCGACGGCATTCGGCGCATCGACGCAGCCCGATTTCGAGGCCTACGTCAAGTCTCACCCGGTCGCAGCGGACTTTGGGAAGGAGTTGGCCGTCCGAGAAAACGGACACGGAACGACCACCGAGTCTGATCTGCCAGTAGGAGTCACAGTGACTCCGCAGGGACTCAGATCGACCATTTCATTTTGGAAGGACAACACCTACCGCGAATGGGAGGCTAGTTCATTTTCGGACGTTTATCTCGAAAGATTAGCTGAGGTCGAGATCGAAAAGCTAAAGCTCGGAACAGGTAACGGCACAGACTTCTTGGCGATCAGTTTCTCCGCGCTCGATCTCGCCGGACATGCCGAGGGACCGGACAGCTCTATCGTGGGAGCGATTCTGTTCTACCTGGATGCAACGCTCGGGCAGCTCTTCGACGTTCTAGACCATAGCGTCGGCAAAGGAAATTACGTCGTTGCGCTCACAGGCGATCATGGCGTGGCACCGATTCCGGAGTTAGCCGCGAAGACGGGCATGGACGCTGGGCGCGCGGATGTCGAGGAACTAAAGGTTCGCGTGACGAAGGCGCTTGCGCCGTTCGGCGGGGGCGATCATCCGATTGCGGCGTTCACTGATGGCGATCTCTACTTCGCGCCGGGCGTCTGGGAGAAAGTAAGCGGCGATCCCAAGGCGCTCGATGCGGCGATTGCGGCGATTCGCAGCGTGGCTGGCGTCGTCGAAGTTTTCCGGGCGGATCAACTTAACGAGCTCGCGGCGAAGAATCCGCTCGCCAAGGCTGCCTCGCTTAGTGAATTTCCCGGACGCGGCGGCGATCTCGTCGTTCTAACCAAGCCGTACTGGTTTTTTGATCGCCGCGACAAATCGGGCGCTTGGGGCGAGGGAACGACTCACGGTTCGCCGTATCCCTACGACCAGGACGTGCCGATTCTGCTGATGGGTTACGGAATCCGCGCGGGAAAATACCCGGACGCGGTCACGCCTGCCGATATCGCGCCGACGCTGGCGAAATTGACCAACATCACAATCGCTCACACAGACGGCCGACCGCTCACCGCTGCGCTCTCGACGGAATCTTCGCGCTAATCGGCTTCACCAGCGGCCTAGCGTTTTCCACAGACATCCACAGCGTCTCATCTTGACTCGCGTGATAGACTTCTCCCCCAGTGAGCGCACCGCAGCCGGTCACAGCGCGAACCGGGCCCGCGGAAGTTGACCTCAGCGTCAGCGTCGGTACACTTGCCTTCCAAAATCCCGTCATTGCTGCCAGCGGCACGTTCGGCTACGGCGTCGAGTTCGCCGAGCTCGTCGATCTGAACCGCCTCGGCGGCATCGTCGTCAAGGGCCTCTCCGCCCAGCCGATGGCCGGAGCGCCTTCGCCGCGCATCTGGGATACCCCTTCGGGGATGGTCAACGCCATCGGGCTTCAGAACATTGGCGTCCGGGCCTTCGTCGCCGAAAAGCTCCCCCTGTTGCGCCGTTACCACACTCATGTCATCGCTAACGTCTTCGGCCGGACGGTCGAAGACTACCTGGAAGTGATCCGGGTGCTTAATGAAGCCGACGGGGTATCCGCCTACGAACTGAACGTCTCCTGTCCGAATGTGGACAGGGGCGGATCGGAGTTCGGGTGCGACCCGATCACTCTCGCCGGGGTGGTCTCCGAGGCAAAGCGAGCCTCCCGTAGGCCGCTCTGGGTGAAGCTGGCACCGACTGTTGGATTCATTGGACTTATGGCGAAAGCCGCCGAAGATGCCGGCGCCGACGCTCTCACCATCGCGAATACCTACCCTGCATTGTGTCTGGATGCACACACTCGGAAGTCCCAGTTGGGCAGTACTACAGGCGGATTGTCCGGGGCGGCTATAAAACCTATAACTGTGAGGCTAGTACATGAGGCCTCGAAAGCGGTGAAGCTACCAATCGTCGGCCTCGGAGGTATCGAAACACCGGGTGACGCAGTCGAATATATGGTCGCCGGGGCATCGGCAGTGCAAGTCGGAACGGCCCATTTCGTGGACCCGAGGGCAACTGAGAGGTTGGTCGCGGGACTGGAGAAATGGTGCCAAGACGATAACACACTTAGATTGAGCGAATTGCGAGGCAGTCTAGAGACGGTCTAGGATTGAAAATGAAGGCTCAAAAGTGGTATAATTCGCTCATTCAAAAAAGGTTAGGTGAAAATATGCGACACAAAAACATTGCGATCGCTGGGGCCGTATTTTTAGGCTTCTTACTCTTTTTCATGGCGCCAGTCCTTAACGCGCCATCAACCGTCGCGGCAGCCGACTCCCGGCTCGTGGCGCAGGCTATCCAGCCCCCATCAGACTCAAATCTGGCATCCCCCAACCCAGCCCTGGCCCCGAAGCCCGGGAAAACCTGGGAGTGCGTCTCAAGTTGGTACGGCGAGGACTTCGACGGCCGGCCAACCGCCAATGGCGAGACCTACGATATGTACGGGGTCACCGCCGCCCACCCAACCCTACCCCTAGGATCCATCGTCCGGGTTATCAACCCGAAGAATAACCGCAGCCAGATCGTCCGCATTAACGACCGAGGCCCATACGTGGAAGGACGCGGGCTAGACGTTTCTTATGAAGTCGCCCGCCGTCTAGGATTCGACCAGCGCGGTGTTGCTACCGTCCGGCTGGAACTCCTGGAGGTTCCCTCACGCCCCGCCTCAACTCCCAGCGAATAATCGTCGCCCTTGATCTCGACAGCGCCAGGGACGCGTGCGCCCTGGCGCGAAGGCTTCGCGGCCATGTCGGCATGGTCAAGGTTGGGAATCAGCTCTTTACCGCCGAAGGCCCATCCGTGGTGCGCTCGCTCGCGAGGATGGGCTTCGGCATTTTTCTCGATCTGAAGTTTCACGATATTCCGAACACTGTGAGCCACGGGATCGCCTCGGCCTGCCGGCTACCGGGAGTGCGCCTGCTGACGCTGCACACGCTGGGAGGAGCGGAAATGATGCTTGCGGCGCGCCGTGCTGCCGATGCCGCGAAGCATCCGCCGAAGCTGCTTGGCGTCACGCTTCTCACCAGTCACGATGAAGCCTCGATACGCCGGGTCGGAATCAAGGGACCGGTATCCGCTCGCGCCGTCAGCTTGGCAAGATTGGCGAAGGAGGCGCGAATGGATGGCGTGGTCTCCTCAGCACGCGTAGTGCGCGCCATTCGCCGCGCTGTGGGACCGAAGATGCTGATCGTCGTCCCCGGCATTCGCCCGGCCGATTCCACCAGCGACGACCAAGCCCGCATCGCCACGCCGCGCGAAGCTATTCGCGCCGGCGCCGATTACCTGGTAATCGGCCGCCCGATAACCGCCGCGAAAGACCCGCGCGAAGCTGTAGCCCGAATCGCCGCGGAGATCGCCGCTTCATAACGCCGCGTACGATTGCCACGAAGTCCGAGTCGAAGGGCCTTTGCGAAGAGGCGCATAGCCACGCGTCGCATGGTAGTCTCGATCTGCTCAAGAATCGGCCAGCGCAAATCGGGGGATTACTCCTGGCACATCAGGACGATTTTCCCCGTGACGGAGGCGCTTTCGAGCAGTTCGTGGGCGCGGGGGACATCGCGCAACGGCAGGCGCGCGGCGACTACGGGGCTGATGGATTTCTGCTGCAGCATGGCCAGCAA
>Ga0116214_1000837_pt1 | contig 12178 bp, 10 predicted proteins | sample Sb_taG_FD_88964 | JGI IMG/M metagenome (GOLD analysis project Ga0116214, IMG submission 88964) | Peat soil microbial communities from Weissenstadt, Germany - Sb_50d_1_NS metaG | ecosystem: Environmental > Terrestrial > Soil > Wetlands > Peat | place: Germany: Weissenstadt | collected 2010-09-21
TTAGACACGAACATACCGTTGCAAAGCTGTTTTCCAGGCTAATTCTTCCCGTGTCGCACACGAGGATCAAGAAACACATAGATCAGCTCAAACAGGAAATTCGCGAAGATCACTGCCAGAGCAATAACCAGAAAACATCCCTCAACCAACGCATAATCATCGCTTTGAACACCTTTATATAAAGAGAAACCGATACCAGGGTAGTTGAAGACTATCTCAGTGAGTAAGGCACCACTTACTATCAGGCCCAATGCGATAGAGAAGCTGGTAATGCTTGGTAAAATCGCGTTACGTGCAGCGTAGTGAAACATCACACGTCTCTCAGAGAGACCCTTTGCTTCTGCCATTATTACATAATCTTCTGAAAGGGTCGTGACCATCATATTGCGCATAATCAGTACCCAACCAGCCAGAGAACCAATGATCAGAGTGGCGACCGGAAGAATAGCATGTTGAGCAACACTGCCAATGAAATCCATATTCCAGCCGGGGCTTACATTGAAGACATCATACCCACTATCAGTTGGGAACCAGTTCAAGATAACGCCAAAAATATACACCAGCCCTAGAGCCATCCAGAAATAGGGAATGGCAGACAGAAATGTCAGAAATGGGGGTACAGCCGTATCGTACCAGGAACCACGCTTCCAGGCGATTAATATTCCGATCAGCGTACCGATGAAAAAGCTCAGAACAAGGGCAACCCCAACCAGGCCGATTGTCCAGGGAAGGCTTTCTTTGAGTATATCTCCAACAGGCGTAGGGAATTGCGAGGTTGAGATACCAAGATTCCCGTGCAGTATGCCATTCAGATAATCGAGATATTGCCTCCAGATAGGCACATTTGGGTTCACACCAAATTCGGCTCGGATAGCATCTATTTGCGCACGAGTTATCTGTTGTGTCTGAAGCTTTGCGATGTATGCTTCAGCCGGATCACCAGGCATCAAGCGGGGGATGATAAAATTAAAGGTTAACGCAGCCCACAACGCTATCAGGTAGAATCCCGCTCGTCTGAGGATATAGCGCATTCCATATCTCCTTGTACTGGGGGTTCTCTATATCCCTGCACCTCCCGGCAATGCGGGAGATGCAGGGATACGTTTCAAGAAGAACGCACTAAGAACTAGGAGGCAGGCGTCAGATGAAGTATGACGTTGGCTGCATCGGGCATATTGTAAGGAGCACCAGAATCATAGGGATTGTTCGCGTCAGGCCAACCCGTCCAATTCGTTGTCGTGTACTCATCCCAATAGACGTTGACAGTCAACGGAAGAACTGGCAACTGACTCACCATGATGTCCTCAATGCTGGCGATTGCTTGCTTTTGAGCATTGGTGTCACTGGAAGACTCATATTGCGCGATCAGTTTATCAGTCTGGGTAGAATACCCATTACTGGTTGTCGCGTCCCAACGCTCGAAGTTTGTTCCAACAACAGCCTTTCCTGGAGGCGCCGAATTCGCGCTGCTCAACAATGCCTGATAGGGGAAGTATGGTGTAGGTCCGCTATTCGTCCAACTAATTGCCGCGTCATAACTACCACTCGAGATGGCAGTGTAATATGGCGTGTATCCACTTTCTGAATTGACCGTTGCTTTGATACCAGCCGCATTCAAGTCATTCACGATAAACTGGACGTCCTGATCCCAGTCACTCCAACCATTGACAACATCCACAGACATCGTTAATTCTTTCCCACTGGCATCCTGATAGAAGCCATCGCTGCCTTTCTTAAAACCAGCCTGCTGCATATAGCTATTGACCTGGCTTGTGCTATATGGGAAAGACATGCTTTGATACTGCGGCGCGATCCAGTCATTTAGCGTAGGTACGATAACGCCGGTGGGATTTGCAACCCCGGCATATTGAGCCACGCCTTGAGGCAATTGATTGCGGTTAATCGCTGCATTGATCGCTTTACGAACGTTCAGGTTATTAAATGGTGGTTTTTGTAAGTTTAGATACAGCATCACTGTGTTACTTGCAGCAAACCAAGTTTTGTTGTGCTGCGGATCCTTTGCCGTATAGAGAGGATTGTAGTCAGGATTCCAACCTGTGCCCATCCAGTCCAGCTTGCCCTGGATCATATCAGTAATGGCTGTTGTGTTGTCTTTGATCGAAGGAACTTCGATGGTTTGAACTTTTGGCTTTGTGCCCCAGTAACTGGTGTTTACCTGATAGGTAATCAGATCGGTACTATAACTGGCGAGCTTATAGGGACCTGTTCCAATAGGATTTTTGTCATTTGTAAACTTCGCCGGATCACCCGAGATATTTGCCCAGATATGTTGTGGCACGATGAACACCTGATCACCGAGACGGAAAAGCGCGGTGCTTTGTGGGTGTATCAGCGTGAATACTACAGTATTGCTATCAGGCGCATCCACACTTTTGAGTAAAGACCAGACCGAATTCTGGTCAAGATCGGGATACTGTTTCATCAGGTCAAAGGTGAACTTGACATCCGAGCTCGTGAGAGGCTGACCATCAGACCATTTCACTCCAGGACGCAGATTGAATGTTAACTGCGTTAAATCGCTGGAATAAGAATAGCTGGCAGCCAACCAGGGTGACGTTTGGCCAGTATACAGATTTGTGAAGTAAAGCTCTTCGTACAGCAGGCCTTGAGCGCCAAAATCCCCACCCTGGTTTGTGTTAAAGTAAGGGTTAAAGAGATCAGGATTAGGTTGCCCTGGTGCGGAGAGAACATGAAGGGTGGTTGGATGACTCGTTGTTGTTGTGGTACTGCTACTACTACCGCAAGCAGCCAGCATGATACTTAACACAACCAACAGCGAAAAGAACGTTATAGCCGGGCGGTACCGGTGCGGTGAAGATGATAAATTGGGAGTCACGTTTTACCTCCTAACGTTGGAAAAACGAATCGTTTAACGATTCACACGCATTCAGAAGCCACTTGCTTCTTGTACGTGTCGTAAAAAGGACAAAAGGACATCCTGACAACGATAGAACGTCTTTTTTGCGTTGCTGCCGTTGTCTGTCAAAAACAGACCGCGAGAGTGTAACTTAACAATGGTTCGTGAATATTGAATTCAACGAATGTCCGGTTGGGTTAAAGAGATACGAAAGAATTGAACAAATTTCTGCACTCACCCCTTTCTTATTCAATCGTGGCGCGGAGGGAGGCGCCACAGGATGCGCGCACGATAAGACTGGTTGGCATTTTGATGCGAATCGATTCAGAGAAAATTGACGAGGTAACTTCTGAGACCCTGCCATTGCGATTCAAGCCATTCACCGGTTGGGGAGCATCGACCAGAGCCAATAAAATTTCGCTGGCGCGACGGCCCATCTCGTAGAATGGCTGTCGAACCGTAGTCAACGCCGGTTCCATGTGTGCTGACGTCAGGTTATCGTCAAAGCCAACCACCGCTATATCCTCAGGCACGCGCAGGCCACGCTGCTCCGCTGCTGAAATGGCGCCATAGGCCATATAATCGCTACCTGCGAATATGGCAGATGGACGTTTATCAGCGGGAAGATCGAAGAACGTATTGGCACAGACGCGTCCAGAAGGTGGCTCAAAATCGCCTTCTAGCACCAGGTTGGGGTCGATAATAATACCAGCTTCGTGCAATGCATCGCAATAGCCTTGGTAGCGGTCATGTGACACCTGATACCTTAGCGGCCCTTGAATATGTGCAATACGGCGATGCCCAAGGCGAATCAGATGGCGTGTGGCCTCATAGGCTCCCAGGCGATTATCGACACTGATCCAGGGTGTATTCTCAGGAAGTTTGCTCTGGTCATCGATTAACACAACCGGAAAGTCATGCGAATGCAACTTTGCGAGATGCTTCGCCGATGGGCCAGGGAATACAGCAAGGAGTCCAGCCACAAGACGAGTCCCAACGATGCGGTCGATGACATCGCTGCGATCTTTCTCATGATTCACATCGGTAATACTATACAGGATGAGTTCATACGAGGTACTACCTACAACTTCACCCACACCGCGCATTAACTCCGGGACAAGCGGCCATGTGAGTGAAGGGACCAGTGCACCAAGGAGCCGACTACGCTTACCAGCCAGGCCAGACGCTGCAATGTTTGGTACAAAGCCTTGCTCCTCCATTATACGCAGAATGCGTTCGCGAGTCTTTGGATCCACATCCTGTTTATGATTGAGCACGCGTGAGACAGTTGCCGTTGAAACACCTGCCAGACGCGCAATATCCATGATCGTCAGCTTCTCGGCCATAGCATACCTTCTCAATCGGTCTTCTTAATTAAAAAAGACCTCATAAAATATTTGTAAGCGTTCACGTAAGCGTTATCGTAAGCGCTTACGAGGAGTATACACAATCAAAAGTGTTGTTGTCAATGGTTGTTGTTCTTACGCAAATAATTTTACAATTCAGACATTTTTGAGTTTCGAGCAGAAGGGCTTTTAAGGCCTTCAAAGGGCTTTTAAAGGGTTAAGTCAAAGGGAGTGTACACAACCAGTAGAGTTAATGTCAATGTTGATTGACATCTTTGGTAATTATTTTACAAGTTAGACCTTTTGTAATTCTAGAGTAATGAGGTTCTTCAAATGCTTTTGATGAATTTGCTTGTGGTATGCTAATTTTCGAATGTCTAAATTCTCAGGAGGCTTGGCAATGTTGTTTCTTATGCACTTTTTGTACTTGTCTTATCTGCTCCTTATGCATATAATTGAAGAGTCAGCAAAGCAATTCGCCATCAAGGCTAGAGGAGGCATGTATTGAGTATCGCGAATGAACCATTACCAATAGATGAACATAGTCATCAGATAGGCTCTGTAGAATACCGGCGTGATGCCGGGAAGACTCTTCGCAAAAAGGTATCTCGTCGCAGCCATGCAGAGTGGTCACCAGCTGCTCATCGTCCCGACCCGATTAGCCTCCTGGAGGAACAGAATAGTACCCGACTCGACTATCTTGTGCCTCTGCGCTTTGAACGCATGTCAGCCTCGCCTTTTACATTCCTACGCGGAACAGCGGTCGTGATGGCTGCTGACCTGGCAGCAACACCGGTAACGGGGATACGCGTACAGATGTGTGGTGATGCGCACCTCAACAACTTTGGCATCTTTGCCACACCGGAGCGGAACCAGGTCTTCGATCTCAATGATTTTGATGAGACGCTCCCTGGCCCGTGGGAATGGGACGTCAAACGCCTTGCAGCCAGCATCGTGATTGCTGGAAGGAATAACGGCTTCTCTCGTGATGTAAACAGGCAAGCAGTCTTGAGTTGTATCGCAACATATCGTCAACGCATGTGGGAATATGGTGACATGCGGCACCTGGAAGTGTGGTACTCTCGTATCGATTATGCAAGTTCTCTTGAGGCAGTAAACGAATCGTTTCGTTGGTGGGTGAATAAACAACGCGCGAGGGCAGTTCGGCGTACGCATGTAGAACTCCTACCCAAGCTCACACAAGAAGTAAACGGTCAGGTCCTGATCAAACCCGAGCCTCCACTCTTAACACGTCTCAAAGACGACGAATTGACTCGTATGCTGAGCGCATTAGTAGAAGAATATCGCACTACCTTGCGCGAGGACCGACACGTGCTGCTGAGCAAATACAACTATGTCGATGTCGTCCACAAAGTGGTCGGCGTGGGAAGTGTCGGAACGAGGTGTTATGTCGCTTTACTGCTGGGAAATGGCACCGATGATCCCCTGTTTCTGCAGATCAAGGAAGCGCGGGCATCGGTCTACGAACCCTATGTCGGCCGGAGTGCGTTCTCAAATCATGGCGAGCGGGTCGTCATGGGTCAACGTCTGATGCAGGCTTCCAGTGGTATCTTTTTGGGTTGGACACGCCTGGGCTCCATCGACTTTTACATACGTCAACTGCGAGATATGAAGTTATCTGTGGACATCTCAACGCTGAGCGAAGGAGGCTTCAACGAGTACGCGAAGTTCTGTGGGTGGGCGCTCGCGCGGGCTCATGCGCGTTCTGGCGATCCTGCTATGATTAGCGGCTACCTGGGCCAAAAAGACGTGTTCGATCAGGCGATTGCCACTTTCGCTGAGCTCTATGCGGATCAGGCTGAACGCGATCATGCTGCACTTGTGGCCCATATTCAAACAACTCCACAAGCTACTCTCAGCTAGAAAATAGAAGCGTAGATTTAAGAGACCGTTTAATGCAGCAGACAAACACAAGGCTCTGGTGGGAGGAAAAACTGTATATTGACACTTCTCCTCACTTATAGCACCGAGAATGCATTGCGCTTACGTCCAATCTCGGCTTGTCTGATTATCTTTCCATGCATATAATTGCAGAGAATACTTTTCAAGTTCATCATAATGCCTGGAGGAGGCCCACTTTGAGTATTACAAACGACCCATCGACTGTAGAACATCAAACTCTAGATCAACATACTCATGAAAGAGGCACGGCTGCATACCGGCGTGATGTCGGGAGGGCTCTACGTAAAAAGGTACCCCGCCGTAGCCATGCGGAGTGGTCACCTGCTGCTGATCGCCCCGACCCGATTAGTCTCATGGAGGAACAGAATCAAACCAGATTACAGCACCTCATACCCCTACGTTTTGAGCGCGTGTCGGCCTCGCCTTTTACATTTCTGCGTGGAACAGCGATTGTGATGGCAGCTGACCTGGCAGCTACTCCTGTCTCAGGAATACAGGTACAGATGTGTGGTGATGCGCACCTCAACAACTTCGGCATCTTTGCCACACCAGAACGGCACCAGGTCTTCGATCTCAATGACTTTGACGAGACGCTTCCAGGTCCATGGGAATGGGACGTTAAACGCCTGGCCGCAAGCATTGTGATAGCGGGAAGGAGTAATGGCTTCTCTCGCGATGTAAACAGGCAAGCAGTCTTGAGTTGTATGGCGTCCTACCGCCAGCGCATGTGGGAGTACAGCGAAATGCGTCACCTGGAAGTGTGGTATGCGAGGATCGACTATGCGTCTTCGCTTGAGGCAGTGAACAACTCGTTCCGTTGGTGGATTAATAAACAGAGCAAGAGGGCCACCCGGCGTACGCATGTAGAACTCGCACCTAAACTGACGCAAGAAGTGAACGGTCAGATCTTGATCAAACCTGAGCCTCCAGTTTTAACACGTCTCAAAGACGAAGAACTGACGCATCTGCTGAGCGCATTAGTAGAAGAATACCGTACCACCTTGCGTGATGACCGCCACGTGCTATTGAACAAATACCGCTACGTGGATGTCGTCCATAAAGTGGTCGGCATTGGGAGCGTTGGCACGCGCTGTTATGTCGCCTTACTGCTGGGAAATGGCTCTAACGATCCATTGTTCCTGCAAATCAAACAGGCACAAGCCTCCGTCTTCGAGCGCTATCTTGGCCGAAGCGCGTATGCCAATCATGGCCAGCGGGTCGTTATGGGTCAACGTGTGATGCAGGCTTCCAGCGGTATCTTTTTGGGCTGGACACGATTACGCTCTTTCGACTTTTACATCCGCCAACTGCGAGATATGAAGTTATCTGTGGACACATCAACTATGACCAATGCTGGACTTAATGAGTACGCGAAATTCTGTGGGTGGGCGCTTGCACGTGCGCATGCCCGTTCAGGCGATCCCGCCATGATTAGCGGCTACCTGGGCCAAAAAGATGTGTTCGATCAGGCGGTTGCTACGTTTGCTGAACTCTATGCTGATCAGACTGAACGCGATCATGCTGCACTTGTTTCTCATCTCCAGACAGCTCAGCCATCGACGCTCAGTTAGAATATGCATAAGAAGCCTGGTAAGCTGTTCATTTCACATCAGTTCTCGGATAAAGTCTTTGTGAGTTTCTCTGCCTCACGCTCTGGCTGCACTGCTTGAGGCACTTCCGCGGGAAATTGATCGGCATTTTTTGTCTGGTACCTTTTCCAATACGCGATAACGATTTCCTGGGCGACTCCAGCAACAGGCACTGCCAATAACGCACCAAGAATGCCGAAGCGTTCTATGCCTGCAAAGATCGCAAAGATGATGAGAATGGGATGGACTCCGACGGTATTGTTAAATATACGGGGTTCGAGTATCGACCCTAAGATGACCACTTGCAGGACTATAATACAGATACCAACAATCAGGGCTGTTTCCCACCCCAGCGGAAGTGTAATAATTATACAGAGTAAACCTGCAACAAAGCCTCCGATCATGGGTATAAAAAACAATGCGAACGAGAGGACTCCTAGTAGCACGAAAAATGGACTACCGGCGAACTTGAGAATTACCCCTGCACCAACGCCTGCTACGATGGCAAGTATGAGTAGACCGCGAAAATACCCACCGACAGCTCTGTCCCCCGTACTCACCAGAAACCCGACTGCATCCCTGTATTTCAGTGGTGTTCGCACACGAAGCCAGTTCAGGATGCGCGAACCATCCAGGATAAAGTAGACGCTGAGGGTCGCAATGGTGATCGCAAAGATGATCCAGGTGAATACTCCTCCGACAAACGGAAGCGCGCCGCTGAGCAGTCCATGCAGTTGTACAATGAGGACACTGCCAAATCCAGTAAACACTTCTTTTGAGATACCAATCTGTTGCAAAAAATCCAGCAGCGGGCGCAATTGAAGCTCGCCAGCAGGACTAAAAAGATGGGTGATGATGGTTATGAGAGCGGCTAATTGTTGCACGAAAGAAACACCTACTAAATAGACGAGGGCAGAAAGGGCAACGAGCAAGATAAGATAGACAAGGATAATGGCGAGTGGACGCGGCATGACACGCTGGAAAAGTAGCACGAAGGGATATATGATGTAGGCAAGCAACCCACCAATAAGCACCAGGATAAATGACTCTCCCACCAGCCAGATCAAAAAGAATACAGAGCATCCTATCGCTATCCAGGCTACAATAGTCAGAGCAATAAGCAGCCTTCTTGTCCAGTTCGAAGTAGAGACTGCGGGGTCTGTTGGCGTAGGAACATAATCGGTATTTGAAGACATATTGCGTGAGACCTCACTCCTGCTCCTTAAGAAAGGAATATTGCTCTTTACACGCAAGTATAGACTATTACCTCTTCAAAGTATAGATATTGTTATTCCGCTCAGTTTTTCTATTGCTATTACAAACAATATCATCTATCATTAATTCTAGAGTTACTATAAAAGCACTCTCCATCCAGTTCTTGGCCCTCCAGCCATATCATTGAGCAAGGCACAGATAAGGCGAAAGGAGATGAACTATTCGCATGATTTACGTCGAGTATGTCTCCCATATCGAGGGTTTATTTGAAATAATGATCTCCCAACGAAAGGAACGTATCTATGAGCGAAAACATGGAATCACACGTTGGTGAAAGAGATGCAATTTCCACAGGAAAACAACCTGGATCTCCCCCCACATCTCGTGGCTTGAGTAACAGTGTCAGAGTTGCCCTGGTAGTAGGACTCGTGCTGCTCATTGGAATTGGCCTTTTTGCCGCCTGGCAGATAGGCAGAAATTCCGCCAGTGGAGCAGGTACAACGACCACATCGAATCAAACTGGACAATCTGCGGCCTCATACAACGCTTTACCCGAAGCTGTTGCAGCAGCATTCAGGCAAAGTGTTGTCCAAATTAATGTTGTGACCCAGCAAGGCACTGGACTTGGCTCTGGAACGATCATTGATAGTCGTGGTTACATTGTGACGAATGATCACGTAGTCGCTGGAGCTAAGCAAATCCAGGTGGAGTTGTATGATGGTTTAACCGTGCCTGCCCAATTAACAGGCCTCTATCCTCCTGAAGACCTGGCAGTGATCAAGATCGATCCTGTGCCACATATGGCAGTCGCGACGATTGGCGATTCATCGCAGCTCAAAGTCGCAGAGTATGTAATGGCCATTGGCAATCCCCTGGGTATCACTCAAACAGTAACCTCGGGTATCGTCAGTGCGTTAGGAAGAAATGTCCCAGTGGGACCTGGTGTGGAGCTTATTGATGCCATTCAGACCGATGCAGCGATCAATCCTGGTAACAGCGGAGGTGCACTTGTTGACTTACAGGGAGAACTGATCGGCGTTCCTACACTGACCATTATCAATCCAACGTTTAGTTCACCTGCAACTGGGATAGGTTTCGCCGTCCCCTCCAACCGAGTGAAGTTCATCATACCACAACTCATCGCGACCGGACATGTGACCCATACTGGACGGGCATCACTGGGCGTGGGAGTTGTAACTGTTGATTCGTCGGTAGCAGCACAAAACAATCTTTCGGTGGATCATGGAGTACTCATTGCGAGTGTGACGCCAAATGGTCCGGCAGCTACAGCAGGGTTGATGGCTGGAGATGTAATTCTTCAGATTGATAACACACCAGTAACGAGTGTCCAATCATTGGGGGATGTACTCTTAAGCAAAAGCCCTGGGGATACTGTTGCTGTGACAATCAATCGTGGAGGCCAACAAATGACGGTCAATGTCACGTTGGGTGAATTGCCTGCTAGTAGTTAGAGGCATGCTCTCTGAATTGGCAGTACGAGATTGGAATCGGGAGCACCCACTTGTTATCCTGGTTCCCCTCTGCTTGTCACCTTCGTCCCCTCCGCTTGTCATCCTGAGCGCGAGCGAAGGATCTCACGCGCTGGGCTACGAGATCCTTCGCTCATACTCAGGATGACAAAGGTGTGATCCTGTCAGTAGTAGTTGCTACTGCATCCTCCTAAAAATTGGTTGGAACATGTGGAGCAGAGAAGCTCTTCAAAAAGAATACCACATTATCCTTTAAACTTCTCTATCATCTGGCCAACCTCACCCTGGCTGGAAACCCACTAAATCTCGCCTGGAGCACCTCTACCCCATCCTGGTTCACAGAACTTGCAATCGCACGAAACATGCGCTTCTCGATGTCTTTCTCGTTGAAAGTCACCGTACAGGTAATGGTGTCACCGATATAGACAGGTGCTACGTAGTTAAAGTGCATCTCTGAAGCAAGGAAACCAATCATGCCACCTATATGCGTAATCATGCTACTTGTAAGTAGACCAGGAATTATCCTTCGCCCAAACCAGCTATTTTGAATGAATGTCTCATCAATATGGTAGGGGTTATAATCTCCCGTCACGCCGCAAAAAAGCGCTACATCTCCCTCCGTAAACGTACGTTGAAATGTGAAAACCTGCCCCTCTTCTATTGAATCAAAGGCCACCCGTAGTTGTTGCTTGAATTCAGGTGTTGCTTCGGGCATCGAGTCTGTCTCCTTGTTCGTATACTATCAATGCGGTTTGTATCATTTGTATCAGACTCTGCTAGCGAATGCAATATTGATGATCCCTTCCCCAAAGAAATAATCCGTGGTATCGTACTCTATGACTATAAAAATTTTATAGTCATAGAGACAAAAAGCTGGTAAGGCATGCCAAAAGCATTTACTGAACATGAAAAAGATTTGATCAGCAAACGGCTCATTGAGCAGGGATACAAGCTGTTTTCAGTTTACGGTTTGAAAAAAACCAGTATAGAGGAACTTGCCCAGGCGGCTGGGATCTCAAAAGGGGCTTTTTATCTTTTCTATGAGTCCAAAGAAGCGCTCTTCATGGATGTCGCAGAACTTGCTGAACAGCAATTCCGCCAGGAAATATTAGCGACTGTCGACCTGCCAGGGCCCTCACCACGAGCCCGCCTCTATGCAATTTTGAAAAAGGCTTTTAGCCTCATGAAAACAATCCCCATCTTGCAGTTTCTCACGGGCAGAGATTATGACCTGATCTTTCGAAGGACTCCTCCAGAAAAATTCCAGGAGCATCTAGCGAACGATCGGGTGTTCTTGGATGAGTTGATCGCTCATTGCCAGAAAGCAGGCATTTCCATCCAGGTGGAGCCAGATGATATTATCGCCTTGCTGTATCCTCTCGTTCTGAGTATCCTGCATGAGGACGATTATGGTGCGCTTCGCCTGGGCGGTGGTGTCAATGTGTTTCTGGAGCTGATCGCGGCTTTCTGTCTAGGTGAGGTCGAACTCCAACTTCAACAACCAATCAGAACCACGCCTTTACCTGAGGAAGGAGACCAAGGATGAACCTGGCGATTGAGACCGAGAATCTCGGGAAACGGTATGGAAAGGTCACCGCCGTCAAACACCTCTCCTTGCGAGTAGCTGAAGGAGAAATCTACGCATTCCTGGGCTTGAATGGCGCAGGGAAAACAACTACCATTCGCATGTTGCTGGGAATGATCAAGCCCACCTGGGGAACTGCTCATGTGCTTCAA
>Ga0116214_1000850_pt1 | contig 12087 bp, 12 predicted proteins | sample Sb_taG_FD_88964 | JGI IMG/M metagenome (GOLD analysis project Ga0116214, IMG submission 88964) | Peat soil microbial communities from Weissenstadt, Germany - Sb_50d_1_NS metaG | ecosystem: Environmental > Terrestrial > Soil > Wetlands > Peat | place: Germany: Weissenstadt | collected 2010-09-21
ACAGGCAGCGCATACGCCACACAGGAGGAAACGGGTCATAGGACTGCAGGCGCTTAACAGGCTGATCAAATACACCCATGGCGAGGTATGAGACTACCCGATCCGGGCCAGGATCCAGGGAAAACCTCGGCCGAGCCGGAACGGCAGTGCCGCTGGCCGCTGACGCGCGGGCATGCTGCGGTCCGCCCATGTTTATCTGGTTCCTTCGTCGGCTCGTGTCACCGCCGGATCCCGGCCGAGGCAGGGCTGCCTGCTATCAGCAGGCCCTGGCGCCCAGCCCGGCCACGCCAGACCCGGTAGCGACGGTCAGCTCACCGCGGCGAACAAGCTGCCACGGTCCAGCCGTCCAACCCCGGGCAACCCCAGATCCAAGGCCCCGCTGTGTCGGCCAGCAGTCCTTGGGCCGGACCTGGGGCCCGGCCCAAGGGACTTGCTGAGGTGCACCCTTCCCTTTACTCGAGGCACACCAGGCTCGTTCCGTCCACGGCGTGCCCCGGCGCCACGGCGCTAGGCCACACCGAGGTTCTCGCGGCTGCCGTACATGCACAGCCCCCACAGCGCCACGATGTCCACCGCGATGATCAGCAGGGACCAGAACGGGTAGGCCGGGATGAAGAACATCTGGCCGATGGCGTTGAGCCCGACCACGGCGACTGCGAACCAGCGGGCCAGCTGGTTACCTGCCCACACCCCGAGGGCTGCCAGCAGCTGCACGGCGCCGAAGATGGTCATGACCCAGCCCCAGGCGCGCAGGTCGCCGACCACGTAGTGCGCGTTCCCGATGAAGATGTGGGAGTTGGCGATAGCGGCGATGCCGTCGAGCAGGTTGAAGAAGCCGATTACTGTCAGCAGTACGGCCGAGAAGATGATCAGGCCGAAGCCGCGACCTTCCGCGTGACGCCCGGCCGCGTCGGCCGGCCTCAGTGTTGCCGATGTCATGATGACCTCCTGTTCGGCATCACCCGGGCCGTGCAGCCCGGATGCTTCACCGCCTGCGTGCCAGGCCCACGCCGCACGAAGCCGCGCCAAACGGGCCGTGGGCAAGCGGCTTACTTTCAGCATTTGCCGAGGGGAAGCGCGCATTGAGGGGCCAAGGTCCCGACCCGGGGGGCCGATCAGCCCGGGTGCCGGGAGGCCGGCCGGGCCTACAGGCTGCTGGCCTGCATCTGCCAGCCCTGCTCCCCAAAGGCTCGCCCTCGCGGAGAATGTGTGAGCCGGTGATCGCGATAATGCTGTCGGCGAGGTTAATGGCGCCGGTGACCAGCAGCAGGACCGACGCGACGGTAATCAGGCTGCGGCGTGCCGCCCGCCTCCGTCGACCGTTATCCTCCGGCCGGATTGGCGAGCGTCCGGCTCACGGGATCAGCTCAGCCTGCCCGGGCGGCAGGGGGCGCCCGGGCAAGCGCCCCCGGAGCCGGCGTCCGTGGTGGCCGCGCAGGAGGCCGATATGACCGCGGCACTTCGCGCCCAGCCCGGCACCCCTGCACTACGTGACCGAATCCGACGACCGGCTCGGCGTCATCGGCATGGCCCGGACGGCCTCGGTGACCGCGTCTACAACCCGGCGGAGCTGGTGCTGCTGGCGCTGGCGGGCCTGGTCATCGCGGTTGCCAGCGCGCTCGCCCCGGCCAGCTGGGCGGCGCGGACGCGCACGGCGCTCGCGCTGCACGCGGAGTAAACCGGCGCACCCCAAGGCTGGGCCGGCTTTCTAGCTAGCAGGTAGCGAAACTGGGCGCCTGCGGTGAAGACGGAGCACGAGCCCGCGTGCCATGGTGAGCGGGATCAGGATGCGCCGTGTCATTCGGGGGCCGGCGCAGCAAAACGAGCAAAGGAGAGGTTCCATGTCATACGGGCACGCCGAACGCAACCTCGCCCTCATCCGCCAGCTCGAAGCCGAGACCAGGCAGCTGCTCGGCAGCCAGGTCCAGCCCGATCAAGAACAGCTTCCCGAACCCGCCGGCCCGGGCAGCTAGGCGGCAGCGCCCGGCGCGGACTTGTGCTGAGCCGCGGCCATCATCCGGGATGTCCGCCGGGAACGGTCGCGGTTAGGCTGTTGTCCGTGTCGCTGGCCCGGGACAGCAGCGCGGCCGAGGACGCCCGGCGGATCGCCGGGGAGCAGGCCGCGCTGCGCCGGGTGGCGACGCTGGTGGCCCGGGCGACGCCGCCGCAGGAGGTATTCGCTGCGGTCGCCAAAGAGACGTGCGCCATCACCGGCCCGGTGTGCAGTTCGAGGTCAGGAGGCCTCGGCCAGGTAACCGCGGAACGTGACGGCGGGCTGGCGGTCCAGGACGGCCACCGTGGCACGAGCCCAGTGCATCCGGGCCGCCGCGGTCTCCGGGTGGTCGCCGAACTCCTGCGCCACCCGCCCGGCGCAGCCCGCACCCCCGAACGCGGCCAGGGCGGCGGCGATGGCCTGCCGGATCTGGCTGGTGCTGAGTTCATCACCGCGCTGCGCGGCCGACGCGAACAAGGCGTCGGCCGCGACGGCGCGGACCGCGGGGGGAGACATCGACGGCCACATCGCGGGCCTCCTAGATCGGCTCAGCGGTCCCGCTGCCAGACCGCATACTGTGAGCGTGCCGCCGATCTGGTGGCGTTCCAATGAGGCAAGCCTGAGTCTTCGGGTGGGGGGCCGCCCGCATGCGGCGTGGGGGTTAACCGTAATCCCGGATGGGGTGCTGGCCCGGTGATCACGGCGAATCACCAGGTAAGCGTCGGCGAGTCGGCATCACGCGGTTCTGATGATCTGGGTGGCGGGCGGACGATGATCGTGAGGGTGACCGACGAACCGACCCGCGTGGTGGTGGCCGACGATGACGTCCTGCTCCGCGAGGGAGGCACGAGACTAGCGTGGCAGCCCGGCGGCGCCTGCGCACTGCGGGGTAGCCGGAACATGTGCTGCGCAGCCCACAACGGCCCGGTCAGCGGATGCCCCGCCAACGCCGTGCCTCCCGGGCCGCGCAGTGGTCGCCGACCGCCCGGACCAACGTCGGTGGTCACAGCAGTAGCAGAGGCCGATCTGGTCATTCGTGCCACACTCTGGGGTGGCGGACGAGTACCCTCGACCTCGCATGGAGGCCGGCCTGGCTCGAGACGCTCCGCCAGCGGTGTCCAGCCGACCGGGTTACGTATGGTACGGCACCTCAGTCAGCTCATGATGTTCAACCGCTTCACTCCGGTCCCCGGGTTGCCCACACGGAGAAACAGTCACTTAGCGCACAAGCTAGATGCGGAGAAGGCAGAGGCGAAGTGGTCAGGCACCCAGTCAAGCTCTCGACGTTCAAAGTCCTTTGGCCAGTGAGCTTCTTGTTGATCTTCTGCCTGTTGCTGGCGCTCCTCATCTCGACCGGAGCGGCCCCGCAGGGAACGGCCTCGCAGGGAACGGCCCCGCAGGGAACGGCCCCGCAGGGAACGGCCCCGCAGGGAACGGCCCCGCAGGGAGCGCCCCGGCGCCATGCCGCGACCGATCCTGCCTCGGCCTCGGATAAGTTCAGCTATCTGGGTACAGATATCCAGGGAATTAGATCGTATAGCGTCATTTCCGCTGAAAACGGGCACGGTCCGCAGATTCTGCGGGTACTGACTCCGGCGCATCCCGCTTCCGGGGTCTCCCATAATTTCCTTATCGTGCTTCCCGTCGAGGCCGGGCTGGGTAGCACTTTCGGTGACGGGCTCGCGACCCTGCAGGCCCTTGACGCGCAAGACAAGTACAACCTCACGATTATCGAACCCACCTTTGCGATTGACCCCTGGTACGCGAACAATCCGAAGGACCCGAAACTCCGGTACGAGACGTTCGTGACCCGGAAGCTCGTGCCCTGGATCAAGCGGAACCTGGCCACCACCGGCCACGAGCAGGTCTGGCTCATCGGGTTCTCCAAATCCGGCCTCGGAGCACAGGATCTCATCCTGAAGTACCCTGGCGTCTTCGCGCTGGCCGCCTCGTGGGATTCCCCCTTCGACGCGTCCTCGTACGATCAGTTCGGCGACGATTCGGCGGCTAACTACGGCACAGACGCGAATTTCCAAAGCAATTATCGCCTCACCAGAGCCTTCGTGTATGCCCATAGGACGCCGTTCCTGACCAGCAACCGCATCTGGATAGGCGGGTACGGTCTGTTCGAGGCCGACGACTCCGACTACGACGCGCTTTTGACCTCAGAAGGCATAGTTCACTCGATGGAAACGCCACAGTACATGGCCCATAGGTGGGACAGCGGATGGGTTCCGATCGCACTGCGCGCACTGTATCACGGCAGCCTTGATATGGACGGACCATAGGTCGTCGCCCGCGGCCACGCCGACCCGCATCATATGCTGAACTCATCCCCGTCGTCGCTGACCTGTATCGCGAAGTCCAGGCGCCCCGGATCGTAAGTATTCGGAAATCGTGTGGTCGTCCGGAGCATCTGCCCAGGTCAGCGATAAGATGATACGTCATCTACCACAGTACTTCCGAATAGTTACCCCGGATCTACGACGGTGCGTCCGGGTTCAGCGAACGGTCATCGGTCGTGCTCCGACGCGGCCACCTACAACGATTGGATGGCGTATGAGCCGGTTCCGTGCCTCCGCGCAGGTCACCCAGCAATGGCAGAACTTCGACTTCTCGGTCGCCAGCAACGTCGCCACCGTCACGCTCAACAGGCCGGAGAAGCTGAATGCGCTGACCTTCGGGGCATATGCCGATCTCCGCGATCTGCTCGCCGAACTGCCTTATCGCGGCGATACCAAGGTGCTGGTGCTCCGCGGCTCGGGGAGGGGCTTTTGCGGCGGTGGCGATGTGAACGAGATCATCGGCGAGCTGATCAAGATGGGCGCTCGCGATCTGATGTCGTTCACCAAGATGACCGGCGACGTGATCCGGGCGATGCGGGAAATCCCGATCCCGATCATCGCCGGCATCCAGGGCATCGCTGCGGGCGCAGGTGCGGTGCTTGCTCTGGCGGCGGACTTCCGGGTCGTCTCGGCCTCGGGCCGGTTCGCGTTCCTGTTTACCAGGGTCGGCCTGTCCGGCGGAGACATGGGCGCGGCGTACCTTCTGCCCCGGTTGGTCGGAGTCGGGCGCGCAACTCACCTCCTGATGCTCGGCGACACCATAGACGCCAAGACCGCGGATCGGTATGGCTTGGTCAGCGAGCTCGTCGGTGACGACGAACTCGACGAGGGGGTCTCACGGCTGGCCACGCGGCTGGCCGCTGGCCCCACGCTGGCATACGCGCAGACCAAAGCGCTGCTCACACGTGAACAGGACATGTCGCTCTCGGCATCGATGGAACTCGATGCCATGACCCAGGCCCTTCTCATGACGACGCATGACCACGCGGAGTTCCACGCAGCGTTCAATGCGAAACGGCCGCCGGAATGGACCGGCACCTGAGCGTGGGTCTCACATATCAGTGTGCGACGAACAAGCAGGAGGTCAGGTGCTCAGCGCTGGAAGTACCGGAGCTGCTTCTCGTGAAATGCGCGGGCGTACCCCGATATCCGGGGATCGCCGGAGGGCATGCCCCGTTCCAGCAGGTCGAGGTACGCGAAATCGGCCTCGACGCGCCGCCGGAGCTCGGCCGCGTCCCCGACGTGCCCGTGGCCCGGCACGACCTGCCGGACCCCGGTGACGGCGGCGAGCTGGGAGAGCCCAGCCCGGTAATCCCGCAGCCGGTCCATGAAGGCCCCAGGCTCGCCAGGGTCCACCACGAATGGCATCTCGATGTCAGAGCACATGTCGCCGGCGATCAGGACACCGCTGTCCGGCAGGAACACCGCGCCGTGGCCGGGCGCGTGCCCGTCGTGGACGATCAGCTCTGCGGCGGGACCGTCCCAGGGAATGGAGGTCCCCGAAAGTGGCGTCACCTTCCCGATCAGCGGCAAGTCATGGCCTGGCACGGACTGCGCGGCAGCGGCCAGCTTGCCGCGCTCGTTCCGCGCGGCCGCCGCTGCCGCAGGCGTCGCGTAGCGCGGCACGTCGCCTAGCGATGCGTGCCACAGCACGTGGTCCCAGTGCGGATGGGTGGACCAGCCCAGGACGGGCCGCAGTCCCCGGGCGGCAAGCGCGGCTGCCAGGCCGACGATCTCCGCGACCGTGACCGCGGGGTCGATCACCAGGCACGAGCCGTCTAGGCCTGAGCCCTCCGGGCCTGCGACCACCGTCGTCGTCGTCGTGTACAACACGCCGGTGGCCACGAGCACCCCAGGCGCGATCTCGGTAAACGGGTCTGACACTCGAAACCACCCGCCTAAGCGTTGCAGAAGAGGGGCTCCATGACGACACGAGCGTATTAGAGGTAGGCACGGTGTCCGCGCTGCCGCGCCTGCTCAACGGGGTTCCCCCCCGCCGTGAGCCAGAAAATGTTGCCAATTTATTACGCGGCACCCCGTGTTTGAACGTGCCGGTCATGCGGGCCGTATTCGGAGTGAGTGGCCAATGCCGTGTTGCCGTTATAGGTCTCAAGCCTATTGATAGGCGTTGACGATCACGAGCTTGATGACCGCCGCCATGCCTATAAATGGCGCGACGCTGGCCCGTTACTCACAATTTTGCGCCGGGCGTGGAACGAATGAGGGAGTGCTGTGAATTCATCGCACAGGCACCGCCGCCCGCGGAAGATCAGGCGGACGGGCAGGCACACCAGGCCATCGCAGGTACAGATCGCAGCGGGAACGGCATGCAAGGCAGCGCCGGCGATGGCGATCGCAGGCGTGCTCATCGCCGCCCCGCAGGCCCACGCCGCCGCCGAGGTCCCCGTCCGGGCCGCCGCGATCGCCGAGCAGATATACACCGCCGAGGTCCCCGCCCGGGCCGCCGCGATCGCCGAGCAGATATACACCGATGCCCTGGTCATTCATCATGAGCCGGCCCGCCGCTATACCGTCCAGCCGGGCGACACACTGTCCTCGATCGCGCAGCGGTTCTACGGCAGCCCGGCGAACTGGCAATGGCTGTACCAGGCCAACAGGACCGTGATAAAGAACCCGAACGTGATCGACCCGGGCGACGTGCTCAATGTTCCCTACGACCCGCCGGCTCGCAGCACGACATCCACTCCCGCCGGGTCCACCGTGCTGACCACCTCGGCGACCTTGAGCGGGACGCTGGGCTGCCCCGGGCTCGAGGAGCTGTGGGAAGAGGCAGGCGGTTCGGACGCCCAGGCCGTCATGGCCGCCTCGATCGCCATGGCCGAATCCGGTGGCCAGCAGTACGCCACTGGCGCGGCCGGCGAGCGGGGCTACTGGCAGATCAACCCGGACCACGGCTCGCTGTCCACCTACGACCCGCTGGGTAACGCCAAGGCAGCCGTCATCATCTCCGATGACGGCACCAACTGGACCCCCTGGACCACATACACCAGCGGCGCCTATCTAGGACGCTGCTGACAAGTTCCCGGCGGCGTGCCGCTTGCGGCCCTGGGCGGAGGCGGTGTCAGCCGGCTCCGGGCCTGGTGTGGCTGGCCTGGATCGCTGACCTGCCCGGGGGAGTAGGTGGGTGCTGGTATCAGATCAGGTATGTGGGCTGGTCGATGCCGAGGCGGACCTTGGCGAAGGCTTGGTCTCGGCTGGCGCTGAACAAGATGTGCTGGCCGGCGGTGTGGATGTCCCTGAAGCAGCGCTGAAGCGGATGGTGAGCAAAGACGGCTTCGGCGCCGGCCAGGTGGAAGACCCGGTCGACGGCCTCCACGCCAGCCCGCATGGCCTGGTTCGCGGCCAGCAGGGCCAGAGCCCGTTGCTCCAGGCCAGGTTCGTCTCCTCGGCAGGCGTCGGCCCAGATCTGGGCGATGGTGTCGAACAACAATGACCGGGCGGAGGCCACTGCCCCCTCAGCCTGGGTCAGCTGACACTGCGCATGTGCGTCGTGGCCGATGCTTTGCGTGGCTGGGCCGCGGATCTTTTTGGTGGCAATGGCGGCGAATTCGTCGAGGGCCCTGCGGGCGATCCCGAGGGGGACCGCCGCCAGGAACATCGCGGCCAGGGTGATCAGCGGGATCCGCCACAGGGGGCCCTCGTGGCGGGCGGGCTCGAAGAACGGGGCGGCGAGGTGCTCGGCCGGTACCTGCACGCCGGACAGGGTCAGGTGGTGGCTTCCCGTCCCGCGAAGTCCCATCGCGTCCCAGGTGTCCTCGATGACTGCGGATTGGGCGGGGATGAAAGCGAATCGCCAGTCCGGTGCCCCGGATGCCAGCATCCGGGGGCCGTCGGAGCCGGCGACGAAGACGCCGACCTGCAGCCAGGCGGCGTGCGGGCAGCCGCTGTTGAACGGCCAGCGGCCTGACACCGTGAAGCGGCCCTGGCGCTCGAATGTGGCCCGTCCCAGCGGCGCCCACATGCTGGTGGAGACGAAGTCAGGGTGTTCGCCGATCAGTTCCCTGGCCACCGCGGGGTCGAGCCAGGCGAAGAACGCGGTGCTGTTACCGATCACGATGGTCCAGCCGGCCGAGCCATCGGCGCGGCTGATCTCCTCGAAGATTTCCGCGGTGGTGGCCGGGCCGAGCTCGAAGCCGCCCAGGGACCGGGGGAGGTTGAGGCGGAACAGCCCCGCCGCCTTCGCCCGCTGCACCAGATCGGCGGGCAACGTCCGGAGTTGCTCAGCCTCGCCTGCCCGGGCCCGGAAGTCCGGGACCAGGTCCGCGAGCGCGCTCCGCAGCGAGTCAATTCCGGCGTTCACCACCAGCGTGTCAGCCACCGCTCCTCCTCATCCCGCAGCGACGGGGCGATCCGTTCCCCTTGCCGTCCAGCATCACCGGCATCCCGCTGCGGGGCATCCCGGAGATCAGGTATCCGGGGGCAGGCCCTGGCCTGCCGCCAGGGCGGCCAGCTCGGCCCGGGACTCGACCCCGAGCTTGGCGAAGACGTGCTTGAGGTGCGTCTCGACTGTGTAGCGGGACAGGCACAGCCGGGCGGCGACCTGTTCGTTGGTGAGCCCTTCGGCCGCCAGGCGCACCACCGGGAGCTCGGCCCCAGTCAGCGACGCCCAGCCCACCGCCGGCCGCGGGGGCCGTGGTCCCGATCGGCCCCGCCGCTCCGGCCGCCTGGGGGCAGCCGCGACCTCGCCCACGAACGCGAGGATCTCCCCGGCCACAGCTGGCCAGTCGCCGACCCAGGGAAGATGATCCCGACCGGGCAAGATCTTCAGGGTCGCCCCGGGGATTTCGCCGGCCACCATGCGAGCATCCGCGACCGGGACGATATCGCCGTCGCGGTGCAACACCAGCACCGGGACCGCCAGGCCCCTCATCAGATCGCGCACATCGATCAGCCCCAGGGACTCGATCAAGGCCGCCGCCATGGCCGGGCTGGCCGCCGCCCGCTCGAACGCCCCGGCCGCCCGGCGCGCCTGCTGGCCCGCCAGGCTGGGAGCCACCAGATCGACAAGCCGCCCCTCTCCCCAATGGCGCACCACCGACCGGTACCGCCGCAGCAGCGCCGCCCGGGGACCCCGATACGAGGTGCCGTACAAGATAAGGCCCTGCACCCGGCCGGGATAGGCCGCAGCGAAGGCGATCGCGGCCCGCCCACCGTCAGACAACCCGAACAGCACAGCCCGCGATGACCTCGCCGCGGCCATTACCGCGGCCACGTCGCGCACCCGCTCCTGCGTCGTCGGCAGGTCACCGGCCGGATCCGACAGGCCGGTACCACGCTTGTCCAACCGGATCAGGCGGCCGCCTCGCTCCAGCGCCCGCACGAAACGGCGGTACCCGGTCTGCTGCCACTGGATGTCGAGATGCGAGACCAGCCCAGGCACCATGACCAGGTCCGGGGGACCCGTGCCGGACACCTGAAAGGCGATCTTCGCCCCGCTCGATTGCGCGTAGCGCGTTTCCGGCAGACGGCGGGCCATACGGCAATAATCCACCAGACCCGAGGCCGCCAGGACCGCCCGCCCAGGTAGCTCGAGCCGGTAGAGGCTAGGCCTTCTTTACGGCGAGGCGGCCGTTGGCCAGCGCGCTGAGGTCGACGTCGTCAAGCGTGGTGACCACGATGTCGGCACGCGCCGCGGCTAGGAGTTCGGTGTCATTGGCGCGTGCGATTCCGATCGCCGCCATGTCGCCGGCCTTGGCGGCCTGGATGCCCGCCGCGGCGTCCTCTATGACGATGGAGTCCTCGGGTGCGGCCCCGAGCTCATGGGCGGCGGTGAGGAATATCTCAGGATGCGGCTTTCCGTGCGCGAAGTCCCGGCCCGATACGTCGGCGTCGAAGAACTCGAGCAGCGTCAGCCCGGGTCGCAGCGACGCGGACACGATCGCGTGTTCCTGCGCGAAGCTGTCGAGCCTTATCTGCCGCAGGAACAGCTTGGCGTTCTTAGAGGAGGAGGCGGCCGCCACCCTGATCCCGGCGTCTTTGACGGCGATGATGAAGCGCAGCGCGTCGGGGTATGCGGTGAAGTCGCCGGCTTCGATCAGCTGGACCACCATCGCTTGCTTCCGGTCGGCGTACAGGGCGAGACGCCTGCCGTCGTCGTCGGGGACGCGGAAGTACGCCAGTGCCGCGCGCGCGCCGCTCATACGAGGCTTGCCGGACATCTGCTCGTCATAGACGCGGGACGTGAAGGCCTCCGGCGACCAGCTCGTCTGGTTGCGGATGTCGCTCCAGTCCGACTCCATCAGCTGCCGCAGCGACTCACGCCATGCCTTCTCGTGCGGCGAGTCGACGAGCACTCCGTCGATGTCGAAAATCGCTCCCTGGAACTTCGGCACGCGTGCCCCCTCAGCCGCTGGCCCGGCGCTCTTCGGTCGGACTGTCCGGGGACAGCCGGAACATGTACCGGTCTCCGGGGCTGAGCTCGCGGATTTCGCCGCCGGCGCCGACTCTTATCGGCCCGCTCGCCCCCTCCGGATGGAGCGCGACCGTAAGCGTGTCCTTGTCGAGCGTCACCAGGAGCGGCGTCCGCCGGAACTGCATCGTGAACGACAGCTCCTCGATCGGGCCGGGAAGCCTGGGCTCGAAGTGAAGAACGTCGTCGCGGATCTCCGTGCCGGGGTAGGCGCGCTGCATGAGGTCGAGCGTCCCGGCCATGACACCCATGTGAATGCCCTCTCTGGTCGTCCCGCCCTGGACATCATCTACGTCGCTGTTCAGCGCGACCAAGAAGCGCTCCCAGGAACTCTCCGGATCGAGCACGGCGAGTACACCCGCATGCGTGATGAAGCTCAGCGTGGACCCGTGCGATGTGCGCTGGTCGTAGTAGGCGATGTTCCGGGCAGCGGTGTCCGCGCGATACTCATAGCCCAGCCGCTCGAACAGCCGCCGCAGCGCATTCGGGGAAAACAGGAAGAACAGCATCACCGTGTCGGCCTGCTTGGCGATCTTGTAGCGGTTCGGGTCGTTGCCCTCGGCGCGCAGGATCCGGTCGAGCCGCTGGATGTTCCCGTACTTCGCGTGGTAGCCGTCCCAGTCGAGTTCCTCGAGTGCCTCGTAGCCCTCGAACTGGCTGATGATGCCGTCGTCGTGGAAGGGAACGAACATGCGCCGGCTCATGTCCTGCCATAGCCGCAGCTCTTGCGCAGAGATCTCGAGCCTGGAGCGGAGCGCGTCGGCCCTGCTCGCCGGCAGCAGTGAGAGTACTTCGCCCGCGAGCCCGCACAGCCACGCGACCATCACGTTCGTGTAGGCGTTATTGCGCAGGCCACCCTCCTCCGCGTCCGGATACTTCTCGTGGAACTCGTCCGGGCCCATTACCCCGTGGATCTCGTAGCGCTCGCGGTCCGGGTTGAAGTGGGCGATGGACGCCCAGAAGCGCGCGATCTCCACCATCATCTCCGCGCCGTAATCACGCAGGAAGGCCGGATCCCGCGTGGCCTGGAAGTACTGCCAGATGTTGTAGAAGATTGCCGCGTTCACATGGCGCTGGTTGCGACTGAGGTCCGGCTCCCAGCGCCCGGACAGCGGGTTCAGGTGCACCCGCTGGGTCTCCTCCTTGCCCTCGCTGCCGCTCTGCCACGGGAACATCGCCCCGCCGAAGCCCGCCTCACGGGCTGCCGCCCGCGCCTCATCGAGGCGCCGGTAACGGTACATCAGCAGCTCACGTGTGACCTCCGGTATACGGAAGCTCAGGAACGGGAACACGTACAGCTCGTCCCAGAAAACGTGCCC
>Ga0116214_1000857_pt1 | contig 12049 bp, 11 predicted proteins | sample Sb_taG_FD_88964 | JGI IMG/M metagenome (GOLD analysis project Ga0116214, IMG submission 88964) | Peat soil microbial communities from Weissenstadt, Germany - Sb_50d_1_NS metaG | ecosystem: Environmental > Terrestrial > Soil > Wetlands > Peat | place: Germany: Weissenstadt | collected 2010-09-21
TGGCGCGACTGCACCAGCATCTGCATCAAGCCGGGAGGAAGCCAGGGCACTTCCCGCACGCGCTGGGCTCGATGTTCTACTATCTGACAGAGGACCGGCGCCAGGCAGAAGAAATCCTTGTTGATGTGGTGAGCCCGGCGCTGGGCCGCTCGGTCGAACTGTTACGCGAGCGACTACTTATAGGGACGCCCGCCGAGTGCATCGAAAAACTGACCAGGCTCCAGGTAGCAGGGGTCCGAAAGGTATTCCTGTGGCCTGTAGAGGACGAGACAGGGCAGTTGGCGAAGTTCCAAGAGCAAGTCCTGCCCCAGATCCCACTGTAGTGTTCCACGTGCTGGCTCTGGATGAGTCAAGCACGTGGCCTCTCAAGAGGAGAAGATCTCATCGAAGCCAGGGATGCAAGAGCGAGCGATGCAAGAGGAACAACGACGTACTATTAAAAGGACAGTTGATGGCTCAACAGGATCCCAATGCTTCTCCAATACGTCCTATGCTGCGAATACGAGTAGGTTAGTGTGAGCAGAAAGCACAGTGCTTTCCAAGGGTGTAGGAATATCTTACACTCTTTCCTTCTATTCACACCATACATCTCAATATCAGGGAGCTACTTCTTTCCAAATACATGCAGTGGCGAAAAAAGATAACACCCCAGTTTGCGCTTCCGCTTCATCCTGATGTATAGTGCCAGTAGAACTCTAGTAAAGAAAACAACCAACGAAGCCTCCCGGAAGGAGAAAAAGCTATGTCGTACGAACTGATTACGTTGGAATACGAAGGTGATTTTGCCACCATCACCATGAACTACCAACAGCGCCGCAATGCACTTTCTCTCAAGCACATGCTTGAGCTTACCTCAGCTTTTCGCGAAGTCGGAGACAGCACAGTTCGCGGGGTAATCTTAGCAGCAAACGGACCGGTATTTTCTTCTGGTCACAACTTAGCCGAAATGGTGGGACAAGACCTTGTTGCTATGCGCAAGCTACTGAAAGTCTGCACAACATTAATGAATACAATTCAGGAGATTCCACAACCCGTCCTTGCGCGTGTACATGGGCTTGCTACTGCCGCCGGGTGCCAATTGGTTGCAACGTGCGACCTGGCGATTGCTTCCACAGAAGCAGCATTCGCAACGCCTGGAGTGAAAAATGGATGGCTCTGCACTACGCCAATGGTGGCTGTAGCCCGCAACATTGGGCGCAAGCGGGCGCTTGAAATGCTGCTCACAGGTGACAGGATCGATGCACAGACGGCAGCAGACTGGGGCCTGGTAAATAGTGTAGTTCCTCCCGAACAGCTTGTGGAAGAGTCGCAGCGCTTGCTTGAAGCAGTTACGCGAGGCAGTTTCATCGCAACAGGCATAGGCAAACAGGCTTTCTATGCCCAAATAGGCCTCGCTCAACCGCAAGCCTATGATTACGCGATGGAAGTTATGGCTGCGACAGCTTTGATACCAGACGCCCAGGAAGGATTCCGCGCGTTCCTGGAGAAACGCAAAGCCCAATTCAATCGACCATAGAGGTGAAAAATGGTACAGCAAAGGTGTGAATGGGGCAATTCCAGCACGCTTTACATCGAGTATCACGACTCAGAATGGGGCGTACCTGTTCATGATGAACGAAAACTCTTTGAATTTCTTATTCTCGAGGGTGCTCAAGCTGGATTGAGCTGGTCGACGATTCTGAACAAGCGGCAAGCATACATTCAAGCATTTGATAATTTTGAACCGGCCAAAGTTGCCAGCTATGACGACGCCAAAGTCCAGGCATTACTTGCGAACTCTGGCATTGTGAGAAACAGACTGAAAATCCAGGCAGCGATACAAAATGCACGCTCTTTCCTGAAGGTACAGGATCAATATAGGAGTTTCGATATTTATATCTGGCAGTTTGTTGATGGAAAACCCATACAGAATAGCTGGAAAAGTCTGCAAGAAATCCCCCCTACCACAAAAGAATCAGATGCCATGAGCAAAGAGCTGAAAAAGCGCGGATTCACCTTTGTAGGTTCTACCATCTGTTACGCTTTCATGCAGGCAGTCGGCATGGTTAACGACCATACCGTTGATTGTTTCCGCTGGCGAGAAGTGCAAACTTTTGTATAGAGCAACAAAGATGTTAGCCTATTTGATGATCTGCCAGGTCCTCAAGATATGAGAGCAGAGCAGTATGATCAAGATCACCTCTTCCTCTCGTCTCCAGCGAAGCAAACATCTGATCTACCTGAGCACTGGCCGGCAGCGACACACCATACATACGACCCAGTTCTAAAATAATCCTAAGGTCTTTATGATGTGTCTTAATACGCCCACCTGGAGTAAAATCATGCGCGAGCATACTGGCTCCCCGCAGTTCAATCACCCGATTGGCTGCAAGACCACCATTCAATACTTGCAAGATTTTGGCGGGATCGACTCCTGCCTTCGAACCGAGTACAAGAGCCTCGCTCACCGCTTCAATAACCAGCGCAACGACAATCTGATTGCATGCTTTGACAATCTGGCCTGCCCCACTTTTCCCAACATGCACAACCGTTTTGCCCAAAGCCTGAAAGATTGACATACAACGCTGAAACGTATCATCTTCTCCACCTACCATAATCGAAAGCGTGCCAGCAATAGCGCCTTTATCTCCGCCGCTTACTGGCGCGTCAAGCATAGCAATCCCACGCTCAGCTAATCGGCCAGCCAGCGTTCTCGTCACAATGGGCGAAATAGTGCTCATATCAATCACGATCAGCCCTTCATGCGTACCCTCGATGACACCATCCGTACCAAGAAGCACTTCCTCTACTTGAGTATTATCAGGTAACATCGTGATCAACACTCCGCAAGAGGCTGCAATTTCTCGCGGTCGCACGCCTGCTGACGCACCTGCCGCAACAAGTTCGTCAGTCACCTCCTGGTGCCGATTATGAACAATTACACTAAAACCTGCTTTGAGTAAGTTGTGGGCCATGGGTTTTCCCATAATGCCCAGGCCAATAAAACCAATCGTGTCTGGCATATATACCAACTCCATATAAATCTAGCTATAGCATCATGCTGCATCAAGTATAATGAACATTCAAGCAGGAATCCAGGTGCTACCATCGACATCCCAAATACTGAAAAATGAGGAGAATTATGGATTATCGCAAATTAGGCAGAACAGGATTAAAAGTATCGAGCCTGTGCCTTGGCACAATGCAATGGGGCTGGACGGCAGACGAAAAAACGGCCTTTGCCCTGATGGATGCCTTCGTAGAGAGCGGCGGCAACTTTATTGACACAGCAGACTTCTACTCGCGCTGGTTGCCAGGCCACATGGGCGGAGAATCCGAGGAGATCATCGGGCACTGGCTGAAAGAACGGAAAAACCGCAGTAATATTATTCTGGCCACCAAAGTTCGTCATCCAATGGGACCAGGCCCGAACGACCAGGGGCTTTCACGCAAACACATCCTCGAAGCAATTGATGCATCGCTGCGCCGCTTACACACCGACTACATTGACCTCTACTTGATGCACGCCTTCGACGCGGAAACTCCCATCGACGAAACACTGCGCACACTCGACGACATGCAACGTGCTGGCAAGGTGCGCTATGTGGGTGCATCGAACTACCCTGCATGGCGACTGGTAGAAGCATTATGGAAAGCTGATATCCATCATACTATACGTTTCGACTTGTTGGAGCCTCATTATAACCTGGTCCACAGGGAAGAGTTCGAACGCGACTTGAAACCCATCTGCGAACAGTACCAGATTGGTGTCACACCCTACAGCCCTCTCGCAAACGGCTTTTTGACAGGAAAATACAGTCGAAACGAGACTCCAGAGAGCGCACGCGCTGGCTCTATAATGAAACGCTACAACAACGAAACATCCTGGAAAACACTTGAGGCCATACAACGCATTGCAAAAGAAATGGGCAGCACTCCCTCAGCAATATCTCTTGCATGGCTGCTTGCACAACCGGTTATCACAGCGCCAATCATTGGCGCCAATTCGGTAGCGCAGTTACAACAAAGTCTTGCAGCGCTAGATATCACTCTTACATCAGCGCAGCTCGCACAGTTGGATGAAGTTTCAAACTGGCAGGAAGCATGATGATCCAGGATGCCATTGTGATATAGTGAAGTACTTTACATGACATCCTGGCATTGGAGACCAACGTGAAACATGCGGCTCCCGCTTCAGAGGCTGGGCCAATTACCGCTATCTGGCAAACAGTATTCACTTATATTTTAATCACGCTTGTTGGTTTCAATTTACGTTCAGTATTACTGGGTGTACCCCCCGTTTTGCCGCTTATTCAGCATGATCTTGGGCTTTCCTATACTTCGACTGGATTCCTGACCGCATTACCTGTGCTTGTACTCGCAGTAGGAGCCTGGCCATCAGGGCTGCTTGCAGAGCGAATTGGCGCGCGACTAAGTGTCTCAATCGGCCTGGGGCTGCTTGCAACTGGCACTCTTTTGCGTGCTTTCAGGCTAAGCATACCCTCCCTTTTCTTCTTCACATTGATATTGAGCATTGGCATCACCATGTCACAAACTGCAATGCCCGTACTCATACGCCGTTGGTATCCAAAACAAATCGGCCTTGTATCAGCTCTCTTCAGCGATGGACTGATTCTGGGCGAAGCTGTTGCGGCAGGCATTACCGTCCTGATCATGGTACGATTTCTGGGAAGTGACGACTGGACAGGTACATTTGTTTTCTGGGGCATACCTATCGTTGTACTCTTCGCTTTATGGCTCTTACTTGCCCCGCCTGGACCAGCAAAAACAACCAGGCCGCGTGTCTCTCGTCAACATGCAACAGCAAAATCACTTGCTGCGAAGTCGCCTGACAAACGAAAACGTGTGAACGCACTGCATTTAGGAATTCTGGTAGGTGGAGGCAGTCTCATTTATTTTGGTATGAACGCCTGGATTGCTTCGTATAATCAAGCACTACACCAATCATATATAACTCCGGCTGCTTTGCTAGCGCTTAATGCAGCACAATTACCCGTCAGTATAGGGGTGACATTTGTCGCGCAACATATAGCTGGTCGTCGCTTGCCTTTTATTATTGCTTGCATTATCAGTGCTATCGCTATAGTTGGCTGGATATTCACCCATGCTGAGCTGCAACCCCTCTGGGCAGCGCTGCTTGGTGGAAGTGGGGCACTTGTCTTTACGCTTGGTATAGCATTGCCACCACTTCTGGCATCACCACTGGAAGTAGGGCGTCTCGCTGGTATCACCCTCTCGCTCACATACGGTGTAGCTTTTGTTGGGCCCTTCATCGGAGGAGCTTTATGGGATCATTTCAATGTGCCAGCGCTTGCTTTTGTGCCAGTAGTTGTAGCCAGCATTCTGCTGATTGTGCTTGGCGCATTACTACCCTCACGATCCTCATTCGGCATTCAGCCGCGATGACTTGAGCCATCAAACATATATCAGGCCTTAACCGCCTTGAAGGCACTGAAGGCTTCCTTGAACATTGCCCGGTGATGTTTCTCTCGTTCAAGAGCGAGCTTGAAACTGGCCGCAGCATCACTACGTCCATCTTCCTCTGCTTCACGGACAAAGCGCGGATACATCTCCTCGATCTCATAGTCTTCACCGTTAGCGGCCTCATCCAGATTATCGATGGTCATACCTACTTCTCCCGCAGCACGCATATGGCTGATCCCATGTATAGTTTCAGCACCGGCCGCTTCCAAAAACAACTGTGCAACTTCCGGATGCCCTTCTTGCATGGCCTGCATCGCAAATGCTGTATATTCCAGTCGAGCTTTAGCCTCACCGGCTATCGCTGCCTGCAAGTTGGTCTCTGTCTTTGTCATAAAACTTCCTCCTAATTAAGTTTCAGCAAACAATATTTTTAACAAGTTGAAGCACAGCCAGCAATAGCTGGCAGCCCATCACTTCTACTATAGCATAGCGACATCACATTGCTCTCACAATCAGGGGGCTTCAGCCTTAAAAATCTATCACACTTCTCCATATTGAGCTTGATAACGGTCAAAACTTCAAATTGTTACCTCTTTGTGAGATTTTGCCTCTACTACCGTGAGTGTATTGTGACAGCAGCAGTGTATGTTCGTAGCATACAAACGAGTAATTATTCAGCTTGCTAAAGCCAATTGGGAATAGCGCAATAAGCAGATTCCTGCATCTGGCATATACAACAGGAGGAAACATATGTTACAAATCGAAAATGAATTACGCCAACCACTCTCTATTGACGCTGCACCCCGAGGGAGTGTCTGCGAATGGTGTGGAAAACCCGCCCGGCATCGGCTCACACCGCTGGGTGGGACAAACCACAACGAAAGCGTCCTTTTTTGCCGAACTTGTGGTGAGGCATTCGTTTGCGCCGTTGCCAGTTCTCTTAGCCGCGAAGTAACGCCAGAAGAAGCGATCTACGGGTAAATGTTTGAGAATTTTAAACAACACGCGTTGGATAGGAAGCAGACATGTCATCCGGATCATTCAATTCCGCACCATGCGGTGGAGATACTGGCCCGTGAAGTAAAGGATCGTCGGTAGAACGCATCCAATCATCTAGGCGCTCGCGCAACTCTTCCAGAATGGAACCCACTGATTGATCATGCACCAGATTACAGGCTTCATTGGGATCAAAAATCAAGTCGTAAAGCTGCTCCAAAGGCCTTAACCGTTTTTCCCACCCATATTGTATCAACACTTGCTTACTTGGGCTATCATCACAATTAGACAACACAGGTCCCAGGTGGTGATCAAATCGCCGGATATACTTCCAACGTTGAGTTCGTACCGCGCGCTGCGGTTCATATGCGGCATGAAAGGTTACCTCAGCAAACAATGCATCATGGATCTCCTCAGTCTCACCCTCTATCAACGGCATGATTGACCTACCTTGAAGCCATGACGGATGATCAATATTCAGAAGATCGCAGATAGTTGGAAAGAGATCGATGTGTGAAACAAGTGCCTCAGAGACTTTCCCACCCGTAAACCCTCCTGGACCTCGCATAATAAGCATGACGCCAATGCCATGATCGGTTAGATTGCATTTCATACGTCGAAAAGCAATGCCATGATCGGTTGTACAAATTACAAGCGTGTTATCGGTGAGGCCATTAGCATCCAGCGTTTCAAGCACAGCGCCAATTCCCTGGTCCAGAGCCATTGCGCTCGCCTTAAAACCGGCCATATCACGACGTGTCTCGTACATATCAGGTAAAGGTGCTGGTGGCAAGGAATATGTAATATCATCTATCGAACCCGGTTTCAAAAAATCACGATGAGTCTCAAAAAAACCAACCGAGAGGAAAAAGGGCTGAGGCAGATCGTGATTGAGCAGCTCAATTGCGGCTGGTGCAACTTTATCGGCTTGATGTCCTTCCAATTTAGATAGGAGATCATAGCCGCTATCTTTGGGGTCTTTAGAGAGATGTTCCTCGCCGACCAACACCGAATAATATCCCGCTTTGCGAAGCGTATGCACAAGATGCTTATTGTAATCGTAAAGTGAAAAGCCCCGGTGTGCCAGACCAATCATACCAGTGCAATGGGCATATTGACCCGTCAAAAGGCCAGCGCGGCTTGGCGAACATGTCGGAGCAACGCAAAAAGCCTTGCGAAATAAAATACCCTGTCCGGCAAGACGTTGAATGTTAGGCGTTGGGACGGCATGGCCATAAGGCTGAACGTAGCGACCGGTATCATGTGAATGAATATAGAGAATATTTGGATGATCTGAGTGCATAGAGACGCTCATGTTTAACCCCCTGGTATAAACCCTTTTTTATGAAAGGGTCGGCTGAGCAATCGCCACCGCTATATCTTGCATCGTCTGTTGCGTCAAGAACTGGATCAAGGCGTCTATACTGCCTGTTTCTTGATACACAGCAATCTGTCGATCCGCGCCTGTGCCTCGCGGATCCTCTAGTAGATTACGTAGATAATTCATCTCCAGCCTGCTACCCAGATCATCAACCACTTCATCTACGAAATCAAGCAGTTCGCCTATCGCATCGCGCATACTGAGTCGCCTGCCCTGAGAAAAATCGATTACCTCTGCATCCAGGCCAGAGCGCATGGCATGCCACTTGTTCTCCTCGATAAAGTGACACGACAACATAGGAGCCCATAAATTATTTTTATTGAGCCAGGTCAACTTCGCAACAAGCGCCTGGCAAAGTGCAGCAAGAGCTATCGTGTCGTGAATCGTCGCTGGCATATCGAAGATGCGGAATTCAATAGTGCTAAAAAATGGATGAGGACGGATATCCCACCAGATCCTCTTTCCATTGTCGATGCAGTTTGTTTTGATGAGAGCCTGTACGTAATTATCAAAGTCACTCCATGAAGGAAATACCTCCGGTATCCCGCTTCGTGGGAAAGGTTTCCAGATCGCAGAACGGTATGATTTGAGTCCGGTATAGCGACCGGCCCAGAAAGGTGAGTTGGTAGAGATCGCCAGCAAATGCGGGAGCCACGTGCGCACCTGGTTCATGAGCAAGACTGCACTCTCTTGATTCTCAACGCCAATGTGAACATGCTGGCCAAAGATCAAAATGGAACGGGCAACGTCCTGTAATTCTTCTTCCAGTTCAGCATAGCGGACATATTCTGATCGAAACTCATTTTGCCATAACGCGGAAGGATGGGTACCCGCGCTTATCAGAGCCAGACCCTCCTCTGCGACCAGTTGTGCTAACTTTGCTCTCATCGTTCGCATTTCTTCACGAGCTGTAGGAATATCTGGCATGATATCCGAATTAATCTCCACCATTGATTGCAACATCTCTGCTTTAATCAACTCTCCAAATATAGAATGCCCTTTTTCTAATATGGTATGGATACGCGGACTGAGTTGACCCGTTTGACGATCCACCATTTGATACTCTTCTTCAATTCCAATAGTGAATGGTGCTGCCATAGTGCTGTTCCTTTCAAGATATGTCAAACGTTTCTTGCATAATTCAAGTTTCTATTACTGGCATCACAAAGCCATCACACCCCGAATCCTCAACAGCACAAATTTCTCACAATATTTGCCACTTTAGACTTCCAAAATACGTCTAATCTTCGCATCTTATGTAAATCATCTGTGCTATAATAGTATTTAGAATATACGTCCTATATTTTGTTAGGAGTAAATCTGGGCATACCTTGTTATCTCGATCATACTTTGTCATCCTGAGCATAGAGAAGGATTTCACGCATCGGGCAACTCGATGCTTCACTGCCCTAAGCATTACACCTGGGTGCTCTCCATCTTATGCGCTCTTTCAGGCTACTCTCACAACACTGGCTCGTGTGCGAGCCAGTGTTGTGAGAAACCCTACCCTTTTGGGTCATACTATATCACCTTATATAAATTTATGTTAAGATGTATCGGTAAGAAAATCTGACCAGGTTTCCTGAGAGAATGTTTCTACCCAAAACGGAGGAAAAGTGGAAACTCCACCAGGAGGGCGACGCAGGCGCCAAGCAGTGCCACCAACACAATCTGACTATCCAAGAAGTCAGGTGAGACAAACGAATAGACGCCCCCCATCCTATCCAGATCACTCGTACCCCTACGTTCGTAGGAAATCTATGCCTCCCGTGATATTGAAACCTGGAGAAGGCAAACAGACAGGCAGATTTCAAAACATTTTCGCCAGATACAGAGTTCTTCTCCTGATAGCCATTACCTTACTCTCCCTACTTGTAATTGGCCTGGTTCGAGTGAACGCACCTCAGAGTCCCACTCTCCTTTTCCTGGACATGAGTCCAATGCAGTCCCAGCAGAATCCCTCTACTCCTCAACATCTCATGAGAGGAAAAGTCGCTTCGTTGGGCTGGATCGTTGGCAAAGATTGCCAGCGTGGTATCCAGGCTTACTTAAAAACAGCCGCTACCAATCCTGACGCCGCCCTGGTCGGAACCGGCTGGGTCGATCCCACCAATGGCCACCTGATCAATGGCAAGAGTAATAACTGCATCTCTGGCAGTTTGAGCATGGACAATGTCGTACAACTTGTCCATAGTAAAGGTGGTATGGCTTATCTGACCGTTACGATGGAAACCGACGGCACAGCACAGGCATGGACCTCCCAACAACAATCTGATTACATCGCGAAGGCTTCAACCAATCAGAGCTTTATCGACCCTATAATTCAAGACGTAAAACGCGCCAACTACGACGGGGTTATTATGGATATGGAAGCTGGCGATCCGAATTATCCAAACATCCAGCAACTCTTTACCACGTTCAACCAGCGTGTATGGTCTGCTCTCAAGCCCTTGCATAAACTGTATGGCATAGCACTCATCCATAAGCTCAGCGACCATGACGAATATTATTATCTGAATGGTTTCGAGAACTGGTCGACTCTTGCTCATGCCGCAGATTTTATGGTCGTCATGGCAATAGACCAATCGTATTTCACTCCTGGGCCAACTGTCAGTGTTCCATGGCTCCAACAGCTCCTGGCATACACATTGAAAACGATGCCTCAAATGTTGCCGCACATTATCTGGGAGTTACCTTTTTACGGTGCTACCTGGCGTATGGAGGGAGGGAGTTGGGTCTTCGATACAGGCGTTAACTACGCCGATGGAGAGGCGCTTGTCTCTCAGATACCTCAGTCCGAAATCGATACCGCAGCGAGCGACTTAAACGACCCCACCTGCGCTCACCTGGTCTATACGGACTCCAGTGGTGTTAAACATTCGCTCTGGTTTCATACCGCCAAAAATCTGTATTATATTATTTCGAACTTCGAGAAAATACTCAAACAAGTACCGCAGTTTGGACACAGCAACCTGCAGATCGCTGTCTGGTATCGTGCTACCTGGGAACCCGGGGATGTATGGTCTTTAATCGACAACATCTTGCCAAATCCGTAGCACTTCTTCAGCTTTCAATTGACACTTGGAAATGTAGGGGCGTCCCTTGCGAATATTGATTCCAACATATGCGTCCAAGATTACTGCAAGGGTTGTTGACAGTTGCTATTTTTGCTGATCTATTGTATACTTTTCTTATCTTTTGGGCGAGGAGAAGAAAAGGTCAATGGCGAAGGCAAAACAAGAGCAAAAGTTGTTTCGATTGAGCCAGGCCGCGCACGAACTCGGGTTGCATCCGATCACGGTCAGACGTTGGATCAAGGCAGGACGCATAGGGGTGATTCAGGTGGGCAGAGAGGTGCGCATCCCTCGTACGGAAATCGAAAAGATCGTCGGAACCCTCAATGGACGGTTGGTTGTTCTGTATGGTCGCGTGAGTGGACATGGACAAAAAGGGGATCTCGACACCCAACTGGAGCGCCTGCAAAGCTGGGCCGCGACAGAGCGCAAAGGCGCAGAGATCCTGGTCCTTTCTGATATCGGCTCTGGCCTCAAAGCCGGGCGCAGACACCTGCAGCGATTACTCAAGCTGATCTGTGAGGATAAAGTGGCGGAAGTGGTGATCACCTACGAAGATCGCCTCACCCGCTTTGGGCAGGAGTATTTAGAAACGCTCTTCGCCTGTTTTGGGGTCACGCTCACCGTGCTCGATCCAGGCGAAGAAAAAACGCCAGAACAAGAACTCACCGACGACTTGCTCGCCCTCATCGCCTCGTTTGCTGGTCGGTTATATGGCATGCGATCCCACAAACAGAAGGAGCTGTTGCAATGCGCACAAGCCGTCCTCACCAGCCCCTAACCTATGATGTGAGGCTGCCCGACGAAGCACAGGCCGATGCGCTGCGTCTGTTGGATGCCAGTCGCACGGTCGTCAACCAAGCGCTGACCATCCTGTGGCCTCATCTCGACGAATTTGGGAGTGAGCATGCCGGGCCAGCCTGGAAACAGGTGGGGAAGTTCATCGGAAGCCCTTTGCCGCACGGTGATCGTCAGTGGAGATGCGAGAGCGAAGTGGTGGGGCGACTCTTACGCCAACAAGCCGAACGGAAAAAGGCGTTTGAACTGGTTGGCCCCATTCTTACGGGCGGCTTAAACCGCCCGAAAAGCGAAAAGCGACCGGCGGGCAAAAATCGGCCCGGGATCAAAGAAGCCATTCGCGCGTTGCAAAAAAGCCTGGATGAGGATGAAACCA
>Ga0116214_1000863_pt1 | contig 12020 bp, 8 predicted proteins | sample Sb_taG_FD_88964 | JGI IMG/M metagenome (GOLD analysis project Ga0116214, IMG submission 88964) | Peat soil microbial communities from Weissenstadt, Germany - Sb_50d_1_NS metaG | ecosystem: Environmental > Terrestrial > Soil > Wetlands > Peat | place: Germany: Weissenstadt | collected 2010-09-21
AACAATACCAAAGAGTGTTTGTTCCGACTGATAGCAATCCCTTGCAATCCATGCTCGCTCCTCCCAACGGTGTGTGCGCTCCATAGCTTCTTTTGCCCCGTCATACGTACAGGGATAGGCTGCACAAATGTCCAGAGGTAAAATTATATCAGCACTGAGTTCATACTCAATTTGCATCACATTTTCAGGCGTAAGCAAGTGAGCAGAACCATCAAGATGTGATTTAAATGCAACTCCATCTTCACTTAATTTGCGTAGATGCCCTAAACTGAAAACCTGAAAGCCTCCACTATCAGTGAGGATAGGGCCATCCCAATGCATGAAGTGATGTAGTCCGCCAAAATCGGCAATGAGCCGAGAGCCAGGCCTGAGCATCAGATGATATGTGTTGGCAAGAATGATTGCTGCTCCTGCCTCTCGTAACTCTTCGGGAGTGACACTTTTCACCGTAGCCTGCGTACCAACAGGCATAAAGATGGGTGTTTGGATTTTGCCATGCGCTGTTTGAATCGTGCCCGCTCGTGCCCAGGACTCAGAACATTCTGCTTCTACAATGAATGAAAATGATGACATACTTTTCTGTGGTTCTGCTCTTTGTACATTTCTAAGCGCTTCCACCGCACTCCATGCTGTACATTGTCGCATATTCGTCAAGGAACGGTCGATCTACAAGGAAATGACAGAGAGCGGCTTTAGCCCGCCGCAAGCCGCTGTGGTGCAGAACCCAGGCGCTTAGGCGTGCCCGGCTTTAGCCCTTGCCCGGAAGTCGGGCAGATTACCACTTCTGCGGCAGAGAAAAAGAAGAGAGACATATGAGTAACTATCAGGTACGCCGTGTGCATATCGGCAAGACGACCCAACTGGACGAGTTAGCCCATGAGTGCGGCTTGCTCTATAGCCAGACGGTGGTGTTTTTCTGGCGCACATTACGACGCAAGGGAATATGGCTCAAAGCAAAGCACCTGATGCGCCTGTTCACCAGCCCCAAACTGCATGCTCACACGGCGGATGCGTGCGTGCAGGCGTTCTTTGCCAGCCTCACGAGTTGGCGAGAGCGCAAAAAATTGGGGGATGCTGATGCGCATCCGCCACGCCGCCGCAAGTGGTACTTCCGCGTCGAATACAAACGCTCTGCCATGAGTCTCAAGCATGGGCAGTTGCGACTGTCCAACGGCAAAGTCAACGATCCGCTTGTCCTGGAGTGGCCATGGGAGTTGCCCCAAACAGTGGTGATCCATTGGACGGGCACCCAATATGAGGCGATCGCTACCTACCGCATAGAAGAGACGGAAGCACGCCCGATGGGTGGGGAAATCGCGGGCATCGATCTGGGTGAAGTCCATATGGCTGTCTCGCATGATGGAACGTCCACGCACATTGTGCGCCGCATCGGCGATTGTTGAATAGCTCCTCAGGGGCAGAAGGTTGAGAGCAATTACCTTCTAGAACGCCTAGCCTACCTGGCGTCGAAAGACAAGAGGGAAAGTAGCATGCTAGGAAAGCAGCTAAATACGAAGGTACGTAGTACGAAGCGCTGCAAGTTCTGTGTGCAAGAAGTCCCGAAAGGGATAGAGGTTAAATCTAAACTGGTTAAATCCTAGTTTCCAGCGGTAGAAGTGGATACCCGCCGCAGCGTACCTGAAGCGGTGACACCGAAATATGCATGAGAAGCCGAAGCATGCAGAAAAATAACGCTACAAGAATGTGGTAGCGTGAAAGCTCTCTTCGGTGAGCGACCCCTCATGAAGGGGTTTAAGGAAACGAACGGGAGACCTAAACACACTCAACGTTCAACAGTCGTAAATGCAGGATCGCCTACAAGCCGCGAGGCTCATGGCGACGGAGTTCCCATAGTAGTCTGAGGTTGGGAAAGCCAACTACCTGGCGAAGGGGAACAGGTATTGTTGAGGAACGAAAGATAGAAAGGTGCGTGAGATGCGTACAGCCGAAACTATCCTAGGACTCATCGGTGAAAGAGGCAAGAAAGGGTTGCCTCTAGAGAGAGTCTACAAGCTCTTGTTCAACAAGGATCTGTACCTTGAAGCGTACGGAAAGATTTATCGAAACAAAGGTGCCATGACACAGGGAGTAACGGGAGAAACGCCCGACGGAATGTCGCTGGATAAGATTGATGCCATCATTGAAGCACTGCGATATGAACGGTATCAGTGGCTCCCAGCACGGCGGGTCCTCATCCCGAAGAAAAACGGGAAGCAGCGCCCGCTAGGCATGCCAGTCTGGTCAGATAAACTTGTGCAAGAAGTCATCCGCTCCCTTTTGGAAGCGTACTTTGAACCACACTTTAGTGACCACTCACACGGATTTCGACCGAAACGAGGATGTCACACCGCGCTACGAGAAATCTACCACAAGTGGACAGGAACGACATGGTTCATCGAAGGGGATATATCGCAATGTTTCGATAAACTCAATCATGAACTCCTCCTTGAAACACTCAAGGAACACATTCACGACGAGAGATTTATCAGGTTGCTGCGAGACCTCTTCGATGCAGGGTATATGCAAGACTGGACGTACAACCAGACACTGAGCGGGGTACCGCAAGGCGGAATTGTGAGTCCTATTCTTTCCAATATCCTGCTTGACAAATTGGACACGTTTGTAGAAAAGACGCTCATCCCACAACACACCAGAGGAACCAAGAGAAAAGAGAGCCTTGAGTATCACAACCTCATAGCACTCTCCTGGTACCACAGGCAACGGGGAAACATCACAAGGGCCAAGGAACTGAGAGATCAAGCTCAGTCCATACCCTCACTGATGACAAACGACCCCAATTTTCGGCGGCTCAAGTATGTCCGCTATGCCGACGACTTTTTGCTGGGATTTACTGGCCCAAGGTCAGAAGCAGAAGAAATCAAACAGCAACTCAGAACGTTCTTGCAAGATGAACTCCAGCTTGAACTCTCGGAGGAGAAAACACTTATCACACATGCGGTAAATGAAGCTGCCAGATTTCTCGGATACGAAGTAACCATGCTGCACGATGATGCCAAACGCGCAAAGCGAGATACCAATGGATACGGTACCGAAACGATGTGCCGAAGCATCAACCGCAGAATAGGGTTACGAGTACCGAAAGACATACTCGACACGAAGCAGAAACGCTACATGCAAGGCGGAAAAGTAATGCACCGAAAAGAGCTAGAAGGAGAGAGTGACCACACAATAGTCACCATGTACCAACTAGAATATCGGGGCATTGCCAACTATTATCGCCTAGCCTACAACATGTCACATCTCAACACGTTGAAATGGGTCATGGAAACCTCGCTCACAAAGACACTGGCATCTAAACACAAGATCTCAGTCTCAAAAGTATACGAGAAATATGGGGCAAAGCTCAGGGTAAATGGCAAGGAGTACAAAGGGCTTCAGGTCATTACACCAAAACCTGATCAAAGTCAGAAGCCACTTGTAGCAACATGGGGTGGGATATCCCTGAAGTGGGATATTAGAGCAACCTTGGATGAACAACCGCCAAGGCTATACAACAAGGGACGATCAGAGCTAGTGCAAAGACTTCTGGCAGATTTCTGTGAACTCTGCGGAAGTTCGGAGGAGGTAGAAGTCCACCATGTACAAGCAATGAGAAAGCTCCATGAGTACCCAGGAAGGCCCAAACCAGAATGGGTCAAAAGGATGATAGCATTGAAACGGAAAACATTGCTCCTCTGCAAGAGGTGTCATACGGCAACCGAACATGGCTTGCCAATAACATGGCAACTCATTAGCCTCGACGAGATCAAAGACCGAAGAAAACGGTTCACGACACAATACTAGAGAGCCGTGTGCGCTGAAAGGCGCAAGCACGGTTCGGAGGGGGGAGGTCAGAAAAGGAGTGTCTTAGGAAACTACTTGAGCATACAGGCAAGTCTGAGAAACAACACCACCTCGCTGGCCCCCTACCCTACCTCAATGGACGCTTGCTGCGGGCCACTCGGCAGTACCAGAACAAACTGAAGGAACATCTTTCCAAGAAGATCGATAGAAAGAAGAAAGGCTCCAAGCGGCGCAAGCAACTCATCCGCTCGAAGCAGAAACAGTTAAGCAAACTCAGGAATCAGGTCAAGAACATCGAACACCAGCAGACTTCACGACTCGTTTCCACACTGTACCAAGAGGGTGTGCAAACCGTGGTCATTGGCGATGTGCGCGATATCCGACACGACAACGATGTGGGCTCCCCCAACAATCAGAAGATTCACCAGTGGTCGCATGGCGCTGTCCGCCACCTTCTCACCTATAAAGCTGAGCGACTCGGCATGGCAGTCGAACTGCAAGAGGAATGCTACACGAGTCGCACGTGCCCGAAGTGTGGACATCGGCGCAAGAGCAAGCCGAAAGGCAGGGTGTTCCACTGCACGAACAAAGCGTGCCGCTTCACCTGGCATCGCGACGGGGTGGGAGCGTACAACATCCGGCAGAAGTATCGTGGGGAATTTGGCGTCCCCCACGTAGTTGCGGAGATGGCACCCGCCACAGGTATACGGCATATGCCGCATACCTGCGTAGCTCGTTTGTGAGGGCGAGAAAACGTCTGCACGGGTAACTGTGCAGAAGCCGCCGGACTTCTAAATCAGGCGGAGTGTCACAGACTATCTACCCACAAAAAGTGAGCAGGTCATGTGAATAATGCACATGAAAATTATATAAAATTAAGCACAATCTCTCATTTTACGAAAAAACTCTTGCAAATCACAAATTTATGGTGTATGCTTGCATGCGGTATCCGATCTTGGTCTGGCATAGAGTGCTCGTCCAGAACATTTAGTCCCGCGCTGCTAGAGGTGACAGACAACTGGTGACAACTGCTAAGATATGGACCCGGAGGAATACCAACATATCACAAGGAGGTCCCTAGTTGAGTTTCGAAGACAAAACCCTTAGATGTCGCGAATGTGGAAACGACTTCACATTCACTGCAGGTGAACAAGAATTTTACCAGCAAAAAGGTTTGATGAATCAGCCTGGTCGGTGTCCTGATTGCCGGGCAGCACGTCGTAGTTCGTCTGGTTCAGGTAACCGTGATCGTGGTCCACGCGAAATGCATACTGTCATCTGTGCCGAGTGTGGAATCGAGACACAGGTGCCATTCTTACCCAAGAATGATCGCCCTGTTTATTGCAGCACATGCTATGACAAGGTCCGAGTAGCACGAGACTAAGCGTTTCAACGCTATTTGGTTTTTCCTGTACTGTAAGTACGGATTGTTAGTGAGTACCATCACATCCAGCTGTTTCTTGGATGAAGATAGAACGATCAAAACAAAGAGACAAGGTCAGGTATATTCGTGGCCTTGCTTCTTTTTTTATGTTGTGTCTGTACGAACGTTTTTATTAATAGGACTTACATTTCCCTATTCGTGCTGCTATTCAGTGACATTGTCTAGATGTTATCCGTAACAAACGATACAAAGGGAACTTTACATATTATTGCATTGTAAACGATTGTGTTCTAAACTATCGTAAAAGGTATTATCAATAATCCAGAGGTTTTCCAATGATGGCCGTGAATCCAGGTGAAGAAGAGTCTATTGCGTTTTCGCATGTGACCGTTGAAGATCTGTTGGCGGAGGTTCGCCAATACTTGACTCCACATGACATGGAGACGATTCAACGTGCCTACTATGTTGCGAACCAAGCTCATCTGGGGACAATACGTCGCTCTGGTGAGCCTTATATCCAACATCCATTGGAAGTTGCACTCCTACTTGCCGATATGCGTATCGATGCTGATAGTATAGTAGCGGCCTTACTGCATGATGTTGTTGAAGATACTGATTTCACCTTAGATGAATTGCGGCAACAATTTGGGGATGCGGTTGCAAATATTGTCGATGGAGTTACCAAATTCGATAGTTTGGCAGGCAATCCAATTGCGCCAACTGAAGAAATCGGAGCGAAAGAGACAACGCGCGCACAGACGTATCCCCTGTCTCTAACCCCGAACCCTGGAGTATCAAGTACGCCTGAACAGTTTGAGCAAAAGCAACGTTTCGCGCGTGACTTGAAACGACGACAACGTTCAGAGACGGTGCGGAAAATGCTCTTGGCCATGGCTGAGGATCCGCGAGTAGTAGTACTCAAATTAGCAGATCGATTACATAATATGCGCACCCTCAGTGTTATGAATCAGGCACAGCAACAAAACAAAGCCCGCGAGACACGAGAGATTTATGCACCTCTTGCCAGGCGACTTGGCATGGCATTGGTTCAGGCGGAATTGGAAGATCTGGCTTTCAGTTATCTGGAACCTGAAAAATATACCAATCTTGCTCACGAAGTCGCAGAAGAAATACTACAGCGCCAGCCTACAATCGATCTGATTTGCCAGGCATTACAAGAAGAGATGCAGAAAGCGGAGATTCACGCGGAGATCCACCCCTGGCAGAAACACCTTGCCAGTATCAATCGTAAATTAGAGCAGAGTGGAGATGATCTCAGTCAGATACATGATCTTGTTTCTTATCGCATCCTGGTCGACACTGTTCAAGATTGTTACCTGGCCCTGGGACATATCCATGCATTATGGCGTCCCAAAGATGGAAGAATAAAAGACTTTATCGCTACACCCAAGTTAAATGGATACCAGTCGTTGCATACAACAGTGTTTTGCCTGGACAATCAGCTAGCGGAAATACAAATTCGCACGCATGACATGCAGCGAATTGCCGATTATGGTATAGCCAGTTATTGGTACCTGAAAGAACGTGGAGCTGCGCGACTCTCAACCCGTGAAATGATTGCCTGGATAGAACAATTACGTGAGTGGCAACGTGAATTGCCGCAAAACGCGGATGAGTTTGTGGAAGCAGTCAAAGGTGATATTTTCCAGGAGCAGATTTTCGTGTTTACTCCTAAGGGGGAAGTGAAAGATTTGCCACGGGGTTCAACCCCACTGGACATGGCCTATCGGATTCATACCGATATTGGCGATCATTGTGCAGGCGCACGTATCATTACCAATTTGGATGATGGTGGTCGTCTGGTAACGCGCGTTGTCCCTCTCGATTATGAACTCAAAGGTGGCGAGATTGTCGATATATTGGTGAGCGAGGAGACCCATCCGACACGCGATTGGCTCTCATTCGCTCGAACCGCAACTGCTCGCACAAAAATACGCCGCTACTTGAAAATATACGAGCGTGAGGTAAACTTGCAATTGGGCCGTGAGCGGTTGGATTTGGCACTGAAAGCTGTGGGAGCATCGGGATTACGAGTTGTACACGATGAGGATCTCTTACATTTCAACTCGACAAAAAAATACAATTCAGTTGATGAGCTATATATAGCATTAGGTCGTGAGGACATAACGGTAGGAGAAGTACTTGAGTATCTTACACCGCTAATGCAGACACGTGGCGAGATAAAGCCAGAAGCAGAAACTGTAATAAACGGACATCATAGTAACATTGGTGAACATGAGACGTCACAGACATATGTTAAATTGGCGAATTGCTGCTGTCCACTTCCCGGTGATTCTATTGTGGGTGTCCTGAATCCAAATAAAGGTATCATGGTCCATCGCAGCGACTGTCGAACGCTGCGGCGTTACCGTGGGCAGGAGCCTGAGCGTTTGATTGAGGTCAATTGGTTGCAAATTGAGCCTCAGCATTATCTAACACCCATCATCATTATTGCTCATGATAGGGCAGGTCTATTACGCGATGTTGCAGCGATCGTTGCTAATGCTGGCATTAATTTGACGGCAGTAGCTACAACCACTAATGCCTCATTGCAAAAAGCTGTAATTACAGCCACGTTAGAGATTACTTCGATGAATCAAATCGAGCCAATCTTCGAACGGTTGCAACAGATAAAGAATGTAGTAAGCGTCAGTCGCGATCTAGGCCGCAGAGCTGGATAAATGCTTATTCATTCTTCATAATATGACAAATTGGAAATTTTTATGATAAATACGTCCTTACATACACAATTTGCAGCGGATGAGACGACGACAAAGCAGGCTCAACAGTTACTCGAAATTGTACAGCAGTATATGCCTCCTGCTGAAGTCGAGCAGGTTTCACGAGCGCTTCAGCTTGCTCGCGAAACTTGCGAAGGTGTTCAAGGTGAGAGGGCTATCCCCCCATTAGAGCATGCCCTGGCTATTGCAACGATTCTAGCTCAAATCATGCATATAGATGCAGTTGGTGTATCATCCGGCCTGATCTTCGAAGCTGTTGATTCCGATCTGCTTTCGCTTGAAGATGTGGAAACGAAACTTGGAACTCCTGTCGCGCGCGTAGTGGGGAGTATGTTACGCATGAACATACTGGAGCGAAAAAAGCGTGTTGGTGCTCAATTGATTGCTCCTGAGAAGAGCGGTGTGACGAATACAGCCGCAAGTGAGAACGAAAGCAACCGCGAACAGAAAAAGCAGCGGATACGCGAAGCGTTGCGCCGGCAGCAAGCTGAGACCGTCAGGAAAATGTTTTTCGCTATGTCAGAGGATCCTCGGGTCGTCTTACTCAAACTGGCATATCGATTGCATGCAATGCTTATGATATCAGCACATAGATCTTCCGCAAGCCAACAGGAAATGTTGACGATGGCCCAGGAAACACGAGAAATTTACGCGCCTCTAGCGGGACGGCTGGGAATGTCGCTTGTGGAAAGCCAGCTGGAAGACCTGGCGTTTGAAATCCTTGAACCAGACAAATATGAGTGGGTACGCAGTGAGGTGGAGGCAGAGAGCAAACAATGGCGTTCGTATGTAGATCGGGTCTGTACCGTTTTAAGCGAAGAAATGCAGAAGCTTGGTTTACACGCAGTAGTCTCCGGGCGAGTGAAGCATCTGTACAGTTTTTATAAGAAACTACAACGCAATGCTGGAGATGTTGAACGATTGGAAGATCTGAAATCTGCCGCCGATTTTAGCCAGATCCACGATATCATAGCGTTCCGTATTCTGGTGGATTCAACGCCCGATTGTTATGTCGCGCTTGGCCATGTGCATAGCTTGTGGAAGCCTAAAGATGGGCGTATCAAGGATTTTATCGCAAATCCTAAGCCGAATGGCTATCAGGCATTACATACGACGGTTTTCTGCTTGGATGACCAGCTTGTAGAAATTCAGATCCGTACTTTTGCTATGGATGAGATGGCGGAACATGGTGTAGCAATGCACTGGCATTATAAGGATGTCGGCGACCATGCTACAGCTTCCGCTAAAGAACTCCTCACATGGTTACGCCAGCTCACAGACTGGCAACGAGAATTACGGTCTGCTACCGCCAATGATACCGAATTTGTAGAAGCCGTCAGGGATGAAATTTTCCAGGAACAGATCTTTGTGTTTACACCGAAAGGTGAGGTCAAGGATTTACCCGTCGGTTCGACTCCGCTCGATTTTGCGTACCGCATCCACACGAAAGTGGGAGACAAGTGCTCTGGAGCTCGTGTAATCACTGAGAGTGGGAGCGGTGATAACGAGCGGCTTGTGACACGCATGGTTCCTCTGGACTACGAGCTGAAAAGTGGTGAGATTGTCGATATCGTCACGAGCCGTACGGCTCATCCAACTCGCGACTGGCTGAATTTTGCTCGTACTGCAGCGGCGAGAAGTAAGATTCGACGTTACCTTAAAGTACATGAGCGAGATATCAATATTCAGATTGGGCGAGAGCGGTTGGATCGGGAACTTAAAGTGATGGGAGTTCGCGGAGTCGACATGCTTACTGAAGAAGCTCAAAACTGGTTGACCCATGAGTACCACAAAGAGTCGTTTGAAGATGTTTTGGCAGCTATTGGATGGGATGACATTCGGCAACATGCCGTCGCGGTGAAACTCATCGATTTCTGGCAACAACGTGAGCAGAGGGACGGCAAAGAGGTAAAAGAGGAAGATGAACCACTTACTCTTCCTGGAATGAGCAAACAGTTACCTTCGGCTCATTTGCAAGTGGCAGGTGTCAGTGGATTGTTAACCAGTTTGGCGAACTGCTGCTGTCCATTACCCGGAGATGAGATTGTTGGGTTCATTAGTCGCGGGAAGGGCGCTATTATTCACCGTGCAGACTGTAAAAATATTGGCCGCTATCGCGAACGCGAACGCGAACGACTTGTAAATGTGAGCTGGACAACGATGGGCTACCAGCATTACCTGGCTCCTGTAATGATTATTGCTCGTGACCGTTCAGGGTTGATTCGTGATATTGCCACGGTTGTCTCTGAAATTGGGGTCAACATGGCTTCAGTAAGCTCAAATGTCAGTATGGGCAAGGAGACAGCAGTTATCAGCGCTACACTAGAGATTGACGGCATGGAGCAATTGCAGCGAGTGTTCGCTCGGCTTGAGAAGGTCAAGGGGGTAATGCACGTCGAACGCGATTTAGGGAAGAGTAAGAAGCGATAAAAATCAGGGCGTCTGTGCCTTTGGTACAGACGCCCTGATTTTCTTTTTATTAGCCGCGTAGCCGCTCTAATACAGGTGGTTGACGTAGTTTAGCCAGCGCGCCTGCCTCGATCTGCCGCACGCGCTCACGAGTAATACCCAGTTCACGTCCCACTTGTTCCAAAGGATGTGCCTGACTATTGCCAAGGCCAAAGCGCAACTGTAGAACAAGGCGCTCACGAGGAGTGAGCACAGATTCAAGAACACGCTGAACTTCATCCTTTAACGTCTGGGTTGTAGCAATATCCTCAGGTGAGGCAGAATCAGTATCGGCAAGCACATCTCCCAATTCTTGTTCCTCATCCTCCCCAACAGGTAACTCTAATGAGATAGGAGCGCCGGGAGCCGCTTGTAATTCAACCATGCGAATTGGATCCAGTCCTGTTGCTTCTGCTAACTCCTCTTCAGTAGGTTCACGACCAAGCTCCTGCAAAAGACGCTGACGTTCTCTGCGGATGCGGTTCAACGCGGTATTTACATAGACAGGAAGGCGAATAGTCCTACCTTTATCCGCTACAGCTCGACTGATTGCCTGACGGATCCACCAAGTAGCATGAGTGGAGAACCTATGTCCACGCCGCCAATCGTAGCGCTGTACAGCTCGAATCAAGCCAATATTCCCCTCCTGGATGAGATCAAGCAGGGTAAGACCACGCCCAACGTAGCGCTTAGCAATGCTCACTACCAATCGCAGATTCGCCAGAATGAACTGTTTCATTGCCTCACGATCGCCCATTTCGATGCGTTGCGCTAGCTCGATTTCCCTTTCGTGCGTAATCATAGGCACACGCCCAATTTCACGAAGGTACGTCATTACCGCGTCTGATTCACCTGCATCAGTCGAATTAACAGCATTCTCGTCCTGATCTTCGGAACGACGCCGACGCATTGGAACACGCCTGATAGGGGGTACATCATCTGCTACGATTTTTGGCAAAGCCAGTATAGAGGGATTTTCAATGTCCGGTGGGGTCGGTAACTGAGCGAGATCTTCATGTGTATCTGACAATTCTTCTAATTCAAGAGGAGATGTATCCAGGTTTGAGATATCTTCTTCAAACTCCTGTTCGTCCTTGCCAACGTTTTCTATGTCTTCCTCGTTATATTCAAGATCTTTTGTTAGCAACCGATCGACAATTTCACCGCATTGCTTAGTAAGATTGGTATTTACTGTGTCTGCATCATCCAGAACAAGTGGGGTTCTTGTAGTAGCATTTTCTAATTCAATCATTTTGCGCCCTCCATGAACAGTAGCATCTTAAGCAGCAAGATAGCAATCTCCTCTGTCGGTTCGATCCTATACTCAGGGAAAGTAAACCTTGGATCTGGACACTGTAACTGAGTACCGAGTTGGGAGGAAGTTATAGACGCACACATTCTGTCTCTCTATCCTCTAAAGTAAACACAGAAAGAACAGAAAATATTCCTTCGATACACTAATTATAACGCAAATACCTCTTTTCATCAACTGATACAGCTATGAATGCGCTTCAATTCTGAAATGAGAGCATTATGCTATACATATCGTCCCTGGCATCGACATCTATACTTCTATAGATTCATACGTTTCAGGCTCACAAAAGTGGCAAGTTGCCGGATGG
>Ga0116214_1000877_pt1 | contig 11938 bp, 10 predicted proteins | sample Sb_taG_FD_88964 | JGI IMG/M metagenome (GOLD analysis project Ga0116214, IMG submission 88964) | Peat soil microbial communities from Weissenstadt, Germany - Sb_50d_1_NS metaG | ecosystem: Environmental > Terrestrial > Soil > Wetlands > Peat | place: Germany: Weissenstadt | collected 2010-09-21
ACCTCGCCGGACTCGTCGAGCACGATCATCCCGTGCTGCTGGCCGGCCACTCCGACCGCGGCGGCACGGTCCAGCAGTCCCTTCCCAGCCTGCTGCAGCGCGGCCCACCACGCCGCCGGGTCGCACTCGGTACCAGCCGGGTGCGGCGCGCTGCCACTGCCGACAACCTCGCCATCGTCCGCCCGGCACAGCAGGACCTTGGTGGACTGCGTTGACGAATCCACGCCGGCGACCAGCATCGCTGTCCCTTCTTCGGACTGATCAAGGCTGCACCTGAAGGTTCTCATGGCGGCGTGATCAGGAGACAATGTTCCGGTCGGCAACGGTTACCGGTCGGCGGCGCTGAACCCCGCCAGGATGTTAGCGATAACAGCTAGTTTCACTGTACCGCCCGGGCTCGTGCCAAAGCCGGGTCCGAGGGAGGTTCTGTGGCGTCCACGGCGAGCGGCCGGGCCGCCCGGCCGACCATGGCAGACGTCGCCAAGCTGGCCGGCGTGTCCCATCAGACGGTCTCCCGGGTCCTCAACGAGAATCCCAACGTCAGGGCCCAGACGCGGGAAGACGTCCTGGCCGCGATCCGGGCGCTCCGCTATCGGCCGAATGCCGCGGCCCGCTCGCTGGTCACCAAGCGCACCAACGTCCTTGGCGTGATCAGCTTCGACACCACGCTCTACGGCCCGGCCTCGATGCTCTACGGGATCGAGCAGGCGGCCCGCCCCGACTACTTCGTCTCGGTCGCCAGCCTTCCGGCCCTGGACCGCAGATCGGTGCTCGACGCGGTTGACCGGTTCGTTGGCCAGGCCGTCGAGGGGATCATCGTCATCGCACCGCAGACTTCGGCCGTTACCGCGCTTAGCGACGTGCCAGCTGAGGTGCCGCTCGTCGCGGTCGGCTGCGGTACCCGCACGCCGCTGGCCGCGGTCGCCATCGACAACGCGGCCGGTGCGCTAGCCGCGACCCGGTATCTGCTTGATCTTGGTCATGAGACCGTTGATCACATCGCCGGCCCGGCCACCTGGCTCGATGCGCAGGAGCGGGCGGACGGCTGGAGCCACGCGCTTGCGTCAGCCGGGGCACCGCAGCGCGAGCCGCTGCGCGGGAACTGGTCGGCCCGGTCCGGCTATGAGCTGGGCATCCAGCTTGCCAGGAGGCCGGAAGTGACCGCCGTGTTCTGCGCGAACGACCAGATGGCGCTTGGTCTGCTGCGCGCGCTTTCCGAACGGGCCATCAGGGTGCCGCAGGACGTCAGCGTGGTCGGATTCGACGACATCCCTGAATCCGCGTTCTTCCTGCCGCCGCTTACCACGGTGCGGCAGGACTTCGGTGAACTCGGCAGGCGGGCGCTCCGCCTGCTGGTCGACCGGATCGACAGCGACCGGGTGCCCGATCCCGGCCTGCCGGTGGCGGCGGAACTCATCGTCCGGGCCAGCGCGACCAGGCGCGGACGCTGGTCGGGACGCAGTCCAGGAGGGTAACGTGAGCAGGGCGATGGCTGTTAGCGCTAACAACCTGCCTGCCTGCGTCGTCGGAGTGGACTTCGGCACGCTGTCCGGGCGTGCGCTGGTGGTGCGGGTGCGAGATGGAGCCGAGCTCGGTGCCGCCGTCCACGAGTATCGCCATGGCGTGATGGACCGCGTACTGGCGGCCACCGGCGAGGCGCTGCCGCCGGACTGGGCACTGCAGGATCCGCAGGACTACCGCGACGTGCTGCGGCTCGCGGTGCCCGCGGCAGTCGCCAGCGCGGGAATCGACCCGGCCACGGTGATCGGCGTCGGCACCGATTTCACCGCGTGCACGGTCCTGCCGGTGCTCGCCGACGGGACCCCGCTGTGCCAGCTGCCAGGACTGCACGGCCGCCCGCACGCGTATCCCAAGCTGTGGAAGCATCATGCCGCGCAGCCGCAGGCCGACCGGATCAACGCGCTGGCGCAGCAGCGCGGCGAGCCGTGGCTGGCCCGTTATGGCGGGAAGATCTCCGCCGAGTGGCAATTCGCCAAGGCGCTGCAGTTGCTCGATGAGGACCCCGACATCTATCAGCGGACCCAGCGGTGGATCGAAGCGGCCGACTGGATCATCTGGCAGCTGACCGGGGTGGAGACCAGGAACGCCTGCACCGCGGGCTACAAAGGGATCAGGCAGGATGGCCGGTACCCGTCCCGTGAGTTCCTGGCCGCGCTCGATCCGCGGTTCGCCGACTTCGCCACGGGCAAGCTGGAGCATCCGATCCTGCCGCTTGGCGCGCGGGCCGGATCGCTGACCCGTCAGGCGGCCGGCTGGACCGGCCTGCCTGAAGGGATAGCTGTCGCGGCCGGCAACGTCGACGCGCACGTCACCCCGCCCGCCGCCGCCGCGATCGCACCTGGACAGCTGGTCGCCATCATGGGCACGTCGACCTGCCATGTGATGAACGGGACCACGCTGGCGCAGGTGCCTGGCATGTGCGGCGTCGTCGACGGCGGCATCACCGCCGGGCTGTGGGGCTATGAGGCCGGGCAGAGCGGCGTCGGGGACATCTTCGCCTGGTTCGCTGACCACGCCGTCCCCCCGGCCTATCTGGCTGAGGCGGAGCGTCGGGCCATCTCCGTGCACGATCTGCTGTCGGCACAGGCCGCGGCACAGCGGGCCGGCGAGCACGGCCTGATCGCCTTGGACTGGCTCAACGGCAACCGCTCGGTGCTTGTCGATCATCACCTCTCCGGCGCCCTTGTCGGCCTCACGCTAGCCACCAGGGCCCCGGACATCTACCGGGCGCTGGTGGAGTCGACCGCGTTCGGGACCCGGGTCATCATCGACGCCTTCGAGGCGGCCAGCGTGCCGGTTTCCGAACTGGTGATCGCTGGCGGGCTGATGAAGAACGATTTCGTCATGCAGGTGTACGCGGACGTCACCCGCCGTCCGCTCAGCCTGATCGGTTCCGATCAGGGCCCGGCGCTCGGTTCAGCCATTCACGCCGCGGTGGCCGCAGGCGCCTACCCCGATGTCCCGGCCGCCGCCGCGGCCATGGGCAGCAACCGTCCGGCGGTCTTCGTCCCCGACCCGGCCAGCGCGGATGTCTACGACCAGCTGTATGCGCAGTACCTGCGGCTGCACGACTACTTCGGGCGCGGGCCAAATCAGGTCATGCACCGGCTCCGCGGCATCAGGGATCGGGTTCTCGCTGGCCAGGAACCCGCCGACCGGGATGGGAGCGGCCGATGACGGCCGACCCGCTGCCCGACCCGGCGATCCGCGCCGCCGTCACCAGGACCAGGGACGAGGTCTGCGAGCTGAACGCGGCTCTGCTGCAGAACAATCTGGTGGCCTGGACTTCAGGCAACGTCTCTGCCCGCGTCCCCGGTGCCGACCTGATGGTGATCAAACCAAGCGGGATCGCCTACTCCGAGCTCACCCCGGCGGCCATGGTGGTCTGTGACCTTGCTGGCACCGTGGTCGATGGCGGACTCAGCCCGTCCAGCGACACGGCGACGCACGCCTACGTGTACCGGCAGATGCCCGAGGTGGGCGGCGTCGTGCACACCCACTCCACGTACGCCACCGCGTGGGCGGCCCGGGGCGAGGCGATTCCGTGTGTGCTCACCGCCATGGCCGACGAGTTCGGCGGCGAGATCCCGGTCGGGCCGTTCGCGCTGATCGGCGGCGACGAGATTGGCCGCGCCATCGTGTCGGTGCTGACCGGCCACCGCTCCCCCGCGGTGTTGCTGCGCAGCCACGGGGTGTTCACCATCGGACGCACCGCCCGTGACGCCGTCAAGGCCGCCGTGATGTGCGAGGACGTGGCGAAGACCGTCCATCACGCCAGCGTACGAGGCGACCTGCCAGCGCTGCCGCAAGAGCAGGTGGACGCCTTGCACCGGCGCTACCAGGAGCAGTACGGCCAGCGCTGAGGCGCGGGACTACAGGAGGAATCATGGCTGCTCGCAAGCCGCGGATCGGGATCCTGGGCATCATGCAGGACCTGTACGACGACATGATCCCCGGGATCGCTCATCGGCAGGAGGGCTACGCCGCCGAGGTTGCCGCGCACCTCGCCGACGTGGGCGAGTTCATCCCGAGCAAGCCGATCAAGTATCGCGAGGACGCCGAACGTGAGCTGCGCGCGTTCGAGAACGCCGACCTGGACGGCGTCATGGTGGTGATGCTCACCTACGGGCCGGCCATGCGGGTCGCCAGGCTGCTCGCCGAGTCCAGGCTGCCCATCTTGCTGGCCAACATCCAGCCAGAGCCCAGCGTCACCCCCGCGTGGGACATGGCCGACATGACCTACAACCAGGGTGTCCACGGCGCGCAGGACACCGCCAACGCGATGGTCCGGGCCGGCCGGCGGTTCTGCGTGCTCACCGACGACTGGAAGAGCGAGTCCTTCGTGGCGAATGTCGGCCGCTGGGCCCGGGCCGCCGCCACGGTCACCGCGTGGAAGTCGCTCAAGGTGGCGCTGTTCGGCTACGCCATGAACGACATGGGCGATATCCGGGTGGACGAGAGCGCGCTGATCAGAAGCCTCGGCCCGCAGATCGTGGCGGTGGCGCCCGGCGACCTGTACCGGGGCATGCTCGCGGTCACCGGCGCGCAGATCAGCGAGGTGCTCGCCGTCGAGGACGCGAGGTTCGAGATCGACCCCCGGCTGAGCCCGCCAGAGCGCGAGGACCACGCGCGCATGCAGGCGGCGATCGAGCACATCCTGGTCAGCCGCGGCTTCGGCGCCTACACCGCGCATTTCGACGCGATCGGCGAGGACGGCAGGTTCAGCCGGCTGCCGCTCGCGGCCGCGTCCAGCCTGATGGCCAAGGGCTACGGCTATGCCGCCGAGGGCGACGTGCTGAGCGCCTGCCTCGTCTACGCCGGGCACACCCTGATCGGTGACGCTCATTTCACCGAGATGTACGCGATGGACTTCCCGACCGACTCGGTGCTGATGAGCCACATGGGCGAGGGCAACTGGAAGATCGCTCGCACCGACCGGCCGGTGAAGCTGATCAAGCGACCGCTCGGCATCGGCAGGCTAGACGACCCGCCGACCTTCCTGTTCCAGTACCAGCCAGGGCCAGCCACCCTGGCCACCCTGGTCTCCCTGGAGGGCGAGCGGTTCCGGCTCGTCGTCGCCGAAGGCGAGAACCTGGACAGCCAGGAACTGCCCGCCCTGGAGATGCCGTACGGCCAGTTCCGCCCGGCCACCGGGCTGCGCGCCTGCCTCGACGGGTGGCTAGCCAACGGCGGCCCGCACCACGAGGTAATGAACCTGGGCAGCCACGCGGCCGACTGGCAGGTCTTCTGCCAGCTTGCCGGGATCGAATACGTGCGGATCTGACGACTCTGGCTTACCCGGCGCGGTGGCGCTCCTCAAGCGCCTTGCGGTATTCGGCGATCACGATGTCGTTCAGTTCCTGAACAGAGGTGTCCTTGCTCGGCTTGTCCAGGGTGATCCCGCCGTGCTGGAGCAGGTTCACCCGATCGCAGATCTCCAGCACCTGCCCGTAGTTGTGCGCGATGATGATCACCGACACGTCACCCCGGCGCTTGAGGTCCCGCACCAGGTCCAGGATCAGCGCCGCCTCCTTGGCGCCCATGGCCGCCAGCGGCTCGTCAAGCAGCAGGATCTTCGCCTCGGAATACACCGCGCGCGCCACCGCGATGGCCTGCCGCTGGCCGCCGGACAGCATGGCGACCGGAAGGTCCACCGACTGCAGGCCGATGCCCATGTCGTCCAGGCGTTCCCTGGCCAGCTTGCGCATGGCGCGGTTGCTCAGCAGCGGCCAGCGCACCCGCTCCCGGTTCAGGAAGATGTTGTGGTAGACGCTGAGCTGATCGATCAGCGCGAGGTCCTGGTAGACGGCGTCGATGCCGAGTGAGCGAGCGTGGTCCACCGACTTGAGCGTGACCGCCTCGCCGTTGAGCACGATCCGGCCCGAGTCGGGCTGCTGGAAGCCGCAGAGGATCTTCAGCAGGGTGGACTTGCCCGCTCCGTTGTCGCCGATCAGGCCGAGGCCCTCGCCGCGCGCCAGCCGCAGATTCACGTCAATCAGCGCCGTCACCGCGCCGAACCGCTTCGCGACATGCTCGACCCGCAGCACATCGCCGCTGGCCGCACCAGGAGTGACCGGCGCGTCGGATACCTGGGCGGTCATATCGCCCTACCCCTTCCGCGTAGCCTGGCCAGCTGGACGTTGGCGATCATCGCGACCACGATCGCGCCGCCGAAGATCATGTTCAGCGGGTTCGCGCTGATCCCGAGCACGAAGAAGCCGTCTTGTAGCACGGCGAGCATCGTAGCGCCTAGGAAGGCGCCGATCATGGTGCCTGACCCGCCGAGCATCGCGGTGCCGCCGATGACCGCGGCGGCCACCGAGTAGAACATCGGCAGGTACTGGCCTGAGGACGGGTCGATGATGGAGGTCTGGAACGCGACCTGGATACCGACGAGTGCGCCGAGCACACCAGTGATCATGAAATTCCCGTACTTGATCCTGGCGACGTTGACGCCAGCCTCCCTGGCCCACAACTGGTTGCCACCGACCGCGATGGTGTGCAGCCCCCACCTGGTCCTGGTCAGCACCACGTGGAAGATGGCCACCAGCAGGACCGCCCAGATGATCTCGGACCACGCGTCGCTGCCGAGATAACGGCCGATCCCCGCCGCCGAGGCCGGGATGTTCGCCTGCTCGGCATGGCAGGTGGTGAGCGTCAGACCCCACAAGATGAAGCCGGTGCCCAGCGTGGAGATGAACGAGGGCAGCCCCACGTTGACGGTGAGGAAAGCGTTGACCCAGCCGACAACCGCCCCGAAGAGCAGCGAGAGCAGGATCGCCGGGATGGCGGGCACCCCGTAGAAGTCGATCAGGTAGTGCATCAGGAAGGGCGCGAACATGTAGACGAAGCCAGGCGACAGGTCGATCTCACCGCAGATCAGCACCAGCACCTCGCCGATCGCGATGATGATGATCTGCGCCGCGATCTGAGACAGGTTGACCAGGTCCACCCTGGTGAAGAAGGTGGACCGGCCGGCCGTGGAGATGAACCCGAAGTAGACGATCATCAGCACGACGACGACGAACACGGTCGCCTCGCGCTGCCGGACCAGGACCGCGCCGGCCGTCCGCAGACGTCCCCACACCGCGCTCCCGCCGGCCAGTCCGCCAGGTGACCCTCCGGCGGCGGCGGGGGTGCGCTGGACGATCTCGCTCACCTCTGCGTCTCCTTCCGTGCGCTCGCTGCGCGCGCCGACGCCGGATGCCTGCCGCGGTAACCGGCTCGGCGTCCGACGTCGGCGCGACTAGCCCAGGCCCCTGGGACCGACCCGGCGTTCGGTCACGTGCTGGTCGTCGCGATCGGGTTCTGGATCGGCCCGCTCCGGGTGACCAGGGACGGCTTGGTGGCCCCAGGCGTTCCTTCGTAGGTGGTCTTGGACTGCAGGTATGGCCCGACGTTGGACTTGGTCACGAAGGTCAGGCCGGTATCGGTGTCCGGCGGCAGGGACAGCCCGCCGGTCAGGTTGAACAGGTACATGTAGAGCACCGGCAGGAAGCCCTGCAGGTAGGGCTCCTGGTCGATGGTGAAGTCGATCTGACCCGCCTGGATCGCGGTCAGCGTGCCGCTGGTGAGGTCGAACCCGCCAGCCGGGATCTTGCCAGCCAGGCCCACCGTGGCCAGCGCCGGGCCGAGCAGCTCGGTCGAGCCAGCGTCCACCGCGAACGCGCCCTTGAGCTTGGACTTGGCGCCGATCAGGTAGGCCTTCTCCGCCGCCGACTCAGCGGACGTGAGCACCCCGGTCGCGATCTCGTGCACGGTATAGCCAGCCGGGGACAGGATCGATGCGGCCCCGTCGTAGCGCGGCTGGATGTTCCCGGTGCCCGGGGTGGCGATGAAGATGGCGATATCCCCAGGAGTGGGAACGAGCGACTTGATCCGCTGGCCCATCTGCTGGCCAGACAGGTAGAGCGCCTGGCCCACGTAGCAGAGCCGGTTGGTGCCGATGGACGCCTTGCCGCCGGGCAGCACGACGCCGTCCGCGTTGTAGCTCACCACCGGAATGCCGGCGTTCATCGCGTTCATCACCGGGGAGGTGAAGGTGCTGGCGTTGATCACCGTGGTCGCGATGCCCGCGGCCTTCGCGGCGGTCGCTGTGGTAATCGCGACCGCCATTTGGGCGGCGTTTGACGTCTGCGACCCGGTCCACTTGGGCTTGGGCAGGCCGAGCAGCGCGGCCGCGTCGGCCATCCCGAACTGGGTGGGCACGAAGAACAGGTTGGTGGTGACGTGGTTGACGAACCAGAACTGCCAAGGCGGGGTGCTCGGGAAGTTACCAATCGCACTCTTCGCCGGCGTGGTGCCTGCCGAGGACGAAGAACTGCACGCCGCGAGCAGCGCCGAGGCCGCGGCGGTCGCGCTCACCAGCCCGGTGCCTTTCAGCAGCCGCCGACGCGTCGGCCCGTCCTTCATGTTGAGTGTTTCGATCGCCTCGTCAACCTTGGGGTGGACTGCTTCCATTCCGGGTCTCCATTTCGCTGGGGTCGGGCCGGATTACTCGTGGCCGACTGACTTCCTGACTCATGCAGCAGTCCTTGGGTCCGCTGGCGCTGCTTGTCGATAGGGCTTCCATGTGCCAGGCCAAACGCAGGTACGCGAACGCAGGTACACAGTTGCCGCACCGTTGCGGCAGCGCGCGAGTCCGCAGCAGGCGAATGCTGCCGGAACTGGGCAGCGAGCCCGCCCTCGCAGGACGCGCTGTGAGTGTGAGCGCTCACAATCGTGGTACGAAAAGACCTCTATGAGGTTACAAGCTAGATCAAGGCGACATCCGCGTCAATGAACATTCCGCACTCAGCCGCCGACCTGAGCATTGGGCGTCAGTCAATCCGCCTGGCGCCATCGGATGGCGCGGCAGCAAGGAACTCAGGTGGCCGCCAGCCGTGCTCGCGGAACGTCTCATCCACGGCTGCCCGGATCGGCGCGGCGCGCTGCCGCGGTACCAGCGCGATCACCGACCCGCCGAATCCGCCGCCCATCATCCTGGCCCCGAGCGCGCCAGCCGCGACCGCCGCGTCCACCGCCGCGTCGGCCTGCGGCCAGGAGACCTCGAAATCATCACGCAGTGACCGGTGCGATGAGCTGAGCAGCGCGCCGACCCCGGCGAGATCGCCGACCCGCAGCAGCGAGACAGCCTGCTCCACCCGGAGATTATCGGTGATCACGTGCCTGGCCCGGCGCCGCAGCAGCGGGTCGGCTAGCTGACCGGTCAGCCGGGTCGGATCCGTTACCTCCCGGAGCGAGGCAACGCCGAGGGACCGGGCCGCGGCCTGGCACTCACGGCGCCTGGCCGCATACTCCCCGTCGGCCAGCGCGTGCCTGACCCGGGTATCGATGATCATCATGCTGGCGGCGCCGGCGTAGGCCAGGCCGAGCGGTACCTGGGTGCCGACCCCGGTCAGGCAGTCGAGCAGCAGCGCGCACCCGGCCTCGCACAGCAGCGAGGCGGACTGATCCATGATCCCGCAGGGCATGCCGACGAAGTCGTTCTCCGCCCGACGGGTCAGCGCGACCAGCTCCTGCCTGGGAACGGCGAGGCCATGCACGGCGGTGATGGCCATCGCTACCGCGCACTCCAGTGCGGCGGAGGACGCCAGGCCGGCCCCTCGCGGCAGGTCGGAGTCGATGGCCAGGCTGGCCCCGGTCAGCCGATGCCCGGCCTCGCGCAGCGCCCAGGCGACTCCGGCCGGATAAGCCGCCCAGCCGGTGACTGCGCCTGGCTCGAGTTCGGCAAGCCGCACGCTGGCGCCGGGCCCGGGGATCTGACGCGAGCGCAGCACCAGCAGGCCGTCCTCACGTCTGGCCGCGGCGGCCACCGTGCCCTGCGCAAGCGCGAACGGCAGCACCAGGCCGTCGTTGTAGTCGGTGTGCTCGCCGATCAGGTTGGCCCGGCCAGGAGCCCGCCAGGCACACTCAGGCTCGCTGCCGTAGCAGTCAGCGAACCAGCCGCTGATCCGGGCCCGGCTGACCTTCACCCGGCCTCCCGCAGCCGGAGCGCCGCGTCCTCGGGCGTCACGTCGCCGATCCAGACTCCCATTCCCGATTCCGTGCCCGCCTGGTATTTCAGCTTGCCAGGCGCCCTCCGGACGGCCATCACCTGCAGGTGCAGCCCGAACTCCGCCTGGGCAAAGGCGTCGCCGACCGGAGCCTGATGCCAGGCGGCGATATAGGGCATCCTGATCCCGAACATCCCGTCGAGACGGCGCAGCACGTCCAGGTAGAGATCGCAGAAGGCGGTCCTGGCCGGATCGCCAAGGGCGGGAATGCTGGCCACCCGAACGGCGGGGAAGATCATCACCTCGAATGGCCAGCGTGCCGCGGCTGGCACGAACGCCGTCCAGTGCTCGTTGCGGGCCACCACCCTGGTTCCCGCGGCCAGCTCACTGGCGACCAGGTCATCGAACAGGTTGCGCCGGCCGCCGAGCTGGTAGGCACGCGCCTGGGCCAGCATCCGCGCCGTGCGCGGGGTGACGAACGGGAACGCGTACACCTGCCCGTGCGGGTGGTGCAGCGTCACGCCGATCTCCTCGCCGCGGTTCTCGAAGCAGTACACCTGCGCGATGCCGGGCATCGCCCCCAGGGTGGCTGACCGGTCCGCCCACGCCTGCACCACCGTGCGCGCCCGGCGCGGTGTCAGGCTGGCGAACGAGGCATCGTGATCGGAGGTGAAGCAGACCACCTCGCAGCGGCCGAAGGCTGGACGCTGTGCGCCGAGCTGCCAGCCGGCCGTGACGTCTGCTGCTGCGGCACCGGCTGGCTCGGCTCCGGCGACTCCCGCGCCGCGCAGCGAAGGAAACCGGTTCTCGAACACCACGACGTCGTAGTCCGCCGCGGGTATCTCGGTCGGCCGCCCCGGCCGCGATGGACACAGCGGGCACAGGTCGGTCGGCGGCAGGAAGGTGCGATTCTGGCGCTGCGCGGCCAGCACCACCCATTCCCCGAGCAGCGGGTCCCAGCGCAGGCCGGCCTCCGCGGTGACCACCACCGGGCCGCCCTGCGCGCTGGCAGGCAGGTCCCTGGTGTCTTGGACCTCGGCGCGGCGCAGGCCTGGCGATTCGTCGAAATAAATGATCTCGCGCCCGTCGGCCAGCACACCGGTGCTCTTGCTGACCAGTTGCGTCCGCATCTGGGAACCCGGGTCCTGGCTAGCCGACAGCGCCCGGCCGGACCCGGAGGCCGCGCAGCACCAGGGCGGTATCCAGGGCCGCCACCACGGTTTCCCAGCCCTTGTCCTCGCTGCTGTCCTTCGCTCCGCACCTGGCCCGGGCCTGCTTGACATCGTCGCAGGTCAGAACCCCGTTACCAACCGGCGTGCCGGTGTCGAGCGCCACTCGGGCCAGCCCGTAGGTGACCGCCTCGCAGACGTAGTCGAAATGCGGAGTACCGCCGCGGATCACCGCGCCCAGGCAGGCGACCGCATCGTGCTGCCTGGCCAGCTCGGCGGCCACCACCGGCAGCTCCACTGCGCCGGCTACCCGCACTACCAGGGGCGCCTCGATACCGCAGGCTTGCGCCGCGGCCGTCGCCCGGTCCACCAGCGCGTCGGTGATCTCCGGGTGCCACCGGGCAGCGGCGATCGCCAGCCGCAGCCCGCGCGCCTGCACGATCGGCACGGCCGGCCGCCCCTCGCCACTCACCGGCTGTCCGTCCCGGTCGGCGGTGCGGACAGCTCGATCAGGTGGCCAAGCCGGTCCCGCTTGGCGACCAGGTACCGCAGGTTCTCCGGGGTCGCGGTGACCGGGAGCGATGTGGTGGGCGCTCCCGATGTCGCGGGTGCAGCGCTCGTCGGCGCGGCGGCTTGGGATCTCGTGGTCGTCGTCTTGGTCGCGGTTTTGGGCGAGCCGCATCCCGCCACACCGAAGACCACCAACGTCACCACGGTAGCCACCATGGCGTTGACCCACCGACCGGTCTTGGA
>Ga0116214_1000892_pt1 | contig 11851 bp, 9 predicted proteins | sample Sb_taG_FD_88964 | JGI IMG/M metagenome (GOLD analysis project Ga0116214, IMG submission 88964) | Peat soil microbial communities from Weissenstadt, Germany - Sb_50d_1_NS metaG | ecosystem: Environmental > Terrestrial > Soil > Wetlands > Peat | place: Germany: Weissenstadt | collected 2010-09-21
CGGAACGGCCATATTGAGGGAGACGAACTCAAGACATGGTTATTTTGGGTTGAGAATGATTTCTTCCCACGTCATCAAAAAATCGTGGATCTCCTTGCAAGTAAGACTCACCTAATTGAAGGTGAGAGAATACCCGAAAGTTTTCTGGCGTTCTTGAACCACCGACATTCTTGGAAACTCAACCACGAACGATGGCAAAAGCAGGGAATTGCCTATTCGTGGCATTCCAAAGTAAGTTATCCTCGTGAATTTGCGAAAGAGGTGCTTTCTACATTTGAACACCTCAAGAAACGTCACTTCATACTCATCGGAAAGATTTCAAAGGATGACAATCTCCTCCCCTCTTTCCATAGGAACTGAACAATAAGCTACCTTAGCCATTTGAGTCTTCTAAGGAAACCACTGCCATGATGGAAACCAAAGAGCGGCAATTTGCCCCGATGATCAATGTCTCATTGGAAGGGTTGGTACCGCGGGATCACTTCTACCGTCACTTGGAGCGAACCCTCGACCTCTCATTTGTGCGCGAATTTGTGCAGCATACCTATTCAGGTTGTGGGCGTCCCTCCATAGACCCCATCGTTTTCTTCAAGCTGCAACTGGTGATGTTCTTTGAGAACATACGCTCCGAACGACTCCTGATGCGCCATGCGGCTGATCGATTGAGTGTGCGCTGGTACCTGGGCTATAATCTGAACGAACCACTTCCAGATCATTCGAGCCTGACGCGTATCCGCGAGCGCTATGGCCTCAACGTCTTCCGTCACTTCTTTGAGCAAATCGTGCAGCAGTGCCAGCAGGAGAAGCTCGTGTGGGGCAAGGAACTCTACTTTGATGGGACCCAAGTCAAAGCAAATGCCGACCTGGATTCACTGACCCCTCGCTTTGCGGTCGAGGCGCGAGTAGCCATCCAGGAGCATTTAGCTGCCCTTTTCCCTGCTGGAGCAAGTCAGCAGGAGCAGCAAGAAGGGACTGCTGACAGGCCACCGTCAGAAGGCCTTTCAGAGATCGTGATCACACCTGAGCCTTCTCCGCTGCCAGTCATCCTGACCGAAGCCGAGCGCGAGGAACTGGCCTCAGAACAAGCAGGACGTCACGACTGGATCGCCGAGCAGGGAAAGCCTCAGCGAGAAGTGCATGGCCTCTACCATCGCACCTCTGACTTTCGCATCAGCACGACCGATCCCGATGCGACTGCGATGCGGCTGAAAGGCGGAGGGACGCATTTGGGCTACCATGCGCATTATGTCGTCGATGGAGGCAAAGCGCGCATCATTCTCCAAGTGCTGGTGACTCCATCAGAGGTGATGGACAACCAACCGATGCTAGACCTGCTCTGGCGGGTGCGCTTCCGCTGGAAACTGCGCCCTCGCCAGGTGACCGGCGACACGACCTACGGCACCATCGAGAACATCAAATACATTGAAGATGCTCGCATCCGCGCCTACGTACCTCTGCCGGATTGGGAGCATATGACACCCTTTTACGGGCCTTCCAAATTCACCTACGATGCGGCGCACGATCAATATGTCTGCCCTCAAGGACAGCCGCTGCGTCGGTTGCGCACGGAGTACCAGGCCCAGAAGGTGGAATACCTCGCGGAGGCAGCCACCTGTAATGCGTGTCCACTCAAGGCGCAGTGCACTGCGAGTGACAGCGGTCGGCAGGTTCATCGCTCTTTTCATGCAAGCCACCTGGAACGGGTCAAGGGATACCATCAGACCCCAGCTTACCAAAAAGCCATGAACAAGCGGAAGGTGTGGGTTGAACCCTTATTCACGGAAGCCAAAGACTGGCATGGCATGAGGCGTTTCCGCTTGCGGTGACTCTGGCGAGTCAATTGTGAGGCCCAGGTCATCGCGGCAGGACAAAATCTCAAACGCCTGCTCAAAAAACGAGGCTGGGGACGGCGTCCATTCCCAGCAGAGGCCGTGTCTGCCTCTATTTTCTTTTTTACGTGTTCTGCTTGTCCATTTTCAGAGAATCTCTCATAAATGCGTGTCCAACGGCGTCCATGAAACAGTCTTTTTCAAAGGAAGAGTTTGTTCTTTCGTCCGCCAGCTCAGTTTTTCCAATAATCTGAGGCGATGTGTCCAATTCTAAAGATAAGTTTATCGATGCCTTTTTCAACAGGCTGGGACGTTTTTCGGTACCGACAATAGAAGCCATTTTGATTTTTAGTTCCAATCACACCAGGAAAACTGTATTCTATTGAGCTACTATTTTTGTTTGAAGCTTCCTCATGAGAGAAGTGATGAACAAAAGCATGATGTACAAGTTGTGATTACAGTTCCTATTTTTACTGATGAGATATGTGCTTCATATCACCCACGAGGTGCGCACCTCGTGGGTACGATGGGCGGTAGGACCGGGACGGCGCAAACCCGCCTCTCGTCATCTATACAACCCGCACTCCTGCACGTGGAGTTTTTTGCGTTCAATAGGTGGTGGAATCACATACTTCCTACCTTTCATCCCCTTTTCTTCCTATGTTTCTCTCTGGCTTTCTAGAAAAGGCCATCTCTTTGCGTTTACTTCCAGTAATGTTGCATGGGTACATTCCCATCGACAGACAGTCTCTGTTCATCTGGATGATGCGAGACACCACATCAACACATACATGTACTTCAAGGGGGAGAGGTATGACGAGACATCTCGTGGGAGAGGATTTCGGGGATTATCGCCTCATCCGTCTGATTGGACGCGGAGGTTTTGCCGATGTGTACCTCGGTGAGCACGCTCGCCATAAAACATTAGTTGCAGTCAAAGTGCTCACTACCCGGCTTGAGCATGGGAACGTGAAGAGTTTCCTCAATGAAGCGCGCTCCATTCGTTTGAGACATCCCCATATCGTGCACATGCTCGATTTTGGGCTAGAGGACGATGTCCCTTATCTTGTCATGGAATATGCCCCCAATGGCTCATTACGCCAGCGTTATCCGAAAGGGACACAGCTTCCACTTGGAACGATTCGTCGGTATGTGAAGCACATAGCTTCTGCATTGCAGTATGCACATCACGAAGGAGTCATACATCGCGATATCAAGCCCGATAATATATTGTTGGGGAACCAGAGAGAACTGCTCGTGAGCGATTTCGGCATTGCCAGTCTTGCTCATTCGACAGGTTCCATGGGCGAAGAAGATCAGGCCGGGACGATCAACTATATGGCTCCCGAACAATTACGGGGCCGGCCATGACCGGCCAGTGATCAGTATGCCCTGGGAATTGTCGTGTATGAGTGGATATGTGGCACACGGCCTTTTCATGGCACGTTTGCTGAGATCTATACCCAGCACCTCTCGGCCCCTCCTCCATCACTGCGGCAACATGTGCCCACTCTCCCCATTGTAGTCGAGAAAGTTGTCATGACTGCTCTCGCGAAAGATCCACATCGTCGTTTTCCTTCCATTTCAGCATTTGCCAGCGCTTTTGAGCAGGCTTGTAGACAAACTGCTGCCCAACGTCCATCTCATCGAAAAATGGACACTCCTCTTTCTGCTTTCTCAAGCGTACAGGCTGTTGAAGATCATCCAACAAGCACCCTTCGAGAACATACAACAAAGACACGCATCGAAGAAAGGCCAACACGACCGAAAACACGTTTTCAGTTCCAGGCGATTGTATTGCCTTTTGCTTTGCCTAAAAAAGGTGCAGACGTTCTGAAGCATGCCAGGGGGTCGCTGGCAGAAGCATGGTCACGCACTGATGTTCTGAAGAATCTCTCTCGTACGATGGATGTGAAGGCCTGGGTCTCAGCAGTGCAGCAGCGAGTGAGAGCATGGTCTTTTGCATTCTCCCTCATGATGGTCTCGGTCCTGCTCGCCGGAATCCTCCTAGCGGGTGTCAGTATTGGAATAGTCTACAGGACCTTCCATACCTCTACAGTAACGATTACTCCCAAGAGCTTTGATCTGGGAAATACGTTTGATATCTCCGCAGTTACCAGTGCTCCTGACCCAAACAAGCAAGAGATAGCGCTGCGTTTCCTGACTGCGACATCGGTGAAATCGTCCAAGACCGTCCCAGCGACCGGAACCTCAATTCCAGGTACGCGAGCTACGGGAGCTTTGACATTCTTTAATTCCGGTAATTTTGTACAGACATTTGACAGTGTTATTCTTCGAGGACATTCTGGGGTGTCAGTTACCTTCAATGGGCCGATAACTGTTCCGGCTGCACTTCCTGCATCTATTACGGTGAATGGCTTCGCAGTCAATGTTGGATCCGCTGGAAACATCGGGGCGTTTGATATTAGCGGTCCTTGTTGTGCATCTGGCATCACAGTGAAAAATACTGCGTTCAGTGGAGGGCAAGATACACAGACAAACTCTACCATACAACAAAGTGACATTGATGGAGCGACCAGGGAGCTGACGGCATCGCTTACCTCTCAAACACAAGCAGCTCTGCGGAAGCAGGTACGCACAAGCGAACAGGTTCTGGTTCATACGTTGCAGTGCCAGAAATCGACGTTTATGACGAATCATGCCGTGGGTGATCCTGCATCGAGTGTGACTGTCACGGTTGCGATGACCTGCCAGGAAGAGGTCTACGATCAACAGGTAGTACTCACGATGGCGAAAACCTTGCTCAAAGCAAAGGTTGCGAAGGACAAGGTGTTACCCTCTGCTTTGGTGGGTAATGTCCTAGCTGAAATTACCAATGTGACTGAAAGTGCTACCAGGGGAACAGTCGTCATCTCTGTCAGGAGTGAGGGCGAGTGGGTCTATCAATTCGATCATGCTGTGGTGCAGGGTTTTGCGAAACGTATTGCTCACATGAGTAAGCAGAGTGCCTGGAGATATCTGCTGAGTCAATCCGGGGTCAAGGCGGTCAGCATTGATGACGATGTCTTGCCAGATGCTGCCCATATAGCTTTTCAATGCATGGTGCTTCCTGGTGTGTCTCCAATCTCACGTAATGCAACCACTACAAGCCAACCGCTTGTTTCCCCGAGTACCGGTATACCTTCTATCAAAATCTCACCGACTCAGGGTTTGGGTGGGAGTTAAGACGATGTCGACGACTGGCAAGGCTATCCAGTAGGAAGTAGCTTGGTGAAACGAGTGATCACCCTGCGTATGAATAAGCGTGGCATGCGCTGGAAGTGCGGTTTTGGCTAAGCGGGTTCAGCGGATCAATGCTGAGTGGGAATCCGCTGCATGGCACCAGATAGTTAGTGGAACCTGGGTATCAAAGACAGAGGAGTCTTAATTAACCACCGATTTGTAAGACGGATTGTAAATCTAATAATTCAGGTCATAGTTGGTACTTTCCCCGAAAATGTGTCCATTTTTCCCTGAATAGTTGCTCATTTCCGCCAATTTGTGCTATTTGATCTCAAAGCCACATGATGGTCGCTCGTTTTGAGTGAAAGTGCTCATAAAGTCGAGTAGATCGTGTTAATTCTCTTTTACCTCATTTATAAGATAATCTCTTTTTATACTTCTCATGTATAGCTTAAGTACGACGAGTTTGTACTTTCGAGCAACTATTCAGACCGTGTTTTGTTAATCGCAGAGATGGCCTCACATGATAGACTAGAAAGATGAGTACAGGTTATCCCAGCAATCTTTCTGATGCGGAGTGGAAGTGCCTGCAAGGTTATCTCCCTCCCTTGCCCAAACGTGGCCGACCGCCAATTCACTCGCTGCGGGCCATTTTCGATGCGATCTTCTACGTGCTGCGCACCGGCTGCCCATGGCGCTATCTCCCCGCCAACTTTCCACCGTGGCAGACCGTCTTCTACCATTTCCGGCGTTTGCGCATCAAAGGGACCTGGACGCTCTTGTTACGGGCGTTGCACCGGGCTGAACGCGAACGACAAGGAAGGCATCCTGACCCAAGTGCCGCCAGCATGGATTCTCAAAGCGTGAAAACGGTCGAGGAGTCGTCTGGGATCTGTGGCTACGATGCCCACACACACATCAAAGGGCGGAAACGGCACATCCTCGTGGATACGCTGGGCATCCCCATCTCTATCTACGTGACCCCTGCCGATACACACGATACCAGAGGAGCTCGTTGTTTGCTCGCAGGGCTCAAATTCTTCGTGCCGCGTCTCTGCAAAGATGTGGGCAGATGCGGCAAGCGCGCGGGCAGGAGTTAGCTGAGTGGTGTCAAGCCACAGGAGAGTGGGAATTGGAAGTTGTGGAACGCCCATCAGGCACCCGCGGTTTCAGCGTGGTGCCTCGCAGATGGGTCGTGGAGCGAACATTCAGTTGGATTTCTCGTAACAGGAGAATGAGTAAGGACTACGAGCGAAAAGTGCAGACGAGTGAAACACTGATCCAGGTGGCGATGATTCGGCTGCTCCTCGCTCGTTTGGCGCGGCATCTACGAACCAGTTCTCAACCATCCGCACTCGGGCACAAACCGTTTCCAATGGCCTTCGGAGACAACTTCGACGACGCCATCAACCACTTGTATAGCGGTTTGATCGTCAATCGCGTAGGACGGCACTGGCATGCCGGCGGCCCATTTTTCAGCGTGGGCCAGGGTATTGTACGGCAGATCGGGATTATCCAGGTGCGGGAATATCGAGAAATCAACCATGCCCAGCGTTCTATCGCCGCCGGTGGGCGGCTTCCAACCGACGAAGTACTCCCCGATGTTGGGGGTCATTACCATGCTCCCGGCGCTCAGTCCCACATAGACCGTCTCGCCCCCAAGCTCCGGCAAGAGGTCGGCCAGTCCTGATTGCCGCATTCAGTAGCAGAGATACAGGGGATCGCCACCGTTCACCAGCAGGACGTCAGTCTCCCGGACCACGGGGACCCAGAGCTCTTCATCGATGCTGGGCAGCGCGGTGAGCTCCAGCACTCCCAAGGACTTCCATCCCAATTCGCACATGGGGGTTTCGGGTTCTCGTCCGCTGATGAACCGCCATGCGTTGCCGGCACCGCCGCGTTGGGCATAATTCGCAGTGGGGATGCAGAGGGCGCTGGACTCGGCAATCGGTTTGCCAGGAGATCCACCAGAGCATGACGAATGCTGTCGTTTTTGATGCCAGCCGAGGTGAGAAGAAATTTCATGATGCCTCTCGCTTTCCGATTTCATGGGAACAGATCAGGCTTCTCCAGTCCCCCTCGTGAGAGACTGAAGCAGAACGACCCCAGAACGTCACGACGGCGTTTCTCATAGCGCTGAGTCGTATGCTCTCGCTGTCGGCCCGGCGTTAGCTTTCTGCTCACACAATCTAACAGCTCACGTTGGCCCGCTCATAGAGGGGGCCGAAGCTGAACGCCTCTTCTGGGCTCATGTGTGAGAATCGGCCCCGATGGGCTTTACAAAGGAGAGCGGCAAAGCCTGAATTGATGCGGCCCCGATCATAGCATGCTTGCGAGTTATCGGATACATGAGATTTCGTCACGAGATGCGCTAACGCCGGGCCTGTCAGTCTTGCGCACAAAGGTCTTCCGCTCCCTCATTGCATGCAAGACATGCTACCGTCAAACCTGCGCAAAAACTTCTCCTATCTGGCTCTTTTGGCCATGCAGCATTACCGCCTCGCATTCCAAAACAGTTTCTCAGGGAAAGTACCAATAGTACAGGCGCTTGGGTGAACGGTTGAGTAGAAATAACAACGCATTCTTCTACGAATATCCTCGTTAACCACGCTTACAGTCACTAGTATAATACTGCCCTCTGTGTTCACATTGGCATCTTTATATCATCGTCCCTTTACTCACGCTATTAGATGAATTATTGTACGATTATCCCATCAAATAGAACACAGTACTCTTTGAAATCAAAAGACCACTTTTGATGAAGGAAGCGAGCGTAAAAGACAATTCACCAAAAACAAAGGTTCGTACCTCGCATCAAATTGCGGATGAGCCTCTCCCCGATTATCGGAACCCTATCTTGCTAAATTATTGATCACTTCTAGTTCGCCGCCAAGCGCAATCTCGCCTTTCACAACAAAACCAAGGATGAGTCCTATCGTCACTAGTTGCGCCATATCATCAATGGCCTTTGGAATAAGTGGTGCTCGCAACGCAAAGACCAAGCGCTTTTCAATGTACGAAATTACAAAAGGAGCAGAACTCTCGAGAGAGACACGCTCATCACATTGAGCAATAAGACTGTATGTGATCCCAGACGTGGTCAGCGTCTCATCAATCTGGTAGAATACACCTTCGTCATGGCCAGGACGCATATAGACGATGAGGAGGGTTGGTGGGTGCTCACCCATACGTTTCTTCCTTCCTATTTTTCGCACTGCCTCTAGATATAGAACTGGACTTCAAGCTTATCTTTGATCTAATATCTGCCCAAGAATTTTCCTACAAGTACATCAAGCCAGATTGTTTGTGCTGGTGCGAGCGGATGTAACAACTCGAAAACCAGGTGCATCTTGAATCACATTATTTCTATCGTGCTGTGTATGTAGATGGAACTTCTGGAAATACTTTCAGTGGGGTTATGCATGGAAAGGACCATCGAAATTTTCAAGATTTTCGCACTTTCACCTGCTCATATATCTAAACCTACGAATGCTACATGCCAGCAGGTTACTTTTGACATCATTTCTGCTTCAAATACTGCAAAATGGTATGTGCATAAATTTCAGTGACACTACGAACACTCTTTAGGTCTACCCATTCATCAGCTCCATGAACTCCACCACACGCTGCACCATATCCGCAGATTGTTGGAATACCTCGTGTAATGAACATCCAGCCATCACATGCTGGTCCCGCCCCTTCAACGCGTAGTTTCACACCCGAGATCTTCTGTATTATTGTAGTGAGCACTTGTACAATTTCAGCTCCTTGATCCGTTTCTACAGCCGGTATGCAAATAAGATCATCAAGACGGTAGTCCTTCATGGGGAGAACCTTAATTTGCTCTTTCATAATGCTCCTGACTTCATCCACTGTTAGTCCAGGTAATAAACGAACTTCACCGTACGCCTCACATCGGTCGGGTACACTATTAAAACCAATTCCACCTTCAATACGTGTGGGAAAGGTTAAGACAGATTTACGGCCGGGGAAGGCATCCGAATGTTGGATAGGTAGCGAGCATTCTGACAATGCGAGTGCAATACGAGCCATATCAAGAATGGCGTTGTGACCTTGTGTTCCTTGTTCCCATGCTTTGAGCCCTGTATGCGTTGCTTCCCCTAGAGTCTGGATACGAAAGCGATATAGCCCACGATGTGCATTGGCAATCTTATCATTCCCCGGTTCACCGACGATCACAGCATCCCCATGGAGGAAACCCTGATCTAACAGGTAACGCGTCCCATATGGAGAACATGCTCCCATTTCTTCATCAACGACAAAGGCCAGTGTTAGATCTCCCACGAGTTCTATTCCTGCTCTTTGCAAGGCATAGGCCGCGTAGATGAAGATGGCAATCTGAGCTTTCGCATCAGCGACACCAAGGCCATACAATCGCCCAGCCTCGATCTCAGGCTCCCAGGGGTTGCGCGTGTAGTCGTTGCTTGGCATCACGGTATCCATATGCGTGGTTAGTATGAGTGTTTTCTTGTTGTGACCCGATCCTGAGAGGGAACAAAGCACATTTGGTCGTTGAGGGGAGACGCCCTGAAGTGCCACTGGAAAACCAAGAGATTGTAATTCCTGGGCAATCACCGTTGCCATCTCCTTCTCCACCGGAACATCGGGGGAAGATGAATCTGGCCGAAAGGGATTGTCGCTCTTTGTACGAACTAATCGCTCAAGGAAATCAACTTGTTGCTCAAAGTGTTCCGCGATAACTGTCGAGATAGCCTCCTGTTGTTCCATGATACACTCATCCTGCTCTCACATAGAAAGTCCTCGCACTCAATAGGTCAGAAAAAAAGATCCTTATTAGATCTGTCTTTCTCAAATGATATGTCTATACGCTATCAACCAATACTTTGATACGACATATGTTGTTATCCTCTAGCACGATTTGGGAAATTAGCTGACAAAAAACGTTTGTACTCATTCATTTCCAGAACCTATGATATTTTGTAATGGTCAGAGTTCAGTGAGTACGTAGCTGCTTGCTCATCTGGATGCCCCAACACCAAACAGGCTTTACGGTTCATGAGTACTCCATCCTTAGTGAGTTCGCTTTGATATTCTACCGCGATGATATGCCAACCACGTTGAATGAGATCATTGACGGGATATTCCTCTGTTTCGCGTATAGTTTTTTCGAGAGCATTGAGTTGGAACTCGCCCCCCACAATAGCTTTTGAATGATAGTCTGGTCCTCTCTCAGGGATCATCGCGTTGGCAACAAAGTGATCAATCGCCGCTTCAAAACTTCCAAGTTTCTCTGGAGATCGCTTTAAGCTTTCTTGAATCTGACCTCGAAACAGCTCTTCCTTTTGGTACCACCATCCCCTTTCTAATGGTTGTGGGTGCAAATCCTCAATGTGCGATACACCATTGGAGTAAAAATACGTCATGCGTCCTACCAAATGATCACCAACATTGCGAAAGCGCAACATCTTCGTCTCGTAGGTAAGATACGCCTTGACAGCTTGCCGCAAGAAGTCAGTCGTGTCTCCATAGACACAGTTGGTTTCATAGGTGAATCCCCGAGCAAGAAGCTTGCACATCTCAATGCGAACTTGCCATTGCTTTGACTTCGCGCGAATCATCTCTCCTCCAAGTATGAAATGGCTTCCCCTCACCCAGATAGAGTACATAATTGTGCTCTCATAAGAGCGCAGTAACACGAAGATGAGGACATGGAGATGAGTATTGATTCTTCGGAATTATCTGCCCTTTATGTGTTCTCATAGCTCTCATGTATTACTCACTTCCACAACGATTGAAAAAGGAATCCTCTGTTGCCCTGATCTGAATAGATAGGAAAGACTCTTCATGCATCGGTTAGCTGTGATGCTAGAGATTGTAGCACCATTTCTATTCTTAATTCAAGTATTGTTTTGGAAACAGCTTACACAAAAGACTTGACGAATTTATAGTTCGCCCATGACAGAATATTTTGAACTTCCAGAAGTACCTGGGTATATTTCGACCGATCAAGCCGCAAAAAGCTTGGGGATTTCGAAGCAACGAGTGTATCAATATATCGAAGAGAAACGACTCCCTGCATTTCGCGTTGGAAACGTGATCTTATTGCAGACAGAGGCAGTGAAGCAGTTTAAGCCGAATATTACCGGTCGTCCACGCAAGAAAGAACCTCATTGGAGGGTGTATCGTGGTGAGAGTAGCGTGCTTGGCACAGACATACAGGTGCAAATACGTCCAGGGAAAGAACAGCAATTGATTGAGAAGTTGAAGGCAATCTACAAAGATCAGCGGCATACGTTTCCAGGCACCATTCAGCGGTATATCTTGAAAGACGAGAGTTCCCCAACAACCGTGAGTATCTGGCTGATCTGGAAAGACACAGAGATGCCCGATGAATCTACGAGAGAGAGGAATCTTGCTGCGTTTCAGGCCGAATTGAACGATGTCCTGGATTGGGGAACCGCATATATCAATACAAAAGAAGGCATTATTTACACATAAAACAGAGGACACGATCCAGTCGAAAAACGATAGTGGCATCAAAATCCCCCAGCTAGCAATATTGACCTACCCCCTTTTCAATCAGCCTGTGAACAGGTTCGAGCACCTAATTAGTAGGCGTCAAAATAGAGAGGGGGTGGCAATTCTTCGCATCTATTAAGTCTTCGCTATTCGGTTCATGTGTTTCAAAAGTTCGCTTTAAAATGCATGACCCTACCCGTGTGTTTTTGTTCACTCCAGAAAACTAGATGCCCTATGAAGAGAAATAAACGAAAGATCCTCTAATAATCCCTCTTATCGAAGTGCATAAGAAAAGCAATAGTGAGGGGATAGTTCAGGAGGAACTGTTTCATCTTTGA
>Ga0116214_1000898_pt1 | contig 11821 bp, 8 predicted proteins | sample Sb_taG_FD_88964 | JGI IMG/M metagenome (GOLD analysis project Ga0116214, IMG submission 88964) | Peat soil microbial communities from Weissenstadt, Germany - Sb_50d_1_NS metaG | ecosystem: Environmental > Terrestrial > Soil > Wetlands > Peat | place: Germany: Weissenstadt | collected 2010-09-21
ACCTGCTCCGGTGGCAGCGCTCAGGTCGTTACGACTACGACGACATGCTGGTCCAGTCGTGTCCGCCCCGGACCGGCAGCTCGTTGCTGATCAAGAAGAGCGCCTTTGACGTGGCTGGCGTCTTTACGCAGGTCAAGACCATTCAGGATCTCGACATGTGGCTTCGGATCCAGCGTGACTCGGGGATGCCCTACTTCTGGGGCAACAGCGCGTACCTGCTTGACATCCGGGTCAGGTCCGGGGCGATCAGCCGCGACCTACGCCACCGGTTTGAGTGCCTCGATGTTCTGATCCGCGAGCATGCCCCGGGACTTCAGCGCTATCCGCGGGGCATGGCGTACGTGCGGGCCGCCGTCTTCGCCTATCGGGCCGGCGCCGACGAATTCGCCCAACGCTGGACACAACTCGCTCGACAGGCAGGCGTGCTCAGGCTACTGCGCGATCCCTACGGCCGGCGGTTGCTCGGCTGGAGCGCCCTGCGCCCAGCTCAGCGGAGGCTGCTTCGTCATTGCGACCAGCTGGTTCGCTCGCTGGTGGGGCGAGCGATCGGGGAGGTAAGCGGTCTGCTGCGCTAAGCGCCTCCGCTAGGTGGGCATCACCCCTGGTCCAGGGGTCCGGGCATCACCCCTGGTCCAGGGGTCCGGGCATCACCCCTGGTCCAGGGCGGCGGACGCCGGCCTGGCGGCCGACAGCAGCTTGCCTGCCCGCGCGATCGTCGGGAGTCGCGCGATCGCGACCAGCAAGTTGCCGCCCGCCCAGGCGAGCCCGACGCCGTCAATCCCCATGGGTCCCAGCAGCAGCCAGCTGCCACCAAGCACGAGCACGGCCAGAGCCAGCTGGGTCAGTGCGGCCCGGCCGACCCGGCCAGCTATCCGGTCCAGTGACCAGGTGAGCACCACCAGGCAGCGGGGCAAGGTGGCCAGCGCGAGCAGCCCAAGCAGCAGGGAGGCGTGGACGGCGTACTGGTGCCCGTAGATGCTCAGGATTGGGCCTGCCGCTAGGAGCAGCACGGCCGCGCCAGGTACCGTGACCACGGCGCACCTGATCAGCACGCCCCTGGTGAGTTCCGCCAGCCGGTGCGGGGCCGCCGAGCCTTCGAACAGCAGGGACGTGCCGAAGTTGACTGCCACTAGCTGCAGCCCCGCGCCGATCGTCCAGGCGATATAGAAGTCGCCGTTCGCCGCTGCCCCCAGCGTGGACAGCACAAGCAACGGCAGCAGGTTTCCGTACGCCTGGGCGAACAGCGAGCCCAGGTAATCGACGGAGGCATGCCGCACGACCTGGCGAGCTCGCAAGGTGGTGTCAGCGGGCGCCGGAACCCGGTCTCTCAGATAACGGCGGAAGATGAGCCAGTTGACGGCCGGAACGGTGACGGCCAGCGGAATCACCCAGGACACGAAGATGCCGGTCGAGCGCAGCATCCCGGCGACGCCGATCAGCAGGATCAGCTTGAGCACGCCGTAGCCGGTGTTCTCCACTGGGACGATGACCGCGCGGTGCAGTCCGGTGAGAGCGGCGTCCTGGAGCGCGAACACTCCCCAGACGACTGTCGCGGCAACGAACATAGCCGCTAGCGGCGCAGAGGCACCGACGAAGTGCCACTGCGCGTTCAGCGCAGGCAGCACCAGGACGAACGCCAGACCGCCAATCAGGGCGGCAATGGAACTCGCGAGGTAGCTATAGGAGATCAGATGGCCCGCCCGCGCGCCCGCTTGGGGCAGGAATCTGGGCAAGGCGTTGATCAGATTCAGCTGCGCGAGGCTTGACACCAAAATGAGCGCGGCGATAAGCGCCGAGCTGCGTCCCAGCGCCTGCCGGTCGTACAGGTGGGCAGCGACGGCCCAGAAGACGACCCCGACGATCGTGGTCCCGGCGGTGTTGGCCAGCAGCGCATAACCGCTGCGATAGAGCGGATTCCGTAGTGCGCGCAGCACCCGGCCACGGGGGCCGCGCCGACCGCCTCGGCTGTCCCGGACGTGGGCCGGACTAGTCCTCAGATCCTGGGCGGCCACTGGCTATCCGAGCGCGGGCAAAGAGGCTGCCGGAATGTTCGGATGAAGATGCGGGGTTCTGATGAATCCTCCCAAGGTCCCGGCTACCGGGCATAATAGTAGTAGGAGCAGAGGAAACGCCTGCCAAGCGGCACCTGTCGTGAACCCGGGCGGTTTAAAGCACGGGTGGAGACATGGACTCTGGGAAGGTGACCGCGGCAGCTCGGGTATTGCCGCGCCCGGTACTCCAGGCTGACCCGGTGAGCGTAGTCATCTGCGCCTATACCGAGCAGCGATGGGAGCAGACTCGCGCCGCGGTGGGCTCCGTTCTGGCTCAGGGGGCGGCGCAGGTGCTGCTGGTCGTGGATCACAATCCGGACCTGGCTGCGCGAGCACGCCGGGAGCTCCCCGAGGTGACAGTCCTGGAGAGCGACGGTGCGCCAGGATTGTCCGGCGCCCGTAACGCCGGACTCAGGGCCGCCACCGCGCCGATCACGGTCTTCCTCGACGATGACGCCGAGGCGAGGCCCGGCTGGCTGGCGTCCCTGGTTGAGCCTTATCACCGCGCCGACGTGGTGGCCACCGGGGGAAGCGTGCATCCGCGCTGGCCGAAGGCTCGGCCCAGGTGGCTGCCACCGGCTTTCGACTGGGTCGTTGGCTGCAGCTACGTCGGGCTGCCGGATACGGTCAGCCCGGTGCGCAACCCCATCGGCGCCAACATGAGCCTGCGCACCCGGCTGGCACTCGACGTCGGGGGCTTCGACGGGGCGGTGGGACGCGTGGGCAGCCGTCCGCGAGGCTGTGAAGAGACCGAGCTAGCGATCCGGCTCACTGCCCGTCGGCCGGGTTCGGTCGTGTTGTACGTGCCAGCCGCCGGCGTCGATCATCACGTCGGGCAAGAGCGGCTCAAGGCCGGCTACTTCCTGCGTCGATGCTGGCACGAAGGCAGATCGAAGGCCATCGTCGTTCGGCTGGTTGGCTCGTCAGCCGGACTCGAACGCGAGCGCCGCCAGGCTGCCGTGGTGATACCGGCCGCGCTTGCGAAGGAACTGCGCCGCCTTGCCAATGGCGACTTGAGCGCAGTCTTGAGGATGACCGCGACCCTCGCCGGGCTGGCGGCGGCTTCGGCTGGGTACGTGACCGGTCGGGTGCTGCGCTAGCACCGGTCGGCGGTGCGGGCGGCGAGCGGCCGCACCGCGCTGGCCCGATCCCGAGCCAGTCGGCTGAGCGGGAGGTAGCAGTCGGCATGCCGATGGATCCCAGGCACGCGATCTTGTTCGAGCCGGTGCGGATCGGCCCGAGGACGCTGCCGAACCGGTTCTACCAGGTCCCGCACGCATCCGGATTCGGCTCTGGCCGGCCGCGGGCACAGGCGGCTTTCCGCGGCATCAAGGCCGAGGGCGGCTGGGGCGGGGTCTGCGTGGAGTACGCCGCCGTGTCCCGCGACTCGGACGAGATACCGGAGATCAGCGCGGACCTGTGGGACGACCGGGACATGCGGGCCCTAGCGCTGACCGCCGATGCGGTACACGCGCATGGGGCACTGGCTGGTCTCGAGCTATTCCATGGCGGCGCTGCCAGCACCAACGGCAGCTCCCGGTCGGTCCGGCTGGCCCCGAGCCAGATCGCCTCTTTCCAGTCGAGCAGCCTGGCCAAGGAGATGACCGCCGACGACATCGCGCGAGTTCAGAGCGACTGGGTGCTGGCCGCCCGGCGCGCCAGGGACGCGGGTTTCGACATCGTCTACGTCTACGGCGCGCACGGGTACCTGCTCACCCAGTTCTTGTCGCCGCGGACCAACCGGCGGACCGACGGGTATGGCGGCAGCCTGGCTAACCGGGGCAGGTTCTGGCTGGAGACCCTGGCCGCTGTGCGCGACGCGGTCGGCGCGGACTGCGCGATCGCGACCAGGATCAGCGTCCATGGCGGCACCGGCCTGCCGGGAATTGAGGTCGATGACATGCTGACGGTGATCGGCATGGCCGCTGCCCTGGTGGACCTGTTCGACCTCACGGTCGGCTCGTGGCCGGAGGACTCGGGCACCTCCCGCTACTACCCAGAAGGTCATCAGCGGCAGTGGACGCACCGGGTGCGCGAGGCGACAACCAAGCCGATTGTCGCCGTCGGCAGGTACTCCTCAGCGGACCTGATGGCGCAGGTGATCAGGTCTGGTGCGGTCGACCTGATCGGCTCGGCCAGGCAGGCGATCGCTGACCCGTTCTTGCCAGCCAAGATCTCCGCCGGCCGGCTGGACGAGATCAGGGAGTGCACCGGCTCGAACGTCTGCATCCTGCGCGAGGAAACGTTCAAGCACGTGGGCTGCGTGCAGAACGCCGCCGCCGGGGAGGAATTCCGCCGCGGCTGGCATCCGGAGCTGTTCGGGCAGGCGAAGAACGCCGACCAGCCGGTACTGATCGTCGGTGCTGGCCCCGCGGGGATGGAGTGCGCGGTGGTGCTCGGCAGGCGCGGTTTGCGCTCGGTGCATCTGGTGGAGGCCGAGCCAGAGATCGGCGGCAGGCTGCGGTGGATCAGGCGGCTGCCGACGCTCGGCGATTGGGGCCGGATCGTGGACTACCGTGCGATCCAGCTCGACCGGCTGCCCGGGATTCAGGTGATCACCGGCCGGCGGCTGACCGCGGCGGAGATCCTCGGCTACGGCGCCGAACTCGTCGTCGTCGCCACCGGATCAACCTGGCGCGGTGACGGGGTTCAGCCCGGCTGCCCGGACCCGATGCCAGGTGCCGATCCCGCCGCCGCGCATGTGCTCACCCCTGAGCAGATCTGCGCGGGCAGGCGCCCGGCTGGTCCGCGGGTGGTCATCTACGACACCGACGGTTATTACGTCGGACCTGGCCTGGCCGAACTACTGGCCGCCGAAGGCTTCGAGGTGACCGTCGTGACCATTTACCCGGTGCTGTCGCCGGTCAGCGACGAGACGCTGGAAGGCGAGATGCTCCGCGAGCACCTGCACCGGGCCGGAATCCAGGTGGTGCACGCGACGACCGTCACCGGCATCGCGGCCGGTCCGGCAGTCGGCCTGCACCGCCTGGTCGGCACCGATCGATACGGCGAGCGGTGGACCATGGCGTGCGACGCAGTCGTGCTGGTCACCCAGCAGGTATCGACCGACGGCCTCTATCACGAGCTGACGGCCGACAGCGCGGCGTTGGACAACGCGGGGATCGGCGCCGTGTACCGGATCGGCGATGCGCTGGCGCCGCGGATGATCTCTGAAGCGATCTTCGACGGGCACCGGCTCGGGCGCGAGATCGACCGGCCGGACCCAGCAGAACCCGCGCCTTACCTGCGTGAAACCGCTGACCTTAGCTTATCGAGCTCAGTTTGACCGAGCGCAGCTTACCGGGCGCGGCTGGCGGACGACCGGTCAGCGCGGCGAGGACACGTCCGGTCAGCGCCACGAGTCGGCGGGGTCCGGCGGGTCGGGCAGGCCGACCTGACGCCGGGCTTCGTCGTCGGAGATCTGCTTGTGGCTGTAGACCTTGGCGGCATAGCGCAAGGCCGCCACCTGCAATAGTTTCATCTCGTTTTCTTTGTCGTACTTCGTCTTGGCCGCGAGGAAATCTAGATACATGGCGTAGCAGAAGAACCAGTACCGCAAGCGGACCAGCGGCGACTCTGTTTGTTCCTTGCTCTGTGCCGAATGAATGACCGCGTCGAACGCGGATTTGACCGAGCCGCCTAGCTTGCTTTCAAGCTCCCTCACGTCGTCTTCGGTCGGCCCGTTCGTCATATTGCGGGTGAGTCTGCCGCGAAGACGGTTCATCGCCCGAAGGGCGTGACCGTCTCTTCGCTGAATGAGGCCGAAGGCCTGGGCCATGTCGACCTTCTGCCGGAATCCGATGCGATCCAGATCAAGAGCGACTGAGTCTGCCGCTGAGATCTCGAGCAGCTGATTAATCAGGCTCTCGGTCCATAGGTGCCCGCGCAGCAGGACTTCGAACGAGCTGTCTGGCGCGAAAAGATGCTGCTCAAATTGCTGCCGGTTGATTGCCAAAGCTACCTCAGTCCGTTGGCACCGCTGGGTGCACGGAGAGCGAGCTTCGTGCTGGCTAGCCTGCTCTGTGCCGCTTCCCCCTTGTAGCAGCCGGATCATAGATCGGACCGGGGATGGGGTCAAGACCCGGCGCTGTCGGGCGTGCCGCTGCGGCCGTACCCGTAGGCCAGCCGGGTGGAAGCGACATCGGCTGGGTTCTGGTTGCCGTGGTTGGTCAGGGTCAGCGGGTAGGGCCGGTCATCGACTAGCGACCGGCTGACCTGCCGCCAGCGCCGCCGACGTCAGTGACGATGACGTGGCCGAACTCGCAATCGCCGGCGCCGCTGGCGTCGGTCCAGCCACCGTCGGCTGGCGTGTTGAACCCGTCCAGATGGGTCCCGGTCAGTGACACGATGACGTACTGGGCGAGGCAGCACGGGTGCCCAGGTGAGCTGATGCCCGGGCGCGCATCTGGTGCAGGCGGCTGACCAGCGGGAGGAAGCCCCGGCGGTAGGCATGCCGGTAGGTCGGCCAGCAGGGATCGGGCTCTGCTGAGTAGCGACAGCGATAACGGCCAGCAAGATCGGCCAGGCGCGGCCTGTGGAACTAGCAGGCAGGTTGCCCCTGTTGTTCATTGATCAGCTTTATTGCGGTGGTCGCGGGCTTGGCAATTGTCGCCGAGTATAGTCCGCTGTTCGCAGGTCCCAGAGTCGCCCCGTTGGTTTCGTTATGGCCAGAATTATGATTTGTAATGCGGTGATAATTTTCTTCCGACTGATTATCTGGCAGAACGGGCGCAATGGCGCTGATGCCGGTTGATCCTCCGGGGTGTACGTCGCGCAGCGAATCTGCAGCCCGTACTCAGGATCTCCTCAGCTGACCGGCCCATGATCGGTTCCGGCGCAGCAGGTCCTGCCGCGCGGGCGGCCCGCCTGGGTGGCCGCGCCCCTGCTGGTCCTTGATCTCAATTGGAGCACTCATGTTCTTTATCTATCTGCGCCGTGAGCTGCGGCGCCGGGCCAGGCAGGCCATCTTGATCGCGCTTGGGCTGGGGATCGGCGTCGGCCTGGTGATCGCCGTGACCGGACTGTCGGCCGGGGTCAAGAACGCCCAGTCGGACGTGCTGCACTCGCTGTACGGGGTCGGCACGGACGTGACGGTCACCCAGCCGGCGGCGGCTGGCACAGGTGGCTTCGGCGGGTTCGGGTTCGGGTTCGGCGGGGGCACCCGCACCCGGCCCGCGGCCGGCACGAAGATCAACAGCAACCGGGTCTCACCTGGCCAGTTTGGGCCAATCAGCACCGCGACAGTAGCCTCGATCGCCAAGCTGAACGGCGTGGCCGCCGCTACCGGCTCGCTGAGCCTGACCGACCTCAAGATCGCCCTGACGATCCCCAGCTTCTCTGGCGGCTTCGGCGGCGGTGCGCCGAGCGGACGGGGGTCCTTCAAGCCCCCGACGACGTTCTCGGTCTCCGGAGTCGATTTGTCGACAGGGGCGATCGGCCCGCTCTCCTCGGGCAAGATCACCTCAGGCCGGACGTTCTCGACGGCCGACGCCAGCTCGGACGTGGCCGTGGTCGACTCGAACTACGCCGCGCAGAACAAGCTGACGGTCGGCTCCAAGATCGCGATCGGCAACTCGGCGGGCAAGGGGACGGACTTCTCGGTCGTCGGTATTGTCAGCACTCCGTCCGGCACCGCCACCGACGTCTACATTCCGCTGGCCAGGGCGCAGGCGCTGGCGGCAATGGCGAACAAGGTCAACACGGTCTACGTTGCCGCGACCAGCGCGACCGAGATCGGCAGCGTGCAGCGTCAGATCAGCAAGCTGATGCCGAAGGCGACGGTGACCACGGCCAGCTCGCTGGCCAGCGAGGTGACCGGATCGCTGGCAAGTGCGTCGAGCCTGTCGAAGAACCTTGGCAGGTGGCTGGCGATCGCCGTGCTCGCCGCCGCGTTCGCGGTGGCGGCCCTGCTGACCATGGCGGCGGTCGCCCGGCGGGTCCGGGAGTTCGGCACCCTGAAGGCGCTCGGCTGGCGGAGCAGGCGAGTGGTCGGCCAGGTGATGGGCGAGGCCCTGGTCATCGGCCTGGTTGGCGGCATCATCGGGGTGGGACTCGGCTTCGGCGGCGCCGCGCTGATCGGCAAGCTGGCGCCGCCGCTGAAGGCCACGATCGGCCAGACCACCGGCTCGGCCACGCCGGGCGGCGCCCGGGTGTTCGGCGGCGGCGGCTTCGGTGGCGGCGGCGGTGGCGGCGGCGGCGGCTTCGCCGGCCGGTTCGCCCGGGTGACCGCCAGCCCGAGCGTGACCGTGCATCTCAACGTCCCGGTCACGCTGAGCGTCATCGGGACCGCGGTGTTGCTCGCCGTCCTCGGCGGGCTGATCGCCGGCGCCTTCGGCAGCTGGCGGGCCGCGCGGCTGCGTCCGGCCGACGCGCTGGCCAAGGTCGCATAGCCGACCGCCCTCCTCCGAATTAAGGGAGCGCAACAACATGTACCAGCTAACCAACGTCACCAAGACCTATCAGAACGGGCGGAACGTCGTGATCGCCCTGCAGGGGGTGGACCTAGCCATCAGCGATGGCGAATGGCTGGCCATTCAGGGACCGACCGGCCATGGCAAATCCACGCTGCTGCAGATGCTCGGCGGACTGGACCGGCCGACGTCCGGCTCGGTTGAGTTCGACGGCCAGGATCTGGCCGAGCTACGAGAGAGTGAGGTGACCGCCGTCCGGGCTAGATCGATCGGGTTCATCTTCCAGACGTTCAACTTGATCCCGACGCTGAGCGCGCTGGAGAACGTGGAGGCCGCGCTTGTCCCGCTCGGCATTCGCGCGGCGCAGCGACGGGACCGCGACGCGAAGGCACTGGCCGATGTCGGGCTCGGTGACCGGCTGCGGCACCTGCCTTCCGAGCTCTCCGGCGGGCAGCAGCAGCGGGTGGCGATTGCCCGCGCGCTGGTCAAGGAGCCGACGGTGCTGCTCGCCGACGAGCCGACCGGCAATCTGGACGAGGAAACCAGGGACGAGATCATCGCGCTGCTTGAGAAGCTGTGGCGAGATCGCGGGCTGACCCTGATCCTGGTGACCCACGACTCGCCGGTCGCCCGCCGGGCGCAGCGGATCGGCGTCATCCGCAACGGCAAGCTCTCGATCAAGCAGGACATCAGGCCTGCTCCGGCTGCCTGAGGCCAGGCAAGCAGACGGGGCGGCCCCGGTGCTCGGGGCCGCCCCGCCTGCGTCAGGACCGGATGATCAGGCGATCACCTTCCAGGTGAAGGTGACCGACCCCTTGGCACCGGTGGTGTCGGTGACGGTCACGTTGACGGTGTGGGTGCTCTTCCGCTTCGGGACGGTGCCGGTGATCAGGCCGGTGGAGGAGTTGATCTTCAGGCCGGAGGGCAGGCCGGTGGCTGTGTACTTGAGGGTCTGGCCGTGCTGGCTGTCGGTCGCGTGGATCTGCAGGCTGACCTTGGCACCCTCCACCGTGCTCTGGTTGCCTGGGTTGGTGACGGTGACGGTGTTGCCGCCGCCGCCGTTGGTGACGATGGCGTGGCTGAATTCGCAGTCGCCGCCGCCGGCTCCGTCGTTGCCCCAGGTGGATTGCATGGCGAAGGTGCCGGTGGTGAGGGAGAGGTTGGCTGCCGGGGCGCCGGGGCCGGAGTTCCAGGCGCACAGGTCGCCGTTTTCGGAGCCGCCGGAGTTGGTCCAGCCGCCGGCCGGGTTCTGGTCGGTGCTGGTCTCGGCGTATTCGTGGCCGTTGACGATGGAGACGCCGTCCAGGGTGCCGGCGCTGCCGCCGTTGACGAAGTTCTGGCCGCAGGAGGTGCCGGCGTCGGTGACGTAGGGCATGTTGGTGAACGCGATGTCACCGTAGGGGGAGGTCACGCCGACGTAGGAGTCGCCGTTCCAGTCGTGCCAGGCGCAGAATCCCTGCTGCATGTAGGAGTCGGGGTCGGTGCCGGTCGGGGAGATGATGTCGTACTGGACGTACCGGTTGGACGCGGCGGTGGTGTTGCCGAAGTGCGCGGCGGCGTTGACGGCCTCGGTGCCGAGCTGGAACGGGGTGGCCGCGGCCGGTGACGCGGCGCTGGTGTCTTCCCAGACGCCGGCCAGCGCGCCGCCGGTCGGGTAGCCGACGTGGAACTGATTGCTGGGCGGGCAGGTCTGGGTGCCGGCGGCGACACCCTGGCAGTACTGGGTCAGCACCCCGGACCACAGCTCACCGCCGGTGCCCAGGCCCTTGAACAGCTGCTGGAGATAGGGCGCCATCCCGTTGGGGTCACCGGTCAAGGTGATGTCACCCTGGCCGTTGGTGCTCTGGTTGCCCCACTGGGAGCCGTAGAAGACCAGGTAGACCTTCTGCGGGCCGTCGGTGACACCGATCCCGTCGATGCCGCCGCCGTAGGACAGGTCGCTGGCCGACAGGGCCGGCCTGACGCCCGGGTGCCGCAGCGCCCAGGCGTGCATCTTGGCCAGCTGAGCACGCATCGGCACCACGCCGTGCCGGTACGGATGATGGTAGGTGGGGGAGTAGGGATCCGCCGAGGAGTACATCCTGGCGATCACGCTGGCCGGCGTCGGCGCTGGCCGGGGCGCGGCCACGGCTCCGACGGAATACTGGAGGCCGGCCGCAAGCGCCACCGCGGTAAACGCGGCGGTGCCGGCTCGGACGGCCCATCGGCGGGCTGGGGCTGGCAGGCTCATGCTGCACCCTTTCTGCTCTTCCTAGCCGTGCTGGCCTGCTCAGGCCCGGTGCCCGCTCAGGCCAAGGCAGCACCACGCCGTGCCGCCTGGCCTGAACGTAACTACACGGAAAAACACGGTCAATAGCGATCCTGAATGGTTACTGAGAAATAACTGACAGGTAACACCCAACACAGGCAGGCCCGGCGTGCGGCTGACCGGATTGGCGGGCGGCGGGAACCGGCGATCGCCATCCAGCGTCCAAACTGGAGTGAGCGGGTGGCCGCGGCGCAGTGCGGTCGCGATCTGATGGGAGGCAGGAATGCGCGGAATGTCGCAGGTCGCTACGGCAGTTGTGATTGCGGCTTCGGTCCTGGCAGCCGGTTGCGGCCTGCAGTCGAGCACGGCGTCAGGTCCCGCCGTCGCCGCTCCATCCGCGAGGCCTCAGACCACCTGCGTGACGCCGAAACTGGCCGCGCCCGGTCGGACATTCACGATCACGGACAAGGACAACGGAAAGGTTTTCTGCCTAGTCACCGGCACCGGAGTGTTCGTTTTCCTGCATGGCACGCCCGCCCGTATGTGGACTCATATTCGTCCCGATTCGACGATCATCCAGCCGCGGCCAAGCGGTGTGATGATGCTGGCGCTCGGGGTGACCGGGGGTTACTTCGTGGCTACCCGCTTTGGCCAGGCCACCCTTACCTCGACGCGCGCTCCCTGCGTGGCCGGCTCGGGGTCCGCCGCGCCGCCGACCGTGCCTTGCACTGCGCCATCCCTCTTCCGGGTGACGCTGGTCATCCGGGGCAGGGCCTGACTCAGTGACCGCGGAAGGCCTCCTCCAGCCACCATGAGCCGTGTTCGGCGGTGACCTTGGCGTGGATCAGCAGCGGAGCGTCCCGCGGCCCGTCCAGCCAGGACCGGACCGGGCCGAGGTCGCCGACGCTGCGTACGGTCAGCGCCGTGGCGCCGAACCCGCGCCCGATCTCGGCGATGTCGGCGGGCGGGAACCGCACGGTATCCAGTGGATATCCGTCCGGCCCGAAATGATGCACCTCGGCACCGTAGGCCTCATCGTCATAAACCACGATGACCATCGGCAGCCGCAGCCGAACCGCGGTCTCCAGCTCGCTGACGCCCATCAGCGCTCC
>Ga0116214_1000902_pt1 | contig 11777 bp, 11 predicted proteins | sample Sb_taG_FD_88964 | JGI IMG/M metagenome (GOLD analysis project Ga0116214, IMG submission 88964) | Peat soil microbial communities from Weissenstadt, Germany - Sb_50d_1_NS metaG | ecosystem: Environmental > Terrestrial > Soil > Wetlands > Peat | place: Germany: Weissenstadt | collected 2010-09-21
CCGCCTGACCGCCTGACCGGCTAGCCGGTCAGGCGGGTCACCTTCGCGCGGATCCAGCCGGGATGGCTTGCGTCCCTGGACACGGGTGCCTGCTCAGTGGCCGCGACCACCGCCGTTCCCGCCTCCGTTGCCTCCGTTGCCGTTGCCGTTGCCGTTCCCGCCCCCGTTGCCGTTGCCGTTGCCGCCGTTGCCGCCGTTGCCGCCGCTCTTCTTCGGCTGCTGGACGACCTGGCCGTTGCCGAGGCCGTTGAACGGGCTGTCGGCGGGGACCGGCACGAAGTACGTGACCGGCCCGAGGCCGGCGTGGTCGAACGTCATGTGCCAGGTCGACGCGGGGGCGTTGGTCCCGAACATCTCACCCGGGCAGTCCAGGCCACCGAACTCCAGCTGGTAGCAGCTGGCCGATCCGCCCATCGTGTCGTGGACGGTCGGGGAGACCGGGTTGAACACCGAGACGTAGCCCACCAGGCTGGGCGTGTAACCGGCGAAGGCGGCGTAGGGGGTGCCGAAGCCGTTGGCCACGTTGGATGTGCCGGTCTTGCCGGCCGCCTCGCGGCCGTCCAGGCCGCCCACGCTGGCCGCGGTACCGGTGGTCAGGACGCCCTGCAAGATGTAGTTGACCGCGTCGGCCACGTCGGTGGACAGCACCTGGTGGCAGTCGGCCGACGGGACGGGCAGGTAGACGCCGGTGTCCATGATCACCTTGTCGATGGCGACGGGCGAGCAGTAGGTGCCCCGGGCGGCGACCGTGGCGTACGCCGCGGCCATCGACATCGGCGAGACGCCGACCGAGCCGAGGGTGAACGATGGGATGTTGTCGGCGGAGTAGAGGGTGCCGAACGGGGTGTGGTCATTGCTCAGCAGCGAGGTGCCGTCCACCCTGGTCATGCCCATCGAGGAGGCCGTTTGCACCACGTTGCACAGGCCGACTTTCTTCTCCAGCTCGGCGTAGAACACGTTGATCGACTGGGTGGTCCCGGTGTACAGCGACTGGGTGGAGGCCGACTGCGGCCCCTCGGCGTTCGTCACGTTGTAGGCGCCGGGGATGCCCTGGTAGTTGCCGGCCGGCCCGCCCTGGCAGTTGGTGTAGCCGTTGATCGTCGTGCTGCCGGGCACGTGCAGCGTGAAGCCGAACGGATAGCCCTGCTTGAGCGCGGTGATCAGGGTGAACAGCTTCGACGAGGAACCGGTCTGGACGCCCTGGGAGCTTCCCCCGTACTCCGTGTTCGCGGCGTAGTCGATCTCGGTCTGGCCCCGGCCGGTGCCGTACGGGGCGTTCTCGGCGATGGCCCTGATCTGCCCGGTGCCCGGCTGGATCACTGCCTCGGTGTCGGCGTTGTGGCCCGGGTTGTAGTAGTTGCTGTTGGCGGGCTCGACGTGGTTCACCGCGCTGTTGGCGGCCTGCTGGTCCTGCGGGTCCAGGGTGGTGTAGATCTGCAGCCCACCGGTGGACAGCAGCTTGGCCCGCGCTATGGGAGTCGCGCCGTAGGCCGGGTCGTGCAGGAACACCTCTTCCACGTACTCGCAGAAGAAGCCGGCCGTACCGATGGTGCTTGACTCGCAGCCGCTCTGGGGCACCGAGACGTGCAGCCCGAGTGGCTGCTTCTCGTCCGCCGTGGCCTGCGCCGCGGTGAGGCCGATACCGGTCTGCGCCATCCGGGCGAGCACGGTGTTGCGGCGGGTCAAGGCCGTTGTGGGGTCCAGGATCGGGTCGTACTTCGACGGGTTCTCCACGATGCCGGCCAGCGTGGCCGCCTGGGTCACGGTCAGCTCCGTCACCGAGGTGCCGAAGTAGGTCTCGGCCGCGGCCTCGATCCCGTAGGCGTTGTTACCGAAGTACGCGTCGTTCAGGTACCCGGCCAGGATCTGCTGCTTAGTGTCGTTGTGCTCGACGCCTACGGCCAGGCGCAGTTCGTTCAGCTTGCGGCTGAGCGTATCGGCGTACGCGGCCTTCTCGGCCGCGGTGTCGTCGGCCTCCTCGGCGGACAGGAGGAGGACGTTCTTCACGTACTGCTGGGCGATGGTGGAGCCGCCCTGGACCGGCTGGTGCTGGATGTCGTTGACCGCCGCGCGGATGGTGCCCCGCAGGTCGAGCGCCCCGTGCACCCAGTAACGGGAGTCCTCGATGGCCACGATGGAGTTGACCATGTTCTGGTCGATCTGGCTGTAGGCCACCGGCTGCCGGTCCCAGCCGTAGTACTGCAGCACGGTGGCGTTGCTGGCGCTGGTGGAATACGGCACGTCCACGCCGTAGACGTAGGCCAGCAGGTGGCCGTTCCGGTCCAGGATCTCCGAGCGCTGCGGCAGGGACGCAGCCGTCAGCGACAATGTGGTGAACTTGTTGGCCTCGTTCCGGACCAGGACCCCCGTCGCGGCGACGATCGGTATGATCATGGCCGCGGCGAGAACCCCGCCCACGGCGGCCAGGATGATCAGACGCCCTAGTACGCTCGTCCGGGTGAAAAACGTCTCTCCGTGCTGCACGCGACTTAGAGTACGCCGCGTTCGGCACTGGTGAGCGCGCTCGTACCGGACAAATGGGACCTACGGGCGCCTAGACCCGTATAGGCTGGCCGAACCATGCACAAATCGGAATTCACGCCACAAGGCGCGCGTAGCCTATCGAACCATTCGAGTTACCAACAGGACATGACCGCACCCGGAGGGTAACTCCACCCGGTTGCATATAGCCCGTCAGAACTATTTGGTAAATGGCCATGCCGGGGTCTTGGCATCCCGGCCCGACTTCCGTAAGTTGCTGGATCACGAACAGATAACCGTGGCAGCGCGGCCGCACACGCTAGCCCGGGATCGCAACCCATCGAGACGACCGTCTGGGCTCTCGCGCTCGACGATCAAGAGGAGTGGGCACATGTGGATCACTGACTGGACCACACGCGCCGCATGCAAGGGAACGGACCCGGACGAGCTGTTCGTCCAGGGCGCGGCGCAGAATCGCGCCAAGCTGATCTGCCGGGGCTGCCCGGTTCGCACGGAGTGCCTTGCGGATGCGCTCGACAACGGCATCGAGTTCGGCGTCTGGGGCGGCATGACCGAGCGGGAGCGGCGGGCGCTCCTGCGCCGGCGGCCCGAAGTGACCTCGTGGCGTGACCTGCTCGAGCGGGCCCGTGACGAGTACGAGCGGCAGTCCATCGACGAGCTCGTGGCCAGCTGATCAGCGCCGCTGGCCGACCGGCTGGCCACCAGGCCAGCCGTCCCGATGGGAAACCCCAGTTAGCTCACGCGGCCGCAGACGGCCCCGGAGCAAGCCGGGTCCTTCCGTCCCTGACCTGCTCGCGGGCTCACGGACTCTGCTGGGACAGGCTCGTCCCGATCACCCGAAGCCCGTCGAGGTCGTGGACGTCCTCTGGCTGTGCGACGACCTCGGCGACGGGGATGGCCGGATGGGCCGAGGTAAAGTGCTCGGCCAGCCGCCGTTCCCGTTTGCCGAGGTTCATCCGCTCGGCGTGCATCCGCAGCACTGCGGCCGCCATGCTGTACCGCGGCCCGGACCCGTCGTGCCCTTTTCCGATGTCCGGCTGGTCGTAGGCGTCCAGGGTCTCCGCCGCGCCCAGGCTCCGGGCGGCGCTCAGCCGGGCCGCGGACGAAGCGTGCACCCGGTTCAGGATGAGCCCGGCCAGCGGCATGCGCTCGGCGTCGAGGCGCTCGACAAAGTACGAGGCCTCGCGTAGCGCGTCCGGTTCCGGCGCGGCGATTACCAGGAACGCGGTACCCGGGGCCTGCAACAGCCGGTAGGTCCATTCGGCGCGCTCGCGGAAGCCGCCGAACATGGTGTCAAACGCGGTGACGAACGTCTGCGCGTCCTTGAGCACCTGCGCGCCGAGGATCTTGGTCAGCGCGCCGGTCATCATCGAGAACCCGGCGTTCAGCACCTTCATGTAGGACATCCCGGCCCTGGCCGGGACGGTCAGCAGCCGGATCAGCCTGCCGTCGAGAAACCGGCCGAGCCGCTGTGGCGCGTCGAGGAAGTCCAGCGCAGACCGGCTGGGCGGGGTATCCACCACGATGAGATCCCACTCGTCGGCGTGCCTGAGCTGGCCGAGTTTCTCCATCGCCATGTACTCCTGCGTGCCCGCGAAACTAGAGGACAGCGACTGGTAGAACGGGTTGGCCAGGATCTGCGCGGCGCGGTCCGGGTCGGCGTGCGCCTCGACGATCTCGTCGAACGTCCGCTTCATGTCCAGCATCATCGCGTGCAGGCTGCCTCCGCCGGCGGTGTCGACGCCGTCGACCTGGCGCGGGGTGTTGTCCAGGTCGGTCAGGCCCATCGACTGGGCCAGCCGCCGGGCCGGGTCGACGGTCAGCACGCAGGCTTGCCGGCCGCGTTCGGCCGCGCGCAGGCCGATGGCGGCCGCGGCCGTCGTCTTGCCCACGCCGCCGGAACCGCAGCAGACGATGATCCGCGTCCGGCGGTCATCGATGATCCGGTCCATGTCCAGCTTCGGAGCGCCCATGGTTATGCTGCCCCCTGCTCCCTGAGCTTCGCGGCCAGCTGGTACAGCCCGGCCAGGTCGATCCCGTCCGGGATCATCGGCAGCTCGTAATGCGCGAGGCCCGCGGTCAGCAACTCATCCCGCTCCCGGTTCTGCAGGGCCACTTGCTGCGCGTGCTCTCTCAGCTCGGTCATGAGGTCGGCGGCCAGGCCGTGATTGTCGCTGATCCCGGCGGCCTTCAGGCCGAGAACGAGCTCGGTAACATCCAGGGAGCCGCTGGCCGCCGCGGTCAGGTCGGCCGCGTCGAGGATCGCCGGGCGGGCCATGTTGATGATGATGCCGCCGGGCCGGATGGCGCCTTCGGTCCGCTCCCGCAGCTCGGCGATGCCGTCCAGGGTCTCCTGGACCGGCATCTCCTCGAGCGTGGTGACGAAGTGCACCACGGTCTGCGGCGACCGGATCACCTTGGCCACGGTGTCCGCGTGCGTCTTGATCGGGCCGACCTTGGCCAGGCCGGATACCTCCGTGCTCACGTCGAGGAAGCGGCCGATCCGGCCGGTCGGCGGGGCGTCCATCACCACCGCGTGATACAGGTGGCCGCTGGTCCGGCCGGCCACACGCCGCCGGGTCGCCTCGGTGACCTTCCCGGTGACCAGCACGTCGGCCAGGCCGGGCGCGATCGTAGTCGCGAAATCCACCACGCCGAGCCTGGTCAGCGTCCTCCCGGCGCGGCGCATGTTGTAGAACATCTCCAGGTAGTCCAGCAGGGCGCCTTCCGGATCCAGCGCGAGCGCGTATACGTCCCCGCCCTCGGCTCCCTGGGCCCCCAGGCCGAGCGCAACCTTGCGTTCCTCGTAGGGCAGCGGAGGGCAGTCGAACAGCCGGGCTATGCCCTGCCTGCCCTCGACCTCGATGAGCAGGACCCGGCGGCCGGCTCTGGCCAGGGCCAGCGCCAGCGCCGCCGACACCGTGGTCTTGCCCGTGCCGCCCTTGCCCGTGACCACGTGCAGCCGCACGCCGTCCCAGTCGGTATCCCTGGTGGTCATCCCGAGTCTGCCTCCGTAGTTCTCTCCCCTCGGAGGCTATCTCCGCGCGGATACCTTATGGTTCGATGTCGCCCGCCGGTTTTGCCGACCGCGGGATGGCGTGTGACCCGTTAGTCACTACCCTGGGATCTAGGAAGAGAGGTGATCCCGGTGGGTGCAGTTGTCGCCGTCATCGTGATCCTGGTCATACTCGGCATAACCGCCGCTGCGCGGTCGATCAAGGTGGTGCAGCAGTACGAGAAGGGCATCATTTACCGGTTCGGGCAGGTCAGGCCCCAGATAGCCGGCCCGGGGCTGCACTTCATCGCGCCGATCGGCGATCGCATGCAGAAGGTCAACATGCAGATCGTGGCCATGGCCGTCCCCGCCCAGGAGGGCATCACCAGGGACAACGTGAGCGTCCGGGTGGACGCGGTGGTGTACTTCCGTGTGGTGGACCCGATCAAGGCCACCGTGAACGTCCAGAACTACATGTTCGCCATCTCCCAGCAGGCGCAGACCTCGCTGCGGTCGATCATCGGCCAGTCCGAGATGGACCAGCTGCTGGCCGAGCGGGAGACGGTGAACCGGGAGCTGCGCCGGAACATCGACGAGCCGACCGAGGGCCCGTGGGGCATCAGGGTCGAGCGGGTGGAGATCAAGGACGTGTCGCTGCCGGAGGGCATGAAGCGGTCCATGTCGCGGCAGGCCGAGGCCGAGCGTGAACGCCGGGCCCGGATCATCACCGCCGACGGTGAGTACCAGGCGTCCAAGCGGCTGGCCGCGGCGGCCAACGTGATGGCCCGCGATCCTGCCGCGCTGCAGCTGCGGCTGCTGCAGACCGTGGTCGAGGTGGCGGGCGAGAAGAACAGCACGCTGGTCATGCCTGTCCCGGTCGAGCTGCTCAGGTTCTTCGAGAAGATGGCGCCCGGCCCGGCCCAACCCGAGCACGAGCCGATCGCGGACCTCGACGACCTCGGCGACGCCGAGGTGGCGGCGGCCGAGGCGGCCATCTCCAACGTCCACGTACCCGAGCTCACGGAGGAGTCCATCCCGCCGGCGCCCGAGGTGGAAGAGGCCCCCCCGCCCGAGATCCGCGAAGTAACGGCCCCCGACCTGGCCGCCAAGGACCAGGCGTAAGGTCAGTCCATGCCAAAGTGGGAGTACGCGACGGTACCGCTGCTCGTGCACGCGACCAAGCAGATCCTCGACAACTGGGGTGACGACGGATGGGAGCTGGTCACGGTGATACCCGGGCCCAACTCCGAGCAGCTCGTGGCCTACATGAAGCGAGAGAAACCATGAGCCCGGCCGAGCGGCTGGCCGCGCTCGGGCTCACCCTGCCGCCGGTGGCGGCTCCGGTAGCCGCCTACGTGCCCGCCGTGCGGGCCGGCGCGTACGTGTACGTCTCGGGTCAGCTGCCGGTGACGGACGGGAAATTGCCGGCCACTGGCAAGGTGGGCGGCGCGGTCAGCGCCCAGGACGCGGCGGGCATGGCCCGCACCTGCGCGCTGAACGCCCTGGCGGCCGCCGCCGGGGCGGCCGGCGGCCTGGACGCGATCGGCCGCATCGTGAAGGTCACCGGGTTCGTGGCCAGCGCGCCGGGATTCAACGCCCAGCCGCAGGTGGTGAACGGAGCCAGCGAACTGCTCATCGAGGTGTTCGGCGAGGCGGGCCGGCACGCCCGCAGCGCGGTCGGGGTGGCCGAGCTGCCGCTGGACGCGCCGGTGGAAGTCGAGCTGATCGCCGAAATCCACGACTGAGCCGTGCCGATGGACGACGGCCGGGCGCGCTCGCGTGTCCGCGTGCCGGGCGGGATGGCCGACCGGGCGCGTGAGCATGCCGCGGCAGGCCTGCCGCCCGCCGTTCCACGGGACGCCGCCACGGTGATCCTGGTCCGCCCCGGAGCGGGGGGCGGCGGGGTGGAAGTATTCCTGCTGCGGCGGACCGAGGCGCTGAAGTTCGCGCCGGGGGCCTACGTGTTTCCCGGAGGATCGGTGGACGAGCGCGACGCCGGTCCGGCCATCGCCGACGCGGGCTGGGTCGGCCCGGCGCCGGCCGAGATCGGCCGCCTGCTGGGCATCTCGGCCGGCCGCGCCCGCGCCTTGGTCTGCGCGGCGGTCAGGGAGACGTTCGAGGAGTCCGGCGTATTGCTGGCCGGCCCGGCGCCGGCCGAGCTGGTGGCGGACAGCGTGGTCCCGGTGGAGGACCGGCAACATCTGCTCAACGGGTCGCTGTCGCTCGGCGGGCTGCTCAGCCGCCATGGCCTGGCGCTGCGGGCCGATCTGCTGACGCCGTGGGCGCGCTGGATCACCCCCGAGATCTCGCCCCGGCGCTTCGACACCTGGTTCTTCGCCGCCGCCCTGCCGCCCGGCCAGCTGGCGGTGCTGCCCGCTGGCCAGGCAGGGGGCTCGTCCCCCACAAGGTCAGGACGCCCGGGGGCCTCGTCCCCCCCAAGGTCGGGACGCCCGGGGGGCTCGTCCCCCCCAAGGGAGGTATGGGGGGATGGGTCCCCCCATGAGCAGGGGGGGTCTGGGGGGGATCGCTCCCCCCGAGGAGATAGAGAGTCGGACTCGGGCACCTGGTGGCGGCCGATCGCGGCCCTGGAGGCCGCCCGGGCCGGGGAGATCACCCTGCTGCCGCCGACGGCCGTCACGCTGGCCGAGCTTGCGGGGTACCAGGACATCGCCGGCGTCCTGGCCGAGCGCCGGGTGATCACCCCGCTGATCCCCACCGTGGTCGTCGAGGACGGGCGGACCTGGCTGGTCATGCCGCAGGCTGTTGAGTACCCGCTGTGACCATCGACGGCTTCCGCACCCCGAGGGCGACGTGCCTGCTGGCGCCCAATCCCTCGCCCATGACCCTGGACGGCACCAATACCTGGGTCATCGCCGAGCAGGGCTCGCCGTGGGTGGCTGTGGTCGACCCCGGACCCGAGGACGAGGGCCATCTCCGCCGGGTGCTCACGGAGGCGCTCGCGGGCGACCGGCGGGTGGCGCGCATCCTGCTGACGCACGGGCACCTGGATCACTCCGCCGGGGCCGCCCGGCTGGCCGAACTGAGCGGGGCGCCGATCCAGGCGGCCGACCCGGCGGGCCGGCTCGGTGCCGAGGGGCTCGCCGACGGCGACGTCATCACGGCGGCCGGCTGTGAACTGCGGGTCGTCGCCACTCCCGGCCACTCGCCGGACTCGGTGAGCCTGCTGCTGCCCGCGGACGGCGCCCTGTTTACCGGCGACACCGTGCTCGGGCGAGGCACCACGGTCATCGCGCGGGACGGCAACCTGAGCGACTACCTGCGCTCGCTGGAGCTACTGCGGGAGCTGGCCGAGGCCGCGGAACTGCGTCTGCTGCTGCCCGGGCACGGGCCGATGCTGGCCGACCCGATCGGGACCCTGGACTACTACCTCGCGCACCGGGCGGAACGGCTGGAACAGGTCCGGTCCGCCGTGGCCGCCGGGGCGAGGACGCCCGCCGAGATCGTGGCCATGGTCTATACCGACGTGGACCGGAGCGTCTGGCCCGCCGCGGAGTGGTCGGTCCGCGCCCAGCTGGACTACCTGACCGGCGAGTGAGGGCGATCGGGCGCCTGCCCGAAGCTAGGCGCCTGCCTGAAGCTAACGGGCGCGCCTGCGCAGCCGCTCGATGTCCAGGATGAGCACCGAGCGTGCGGAGATCTGCAGCCAGCCGCGGGCCGCGAAGTCGGCCAGCGCCTTATTGACCGTCTCCCTGGACGCTCCGACCAGCTGAGCCAGCTCCTCCTGGGTCAGGTCGTGATGCACGTGCAGGCCGTCGCGATCCTGCTCGCCGAACCGCTCGGCCAGGTCCAGCAGGTTCTTGGCCACCCGGCCGGGCACGTCGGTGAAGACCAGGTCGGCGGTCACGTCGTTGGCCCGCCGCAGCCGCCTGGCCAGCGCCTGCAGCATGTGCATGGAGACTTCCGGCCGTTCCAGCAGCCAGGGACGGAGCGCGTCGTGGCCGAGCGCGGCGACCGTGGCGTCGGTTACGGCACTGGCCGATGACGTCCTCGGCCGCGGGTCGAACAGCGAGAGCTCGCCGAACATCTCACCGGGCCCGAGCACGGTCAGCAGGTTCTCCCGGCCGTCCGTCGCCGCGCGCGTGAGCTTGATCTTGCCGTCGAGCACCACGTACAAGCGGTCGCCAGGATCGCCCTCGAGGAAGAGGTGCTCGCCACGGGACAGCTTGACGTCCGACATCTGCCGCCGGAGCGCCCGTGCGCTTTCTTCGTCGAGCCCATCGAAAAGCGGTGCCCGCCTGAGCACAACTTCGGCGTCCTCCACCGATCCTCCTTGCCGCGCCGCGAGCAACCGGTCACCTCAGCCGGCGGCCTGACCAGCGATAGTTTCCAACCCTGTTCTAAGTGTCGATCATCCTCCGGGGTGAAATGTGCTCGGGATCACACTAAGCCATCACCGCGCGGCACTGTGACTAACACCACATTCAAGCATTACGGTAACTCCGTCACGGAGTCCACCGCTCACCAGAACCGCGAAAGGCACACGATCACGGGGGTGCTGAAGCTTGAGGAATTCGCGCGGGCCGCGCGGGCTGAAGGATAAGGTCTCCGGTCGGCCCCGCCTGCGGATCGCTATCGCCTGCGGCCTGCTGGTCATGCTGAGCCTTCCAGTGACCCTGCCGCGATTCCGGCTGGACGGCAACCCCACCCCGCCGAGCCAGGCGCAGATCAACGCGGCGGAGAACCGGGTCAAGCAGCAGCAGGGGGCCCTCGGTGCGCAGCAGGGGCGCCTGTCCGCGGCGGACGCGCAGCTGGCCTCGCTCCAGGTCCAGGCCGAGGTGCTGACCCAGCGCTACGACCAGACCCTGGTGGACGAGCAGCGGGCCTCGGCCGCGTACCGGGTGACCCAGGCCCGGCTCGCCTACGCGCAGCAGGCCCAGGCCGCGAGCCAGCACCGGCTGGCCGACCTGGCCGCGGAGGAATTCGAGTCCGGCGGCGGTTTCGGCCCCATGACCTCCATGCTCGGCAACGCCAGCGGCCCGCAGGGCTACCTGAACGAGGTGGGACTCGGCCAGGTCCTGGCCCGGAACGGGACCGACACGGTGGCCGAGGCCCAGGCGAACGACGTGGTGGCCGGCGCGTTCCGCAAGCAGGCCCACGACCTGCTGGTGGCCGAGCAAGCGGACCTGCAGGCGGCCAGCCACCTCAAGCTGGCCGTCCAGGCCGCCGTGGCCCGGCAGCAGGCGTACGTCCGCGCCAGCCAGGCCAAGCGGAACTCGCTGGCCAGCCAGCTGGCCGGCGCTCAGGCGCACGCGGCCGCGCTGAAGTCGGCCCGGCAGGCCGCCCTGGCGGCCGAAGCCGCCGCCGCCGCCAAGGCCGCCGCTGCGGCCGCCGGCGCGGGGGGCTCCACCACCGCCCCGTCCTGGGCCTGGAGCTCGGGCGCGCCGGCCACCCAGGGCGATGCTGCCGCCAACTTTGCCCTCAGCCAGCTCGGCAAGCCGTACCAGTGGGGCGCGGCCGGGCCGGGCACCTATGACTGCTCGGGCCTGACCATGGAGGCCTGGGCACGCGCGGGCGTCCAGCTCCTGCACTACACCGGATACCAGTGGGAGGAAGGACCGCACGTTCCGCTGGACGAGCTGCAGCGCGGGGACCTGCTGTTCTACGCCACCGACAACTCAGACCCGGCCACCATCCACCACGTCGGGATCTACATCGGCAACGGCATGATGGTCGACGCCCCGTACACCGGCGCCTTCGTCCGGATCGACAGCATCTACGCCCCCGGCACCCCCATCGGCGCCGTCCGCCCGGCCGGGTGACATCACGCCCGGCCGCTACACCTCAACGGTCACGCTGGGGATCATTTCCGCGCCGTGACGTGACATGACGGGCGGCCGGGATCGACGGGTTCAGCTGGCGCCCAGCGTCTCGAGCTGATTCAGCACCTGGCCGTAGGCGAGCGAGATGAGCTTGGTCACGTTGCCGTGCGCGCCGAGCGGCGCGGCGCACTTGGCGCCCACGGCGGCCGCGGCGCTCTCGATGGCCGCCGGGTCGGCTTCCGGCCCGATCACGCACGGCGCGAGCGCGATCCGGCTGACGCCCATGTCATCGAGCCGGGCCGCGGCCTCCTCCACCGTCGGGCTGGCGTCCAGGGACGCGGCGAGCACGGGCAGGGCCAGCCGCGCCGCGAGCAGCACGGCGGTGACGCTGGCGGTGCCGACCGCCTCCTCGCCCCCTACGGTGACCAGGATGATGCCGTCGGCGGAGGTGGTGATGCTGAACATGCGCACCCGGTCGGCCCGGGCCAGCCCGGCGTCAG
>Ga0116214_1000925_pt1 | contig 11629 bp, 8 predicted proteins | sample Sb_taG_FD_88964 | JGI IMG/M metagenome (GOLD analysis project Ga0116214, IMG submission 88964) | Peat soil microbial communities from Weissenstadt, Germany - Sb_50d_1_NS metaG | ecosystem: Environmental > Terrestrial > Soil > Wetlands > Peat | place: Germany: Weissenstadt | collected 2010-09-21
GAGGATGCCGTCGTCGTTCGCGCTCGAGAAGATGGCGTCGTGCGCGGTTTCGCGCAGTTCGCCGCGGAACCATTCGCCGAGTGGTACGGCGAAACCTTGCTTCTTGCGCGTGGTGACGCCTTTGGGCAGAACGGATTCGACTGCTTTCTTGAAAATGTATTTGCCGTCGCGGCCGCGCAGCTTGAGCGATGAGGGGATCTTCGCGGCCAGCTCCATCAGCACGTGATCGAGCAACGGAGCGCGGACTTCGAGAGAGACGGCCATGCTGGCGCGATCAACTTTGGCGAGAATGTCGTCGGGGAGATAGGTTTTGATGTCGACGTACTGGATGCGCGAGAGAAGATCGTCCGTTTGGGCGCGATCGTAATAGTGCTGCAAAACATCGCGGGAATTGTAGCCATTGAGGCCGCGCTCGAAATCGCCGGTGAACAGGCGCGATTTGAGATCTTCGCGGAAGAGCGAGACTTCGTGGAAATAGCCTTCGAGCGGCGAGCGGGCCAGGCTCTGCAGCGTGGCTTTGGCGCGCAGAAAACGCGGTGCGCGGGGCATCGCGGGATAGGCGCGGCCGAGCGGGCCGAAGATTCCGCGGCGGACTGGAAGCGGGAGATAGCCGCGCATTTGATTTTCAAGCTGATCGTAATAGTAGCGGCGATAGCCGGCGAAGCTTTCATCGCCGCCGTCGCCGCCCAGCGCGACGGTGACGTGGCGGCGGGCTACGGCGGAAACGTAGTAAGTCGGGATCGCGGAAGAATCAGCGAAAGGCTCGTCGAAATGCCAGGCCAGCTTGTCGAGGACTTCTACGGCGCTTGGGCGAATAAATTCTTCGTGATGGTCGGTGTGGAAATATTGGGCCAGTTCGCGGGCGTAGGCCGCTTCGTTGAATTCCTCTTCTTCGAAGCCGATAGAGCAGGTGGTGACGGCGCGCTTCATGAGGTGGCTCATCATGGCCACGACCGAAGAGGAATCGACGCCGCCGCTGAGGAACGCGCCGAGCGGAACATCGCTCATCAAGCGCACGCGAGTGGCGGTGCAGAGTTCGTGGCGCAGTTGCTCGCACCATTCTACTTCGGAATGTTGCTCGACTTCGGCGAAGGAAATATCCCAGTACGCTGTCTCGCGAACGCCTTCCGCGGAAGCGACCAGATAGTGGCCGGGGCGGAGCTTTTGCGCGGCTTTGTAAATCGTCTTAGGCGCGGGAATATAGCCGAAAGAGAAATAGTCGGAGACTGCTTCTTGGTCGACTTCGCGCGAGAAGTCGCCGGCGGCGAGAATGCATTTCAGCTCGGAGCCGAAGACGATGCGGTTTTTCGTGGCGGCGTAGAAAATCGGCTTCTTGCCGACGCGATCGCGGGCGAGTAGAAGCTTGCGCTGGCGCGAATCCCAAAGCGCGATGGCAAACATGCCGCGCAGGCGGCGGAAGCAGTCCTCGCCGTATTCCTCGTAGAGATGAACGATGGTTTCGGTGTCGGAATGCGTGGCGAATTTATGCCCGCGGGATTCGAGATCCGTACGCAGCTCGGGGTAATTGTATATTTCGCCGTTGAGCATGACCCAGAGCTTGCCGTCTTCGTTTGAGAGCGGCTGATGGCCGCCTTTGAGATCGATGATGCTGAGGCGGCGGAAACCGAAGCCCAGACCGCCATCAATGAAGATGCCTTCGTCATCGGGGCCGCGATGAACGATGGTTTCGTTCATGCGATGGACGAGCTCCTGCGCGATAGGCTCGTGGCGGTCGAATTCGAAAATGCCGCAGATGCCGCACATAGCTTACGCGCGAACCTCTTTCAGCAAGCCTTTGCGCGCCGCTAGATCGCGATAGAGAGAGCGATAAGCGGCGAGCATTTTATCTAGACTGAAATCTTCCAGGCCGCGGTGGCGTCCTGCGGCGCCGAAATCACGGCGCAGATCTTCATTACCCGCCAGAAGCTCGAGCTGGGCGGCGAGCTGGGCGGCGTCACCCGGAGCAAACAAAAATCCCGTGCGGCCTTCCTGCACGAGTTCGGGATTTCCGCCGACGCGCGTGGCGGCGACGGGCAGCGCGCATGACATGGCTTCGAGAATCGTGTTCGACATTCCTTCCATGAGCGAGGGAAGGACGAAGACGTCGAGCGCGTTGAGAATTTCGGGCACGTTTTCGCTGGCGCCTACAAACGAAACGCGGCCCACTAATGCCGGGGAGAGTTTCGCTAACGATTCGAGGCGCTCTTGCTCCGGACCTGAGCCTGCGACCACCACGCGCACATCTATTTTGTGGGCGGCGAGGAGTTCGGCGGCGCGAAATAACGTGGCGTGGTCCTTAATCGGCACGAGGCGGCTGACGATGCCGAGGACCAGGCTACTGGGCTGAAATTGCAGACGATCGCGTGTGGCGCAGCGCAGCTCGGGTTGCGGTGAATAGCGCGCGGTGTCCACGCCGTTGTGCAGGACGCCGATTCGCTCGGGGGCCAGCCAGGCCTGGCGCGCGTGATAATTGCGCAGCTCTTCGGTGACGCAAAAGACGGCATCAGCCATGGCGTAGGCGCCGCGGCGGACTATGCGCTGGCGCGCGGGAAGGCCTGCGAGCATGTCGGGGATGTAGCCGTGCTCGCTGTGAATCGCTACGGGCACACCGGCCAGGCGCGCGGCGGGAATCGCTTCGATGGCGCCCCAGTTGCGCGAGTGGACGATGTGCGGGCGGAACTCGCGCATGATGCGCGCGAGGCGGAAGAGTAGGAGCTGGAATTTGGATTCGTTGCGGCCGGCGACGAAGATCTTGTCCTGCATTTTTTGGAGATGCGGGAGATTCTCGTTGTAGCCGCGCGCGGCGCAAACGCGATGATCGAATTCGCCGCCGCCGAGGCCGGCGATCACTTTCAGAATTACATATTCCGTGCCGCCCATATCGAGGCGATCGATTACGTGGAGAACGCGCAAGGGCGCGGGCCCGGCGGACGTGGAAGTCTCGCGGGCAACCGGAGAAATCGCGGCGGAAGCCTCAGTTGGAGCGACTGCTTTCATTGCTCGAAGTCCGATTGATGCGCCCAGGTCCAGGAATTTCTTGTTTCGACGCCTGCACCGCAGACGGTGAGGAGCGCCACGACTCGGCGCTCGCGGGAGGGCTAACCCGGCCCTCCGCTACAAAGTCAACTACAGGGCCAACCGCTCTACGGAAACCACCGAACGACGCGCGGGCCGACTTGCTTGGTTAGCCAGAGGGGCAAGCGGCTCCAGAGGCGCGTGGCACGTTCGAATTTCGGATTCTTGGGTGAAAAATTGGGCGGCGTCTTGCGGCGCACGAGCAAAATCTGGTAATCGAGCGGCTCGATGGCCATGTTCCACTGCGCTTTGAAATCGTAGGAGCCGGTTCCCAGCTTGCTGCGGCCGAAATCGAATTTGCGCATTCCCGCGTCGGCGGCGAATTTCATCAGCTCCCAATAGAGAGCGTTATTGGCGGCGAGCCGCGGCGCTTCGGGACCGGCGCCGGCGTAATAGGGGAGCACCGTGTCGCGGAAAAAGAAGGAGATCACCCCGGCGACTGCGGTATCGCCCTTACGGATCATCAGCAGATCCATCTTGTCGCCGAATTCGGCGTGAAGATTCTCGAGCCAGCGGCGCGGGAAGGCGGGAGTACCGTGGCGCTGGAGATTCATGGCAAAGAGATCGAAGAATTCTGGGAGCTGATCCATGCCGTGCTGGGCGCGCAGGCCCGCTTTTTCGGCTTTGCGGATCATGTAGCGGGTGTCGCGCGGCAATTTCTTCAGGTTGGCTTCGTGGTTCGCGGTTAGCTCGGTTGTGAAGGTGACGTAGAGCGGATTCTGATGGAAGCCCGCGAGCGGCTCGCACTTGCGCTCGCGCAATTCGAGGAAATCGACTCTGGCGGCCTGCGCGGATGTTTTGGCGTGTTCGAGTAGAGCGGCGCGCGACGCTTCATCCGCGGCGCAGACTCCGCCGTAAACGCCGAATGGAACGGAATTCAAGACGCGGCCAATCACCCAGTTGGAAATTGAAAAAAGCGGAAGCACGCCCGAGATCTGCCCGTCGCGCTCGGCATAGACGTAGCGCGGCTCGTAGCCAAAGGTCTTTTGCACGGCGCGCATCCATCCAGTGAGGTGAAACGGAGATCCGGCAGGAGCAGAGAGAACGAAGTGGTCCCATTCCGCGGCGCGCTCGGGTTCGAACACACGGATACGCACGGGAGAGGATACTTCTCGGTTCCCTGCGTCCATGTGAGGGAGCGTGGCGAGGCTAGGATTCCCCATCTTTGGCTTCCTGCATTCCTACGCCGCCATTACCGTTGCCGTTCGAGCCTGCTGCTGCGACGTCGAAACGCTCGAAGAGCCACTTCTCGTCGGCGCGAAGGTATCCCGCAAGGAGCGTGCGCTCGTCGGCGGAAGGCTCGCGGTAGCCGCGGATGATCTTGCTGAGGACGGCCTCATTGATGCCGACCGCCCGTGAGAGTTGATTTTGATGAATGCCCTTCTTGAAAATTTCAAGTTTTAAATTCGGATACATAAGCTGGTCCTCCTGCGCTCTCTCAGCGGGCTCCCGGGAAAAATCTCCCAAGACCCGGTGTGGGGAGCGCAAAGCCCCCCTTGGACTCAGAATTCGGACGTGCCGCGGATGGCTCCGCAGCGCGATCCGTTACAGCGATGATGTGAAATCCGTGGCTCATTTCTTGTGTCCGTTCCCTGCGTAATACGTGTGGTAGTAGCTCTTGTGCATTTCGGCGTCGGTGGCATTGAAAACCACGCCGAGATTTTTCTTCGGGTCGAGGGTGGCGACGGCCTTGCGGAGAAGCTGGCGCTTGGTGCGATTGGCGCGCACAACCATGAGAACGCCGTCGCAGCCATTGGCCATCAAGTCGATGTCGGAAAGGCCGAGGATAGGCGGAGCGTCGATGAGCACGAGCTTGAACGTCTCGCCGCACCAGCCGAGGAATTCCTTCCAGTTATTTCCGGCGAAAAGCTCGGGAGGAGCGCCGGAAGGCGAGCCCGCGGCCAGCGCGAACAGATTCGGCTGGTCGGTGCTCAAGATGGCGTCCTCGTAGCGAGCGCTGCCGGCAAGGATCTCGGAGAGTCCCGGCCCGGAAGGAGCGCCGATGAGTTTCGAAAGCCCGCGCGTGCGCAGGTCGCCGTCAATCACCAGCGTGCGCATTTCATGAAGCTGCGAGCAGCAGAGCGCGGTATTGATCGTGGTGAGCGTTTTCCCTTCGCCGGGAAGAGCGCTGCTGAAGAGAATCGAGCGGATTCCGGAAGTGGCCTGCAGACGCAGCAAACGCGTGCGCAGAGTGCGATAGCATTCCTCGGCCATGTGATTCGCTTCCCCGTGCGACATCAATACGGGCCCGTCTTCGAGGCGAGGCAGCAGGAACTTGCGGCAGCGATCGAGGCGGTGATCGCTCATGTCGGTGGTGACGGAGCCGGCTTCCCGGACGGTGTCCTTCACCGACTCGAGCACCTGATGGATCTCGAGCTTCTTCGCCAGTCCTTCGCGAGTGCTCCAGTCCTGCGCTCTCTGTGTTTGATCGAAAAATTTGCTCATCATTTGCTCCCGCGCAATGGCGCGAATCCCAAGACGAAATCTAAGATGGCTTTACCGCCGTGCTGTCCGCACCCGCCGGCCGGATTCCGGTTCGCGCAGGCGGCGCAATCGGAGCGTCGGTGAGTTCGAGCACCGCCGCCGCTTCGACCACGAGATCCGGAGCGATCTGCTTTCTCTGGTGCGAAAAGCCCAACGAGAGTGCGCCGTCGCAGACCAGATTGATCAAGCGGGGCACGCCCTTGGTGACGCTGTGAATTTCCTCGAGCGCCGGGCCGGTAAACGGCGAAGGTCCGCGCAGGCCGGCGGCATGCAAGCGCTCGGCGATATAGGTGCGCGTTTCGGCGGAGCTCAAGGGCCGCAGCACGCAGCGGCTGGCGATGCGCTGGCGAAGCGCGCTCATTTCCGGCCGCGCCAGCAGCGGCTGGAGTTCCGGCTGGCCGCAGAGAATCACCTGCAGCAATTTCTCGTGGTAGGTATCGGTATTGTTGAGCAGGCGAACTTCCTCGAGCAGCTCGGGAGTGAGCAGGTGCGCCTCGTCGATGATCAGGACGGCGGTGCCGCCTTTATATTGCGTTTCGAGAAGCATCTGATGCAGCGCCATCAAGCGCCGGGGCTTGCTGCTACCCGTCGCGGCGATATTGAATTCGTCGAGGATGGCTTCGAGCAGCTCGTCGCGCGAGAGCACCGGATTTAGAATGAACGCTGAAGAAATCAGCGATTTGGCGATGGCCGGACCGGAAAGAAGCTGCAGCGCGGCATGGAGCAGAGTGGTTTTGCCCGTACCGATGGGGCCCGTCGCCACGATGATGCCCTTGCGCAACAGAACACCTTCGACCAGCGAAGTCAGCACCACGCGATGCGGCTCGGCGAGGTGGAGGAACCGGGGATCCGGGGTGAGCCGGAACGGCGGTTCTTTCAACTGGAAGTAGGACAAATACATCTTAGAAGAACCTCGCAGCGACACCGGAAAGCATGTAGCCAAGCCCCGCGGCCAGCACGACAGTGGCAGCCAGAGCGGCGGCGGAACGAATCTGCTTCAGCGTGCGCTGCTGCCTGGTGAATATCTTCGGTATGCCTACCAGGATGCCTTTGCCGATGATGTTCTCGGCCTCGCGCTCGCTGCGCACTGTTTCGTCAGACATTTCGACGGCGACTGCGAGGCCGAAGCCGGCCAGAAGACCCAGAACCACGCCGACGGTAATGAGCAAGCTGCGATTCGGCCCGGCGGGAGAATCCGGAACCGGAGCGGGATCCAGGATCACGAAGCGCTCGCCTTCCTGCTTGGCATCAAGTTCAGTGGACATTTCGGCGGAGAGCTTTTTGTCAAGGAGAGCGTTGTAATGGCCGCGCAGAGTATCGTAGTCGCGCATCAAGCCGGCAATCTGCTGCTCGAAGACGGGCTCGCGCTCGAGCTTCGAGGAATGGAAGTCGATTTCTTCCTGAAGCTGCGGTTGGCGCTTGGTCTCGGTGGCGATTTCCTCGTCGAGCTTCTGGAGTTGCGCGTCGATGACGGGATTCTTGACGGTCTTGCGCACAGGCATCGCCGTCTGCGACGGAGGATTATTCTTGTCCTCTTCCGCCTTCTTGGCCTTCAAATCGTCGAGTTGCGCCTGAAGCTTTTTCACGTCGGGATAATTCGGGCCGTAGTGAGTGCGCAAGTCGGAAAGGTTTGTTTCAATCTTCTGGATTTGAGTCTGAAGCGGTGAAAAGTTATCGACGGTATCCGAATCCAGATCCACGGCCGGCTTCGAGGTGGCCAGCATGGCTTGCAGGACCGATTTCTGCTGCTGATCGTAAGTGACGCGATCCTGGCTCTGGCGGAGTTGCGCGCGCAAAGTGGTGAGCGCTTCGAGGTGATACTGCTTCGATTCGGGCAGGTCCATGATGTACGTGGACTTGATGCGGCCCATTTCCGCTTCTTTCGCCTCGAGCTGCTTCTTGGTGTCTTGGAGTTCGCTGTTCAGGAAATCGGTGGTGCCCTTGGATTGCCCTTCGCGGGCGCGCAGATTTTCGTCGATGAACTGGTTGGCCAGCTCGTTGGCGGTGCGCGCGACCATCTGAGGATCGCTGCCTTGGAACGCGATGCGGAACGAACCCATGGCGCGGCCGTTGGCATTCACAACTTCAATGGTTGTGGCCTTCTGCATCTTGCGGATGATGTCCTGGTCGGAAACCTTGCCGCGCATATCGGGATAGAGACCCAGGGTGTCGGCGACCTTCTTCAGGCGCGACGGAGACATGACCTGCTGCTGAATCGTGGCAAGTCGGTCGAGAACGCTGCTGGTAACCGAGGAAGGCACCAAGCTCGGCGACACTTGCTGCGCGTCTACCATAATGACGGTTTCAGAGCGGTAGAAATTCGGGAGCCGCATGACGATCACGGCAATCATCACGGCGACGGCGGCGGCCGTGAGGGTTATGACCAATTTCCTCCGGCGCGCGATATCGAGGTAGTCTTTCAGTTCGAACTCGCCGAACATCCCGCGGTCCGATGAGCTGGCTGGTCCGTATTCGCTCAATTCCGTCCTCCCGAACAGTGCTGGCCTAAAAATAATTGTTTCGCAGAAGCTTAATGCAACTCGGTGCCCAAATCAGGGCAAGCCGGGAAATCCACAGAGATAGCTAAGTTATTTCCTTTGAATCGATTACAGAACCAAACACCAGGGCTACCGGTGAGATTGTCTCAAACGTGCCGCGGCGTGGAAATTTATTTCTCAAATCTAACTTCTCGTTCCGCTCGGCGCTGGGCCAGATGGCGTCTAAATTTGAGACAGAACCCAAGGCCTGCGTCTGGGCTAGGATGGTGGCTGAGCGCGAAACGGAGCCAGGACCGAGCTGCGATGGCGTCAAAATGAACACTTAACGGCCACCGGCCGCATTCGGGTACCAGCGCAAGCCGATCGACGCGAAGTCCCGCGAGCCTTGAAAGAGCTGTACGTTGTTGCTGTCCTGCACCTTGTAGGCGTAGGTTGAGAAGACGCTCCACGTCCGGCCTAGCATGTAATCGACTTCACCGGTCACGTATGTCCCCGACACCTGGTCGGGACTCGCTTGCTCGGACTGGTAACCGACGCCGCCATCGAAGGAAAGCCTGGCCGTCGCGCGATAGTGCACGATGGCATCTACGCGCTGGGTCAGGTAGTTGGTGACGTAGCCGGTAGTGGGCTGTCCGCGCGTATACAAGATCGAGAATCGCGTGCGTTGAAAGGTCTTGAAGAACGAGATTGATCCGCTCATATCCCAGTACTTCTGTTGACCGACAAAAACGGACTGAGTTACGCCGAGATCCGCATTGATGCCCGTCGTCGCGGTGAGCTGCCGCGAGACGCTCAAGCCCAGGGTGTAATAGGAGGAGCTCGGGAGCAATCCGTTGAACTGGACGAATCGTGTATTCGCGTACGCCCCGATGGTGGTGCGCGCGTTCAACAGATGCCGGACCCTAACATCTACGCCAGCGTTGAGGCCTGAGATGTTACCGCCCAAGGCCGGGGTTAAGCCGCTGGTACGATCATAGTCGAGGCTCGGCGACAAAGTGATCAAGGTTCGTGGGCTGATTCCATAAGTCAAAGACGCAGATGCAACGTTTGTAAGAAACGTCTCCGAATTATCCAGGAAGTCGTTTTGCAGAGTGGTTGAGGTCAGAGCGTTGGCATCAGCAAAGACGCCACCCTGCAGGCCGGCATTGCTGGTGGTCATAAAGACGTCGGAAAGTCCCAAAGTCCAGCGCGATCCGAGCTGGAAATAGGTGGTCACGCCGACATTCTGATTCATGTAGTCGTAGGCCACCTGGCCGTTGGTGACTGCGACGCGCGGGGCGTACTGGAGGGTTAAGCGGCTGCGTCCAAACGGCTGGTCGAGGATTATGCTTGTCTCCATCAAGCTCAAAACGTTGTTCTGCGCGGGACCCTCGGCTGCGTTCGAAGGCCGCACGAGGTCCACAGCGCCGCGCACATCCGAGGCCCCAAGATAAAGAGGGCCCCAGCGAAACGGTCCCGCCGTGGGCAAAGAATTGGCTGTACCCAGCTGGGTGACCTGTGTTTCCGGCGGCGTAACTGTGACTAGGGGAATCGGCTCGTTCTGGTCTGGTGGCGCGTTATTGTCGGTGCCGTCTGGATTCGGCGGCTTCTGCGTGTTTCCAGTGTTCTGATTCTGCGGATCCGATTGGGACGAGGAGCCCTGCTGCGGCGCTTGGGCCGCTGCCGGCAGCGCCAGAAAGGCGCAAGCCGCAAGCACAGCAATCCCTCGAAGCGTCCAGTTTCGTGTGCGGGTTTCCATGATGGTCATTTCAATCCAGGCGTCCGAACACGGCCTATGGAATGACGACTTTGTCTCCCGGCATTAGCAGCTCGTCTTTGCCTTTTCCGTTGATCGCATCCTTATAACGCACGGGAATGCGGACTTCCGAACCGTTGACGATGCGCAGGATATAGATCGAATTGGTCTTGGCGAACTGGGTCACGCCGCCGGCCTCGGCAATGAGCTCGAGAACGGTCTTGTTGTCGTTCAGTTGAAACGCGCCCTGGCGCGCCGCGTTGCCGATCAGATAGACCTTGCGGCTTTGAATTTGCTGCACGCTGACGGTCACCTGCGGCTCATTGACGAACGGCTTCAGCTTCTCGGTGAGCGAATCGGCGAGCTCCTTCGGCGTCATGCCCACCACGTAGATATCGTTGAGCAGAGGCATGGTAATCACGCCGTCGGGGCGGACGACTACCGCCAGCGAGAGATCATGCTCGCGCCATACGGAAATCTGGATCTGGTCGGCCACGCCGATGCGATAGGCGGCGGAGGCTTGATCCGCTGAATTCGGATTGGCGGTACGCGTCGAGTCGGTGTCTTTCGGAGTTTTCTTTGAGCCGGACTTCTTCGGCGTCTCGTCCTTCGTGGCCGGCGCCGTAGATTGCCGAGCGCCCGAGCGGCCGTCGGCAGAAATGGAAGCGTGCGCGGGCTGCGGAATTGCGAGCGCACCAAGAAGCAGCGCCGCAGTGGATAGCGTTAGGAATTTGAAAGATCTAGTGAAAAGCGCGGGGGCGAACAAGGTTCGTCTCTCCTTCTGAGTCCTCAGTACGGGCTCAAATCGTAGGGTGGCTTGCACGGGCCGTACCACATGTTTGCACACACAAAAGCCCGGTTTATAAAGAGTTAAACCGGCGAAACGCCGCCGTCAATGGAACCTCTGAATGGTTGTTCCTCAATTGAGAAATCGGATTCACATTCACTGCGTCCATTCGAGTTACACGGTTGAATCTCATTGCACACTTCCTGCCGGAGGCGCCGCTGAAACAGCAGCCGGCGGCGTCAGGCGCAGCGTGTGCGTGTTGATGTTGGAATCGTTGACCAGCACAAATACGCCGGCTGATGGGAAATACTGAAACCGGCCGAAAGTGCCGTTGGAGGTGTGCCCTGAGCCTGCATGCGCGGAATCCTCCGGAGCGTTTGCGGCGAAGGTCTGTGCGGTACACGAATTCGTCGCGGAATTGTAGAGATAGACGGTCGGACCGAAATCCGGCCATCCGACGATGCGGTCGAGCGTTGGGTCGTAAGCCAAGCCGGGAGAAGAAGATCGCGCCAGAAATTCACACCCCTTGGCCTTTGATTTGTCCTGCGGGCTACGGCGCCCTTTGGGGCCGATTGGGACGGCCCAGATTTGGCTGTCACCGAAGGCGAGGAAGAGTTCGGCCTTCGGATCCACGACTCCATTGGCGTGAAGCCCCAGCGGCGTAAAGCTGCTCAAGAACTTATAGGCGTTGCGATCGTAATCGTACGAATAGAAACCCGTGGCGCGGTCCCATACGTAGACCATTTTCGTGCCGGGATCGTAGGCCGCGATGGTGCCGTGATTCTCGCCGTTGGGCGAGCCTCCGTGGACTGGATCCATGCGCTTCCATTCCAGAGTTTCGAAGTTCAGCGTCCAGGTGTCGCTCGAGGAATTGCCGCGCGGGCAATAGGAACCGCCACCGAAGACGAACATGCGGTCGGCGTGGGCGATATACGCGAGAGCGCCGTAGGTATGGCGAGTGTTGGCGCGGCCGTCCGGCGTGGCTTGCGCACATTCCGCAATGGGGCTTGGGTCGTTCAAGCGCGTCAATCGAAGTGTGCCGAGATCGAA
>Ga0116214_1000938_pt1 | contig 11524 bp, 8 predicted proteins | sample Sb_taG_FD_88964 | JGI IMG/M metagenome (GOLD analysis project Ga0116214, IMG submission 88964) | Peat soil microbial communities from Weissenstadt, Germany - Sb_50d_1_NS metaG | ecosystem: Environmental > Terrestrial > Soil > Wetlands > Peat | place: Germany: Weissenstadt | collected 2010-09-21
GCCGTGCGTGTGCCCGAACTGTCATAACCAGGTGTTCCTCCACCACGTCCGGTCGAAGAAGTCGGTGCGCCTGTACTTCGTGCCCGTCGTGCCCTACGGGACGGACGACTACCTGGTCTGCCCGGTGTGCAGCCGGGGCCTTCAGGTCAGCGACGCCCAGCTGCATCACCTACGTTCGATGTCCGCCGCGACTGCGTCATTCCGCGCAGGCCGGCTCCCCCAGACCCGGTACATGGCGCAGGTCGAGGGTTCTGGCGCCAGCTCGGGCTGAACCCCGCCGGGCAGCAGCCCTCGACGCCGGCCAGCCCCGCACAGGCGAGCCCGTGTAAGCCAGCCAGCGGCACATGCGCCGCTCCTTTCGGTCGCGGGCCGGAGAGCTATCCGGCCAGGTTCTCGCGGCTGCCGTCAGCACAGCATCCGCCGAGCACGGCCACTACCATGACGGTAATCGCCAGCGGGGGCCTGCCAGGCAGGATCCCCGGCGCTGATCAGCTGAACATCGATCAGCTGCCGTTGCCCTCGGAGAATCGGCAGGCCTCCGGGAAGCCTGTGATCCGGCACGCCGGGCCCCGCAAGCAACCCGCTCCTATGAGTTGAGCGACCCGGCCCAATCGATAAGGGCCAAAGGTCCCACTCCGTGAGGCAAGGCTCCAGCCAGACAGCAGGCACCCGACCTGGGCGAGGGTTACCAGCTCCAGCTGAGCCGCAGCCCGCCAGGTGCCCTAGTATCGGGCCACCCATGACCTGGTCATGATGCCGGAAACCCGTGCTTGCCGAGTTGCCGGGATTCCGGATGCCACCTTTGGCTGAGCGGGATTTCACGTGACAGATGCTGGCGATCGCGGTGCGGCCTGTGAGAGGTCGCTGACCGGACAGGTCATGCGCCCACCCGCCCGTCCCGTTGGCAACGCGCCGTCGTGCGGCTCGCGTCTGGCCAGGTCATGATCAGGTCCTGTTCGGGCATGATGGGGCGAAGGGCACGCGGCTTGCCTTCAGCCGAAAGCGCATGACTGTCGGGATGGTGAACCTGCTATGACTGGTGAGTCTGCTACCAGTGCTCCTGAGCTCGCCAAAGGGGACCGCCGACTGGCCATCTTGCTGGCGATGGCGATGTTCGTCCTGGTGGTCGACACGTCGGTGATGAACGTGTCCATCGCATCGGTCGTTCACGATCTGCACACGACCGTCAGCGGGGTTCAGTCCGCGATCGCGCTTGAGGCGCTGGTGTCGGCGGCGTTCATCCTGATCGGCAGCAAGGTGGGCGATCTGATCGGGCGCAAGCGCGCGTACGTGCTGGGCCTGCTCGGCTACGCGATCGGCGCCCTGGCCATGGCTCTGGCGCAGGGCCTGACCACGGTCATCGTCTTCTGGGCGATCGTGGGCGGGCTCGGCGCATCGCTGCTGCTGCCGGCGATGCAGTCACTCATCCATGGCAACTTCGAGGGCGCGGCGCAACGGCAGGCCTATGCGCTGGTCGGAGCCGCGGCCGCGATCGCCGCCGCCGTCGGCCCGCTGCTCGGGGGGTTCATCACGACCTACCTGTCGTGGCGGATCGCGTTCTTGCTTGAGGACGTCATCATCGCGGTCGTGCTGTCGGGCATCAGGCTCATCCACGATGTGGAATACACCGGATCCCGGCGTGTGGATGTGGTGGGTGCGGTCCTGTCCGTGCTGGGCATGGGCGGCATCGTGCTGGGCATCTTGGTCTGGCAAGAAGGCGGCGAGGCGGTCGGCCTGCTGCTGGCGCTCGGCGCGGTCTCGCTCGGGACGCTGGCGTGGTGGCTGGTGCGGCGCAAGCGCGCGGGTAAGGCGACGCTGCTGGACCCGGACCTGTTCAAGGCCAAGCTCTTCAGGTTCGGGGTCTCCGGGCAGATGCTGCAGCAGATCGGCCTGGGCGGCACGATGATCGCGCTGCCGATCTACCTGCAGATCGTGCTCGAGTACAGCGCGATGGGGGCTGGCCTGTCCATCGCCCCGCTGTCACTGAGCATGTTCGCGGTGGCCCTGGCCGCCGGGAAAAGAGCCGGGAAGCGGCGCCCGGCGAGCCTGATCCGGGCCGGGTTCGCGCTGTTCACGATCGGGATGGTCGCCGTGGAGCCGATCGTGCCCCGGGCGACGTCAGGCTGGTACCTGGTGGTGCCGCTGATGATCGCGTGATCGGGGCTGGGCCTGCTGGTCTCCCAGCTCAACAACTACACGCTGGCCCCGATCTCCGAGGAACGCGTCAGCGAGGCGGCTGGGGTGAACTCGGCCGGAGGGTCGTTCGGCCTGTCGTTCGGGCTGGCATTCGCCGGCGCCATCTTGCTGGCGGCGCTGTCCTTCGCCTTCACCAGCATGGCCCAGTCGAGCACCGTGCTTTCTGGGGCTGAGCAGCAGCAGGTCGCCAAGGTCCTGGAGCATGACGCCGAAGTGGTGAGCAACACCCAGCTCCAGAAGCAGCTGGCCGGCCAGCCGCCGAAGACGCGGGAGGAGATCATCAGGATCAACACCCAGGCCAGGCATATCGCCCTTCAGGTAGCGCTTCTTATTCCGATCCTCGCCGGTCTGATCGGGCTGCTCATCTCGTTCCGCATGATGCGCCTGCCCGATCCCAGGCAATCAGGCTCCGGTGAACAGGTGGTCTTGGGCTGACTGGCCCGGTATCCCCGGTGACGAGGCACACCAGAAGCCGGGGCGGGCGGCGCCTGGCCCAACCACCGGCCGTGAGACACGCCGTTGCACAGGATGATCTGATCCGGGTGTGAAGGGCTGCGGGTTCCTGCTTCCCTGGGCCGTCTGGTCCAGCCGCCCATACGGCCCAGGGAGGCCAGCTGTTCAGGCCGCCAGGACCTGGGCCTTCTCCCGCTCGAACTCCTCGGCGGAGATGACCCCCGGTCGCGCAGGTCGGCCAGTTTGGCCAGCTGATCCGCGGTGCTGGCCGGGAACTCGCCGCGGCCCGCTAGGCGTACTGGCGGAACTCCTGATCCTGCACGACCGTCAGGGCCGTCAGCCTGCCGCCCAGCGGGAATCTCTGGCGCAGGGCTTTGTCCTGCAGTTGAAGGCCATCGACTTTTCCGATCAGGTCATGCTGTTCGGCGCGGGCATGTTGGTCTCGCCGCTCCGTTCCTGATCCTGCTGAGCGCGTTCGCCAGCAACCGCGTCGACGACGACATTTCCCTGCGGCTGGGCCTGGACCGCCAGGCATCGGGGATCTTGACCCACCTGTTCATGTCCTTACCGGCCACGCCGAACGTCGCCACCGCGACCAGCCTGCTCTTCGTCACCGCCGGGACGCTCGCGGTGGCCGGCTCACTCCAGCAGATCTACGAGAAGTCTTCCACCAAGATCACCGAGGCCTGTGCGGGCTGTACCGGTTGCTGATCTGGCTCGCTGTGCTGTGTCTTACGGCGGTGCTGGACGCCCTGGTCGGGCGGCCGGTCCGCAACGCCTCCGACCGTGCCGTGCTGGCCGTGCTCGTCACCTTCGCCATCTAGACGACGTTCTTCTGGTGGACGATGCACTTCCTGCTGGCAGGCCGGGTCCCATGGCGCAGGCTGCTGCCTTCCGCGATCTTGACGGGAGTCTTCTTTGCCGTTCCGGGGTGTTCTCGAAGTTCTATTTCTCCTCAACCATCATCTCTGACAGCCGGACCTACGGGGCCGATCGGCGCGGTCTTCAGCATCTTGACCTGGTTCATGGACATCGGGGCAGTGATCATCCTGGGAGCCGTGGCCGGTGTTGTCCGGGAAGACCGGAGAACCGGAATGCAGCCAGAAGGCGGCCGACCAAGGACACCCAGAACCGGATAATCTGGGTGCGAGTGCCCACACCCTACGCTAGGAGCCTGCTGAAATAGGCCCTTCCTGCGGGCCGTCCGCAGAGCGCCACGGTGGCCCGTAACGCCTTGCCGGGCCGGGCCGCTGCCCGCCGAGCCGGCCGCCGGCCGGGCCTGACCTGCGGCCGGCCTGCCTGGCCGGCCCGGCTGCCTGACAGGCACCGGGGGCGTCAGGTGGCCAGGACCCAGGCGCCGTCCCGGCGGGTCAGGCCCTTGCCGAGCAGGTTGCGCAGGTTGAGGGCGGCGGTGCGGCGTTTGAGCCAGGCGTGGTTCTTGGCCATCCCGCGGTAGCGGAGCTTGACCCGCCGGCCCCGGCAGGTCGCCACCTGGGCGACGGCGCGTTCCACGTTCGGCCGGTGCGCCATGTAGTCCTCGCGCAGCCCGGGATCGGCGGCCCAGTCCGCGCGGGCGGCCCGCAGCAGGTCATCGCGTTCGTGCAGGACGAGCTTGCGGCCGGTCTTGCAGGTGGTGCACCGGTCCCGCAGCGGGCAGTCGCGGCAGGCCACGCCGAAGGTGGCGATCCGGATCCGGCTGAGGGTGACAGTGTTCCCGGCCGGGCACGTCACGGTGCCGGCCCTGCTCATCGGCGGTGAAATCGTCGACGGTGAACCCGCCGGCGACCGGGGCTTGCAGCGGCTTGGGCTTGATCACCGCGCCATGGCCCGCGTCGCCGATCGCGCCGCGCAGGTCCCCGGTGCCGTAGGCCGAATCGCCGTACCAGGCCAGCGGCTCCCGCCCGGTGCCGTCCTCACCGTGCTGCCCTGCACCGCTGTCATCGTCCCCGTCCTCACCGGTGGCCGGGGGCTGCTCCGCGGCTGCCGGGCCGGCCTCGCCCTGCCCGGCTCCGGCGGCCAGGAACTCCTCCGCGACCGCCGGATCGGAGTTCTCGGTCCCGCTGGCCCAGGTCAGCTTCTCATCGGTGATGATCCCCGTCTCCGGGTCCGCAGCGAGGTGGGCACGGTAGCCGTCGCGGCGGGCCTCCGGCGACTTGCGGGTGTGCCGGGCATCCGGATCGACGGTGCTGATCACGCGATCCCCGGCGACCTTGCGGGCAATCCGCCACCGCCCGTCGGTCCCGTCGCTGCCCTCGGCAGGCTCCACGTCCTGCCCGGCGACCAGCGCCAGCAGCGCCACCGCGGACGCGGCTGCCACATCCAGCTCCGCGTCCCGGAACGCCTCTACTAGCGCGTTCGCGTCGCTGACCAGCGCGCAGACCAGCGCGTCCTTCGCGGCCGGGTCATCCCAGTCGATCTTCGGCTTACCCGGCTTGCTGTAATCATGGCCGGTGCACACCGCCGCGATCTGCTCCCCAGCTCCCGGCACCTCCCGCGCCACCCGCCGGATCGCCGAGACCAGCTGAGTGATCGTGTCCTGGGTAGCCACCGCATCGGCCAGGATCGTCGAGTCCACCGCCCGGCGCCGCCGGCCCGCCAGTACCCCGGTCTGCCCCACGATCAGCCGGATCGCCTCGTTGACCCGGTGCGGCCGTTCCGACTTCGCGATCCGGCCCCGCCAGTACACCAGCGAGGACGGATCAAACCCCGCATCATCGATCGCCAGCCCGCAGGCCACCTTCCACCGCACGTCGAACCGGACCGCCTCGGCGGCCTCCCGGTCGGAGCAGTCATGCAGCGACTGCAGCGCCAGCATCGCAGCCATCCGGGTAGCCGGCAGCGAGGGCCGGCCGAACGCGGCGAACAGGTCCGCGTAATCGGCATCCGGGAACACCTCGGCCCGGTGCGCGGCCAGGAACGCGAACATGCTCCCGGCCGGGACCAGGTGCCCGGCCAGCATCTCAGCGTCGGTGAACTCCCGGTCCATCCACTCGAAGCCCTGCATGAGACGATTATCCCAATTCATCGAACGCAGAGCCGGCAAACACGCCAGACCTCGCGGCCTTTTTCAGCGGGCTCCTAGGTCATCAAGCGCAAATATTCGGCAGGGAGACTGTGGCCCGCCCGTCCCTGACATCCTGGCGCAGTCACCCTCCGTGGCGATGGCCCAACAGGCGCGGAGTCACGGCAGCGGTTCCTACCAAGTTGATGCTCACGATCCTGTCGTTGGCGGGCGGGACAGCACCGCCATGGCCGTGCTCACGATAGGTGGCCGCACATGCTTATGGCGAGCGTCGCGCAACAGATCCTGAGGCATCGGCTTTGGGCGCCACAGTAACGTTTCGTAGTTGGTATCGGCTGACGGCCGTAGTAAGTCGTGGACCGGTTCGTGGACCGGATCGCTTATGGAGACGAGTGCATGAGCGCCATTACAGCACAGGTCCGTGGTATCCGTGCAGGCAGCGCGCCCGTAGCGCGGGGCCAGGCCGCTTTAGCCCATCGGGTTCAGGTGCTCTTGGCCGCCGATCCGGCGGTCAGCTTTGCGAGGTAGGCGGCGGCGCGCCGGTCGACCTCGGGGACCGGGTCGGCGTAGTGCCGCAGGGTGGTTGCGCCGCCGCCGCTGCGGCCGAGGCGCGCGGCGGTGTTGCGCAGGTCGAAGCCGCCGGCTAGGAGCTGGCTGGCGGTGTAGTGGCGGCCGCCTTTGATGTCGAGTTTGACCCCGGTTGCGTCTGCAGCCTCGGCGACCTTGTGGGTGGCCCAGTCAGGGTTCCACGGCCGGGAGTGGGCCGGGTCGTTGGAGAACAGGTACGCGTCATCGTGCAGCTCGACGGCCATGGCGGCCAGCTCGGCCCGGATCTCGTCCAGGTAGGTTGCGATCAGCGCGCAGGTGTCCGGGTCGATGGCCAGCCAGCGATCCTGGTGTGTCTTGGTGTCCTTGCGGACGCGCTGACCCGCTCGCACGACATAGTTGAAAGCGACGTGCACCAGGCCGCGGTCCAGGTCGATATTGCGGAGCTGGAGGCCGCACAGCTCCCCGCGGCGCACGCCCGTGACCACCACCAGCCACAGGTACAGGCCCAGGGCGGTGCTGTGCGCGCGGGCCTCGGCGATCACCTTAGCGACGTCATCCGGCGAGGTGGCCGGGATCGGCCGACGGATGGTGGTGGGTGGCTTGGCGGACTCGGCGGGGTTGCGGTCGGTCCATTCCCAGCGCTGCGCGGCGGCGAACGCGCCGGACAGGATGCTGTGGATACCGCGGATAGTGCTGGCCTTCATCGGGTGGCAGACGTGCGGACGGCATCCTGCCAGTCGGCAGTCGTGACCGGGACTAGGCCGCCGCCGGTTCACGCGCGGATCGTGGCTGGGTTCTCCGACCACGACCGTGGCGCGGCCGTGTCGCGCGATGATCAGGCCGTCGACGGTGAGCGTCTCCAGGGCATGCCGGATGACGCCGGTCCCGATGCCCTGCAGGGCGCTCAGCTCGGTGATCGACGGCATCTCGTCGCCTGGGGCAAGGATCCCGGACCGGATCGCGTCTGCGAGCGTCTCAGCGACCTGCTGCCAGGCCGGGCGAGAGTCGCGCGGGTTGATCGCCAGGACCGGGACGTTGCGATGCTCGGTGAACGGCCTGCCCGTGCAGGACAAGTCGCCGCAGCGCTTCAGCTCCGCGTACAGCTTGTCGAGAATGGGGCCGCGTACCTTCCGCACTTTCAAGGGCCCGAGGGCGGGCTTGATGGTGCGGCGGATGAATCCCTCGTTGGTCTGCCGCGTGGACACGTCCCATGGAGCGATCGCCGCGTACTCGTCCAGGAGCTTGGCCACAGTCGAGTCCGACTCGGGCGTGCCGCCCTCGGACGCTTCCTTGAGCAGCCTGCCCAGCTCGATGTGGGCCTGCCGCTGGGTCTTGGCGGTGGCCTTGAGGCGGATCTCCCGCTTGGTAATCGGATCGACCCCGGCGTACACCCGGGCGCGCCACGATCCGCTCGGCAGTTACTCTACGCAACCTTTGGCGACTCTCGGCATGGCACCAGGATAGGCCGGATCAGTGTCATTCGGTCCACGAACCGGTCCACGAGCCGGGAACGGATGAGGCTCAAATACCTTCTGAACTGGGAGCCGGTGAGCGGGTTCGAACCGCTGGCCTGCCGTTTACAAGAAGTACGGCCCCATGCACCCATGCGCGCTACCTGCACAGATAGCACGGATCATCGCACTGATGACACTCGCTATCCTGGAATTATCCGGCGCGTCGTTCCACGAACCGTTCCACGCCAGCAACTCTCATGTCCGGCCATCGTGTTACTGTGCGTAACCTCACCGATGGCCCTGCGTCCGCGTCCATGCCCACAGCGACAGCTCACCAAAATGAGCGGGACCGAGCGGTTGGTTGCAGCAATCGGCAGGTCGAAACGGGTCGGGCACGGTGGTTGTCGGATCGGCATTGCCCGGGCGACGGCGGAGTGACGGTTCAAAGTACAGGCTGTTGCTATGCCGAGACATCAACCACGGGTCGCGGTGTGCATCCTCCGGGTGGAGGTGGAGCCGACCAGGTTGATCATCACGATGACCGTCAATCGCGACATCGCTACGGCAGCCGCGCAACCGGTCGCCCACTTCACTGACACTAACAGCGCAGCTGCTTCTGTAACCGAGTTCTTGGAGTCATTCACCCGGGACAGGTAGCCCGCAATGTATCTTTCCGAAGGTCGCTGGCTCCGTTATGGTGACATACGGGTGACGTTACGTCCCGTACGGTGGCGGTGAGCAGCTTCTCTGCCTGGGGAGGGGTCATGTATACAACTCGGGATGACCTGCCAGGCGGCTATCGCGCGCATTCCGACGCCCCAGTTATACACCTGTTTACCGGTCCCTACGTGACAATGGGTGCGCATCGTCACGAGGTACCCGAGGGAAGCAAGCAACTGCTGGCGTTCGTCGCATTGCGTCGGAGGCGAGTCGAGCGCCGTCAAGCCGCAGGAACCTTGTGGCCGTTTGGCAATGAGGAGCGGGCGTCAGGAAACCTTCGGTCTGCGCTGTGGCGGCTTCGCCGCGCCGGTATTAACGTCCTGATCGCGGACAAAGGGTCACTCGGGCTGCGCGCACACGTAATCGTGGACCTTCACCTCATCGATCAGTGGGCAACACGGCTGAACCAAGGAACCGCGTCCGGACGCGACCTCGTCATCTCACCGTCCGTGTTCGACGCCCTGGATCTGCTACCCGGATGGTATGACGATTGGGCGCTAATGGAGCGCGAGCGAATAAGGCAGCGTGTCCTCCATGCTTTGGAGGCGCTGAGTGCGTGCCTGGCAGGCCTCGGCCGCTTCGGTGAAGCCGTCGATGCCGCCCTGCTTGCGGTCAGTGCAGAGCCACTCCGGGAAAGCGCGCAGCGGGCGCTCATCGAAGCGCATGTCGCGGAAGGAAACCTGGCAGAAGCATATCGGAGTTATGCATTCTACCATAATCTAGTTCGGCGGGAACTCGGCGTGGAACCGTCAAGCGATCTGTCGGCCCTTATCCGTGGCTGTCGAGATCGCCCATCTGGCAGCAATTCGTGGAATGTCACCGGGCGCCAGCCAGGCGATATGAAACTGTTGGATACGGCGTCCGGGGCACGGCACACAGAATCTGTGACCCTCAACCACGTATAGAACCGGCCATTTGTCGATACGGCCCGGGAGGAATGCTGATCGCCCAATGGTTCAGATACAGTTCTACTTCCGGTACCGACATCATGGTCACCAGCAACCCGGCGCAGATATTGTGACCTGCCCCGCAGCGGCAAGCGGCTGTGACGGCCGCAGCGGTCCTGGTGGGCCGCAACGGCATGCTGAATCCGGCCGCGGCCAGCCTCGCCGCCCCGCGCGGCCGGCAGGGACCATTAGCAGGCGGCAACCCCGGACGATGCCCGGGTTGGCGGTCAGGGGCTGATGACCGTGCCCGGCGAACTGGTAGTCGGTTTCAACTACCCGTGGTCCAGAGACCACTACGGCTGGGACTTCGGCCCCCGGCTGCGGGATCCGGGCGGTGTGATCGTGACGCCCGTGACGTTCCGCATGGAGCAGCAGATGGCATTCCAGGGCCAGGCCTCAGCCCTGCCGCTGCCGTCGATCTTCGAGTGTCAGCCTGGATCCCAGGTTTCTAACCTTGAACGCAACCTGACGATCTTGAGGGAGCTCGGGATCCAGGTGGTCCGGATCTGGCTCGTGGCAAACGGACTGGCGTACGGCAGCGCTCCGGTCAAGCGGAAGGACTACAACGATGGCGAGTCAGCCGGCGAGCTTGCCAACTACGACTGGGCTTACACCGTGCCGCCGCGTGCTGACCCCCGCTACGGCTATCAGTTCGGCCAACTGCTTAGCCTGTTCAAGAAATGCCATATGCAGATCCTCCCTTCCCTGCTGGACTTCCCCTGGGGCGGGAACAGCTCGTTGCCGACCGGGCCGCCAGGCAGCCCGCAGGACACAGAACGGCGTGGATTCCAGGCACTGGGGCTGGCGCCAGGCGGACGATCGGACTGCTTCAAGGACGCTCGCAAAACTGATCTCTTGCTGGGCACATTGCTCACCGAGCTGCTGGCCGTCGCGGCCGCGCCCGAATACAAGGGTGTGGTCTACGCGTTCGAGGTGATCAACGAGCCGGCCTGGAACGTCCTATTCTATGGCAAGCTCGGCACCGTCCGTTGTCCGGAAGCCACGATTGACCAGATGAACCATTTCCTGGACCAGGCCTGCAGGACGATCCAGGGATACGGTTTGGCGTCCACCGTCGGGCACCGGTTCTACCAGGACATCATTGGCTCCGGGTTCGCCCCGAGATTCGCAGTGACTGGCAGCAAGCCGCAGTTCCACTACTACGCCAGGTCTCCCCTGGGCTTGGCCGACCCGCCGCAGATCAAGGGCAGTTGGCTGTTCCAGGGCATCCCCATCCCCAAGCCGTTCCTGGGGGAATTCGACTCCGCGCAGAACCGGCACGGGAACCCCTGGTGGGAACTCAAGGGCAACGACACCACCCTGCCTGGCGCGCCTACGGCTGCTGGCCGCCGAGGCCTGCGAGCTTGCGCTGATCTGGCCCGAACTCGGCGGTGCGGACCCTAACAAGGTGCCCCAGGCCGAGCTTGACGCCGAGCTCCAGCTCATCACCCAAAACGACCCGGTCAAGCTGTCCTGGTCCACCCGGAAGGAAATCGCGTCGTTTACGGGGGGCAGGGTACGCGTGGACGACCTAAAAGTAGACGAAAGCAAGTTCTCGAAGCAGAGCCTACAGCTCCTGCGAACCAATGGAGTGCTACCGTCGTAGTGGCCGCGCAGACGGTCGCGGGCTACATGGCGAAGCATTAGCCTCGGGCTTTCGCCCGGGGTTAGCGTTCATGGGATCACATCCATTATTGGCTCAAGCCAGCCGACTGATGCGCTGAGCGGCAGCACCGTCCAAGAAGCGGGTACCGAACTGGACGCGAACTGCCGGACGATGGTGATGCGGTCGCGGTTCAGTGCGATCAGATCAGCAAGCTCTTTATGGCTCGCGTCTTGCCGGTAGAGTTCGCGGCCGTTGCTATCGTGACACCCCACGTACCACATGATCGGGTCCTTGGTCGCGGCATCTGGGAGCTGCCGGATGTCCACGGTAATTTCGATTCGGTGATCTCGCACACGCTCTGCCCAGCCCGAGTCTGCCGGTGGGTTCGGCGGTTCCCTATTCTGCCAGGTGTAATCCTGGACACGACGGTGGCCAAAGCTTACGCCAGCGTAAGCTTCATAATCGGCAACCGTCCGCGCGATGCCGATGCCGTCGCGGCCTTTCCATGGCTCGGTCAGAAGGCGCTTGACCTTGGCAAGACTCACCGCGTCGCGCTCGTGCCACGCCACCCTGGTCC
>Ga0116214_1000944_pt1 | contig 11487 bp, 7 predicted proteins | sample Sb_taG_FD_88964 | JGI IMG/M metagenome (GOLD analysis project Ga0116214, IMG submission 88964) | Peat soil microbial communities from Weissenstadt, Germany - Sb_50d_1_NS metaG | ecosystem: Environmental > Terrestrial > Soil > Wetlands > Peat | place: Germany: Weissenstadt | collected 2010-09-21
GAACGTTAAAGGGCGCGTATCCGAAGCCTTCCATCCCATTTTTTTATAAGCATTGCCTATGATATAACCAGGAGTATCCTTTGGAACAATGATATTTGTAATTTCGTTGCGCCCATCATGCCGCTTGCCGGTCACAGCGGTGATAGTGACTCCGCCCGTTATTTCAGTGCCAGCATTGGTGATGAAGTTCTTTGATCCGTTGATTTGCCAGGAGCCATCGCGGAGTACAGCACGGGTCTGCGTACCACCAGAATCAGAACCTGCTTCTGGCTCTGTCAATCCAAAGGCCCATAGCTGCTCGCCCCGTGCCAGAGGCGTTAAATATTGCTCTTTCTGCTCTCTACTCCCAAAGAGATAGAAAGGGCTGGCCCCAAGCGAGGTATGCGCCTCCATAGTGATACCTACTGAGACATCTCCCCTCGAAATTTCTTCGATGGCGATACAGTATGAAAGGAAATCCGCGCCAGCTCCCCCATATTCTTCCGGGAATGGTAATCCCAGCAACCCCAGTTCTCCCATCTTCCTGACAACTTCATAGGGAAATTCACCTGTGCGATCTATCTCTTCTGCTATAGGTTTAATTTCTTGTTCCGCAAAGTCCCGACACGTATTGCGAATTGCCTGCTGCTCCTCATTGAGCGTAAAGTCCATAGTGCTATGCTCTCTTTCTGTGACTTATGTTTGGTATTTATTGTGTGTCCAAATTATTGACAATCCATATTATACGTGTTTTTGGGAAATGGGGAATAGTGAGCCCACATTCCGCTGTTTCAGCCCGAGAGAAAATAGAATTTCTCATAGGGCGGTCCTAAGAGCTGTAAAATGAGGCGATGAAGCGGCTGAAGGCGCAAAACGAGGATCCGAGAAGTCATAGCCGTCTGGACATGGAGCAATTCAATGCCCTCGAAGCATTGAAATACCCAACGCATGGTAGGACGTGCTGTCGGCTTGTGGACTTGATCGGGAATGGTCTGCTGGGTTTCGGCCAACCGAGCGCGTAGTCGGACTTCGGCTAAGCGATAGACGAGCAGGCAGAGGACCATGATGAAACTGAGTGCCATAATGCGCTCGGGTTTCTTGACAAAGACGGAGGATGCCAGAAAGAGTGGGTCTTTGAGAAAGCGAAAGCCGCGCTCGGCACCGCCTTGGCCTTTGTAGGTCGCAATCAGTTGCTGGTCGGAGAGAACCGGTGGCTCAAGGACGTTTGTGCCCACGATCCAGCAGGCGTTGCGGAAGGTTTCCTGCGCGACTCGTTCCTGATTGACGGTGATGGTTGCCACAATCTGCCACTGCTGGCTCGCCGGATTGGCATCTTTGCGCGGACGTCCCTTGCCCGCATACTGCGGATACGCCACCAACTCACGGCGAACGTCGAGCCATACGGGAGTCCCTTTCAGTTCCCGCTCTGCCGTAACGCGAGCGTCAGCTTCACAGGCAAAGCGTCGGTTCCCTAGATGCCAGCACACCTGTTCCCATTTCGTCTGGGCTTTGCTTACCTGCCGTTGGAGGGTCTGCTGGGCACGCTGGAGCGAGGCCTGGGTGTAGACAACGACCCACCGTTCGCGGCCCTGCGGCAGCTCCAGTTCTCGGCTGAACCAGTGAACAGTGCCGTCCTCTGACTGCTGCCAGCTCTCGCTCCCTTCCTGGATGAGTACTTTGGCCTCGGTCATCGGCTCCGATACGCGACTGACCCACTTGACACTGGCCTGGTTCAAGAGCTGCATATTGCTCTCACTGTAGATCCCATTATCGGCCACATACACACTAGCTTCTTCCTCGGCTTCCCGCAGCTGGGTCTGGATGGCGGTGATCGCCGAGAGCAGGCTGACCTTATCACTGCTGTTGCCGTCCAGGGGCTGCAGGAAAAGTGGCACGTCGCCATCGTGCGTCGTTGCCAGTGCGAGCATCCACTGCTTGAGATCGGCACGATGATCACGCGAATAGCCATAGGTGATAGCGATCACTGCCTCTCCTGCCGCTTTCTCGGCCTGCCCGTACTCTCCACTCACCGAGAAGGAGGTCGTATCCACATGCACCTGCTCGGCTTTGATGCCAAAGAGCCGCCGGGCGCCCGTCGCGATCCCGGCAAACAGCTTTGTCAGATCGTGGGCGTACAACCAATCCAGGGTGCGCCCCAAGCAATCATCATTGAGCATCTCGGCGGTGATTCCTGGTTCCAGCAAGTGTTCGAGCGGCTTGTTCGCAAAGAACTGCGGGACTAAATACAATTGCCGATTACTAAAGCCTAACCCATTCAACACCATCGCTACCGTCGCCGTTCCCACGCTCACCTGTTGGCGACTTTCCGGTTCTTGGGCATCTAACCAGGCTGCTAGACCGATCTCGTGGCATACTCCTGCCACGATTCCCAAGTGATCTAACCGTTCATTGACGTATTCTTCTGATCCCTCCATCGTGAGTCCCCCTTCTTGGTGGACTCTACTCTACCAATTTTCGCAAATCCTGTCAATCAAACTGCGGAATGTGGGTGAGAGGAAGATTTTTCAACATATATCTCATTTGTACAAACACAGAATTCATCGCCTGAGCCTTTTTCTACGCTATAAAAGCAGGCTCGACTCTTCTGGAATCTAAACATATTTGTCCGAGATTCTCGATATGCCGATTCTGTTGCCAAACGTTGAGGTATAATAGAATTGTGTGCAATCTGATAGTCACAGAAAAACAAGTGGCTCAGGTGAACAGCTATTGAGTATCCTATGTGAGGAGGTGTGGCATGGATGAACTTCCAACGGGAACCGTCACCTTGCTCTTCACCGATATCGAGGGATCGACGCGCCTGCTCCAGCTACTGGGTGATCGCTACGCCGACGTGCTAGAAGTGAGCCGGCGCCTTTTGCGCACAGCGTTCCATCAGTATCATGGCCACGAGGTAGATACGCAAGGTGATGCTTTCTTCGTAGCATTTGCACGGGCGAGCGATGCTCTCTCAGCAGCGGTAGCTGCTCAACAATTCCTGGCCTCGCAAGTGTGGCCTGAAGGGATAGCCGTGCAGGTGCGCATGGGTCTACATACCGGTGAGCCACAACTGACCGCCGAAGGCTATGTGGGCCTCGATGTGCACCACGCCGCTCGCATCATGAGCTCTGGGCACGGCGGCCAAATCCTACTCTCCCAGACGACTCGCGACCTGGTAGAACATGAGCTGTCAGACGCGGTGAGCCTCCGCGACCTGGGAGTCCATCGTCTCAAGGACTTAGAGCATCCCAGCCACCTCTACCAACTTGTCACCCCTGGCTTCCTTGCCGATTTTCCTCACCTTAAGACACTCGATCTCCACACCCATAACCTACCCGTCCAATTCACGTCACTCATTGGACGCGAGCGGGAGGTAGCGGCACTGGAGCTTTTGCTGCAACGCGAAAATGTGCGTTTGCTCACACTCACAGGACCTGGCGGTATCGGTAAAACACGCCTGGGATTGCAAGTAGCCGCCGAACTCATCGGGGAGTACAGCGATGGAGTGTTTTTCGTAAACCTGGCACCCATTCGCGATCCAGCGTTCGTCGTGCCCACCATCGCTCAGACACTCACCATACGAGAAAACGGAGCACAGCCGCTCTTCGAACTCCTGAAAGCCGCGCTCCGCGACAAACAAATCCTCCTGCTCCTGGACAATTTCGAGCACGTGGTTAGTGCCGCCATCTCTCTGCCGGAGCTGCTTGCTGCCTGTCCCAGGCTCAAGATCGTGGTCACCAGTCGGATGGCGCTGCATGTGCAAGCAGAGCAAGCATTCGCTGTTTCTCCACTGACGTTGCCCGATCCCAGGCATGTGCCTACCAGTATGGCGCTTTCACAGTATGAGGCTGTGGCGCTCTTCATCGTGCGCGTTCAGGCAATCCTTCCCGATTTTCAGGTCACCACTGCCAATGCACCGACCATCGCAGAGATCTGTGTACGTCTGGACGGATTACCACTGGCAATCGAGTTGGCAGCAGCACGGATGAAGCTCTTTTCCCCGCAAGCGTTGTTGGCACGGCTAGGTCAGCGCTTACAGGTACTCACTGGGGGAGCGCACGATCTTCCGGAGCGCCAACGCACGCTGCGCAATACGATTGCATGGAGTTATCATCTTTTAGATGAATCCGAGCAGCGTCTCTTTCGGGAGATTGCCATCTTCGTCGGCGGTTGCACGCTCGACGCCATAGAAGCAGTCTGCGCTGAGCTTGGGGATGCACTCCCATCGGTATTGGACGGGGTTGAGTCTCTCATCGAGAAAAACCTGTTGCAGCAAACGTCTCAGGAGGAAGAGGAGCCTCGTCTCAGGATGCTGGAGACAATCCGTGAGTATGCACTAGTGGTACTTGGCGAACATGGAGAAATGGAAACGACGCGGGCTGCTCATGTGGCGTATTATCTGCGTCTTGCGGAGGAAGCAGATAGATGGCTATGGGGTCCCCAACTGTTCACCTGGTTGGAGCGCTTGGAGCGGGAACATGATAATCTGCGAACTGCTCTCTCCTGGTCACTTGAGCAAGGGTCGGATGAGGATGCTGAGCGCCGCAAAGACCTGGCATTACGATTTGGAGGGGCGCTGCATCGATTCTGGTTCTCACACGGCCACTATAGTGAGGGATGCAGCTTTCTGGAACGAGCATTAGCAGCAAGCGAAGACATTGCCACAGCTGAACGGGCGAAGGTGCTTGTTGTTGCTGCAGATCTGTTATTCGCTGCTGCTAGTAATCAGGAGGATTTACGACGGGGAGAGAAGGTGGCAGAGGAAGCTCTGGTGCTCTATCGAGCAATAGGAGATGAGGTAGGTATCGCACATGCGCTCGGCCAACTTGGACGTTTCGCTCTGTTCAGAAATGAGTATGTGAGAGCAGGTTCGTTGTTGGATGAGAGTGTGGTGCTCTTAGAAGATCTGGGCAATCAGTGGTATCTTGCATGGTCGCTTTACGAACTTGCGAATGCAGAAGTTGCTCTCGGAGAGTACGTAAAGGCACAGATCCATTTCGAAGAAGCCCATGCATTCTGGAGAGCGCAAGGTGATAAGGAGTGCAGTGCTATTGTGCTCGCCAGTTTAGCAACTTTCCTGTATTATCTCCAGGGTGACCTTATAAAAGCGCGCTCAATCAACGACGAAGCACTCATGCTCTTAAGAGAACTGGGTAGCAAGCAGGTTGTAGAAGTGCTCGGGCTCTCAGCGGAGATCGCGCTTAGTCAGGGAGACACTTCTTCAGCGAGCCGGATTGCAGAGGAACTCTCAACGCTTACAAGAGAGATGGGCCATAAGTTTATTTTGGCATATGCCCTCTCCATTTTGGCTCGTGTGGAGTTGCGCATAGGAGACTACGACAGGGCACGTCTCCGTTATGATGAGATTCTCACACTTTCCAGAGAGATAGATCACAATTTCGAAATCACCCCCTACTTGGAACAATTAGCGGAAGTGGTTGCCGCGCAGGGGGAACTCGCATGGGCAGCAAGGCTATGGGGGGCAGTTGATGCCTTGCGTGAGACATTCGATGCGCCTTTGAGGTCATTCAACCGTAGAGATAACGAGCGCGCAGTCGCAGCTACACGCGCTCAACTCGGCGTACAAGCATTTAACACAGCGTGGGCCGAAGGACGTGGCATGACATTAGAGCAAGTGCTCACCGCACCAGGGAGAACAGAGGTTTCTACTATACTCTCCACACAACAAGCACCAAAGACCATTCCGAAGCAAGCTACTTATCCTGATGGGCTGACCACTCGAGAAGTGGAGGTGTTGCACCTCGTGGCACAGGGGCTGAGCAACGCAGAAATTGCCGAGCAGCTCGTTATTAGCCTGTTAACCGTCAAGGCCCACATGCGCTCACTTTACAACAAACTGGGCATCAGCTCCCGCAGCGCTGCCACCCGTTATGCCATCGAGCATCATCTGATGTGAGAAGAGCATCTGCCCTTGTTCTACTTCTACTAGCGCAACATCAGATGCAGAAAATTATCAAGTTAACACATATCTTTCTAGTTCCAAAGAACTAGAAATCTGCTCAATCTTCCTCGTTGCATAACAAAATTAAATACCTCTTCAGATCGATGTTTTCCCACTTGCAGTCGCGTACAATCACGGGTAGTGAAGCTTCATCCTGACAGTTCAAACGATGTCTCATACTCAGCAAGGAAAGGAAAACACTATGAAAAAACGCTTGATCGTCACCTTCGCGATGTGTGTCCTCTCCCTGTCAGCGTGCAGCTCGCTTGCGGAATCCAGTACGTCTTCGAGCTCTTCTGCTTCTCATTCCACGACGCCGATCGCCACTGCAAGCACGCAAAGCACCTGCCAGGTCTTACATAACCGTCAGACCCAATTCAGTCAAGAGTATCATGCAGCAAGCATTCAGCTTGCCTCGGCTCAGGCTGATGGATACTCGCAACATACAGCCGAAGCTGAAAAGATACTCATGAGGCTACATCAATCCATCGTCCAGATGCAAGCGCAGATCAAAGTTTGCTAACACGCATGTAAGCTACGCAATAGCCAGTACAATCGTCCCCTTCAACGAGCCAGTCGGGATCAAGGCAAGCTCTCGCTTTGATCCCGATGGCCCAGTCTCTTTTTTGTGAGTCTTCATGAGCAAAGTGTAAGAAATCAGGAAAATCGTATCAAGTTAACTATTGGTATAGAACTTGATCTCCTAGAAGGGGTTACAATCAGAAATAATCTGATCCCGCAATCCAGCTCTGTTTGTTGGGAAAGAGTACATCGAGAATAGGAACGAGTTCATAGGGAAGATGCTGACCCGCTTGTATGGCTGCCCAGGTAACAGGGCGAAAACCAAACACAAGTTGCGTGAAGATTTGTTGGCTGAATCTCATCTCTTGCTCTTCGTCAGAGAAATGATCTAACAGCCGCACACACGACGGTGAGAATTCAAGGGTGCACCTCTCCTCATCAACGACGAGCGCTAACACTCCCGTCCATTCAATGTGCTGCTTTTGCCAGCGATCTTGCCAGAGAGGCAGGAGCGACTGGACGAGTGTTGAAAAAGAAACCATGCGAGCCATCCAGCCGCCATCAGGATAGGTATCTAATTCGCTGCGCATGGGCAGATGATCGGCCAGGAGATAATACGTCGCATCGGTCAACGGAAGAGGCCAGTATATTTCAGCTTGCGACCCACGTTTTCCTGCAAGTAAAGTATTCTGGTAGTGCAATAGAGCCTGAATAGCAGGCCAGGTGTTTGCCGCAACCTCATACGCATTATACTGTCCTCTACTCGTTGACAGAAGTACGTACCCCTCAGATTTGCCTTCTTGATTAAAGGCTACCAGGGGAATATGGTCCTCAAACCAGTTCTTGAGGTAATGAACCTGGCGCGCTACTGTGCGAGTAGGGGCAAACGTACACATCGAGGTACCATAATGCTCTGCATACAAAGCAAGTAGAATATCAGCATCAGAGAGTTCAGCGACACGCACAACACTTTTTTCAGGGGGTCGGTCAGGAATGAGCGACCATCCGACAGCATGTTGCGGCATATCTTCGATCACATCAATGAAACCATGCTGCTGATAGTAATCAGGAATGCCATGCAAGAGGAGAAAGCTATACTGCCGATTCTGGGCATAAGCGAAGGCATCTTGCATGAGTGCCGTTGCTATTCCCTTGTGGCGATAATCCTGATCTGTCACTACTCCACCAATACATCCGACACGTAGCCTGCTCGACTCAACACACAACAAGCGTTCTTGTATGCGATAACTCCCCACGTAGACCTTCCCATAAAAAGCGCTCCGCAATTGTATCATTTGAAAATCGGGATCATTTTCAATGAATCGGCGACGGCGAGATGCAACCAGAACGGTGTCCTCATCGGGGCGAAATGTCTCTGCGTTCAATCGAAAATAGTGCTCGATTTCCTCAGCAGTTTGGGGTGAACGTATGACGAAATCAGGAGATGCGGTAAGATTCTTCATCTATGAAACGCCTTTCATTGAATTTCGCACGCAGATTACTCGCTCGTTTTTACGCAGCACAGTATCCTACTGTTGTGAAGCGGCTGATCCTCGTCGATGGTGGGCAGATTACCCCTCTTCCAGCACCGTTATGTAACCTCATCAACGCACCTGTTTAATTGAATTTTAACATAGTTGTGAACATTTTGTGATAGTGTGACACGGTTTTGTGATCTTTTTGTGTTCATCGGACTGCATACTCTTACTAAACCTCTCCCAGAGGATGATATTTTCGATCAAGGAGAAAAGGCAATGTCTCAGCTACCAGGAACAACTACCCTCTATAAGAAGGAACAACATCGAGCATTCTTCGCGCACATGCCCATAAAACTCATGATCGGCATGCTCATGTGTGTAACGTTCTTTTCATTCGTCTACTACTACTTTGCCTTTGAAGCCGAACTTGGACACCGGGCAACGGCTCAGACTGCGTACGCAGCAGAGATCAAGAACCATGTTCAGGCACATCTGAATATTGTCCTCAATCAACCTGGCTACCACAAGAACTGGCCGGCCTATTCCCCCAGCACACTCGTAGTGCCTGCCTACAGCCTAGTCACAATCACCATTCGGAACTACGATCTGGGTGATACTCCCCTGCCAAAGGGATCCCCTTTCGCCTCAGTCCAGGGCACTCTGGGCGGAGTCGCCTACGTGAATGGGCATGTCTACTCGACTTTGGCGCTGGAGAAAGTAGCCCACACCTTCACCATGCCGCAGCTTAATCTCAACGTGCCCGTGCCGGGGGATACCATGCCAGGCAAGCCTTACGTTGAAGTGAGCTTCACATTTCGCACCGGCGCGGCTGGCTCCTACTACTTCCGGTGTATGGATCCATGTGGGATAGGTTCAAATGGATGGGAAGGCCCTATGTTGACCAAGGGATACATGCTGGGAACCATGACCGTTCAGTGATGAAGAGAACGTGTAGTGCATAGCTCGTGCTGCCATAAGGTGAGGCATACGTGCTGGCGAAAGATCTCATGTCCTGGAAGCGATGCCTGCCTGCCCAGAAGGAAAAAGTAAGATGGTTCTTCAAAAGGTGATCTCTATGCGGAGATCACGAGCTTCTCTTGCACTGGCATTGTGCATTCTCAGTTCCGTACTCATGTGCTTGAGCGGTTGTGGTACACCCGGTGCCAGTGCGAGTAAGAGCGCAGTAACAATCCCTCTTGTTCAAACTCCATCCCTGCGAAAGGTGCAGGTACACCTTGCCCCAGTACCCACCATCACCACCGACGAGCGCGTTGCACAGAAGCATCTCTACGCAGTTTCGACATCCAACGTCGGCCTGATGCAGCCAGCAGTGGATGGAAAGGGCAATGTCTGGGTCGGTGAGATGAATGCGAACCGACTCGATTGCCTCAATTCGCAGAGTGGAGTTGTGACCAGATGGACTCCCCCAGGGGCGCAGTATGGTATCATGAACACGATCCTTGATACCCAAGGGAACGTTTGGTTCGCCGAACAGAACGCGAATTACATCGGGCGCTTTGATCCCAGGCAGCAGGCATTTCATATCTTCCCTCTGGGTAGCTGGAAGGGGAGTCCTCTGGGGCCGCAAGACCTGCACTTCGATAGCAAGGGGTTGCTCTGGTTCGCAGGGGCATCAGGCGGGGCGATTGGTTAGCTTGATCCCAAAACCGGTGCGGTCCGCCTCTGGCCTCTCCCTTCACCTCCGTCTAGCGTCACTACGACGCCCGCTGGGCGTGTCTGGATTGGTGTTGACGGAGCGATTGAAGTCCTTGACCCAACTTCAAACCAGATCACCTCCTATGCTCTGCCAGATCCTCAGGTCCAGGTCTTCTCAATGGAGACCGATATGGAGGGACGTCTCTGGTTTACCGAGGTGTTACCCGGCAAGCTCGGCATGCTTGACCCACAGACAGACACTTTAGCCGAACTGCCCATGCCAACTGTCTCCGGGAACGCTCCTGCGCTGTACGAACTCGTTTTAGACCGTCAAGGTCTGGTCTGGTTTGTGAATGTTGACGCTAATGCGTTGGTACGCTACGCACCAGGAGAGCAGACCTTGACGTTCTACCAACTCTCCATGCCGGGCAGCGCTCCATTCGGTCTCACGCTCGACCCTGCCGGCAAACTATGGTTTACTGTCGGAGGGGCACCTGCCAACTATGTTGGGGAGATGGCTCCCTAGATGTTCAGTTGTATCAATGATTGGTTCCTCTAACCATCAGAAAACCGCGTTCTAATGAACCAAGTATTTTTGTTAGGAACACACTTCTCGCGGAACCTGTTCGAGGCGCTCGATGTCCTCCAGGATCTGTCGCGGCACAGCCTGTGATGACATGCCTCTCTCTCCCCTTTCTCTCTGCTCAGAGCCATGGATGCGGACCAATGGCCTCATCGTGACCTATGTGCCCATCCTGTCATGCATGGGCAAACGGCCGTCGTGTCTCTCATTTCTGTACAGCACGTTTAACATCCAACCTGTTAGGCTGTTTGCACATTCGCCACATCCTCCAGCCCCAGTTCTTTAATGGCCTGCTCGCGCAACACAAACTTCTGCACCTTGCCACTGCCTGTTAGAGGATAGGACTCTACAAATCGGAAGTAGCGCGGGATCTTCTGGTGGCTGATCCGGTCCTTGCAATAGTCACGTAGTTCCTGTTCGCTGAGATGCACACCTGCTTTGGGAATGACGACCGCTAAAAGTTCTTCGCCATAGAAGGTGTCGGGCACGCCCACTACCTGCACGTCGGCCACCTTGGGATGGCGGATCAGAAACTCCTCAATCTCGGTCGGGAAGAGGTTTTCGCCACCGCGAATGACCATGTCCTTGAGCCGGCCTACGATATTGACATAACCCTGGGAATCCATCGTCGCCAGGTCACCTGTATGCAGCCACCCCTCCCTGTCAATGGTCTCGGCAGTCTTCTCTGGCATCTTATAGTAGCCAGTCATGACCTGGTATCCCCGGCAGCACAACTCGCCGCGCTCCCCACAGGGCACGATTTCACCAGTAGCAGGATGGATAATCTTGACCTCGGTATGGGGCAGCGGTATGCCCACTGTGGCGGCTTTCCGTTCAAACGGATCATCTGGCAGCGTAAACGTAATGGTCGGGCTGGTTTCGGTCTGCCCAAAGACGATGGCCACGTCCGCCCCGATGCGCTCTTTGACCTGCTCCATCAGGGCCAAGGGGACCGGAGAGCCCCCACATACCACCTGCTTGAGCGAGGTGAGATCATAGCTCCCAAAGTCGGGGTGCTGCAGGATGGCAAGGAGCATCGTTGGGACGCCTCCATAGAAAGTGCAGTTTTCCTGACTGAGGATCTGTATGGCTTTCAATGGATCAAAGGCGAGTAGAGGATGCAGAGTTGAGCCAGCAGACAGGTGACCCAGGGCTGCCAAGACACATCCTCCCGTGTGAAAGAACGGGAGGGGATTACATTGCCGATCGCTTTGACGAAGCCCCCAACGATGTGCAGTGAGCATCGCATTATTAAGAATGCCATAATGGTGCAGGACAGCTCCTTTGGGAAAGCCGGTGGTGCCCGA
>Ga0116214_1000956_pt1 | contig 11392 bp, 21 predicted proteins | sample Sb_taG_FD_88964 | JGI IMG/M metagenome (GOLD analysis project Ga0116214, IMG submission 88964) | Peat soil microbial communities from Weissenstadt, Germany - Sb_50d_1_NS metaG | ecosystem: Environmental > Terrestrial > Soil > Wetlands > Peat | place: Germany: Weissenstadt | collected 2010-09-21
ACGGCGGCGCGGTCCCCAGCGAAGAAACCACCGGTGAAGAGGGTGAGACCATCCCGGGCGAAGCCGAAATCAGCACAGAAGACGACATCAGCCCCAAACGAGAGCATTTCTGGTTCCGCAAGTACGGCGCCTAAAGAAGACAGCGCGCCGAAAGCGGCCGTTGGCATCAGTCAGAAGCGTATTGATATGCTTGCTGAGAATATCGCAAGCATCTATGGAACGATGGGCGTCTTCCTGGCCGGGCGTAATCAGTATGATGGTATGGTCCTCATTTCGGGCGCGCATGACCGCGCAACCGAAGTGGTCAACGTTGCAGCACATAACAAACGCAACTTTGAACTGTTAGAACGTATTTTCGCGCAAGGCGATTTCATGAAAATGGTCGTGGGGCATGGCGCCATGATCTATGCAATCCTGGCCAATCATGACCGCATTCCCAAAAATCCCATATTGTTACAGCAGCTCGGGTATTTGCCCGAACAGTTGTTCGCTAAATTTGAAAGTGCTCAGAATGCAAGCACAGCCAGTTCCAACGGTCACACGCATTACGCAGAAACAACTGCTGACATACCTCAAGCGGAAATGGCTGCAAGGTGAGCATGTTGCGCTTTTGGGACAAACTGGGACCGGAAAAACAACGCTTGCTAGTCGGATCGTGGATATCCGTTCGTTTGTGGTGGTTATCGCGGTCAAGCGCCGTGATGAGACGCTTGAACTCTTTAAAAAGCAAGGCTACAAGGTAATCAAAAAGTGGCCTGCTGATTACCCGTTCAAGAAAGTAATCTTTTGGAACAAGCCCGATTCCTTGAGTGACGATTTAGGGAAGCAGGCACTAGCGATACATAGGGCGTTCAATGACATCTATCTGGCCGGTGGTTGGGCTATATATATGGACGAAGTGGGATACCTGGCTGGTAGTTTGGGGCTTGGAAGAGATATCGGAGTCCTTCTTAACCAGGCACGATCAAACCACGTTTCTGTTATTGTGGCCATGACCAGGCCGGCGTCGGTGATTGCAAGAGTGCCGAAAGAGGCGCTCAACCAGGCGCGCCATATCGTGATTTTTAAGTATACGAATATTGATGAGATAGAAGCGTGTGCGAAGGTAGCCGGGATATCTAAGGCCACGATGCTCGGGTATCAAGAGCAATTGAAACGCTATCCGAAAGGCAATACCGACGCCTTGTATGTTGGAAAAGATGATCTATTCATCGTGACACCATAGGAGTTTTTCTATGCATGTACACATCGGGGCACTAGAAGCTGTCAAGGCTTTTCTTGCCGTTATTATTGTTGGCTTTTTCTGGCGACTACTGGCTGCTCACAATGCAGATAATTCGCTGGGCCAGGCCATGTCATTCATTTATTAGGAGAATTCTATGCCAGCAGGCTTAACTTCTACTCCTAGTGATGGTCCTGTAGGGCAACAGAAGAAAGGATCCGCTTCTAGTGTAGCGACCATTCCTTTTGCTCGGGCAAGTAAGTGGCACATAGAACAATCGAACGTGACAAGCGTTGCGATTACCACGGCTTCCGCTCAACAGGTCCTAAACTTTCCTATTGCTTCTTACGGCTACCTTTCAGCCGTTTTGGTTACTATTCAGGGAAGCGCCATTACTTCCAACACAGCGATCACCCCGTTTGAGGATGCACCCTGGAGCTATCTTTCACAGGTGCAGCTCTCGGATGTAAACGGCGTCCCAATCTTCCAGCTCTCGGGCTTCCATGCCTACCTTGCAGCCAAATATGGCGGATTCCGTCTCTTTGCCCCTGATAATATTATCAATGGTGCATCATCTGACGGGAACGCAGCCAAAACATTGATAGGGAACGGTGGCCCCCCCGGGGGCGCTCTTACAGGGCCGAACGGTCTCTACTATTCCCCTCCAACAACTGCAAGCGTTGGAGCGTTCAAATTCATTCTCCCGATCTGGCTTGAATTTGGGCTAGATGGCCTGGGATGTCTTCCAAATATGGATGCATCAGCGCGCTATAACCTGCAGCTCACCATTCCAGGCAGCCCCTTATTGGGTGCTGCCGGTGGCCCGATCTATGCAGTACAGACCGCAGGCACTGCGCAAACCTTGACGATCACGGTTGAGGCGCTCTGTCGTAGTCAGCCGCCCGCTCAAGATATGTTCGGGAACATGAACTCGGTGAGTCCCCCGGCGGTTGGAACGGTGCAATACTGGACAGCGCAAACCCTCACCGGTATGGGTACCGGCCAGCAAACCATTCAGCTCACACGCGTTGGAAACCTTATCAGGAATCACATTCTTGTGTTTCGTGACTCGGGCAATACGCCACGCGCAACCGCAGAATCAACCGATATGCCATCTTCCATTGAGTTTGACTGGGACGTAGGGCAACGCTATGTGGCCAATGTGGGAACCTATCGCTTCTTCAATGGCTATACGGTATATGGTTTCGACGAAGCGAATGGCATTATCGTTTTACCGAATACGCTCGATCCAGATAAGTTACCATTGTCGGAGCTGGGTGATGAATGGCTGGGGACTGTGGGAGCTACAAAGTTGACGCTCAGGTATACACAGCTTGCGGGTACTATGAGCTTATCCGTTTTGACCAATGATATTGTCCCGGCCAGTTCTCAAGTCTATCAAGCGCCGTCTCTCCAATACGGTTAGAGGGGGTTGATATGGATTTTCAAAATGCACAGGGCGCGCCGCTTATAGCGGCGGTCCTCGTACTTGTTGCAATCGTCGCCCTGGGTGGAATCAGTTTTGCATTCCAGGGAAGCATACAGTTTTAGGAAAGGCTTTATCATGAAAGGTGAACATCTGGTAGCGTTCGGCATCGGCGTACTCGTTGGGTGGTTGGTTCTACCTATGGTTATGGGTATGTTCGGCCAGTCTAAACTGGCGGGCTAGCTTCTTGAATAAGAAGATTGTTGTCACCGGCTTTATTATTATGGGTGGCGGGGCCTTGAATATGTTCATGGGCAACGTCACCGGACAGGCAAGTCTCACAAAAACGGTCATGGGTGGATTTATCCTTATCCTCATCCTGTCTTTGCTAGACTTGTTCGGCGGGCCTCTGTCTACGTTAGCGGGGGCGCTTGCCATGCTTGCAGCCGTGTTCGTGATCGTCACCGACTACCTCCCGATTATCCAAAAACTCGGGAGCTATACCGGGGCCACGAACACGCAACAGATACAAGCGGCGCCCGGCGCCATTTATCCAAGCAATCAACATTGAGGTTTTATCATGGCAGTAGGAAGAATTTTCGATATATTCAGCGCCATTGTCACCGTGGCTTTAGCGTTTGTACTGGTTTCATCGGCCAATACAGCCAACATTATCACGGCGTGGGGAAGTGCTTTCTCTGGAAGCATTAAAGCATCCATAGGTCACTGATATGCCATCAAGAAATTACAGGCAAAACCCGGCGCCAACGGCAAAAGATCAAACATCGGGCAAGGATAATACAATCTTTCGTGGCCAGCGTTCCGTGCTGCAATACGCCCAAAACCCTTTTAATACGGCGTATGTCAGAACGCCCTCGCCTGTGCCATTACAGGCATCGGCTACTACGGTGCAAACCATAGCCAACCCGCTTTTTGGCCGGCCCATATGGTCATATGTGAAAGTGGCGCCCGGTGCTATCAGGGGACCGCAACCGCGCCTTGCTCAAGGTTCTGGCAAAACGGGAGGTGATTCGCTCTTACCTGGCAACTCACCACGTTTACCCGGTTACTTATCCGACCAACAATATGAGCCGACCGATTTCACCTACGCACCGCCACATGAGATTACCTGGCAGGTCAAGATCCCACGTTCTATCAAAACTGGTATGGATGGCATTGATATGCTAGGGACCTACCGGGCGCATGATTTCACGCCAGCTGACAGGTGGAGTCACCACCGTAGAAGTGCGGTCATGTGGGAAGCAATGGATTACCGGCCAGGGCCTAGAAACCTGTTAGCCTGGCAACAAGCGGCCAGGTTCCGACTTCAAACCATGACGCTTGCAGCCCGGCCACTCACACAGGATCAATACTTTTTGGGCTACCAGGTGCAACCACAAACGGCGGCGGCCATTGGTCAGAGTAGCCTGGGGTATATGGGGAGTCAATAAATGGCAGCACCAAATCTCTTACAATCGATTACCGCCGCCAGTGCTGCAGCCGGGCCGGCAAGCATTACCCCGACTTTCGGGGGGGCCTCAACCGCCGGGAATTTCCTGGTGCTGATCGTCTGTGTCACCGGAACAACACCCAGCATTACAACGCCTGGCGGGTGGACTTCAATTAGAAACAATGTCACGAATGCGATAGCCTTTGGCTTTTTCATCTTTCCTAACAATCCAGGCGGTATTACATCCGTGGCGGTAACCGTTGGGGGAACGGGGGGGGGGGCGGCGGCGGCCATGTTTGAATTTACCAGTATGCCCAATAATATTTCAGGGGCAGAAGTAACCGGAATCTTTACCTCAGTCGGTACGCCCAATCCAATTGTCAATGTATCGGGGGGAATTGTCCCCCCCTTCATCAATGAACTGGTATTTTGTGCGCTAGCATTCGCAGCGGCTACGGTCAATTCCAACGCAAATACGCCAGACCTCACCAACTCAGTTGGAAATGTGGTCTCAACATCGGGGGCGCCAAACGCACAATTGGCCTGCTTCTGGGGATTGTCCCTCTTAAATATTCCCACGGGGGGAAATATGACGCTAGGAACATCAGTCGCCGTGCAATTTGAAGTGGCGCGTTTCCTTTCAGCGTTTGGCCAGGCTGTCGATTATACGCCCGGTAGCCCACGTGGGGCCGTGTGGCCGCCCTATTATCAGGGGTCTATAGGGATAGGATAACATCATGCCAGAATCAGGAATATCAGGATTTCTCAATAAAGACACGGCGGGGCTACCTAATTGGGCGTGGGGCCTGGTTGTCGTTGGAGGGATAGCGGCTGCATATATCGTTCCCAAATTCTTAGGTGGGGCCAGCTCAACCACTTCAACCGATCAAACAAGTACCAATACAGGAACCGGGGCATCAGGCTTAGGGTTGGCCATAGATCCGACTACGGGGCTACCCTATGCGGTTGAGGGACTTGTACCCAGCGGAGCCGGGGCCGGGGCCGGGGGAAGGGGCAGCACCATTACTACCGCGCCCGGCCAATTGCCACCACTCCCAACACCAACACCAACACCGACTCCGGAGCCAACCCAACACGCCGGGAACCCACTCATTCCTTCCGGGCAATATAACGGGCCATCGTACTCCAACTTGAAGCCGAACACCTATTACACATACCAGGGGACAAAGTACAAACTGCAGACAGGTTCACAAGGGCGCTTATGGGGCATCAACCCACAGGGCAAGCAAGTGTTACTGTATGGTCCCCCCAGCGATTACAACATGGCGACCAATCAAAGTACCTATATCACAATGGGGGCCTGGCCGTATCAGGTTGGAAGTTTGTATGATCTTGGGGCAAAGTATGGGTTAAGCCCGACGCGCTTACAACAACTCAACCCACACTTGAATGATCCGTCAACGCTTTATGCGGGTGAGACTGTGAGGATAGCCTAATGGAATTTAATCGTGATGTTGTACTGACATCGGTCTTTATGGCCCTGGAGGGAGCATTCGCCTATAGCGCATTCTTACCTTCTATTATGACCATCGGCACGTTTGTAGACTCGGAGGAAAAAGTCAAGATGATTCGTCAAGGAGAGGTCGTTGGAACCGCTTTCCTCATTGGACTCTCTTTCACCGTAGCCGGTGTCACCCACTCCCCTTTGCCCGCCATCATGGGTTTAGGGGCGGGTGCGTTGGCTATTCTTGTCTATGAATATGCGCTTAGGGGAGCGCCAATCTATCAAGATGAAAAGGTTGATTAGTGACACAAACGCAGACCCAGCCGTGGTGGGATTACCCACGCATAGATAACTTTGGTCAGCAGGATCCGCAAGTAAGCTACTGGAAACCTGATAGCAATATAGAAATACCAGGGGGCTACCCCGTCGCAGCTTTACTACCCGGAACGGTCTCGAATGTGCAAACAACATCGTGGGGGCAAACCGTGGTCACAATTGCGCTTGATAACCCGCTCAATAGTGAGGCAACCCATACATTCTATGAGCATTTGAGCCAGGCCAGCGTGGTAGCGGGCAATCATGTCAACGCCGGGGATATCATAGGCTACAACAACCCGGCGGGCCAGGTGCCTTTGGGTTTTGGCCTCTATAGCGGGGATACCTATGGAAGTGGAAGCGCCTGGTCACAGTTGCAATCCGATCTTGCACCGGGTGGGGCTGGACTTCTCAACCCGGTTAACTTGCTCAATGCAGCCAGTCAGGGCAAGCTAGGAACGGTGACAGGCAACTATTCGGGTTTGCAGGTCAATCCCGTCTCGAGCACAAGTAATGTCCCTATCATCGGGCCATTGATAGATTGGTTTAATAACTTTACCGGTCAGTTCAATCAGCTTACTGCATGGTTGGCTAACCCAACACGTATGCTCAAGATGTTGGTAGGCTTAATACTACTGACCAGTTCTATTGTTCTCTTAGTCATGCCGGGTGCTGAAAAATATATCAAGCCAATTGCAGAAATGGGTCTAGAAGCATGAGTACTAAAGACATCAGGGAGCTACTCTGGGCACCCTATAAGAAAAAGGGCATGCAGGGCACCAACGTTGACACGGCAATGGACCGGACATCTCAAGATCCGCTCACGGTAGAACGCCATAGAACGACAACCGTGTGGATAGGGGAAACATCAAGCCAGGGCCTTATCAATACGCCGGGGGAAGCAGAAAACCCGCATGGCTTCCCACGTGCCACCGCGCTAGCGGGGAGCTTCAAAATAGAAGAACTCCCTACGCAAGTACGGCGCCAGTCAACCTCCTTTGAGGGATTGATAGGCCATGACTTGAAACCGGAAGAACAGACGGAGAGGATCCAGGGGCCGCGTGAACACGATACTATACGTGAACAACTCAGCAGGCCATCTAAACCACAGGACATACGCCAGCGCGCCAGGAAACCTATCCACCCACAACAGATACCTAGATTCAATCACCTCTATGGCTCTAACAAGGTCGAAGGTAGTTGGAGCAATGTCGTTGATGTGTCAACGAAAGGCACCATTACCACCGTCGCAGGCGCAACGACGCCCGTTGCCGTCACCCTTTCCTCATCACCGCACTTCTTACTTAGCAGGTGGCCAGGCGCTATCAATATGTTTCTGTGCATTCGCCAATTTTCCATAGCACCGCAAACAGCTACCTTTACCACACTCGGGGCGCTTGATATTAGCTATGCCGATCTAATCGGCGGCCAGATTATCCCTATCTGTGACATTCTCAATTCGGGGGTAGGCAACTTTAATGATATGGCCATTCTGATTCCAACGCCGGTTACGGATCCTGATAACCCGGTGATTGGTCAAATACTCGTTGGACTCAATACGGGCGCTACCGTAGGCACCTATAACTGGCAAATTGGATTCAGCGCGGCCTACCTGGTTCCACAGGTCCATGGCTTCGATATTGAACAAAGTAACCCGTTTGTCGAAGTGGAGACAACCAATGTACTCGTTCCTTCTTATCATACTTGAGGAAATAATAAAGCTCCTGGCTGCCGTATGTACGTTCATTCTGGCCAGGTGGATCTATGGCCTTTCGACGCCCGAAAAGGATTATAGGATGGTCATGAGCTGGAAGCTTTTTAATTTGCCCTTGAAATTCTACCGGGGGATTGAGGCGTATCACCAGTTGCGCGGGGCACTGCTCTTGATGCAGCTATGAGTCAGAATATTGGCAGTGCCACCATTATTCCCGGAATTCCAAATAGCTTTCAAGCCATCAATTCAGGCATTCAAGGCTTGCTCATTGGCAACAAATCAGGTTATGAGCTTAACATACAGCTTGAGGGATGTGGCATAGCTAAAACGCTCTACCCCGGCTCAATTGATTTTTTTCCCTACCAATATGGCTTTAGTGGCAACGTTATTTTTAGCACCGTTACGAGCCTACCAAATATCCTCAATTATCCAGGAAAAACCGTTACCTTTGATGCAATAGGCAAACAGGAAAGCTTCAACCAATCAGCTTATCCAATGTCTATTGCAGCCGTACAGGCTGTTTCCCCAACGGCATCCGGGAAACCCCTCTTTAGCGCAACTATTGGCTTTGGCGCTACAACGACCAATAACCAGGGATTGAATATCTTTAACCCGCCGAATAGTGGGGTTGTGCTCAACTTCCATAGTGCACGCGTCTATACCAACGATGCCACCGGGCCATCATGCAACCTGATTTTTTTGACCGGGACAGACCAAAATTGGGCGCTGCCCGTTTCTGCTATTTCGCATACAGGGAACGCCCCGGCGCCCGTGAGTGCCACGCATTGTACAGCGCAAGACGGGAGTATAGGACTCTCAGGAAGCCTGATTGAAGTTATCAATGTGGGGGCAATGGTTGAAACGGATATGCTAGCATTCCCTGATAATGTGCAGCTCTATCCAGGCGGGAATATGTATATCGAGATTGCCAGTGGCACTTCTGGACATGTGGTACGTCTCACAATGAAATGGTCAGAAGATACACAGGCCCCCCCGATTTTTGTACAAGGAGCTACAGCCGTGGCAAGCAGTGTCAAAAATGATGGAAACCCGGCCGGAACGCAAATCCTGGAAAGTACCGTTTCCGGTGATGCCTCAAGCGCGGTCATACTCACCAATGATGCTCAATTCACATTGGGGGATGTCGCGCATAATGCGCTGCTAACGATACTAGGGAACATGATCCAAAATGGGAATTTTACCCTCGATGGTGCATCGAATACAGGAATAAAAGTCAATACATCGAGTGTGCATCTTGTTGGAGGCACATCAGGCACAGCCGATCTATATCAGATATTTCAGGGGACCTTCAAATATACCATTATCGACCTAACCAATTTTAGAACATCAGCCGGCGCGCAAACAATCGCGTTACCTGTTGCCTACACATCAGGGGCCTATATACGAGGAAGTGACACCGACTCTTATAGCCTCCTTCTCTCAGGAGTCGCACAATCACTGGCAACCATAACAGCCCTACCCGCGGCTGCAGGGGGGAATGCCACAACAGGCAATGCAACAAACCTGGGATTTTATGCTCTTGGCTCATGTCTCACAGGCTTCGATACAATACGTTTCAATGGCGGATGGGCAGCAGCTCACCAGGGGCAAATTATTATAGAAGGAATATAAAGGGGGCTTATGAGTTTACAACAATTCTTGAGTAATGGGGGCTTTGCAAAAATGGCGGCTACTATCATACAAACCATTTTTGTGTTAGGAGCTGGGGTTTTGCTCTTTCTGGAGGTCTATAACGGCCAGACAGTCAATCCCTATATCCTTGGCCTGCTGGGGGTGATTTTGGGACACCAGGTCACTGTCAACGCCGGGGTACAAACCGGCGGCGATCTGATGAACGCGCTACAAACGCCGCTACCCATCAATCCCTTGCAAGCGGCCAACACAACCGCCATTGAAGCAAATACCGCCGCTACGCAAGCCAACACGAGCAAGCAGGGGAGTGTAGCAAGTGGCAGTTGATTATCCCGGGGCTATTGATATGGCGCTTCCCACAAATTATAGTTTTGATACGTGTAACCCGGCAGCGATCGTATGCCATCAGACAGGGGGCGATCTTGATTTACCATCGCTACATAATACGTTTCTTACGACTATGCGATCAACTCATTTTGGGATTGATCGGGCGGGTTACGTCGCGCAATTTGTCCCCCTGGCCAGGGGAGCCGGTGGGAATTGTTGCCCGGATACTGACGCCACGGGCGCCTACCTGTGCAATGAATACTGGATCCCTTTAATCCAGCAATATGGGAACCTGAATTTCTGTACCATCTCGATTGAACATTGCAACGACTCAAACAACAACCTGGCTATGACACCGGCGCAAATTGCAGCATCCAATGAACTGATATTATGGCTGTGCCACCGCTACAATTTGAGCATTGATCAAATCAAAGGGCACAACACCATCAACCCTATTAACAAGCCGTTGTGTCCCGGTTCAACCTTTGACTTTCAACAGCTTTTTGCATACATTTTAGGACAGGGGGCAAACCCACATATGGAAGCACAGTTTGACGCAGTTTGGGCCTCGGTAGCAGGCCAGTATAAAAGCGGTATCTACCAGATAGTGAAAAAAGGTTTCCTGGCCAGGGCATATAGCGCCTGCTCGCAAGCATCGCTAGAAATTAATGCTACGGATTGGAGCGGGAACCCGATTGTATGGCAATCTCTCAGCAACGGGTGTCATGTGGAATACGCCGGTGGCAAGGGCACCGTGTTCGATCATATGAATAGAGTGCTCTACCAGGGGGGAATATAATGACATTTATTGAGATTTTACTAGCAGGTTTCGGAGCTATTCTTATCATTTCAGCCCTGGAAGATCAACCCATCATAGCCACCTTCCAGAACATCGTATCGGGGAAAGCGATCACGATTGCAAGCGCCCCAACGCAAACAACGAGTAGCACAACCGGCGCAACGCCTACAACAACCAACCCGCCCACAGTGACGTTATGAACCGTTTCATCTATGCATTGAGATATTGGTTCTGGAATGCAGCGCATTTTGAGGATAGCCGGACATTCAAAAATGCGCTACATCACTATGACAAAAGGATGGCCGTGTTACACGAAATCAACACTCACACTATAGACTTCAACCCCACTAATGACACCATAGCCAATCCCCCATGCGTCGAAAATTGATTCCATGTTACCCCGTTTCATCTCGTTTGTGTGCTTGCTATCGAGTTTCTGACCTCGGATATCAGCTTTACTTGTGCGCGATTTCCGGCCCGATTCTATCAGCATTGCGCCATTAAGTGACACTATCGCTTGCTTGCCCTTGAGATCTTTCGGGACTTGCATCGGCGGGAGCTGTTGCCCCAACTCCTTAAACGCCTTTTCATTCTCACTCCCTTTGACCGGGGCATTGTTGAGCCGGCTCGGGTCAAATTGCCGTCGCACAGAATTGTATTTGGTGCCTGTCAGGTTGGAAATGGCGCGTTGAATTTGCACGCGCCATCCCTTACCATAGGTTTCCTGGTAATAGGCAACCATTTCGGCTTTCGTTTCCATTGAACGATACTCGGTGCTTGCCTCTTCAATGGCCTGGTTGAGCAAATCATAGCCGTTTCCGCTTACGTCCATGCCGTTTCTCTCTTTTGCGCCCACGTATTGACCAATCTTGCAACTTCCCCGGCGCTCATTTCACTGTTAAACCAATCAATCACATCTTGATTGACAGGGATCCCGCTCTTGTACTTATAGCCGCCTAGCTCATTCTCCCGCTGCAACAGCCGTTTATCAGGCATGGGAGAGTCACTCACATAATACAGC
>Ga0116214_1000957_pt1 | contig 11390 bp, 8 predicted proteins | sample Sb_taG_FD_88964 | JGI IMG/M metagenome (GOLD analysis project Ga0116214, IMG submission 88964) | Peat soil microbial communities from Weissenstadt, Germany - Sb_50d_1_NS metaG | ecosystem: Environmental > Terrestrial > Soil > Wetlands > Peat | place: Germany: Weissenstadt | collected 2010-09-21
GAGTTGTCCTGTTAGCGCTTCTGCCAGCAAAACGAGAGGTAGTCGCGCTGGGAGTTGCGTGAACGAGCGCAGAGAGCTCACACTCTACGCGGACAACCGTTTCTTCTCGTCTTCGTTTCACGGTTTTTTCCGAGGGGACGTGGGCATATTGGCGTTAAATCTCTACTACACTCACCACCGAGCAACCGCCTTGAACTTCTTGACAGGCTCCCACCCCGTTCCTAGAATCCAAACAAAGATTGCGCTTTGGTCCAAAAGCTAAGCTCGTGCATCTAAAATAGTTAGTAGAATGGTCTGGATGCCCGCGCTCCTCCCGGCTGCCGCCGCTCGGTTTGAGACAATAAACACGCTCTATGCCCGCTGACCCCAATATCGGCACGCGCGAACGCGAAATCCTGACCGCGATCGTCGAGACATTTATCTCGACGGGCGAGCCGGTGGGCTCGCGCACGCTGGCGCGGTCCAATCGCGAGGGATTGAGTCCGGCCTCCATTCGCAACGTGATGGCCGACCTTTCCGACGCCGGTTTTCTCGAGCAGCCGCATACTTCGGCCGGGCGCATTCCGACGACAGAAGCTTACCGCTACTACGTCGAGCAGATTTCCGGCACGGCCCGGCTGGCGCCGCAGGAAGAAACCATGATCTCGGACTCGCTGGCCGGGGTCAGCGATGTGCAGGAGTTTATGGAGCGCACTTCGCATGTACTTCGCTCGTCTCCCGCAACGTGGGAGTGACGGTGGCCACCAGCGGCCCGAAAAACGCGCTCGAGCACGTGTACTTTTCACGGCTCGGCGATCAGAAGGTGCTGGCCGTGGTCGTGACCCGGTCGGGCCTGGTGCGGGATCGCGTGCTGCGCCTGGATTTGGCGCAGAACGATCTGGACCTGGCGGCACGCTATATCAACGAGAACTTCCGCGGCTGGACCATGGAAGCCATGCGCGGCGAGCTGGCGCGGCGCATCGAGCAGGAGCGCAGCGAGTACGATCGCCTGATGAGCTCCATCGAGCAACTTTACAAGCAAGGAGCGCTGGCGGCGGAGCAGGGCGCGCAGGTGGTCTTCGTGGAAGGAGCGGCCAACCTGGTTACCAGCGAACAAGATCGCGAACGCCTGCAGGAGATGCTGCAGACGCTCGAGGAGAAGGAAAAAGTCGTTCAGCTTCTCGGCGCCTATCTGGACGTGAAGCAGGAGGCGGTGCGCGTGGTGATTGGCCTCGACCAGACCTTGCCTTCCATGCGCAATTTCGTGTTGATCGGCGCTCCCGCTCACGCCGGCAACGAAGTGATGGGTTCGCTGGCGGTGATTGGCCCGACGCGCATGGACTACCAGCACACGATTACGGCGGTGTCCTATATCGCGCGCCTGTTTGACAAGATCCTGAATGAATCGGAGTGATTATTCGCTGTTATGGGGAAATCAAACGGAAAGTCAAAGATGGATGAGCTGGATACGGAACACGAGCTTCCTCCAGCAGAGGATGACGAGCGCTCCGGTGGAGTGCCGGCCGGCGGGCCTGCGTCCGCAGCGGAGGCTTCCGGCGTCCAGGCGGAATTGCAGAAGCTGAAGGCCGAACGCGATACCCTGCTCGACCGGCTGGCCCGCGCCCAGGCTGAATTTGAGAACGCGCGAAAGCGTGCAGCCAAGGAACAGCAGGATTTCCGCGACTTCGCTACCGCGGACGCGATCAAGGCGCTGCTGCCGGTGATCGACAGCTTCGAGCGGGCCCTGCGGGCCAAGTCTGAGCCGGGAGACTTCCGCAGCGGCGTGGAACTCATCTACAAACAGTTGCAGGACGCGCTGGCAAAACTGGGCGTGCGTGCGGTTCCCGCCAAGGGGGAGCAGTTCGATCCGCACTATCATGAGGCGATCGAGATGGTGGAAACCTCCGACGCGGCCGACCATGAGGTGCTCGAAGAGCTGCAGCGCGGCTACAAGTTCAAAGACCGGTTGCTGCGCCCTGCCATGGTCAAGGTTGCGAAGAATCCCTGAATCTGCGTGCATAGAACTGTTAACGGCGGACTGTTAACTGCGGAAAGACGCTTACACTTGGGAAAGACGCTTGCGCTTGTGAAAGACGTTTACAGTTGTCATCCCGAGCACAGCGAGGGATCTCGGTTCTTGCCGGCGCCGACAGAAACCCAGGTCCCTCGCTGCGCTCGGGATGACACAGGAATCGTGACACAGGAGTCGTGACGCAGGAATCGTGACTCCGACTGAGAAGTTTTCTTTGAAGAAAGGCCTATTCTGACTACGAACGTGAAACGTGACTACTACGAAGTGTTGGGCGTGACTCGCACCTGCACGGAAACCGAACTGAAGAGCGCTTACCGCAAGCTCGCCCTGCAGTATCATCCCGACCGCAATCCGAACAATCCGGATGCCGAGGAGAAATTCAAAGAAGTCAGCGAGGCCTACGCCGTACTGGCTGATTCAGAAAAGCGGGCGGTCTACGATCGCTACGGCCACGCCGGATTAGGCGGGGCTGCCGGAGCAGGCGCGGGTTTCGATCCCAGCGTCTTCCAGGATTTCAGCGACATCTTTGGCGAGTTTTTCGGCTTCGGCGACATGTTCGGCGGAGGTGGTGGACGCCGGCGCAGCCGGGTGCAACGCGGCGCCGACCTGCGCGAAGACCTGACGCTGGAATTCGAAGAAGCGTTCTTTGGCCGGCAAGCTCAGGTCATAGTACGCCGCCACGAAGCCTGCGAAGAATGCCGCGGTTCGGGCGCAGCTCCGGGCAAAGGCCCAACCACTTGCCGCTCTTGCGGCGGCCGCGGCCAGGTCCGCTATCAGCAGGGTTTCTTCAGCATCGCTCGCACCTGTCCCACCTGCCAGGGAACCGGAAGCGTGATCACCGATCCGTGCCAGAAGTGCAAAGGGGAAGGCCGGGTTCTTCGCCAGCGCACCGTCGATGTCAAGGTTCCTCCGGGAGTGGAAGACGGGACCCGCATCCGGTTTTCGGGCGCGGGAGAAGTTGGCCAATTTGGCGGCCCGGCGGGCGATTTATATGTCGTGCTGCATGTGAAGGAACATCCGGTCTTCATCCGCGAGGGCAACGATCTGCATTGCGTGGTGCCGATCTCCGTGGCTCAGGCCGCCATGGGAGCGGAGATCCGCGTGCCCACCATGGACGGTGATCACACGCTCAAGGTCCCAGATGGCACGCAGCCCGGCACCACATTTCGGATCCGCAACAAAGGCGTGCCGGTGTTGAGTGGGCACGGTAAAGGCGATCTTTACGTGGAAGTGCGGGTGCACGTTCCCACCAAGCTGAACAAGCGCCAGAAAGAGCTGCTGCAGGAACTTGACAGCCTCGCTAAGATCGACAATCAGCCGTTGCTGCGCTCGCTGCTCGGCAAGATGAAAGACATGTTCGGATAGGGTGGCGACGGCCCGCCGCCGATGACGTGAAGAAGGCCGATGACGCGAAGAAGATGGATCGCTGACGAAGTCTCTGGCCGCCACGCCGCGCTCACGGGCGAGCATGCCGATCATCTGGTCCGAGTCCTTCGCGCCCGTGTGGGCCAGGAATTCGATATCGTGACAGGCGCTGTAGTGCGCCGTGGCCGCATCACCGCGATCGCGCCGGAACGCGTCGAATTCGAACTGGAAGAGGAAGTCACCGCGTCGACTGCGGCAGCCCGTATAACCCTCCTGCTCGCCATCTTCAAGTTCGACCGCATGGAGTGGGCCATTGAGAAATGCACCGAACTCGGTGTGGCGCGAATCGTGCCGGTGATCGCGCGCCGCACCGACGCGCACCTGGCCTCGGCGGCCGCCAGGCGCGTCGAGCGCTGGCGCAGGGTTGCACTTCAAGCCAGCGAGCAGTCGCGCCGGACGGTCCCGTGTGAAGTCGATCTCCCGGTCAAACTGCCGCAGGCCGCAGAGGTTGCCGGAGATTTGCGCATCTTGTTGTCGGAATCGGAAAAGCAGACGAGACTGCAGGACATTCTGGACTCCGCGGAAGGTACTGTCGTTCTCGCGATCGGCCCCGAAGGCGGCTGGACCGACGACGAACTCCAGCTGTTCAAAAACGCTGGCTGGACGTCTGCGTCGCTGGGCCCGACGATTTTGCGGGCCGAGACCGCTGCCATCGCCGCCACAGCCATCATCGCGTCAGCACTCGGCTGACAGCGCTTTCCTCACCCTGCCCTGCCAAGTGATATCCTGAGCGGCAATGCCGTTCTCGAAGTCGAATTCCCGTCCTGCTCCGTTTACTCCCGACGATCGCCAGCGTGAAGCCATTGAGCACGTGAACGGCCCGATGCTGGTGGTTGCGGGCGCCGGCACGGGCAAGACCTCAGTCCTGACCTACCGCATCGAACGGCTCGTTCGCGAAGGCCACGCGAAACCAGACGAGATTCTGGCGCTCACATACACGAACAATGCGGCTTCGGAAATGCGGGACCGCTTGTGCCGTGTGCTCGGCGGCGCGGAGGTCAACGCCACTACTTTCCACGACTATTGTCTGGGGCTGCTCAAGAGCGTTCACCAGGATTTCGGCGTGCTGGACGAAAAAGACCTGTGGATTTACCTGCGCCGGCGCATTCGCGAGCTGCACCTGGAGCACTACGTCCGCGCCGCTAACGTCGCCCAGTTTCTCAGTAACCTGTTGGATTTTGCCAGCCGTTGCCACGACGAGCTGGTGACGCCGGAAAAGTACGCCCAGTACGTGGAGAAGCTGGAGCGCGGTGAAGTTCCCATGCCCCGAGTGGCGAAGTCGAAGAACGCGCTCGATCGGTCCGAAGTGCTCGGCCGCTGCCGCGAGATCGCCTACGTGTTCGCGACCATGGAGCACTGGCTGCGCGAAGAAAATCTCGGCACCTTCAGCCACATGATCACGCGCGCTCACGACCTGCTATACGGCGATGAGAGTATTCTCGCCACAGCGCGTGCCCGCGCCCGTTTCATCCTGGCCGACGAATTCCAGGATGCCAACTTCGCCCAGATCAAGATTCTGGCGCGGCTGGCGCAGGGCGGAGAGAACCTCTTCGCCGTTGGGGATCCCGACCAGGGAATCTACCGCTTTCGCGGAGCGTCCAGTGCGGCCTTCGAGTTGTTTCACGGGCACTTCCCCGACGCCAAGCTAGTGGTGCTCGAGAAGAACCGCCGCTCAACCACGCCGATTCTGCGCAGCGCCTTCGCATTGATCGACAAAAATCCTCCGGTGTTCGCGCGCCATGCGGACCATGCTTTCGAATACAAGCGTGCGCCTCTGCTGTCGGCCCGGGAGGAAGAAGCGTCTCGAGCAGGAGCTCCTCTTTCCAGTTGCCCGGTGGCCGTGGTCATCCTGACGGCGAAGGAAGCGGAAGGGCCAAACCTGGTCAGCCATATCCGCGACGCCCAGAGGAAGTCGAAGTGCAAATGGTCGGATTTCGGCATTCTCTACAGGTCGCATTATCAGCGCGATGAAGTTGTCCAGGAATTGGCGGAGGCAGGCATTCCCTTCGTGATCGAAAGTATGGATATCTCCGATACTCCGGAGGCGCGCGATCTGTTTGCCTGCGTGAATGCGGTCGTTTCTGCCGGCGATGATGTCAGTCTGTTCCGTGTTGCCGCCCTGCCGTGCTTCCACGTGAACCCGGAACAGTTGCGGGCCATCATGCGTCAAATGGCGAAGGACACGCGTGGCGGACCGGTCATTCCGCTGTCGTCGGTACTCGGCCAGATCGAAGGTGGCGCCGATGTGCTGGCGACGCTGCAACGGGCACGGGACGAGATTCGCCGCAAAGAAGCGAAGGCCCGCGCCGCGCTCGATATCCTGGTGAAGCAGTTTGCGCTCGATGCCGGTTCACCCATTCTGCGCTCAGCTTTGCTCTTCGTGAGTGATTGGGAGAAGAAGAAGATCAACCGCACCACTGAACTGGGAGAATTGGCCGAATATCTCGCATACTTTCGCGAAGCAGCAGGCGTGATTCCCCTCGCGGGCCCTGAGGCCACGGACAACCACGATTCGCGCGCGAGCAACAAGCCCGAAGGCGCCGGCGAAAATGCAGTTCGCCTCATGACCGTGCACGGAGCTAAAGGTCTGGAGTTTCCTCACGTCCTGATTCTGCGGGCGAATTCAAACGCCTTCCCGTCGTCGTACAAAGAAACGCTCGTCGCCTTTCCCCGGGAATTGCGGGATCCGGATTCCGTTACTGAAGCCGATGACAAAACTCTCCACGAGGAGGAAGAGCGGCGGTTGTTCTACGTGGCCATGACTCGCGCCCGCGACTCGCTGCGCATTTACTCGCAGCAAGGGAAGGGCAAGGCCAACAAGAATCCCAACGGCTATATGCGCGAGCTGATCGAAAATCGCGGACTGTCTGGTTGGCTGCAGGCGATTCCCGCCGGCGGTGCGCAGACCAGCCTCGACATCTTCGCGGCGGTGTCTCCGGTATACCCGGCGCAATCGCAGACGAATGCATGGTTTGACCTGCCAGTGCTGCAAGGTTTGCATCTGCGGTTGAGCGCGTCGGCGGTGGACACTTATGAGCGGTGCGGGCTGCGCTTCAAGCTGGAGCGCGACTGGCGCATCCCGTCCAGGCCTGCCGCCGCCATGCAATACGGCGCCAGCATCCATCGGGTGCTCAAGACCTATTTCGATTCTGTGCGGCTCGGGCGCCCGAAAACCGACGATGAGCTGATCGAACTGTTCCGCCAGGATCTGGCGGAGGCCGGAATTCAGGAAAAATACCAGCACGAACTGTATGAGAGGCAGGGCGTCGCCCAACTGCGGGAGTTCCTCACTCTCGTCCGGTCACTCGCGGCGGCGCAGGTTTTGCGCACCGAAGAGCAGTTCGAGATTCGCATCGGCGCCACGGCCGTGGTGGGCCGCATCGATCGCATTGACCAACTCCCTGACGGCCGAGTCGCCATCGTCGATTACAAAACGGGCAAGGCGCGCGATCAGGAGGATGCCGACCAGAGCCTGCAGTTGTCTCTTTACGCGATGGCGGCGCGGGAAACATGGGGATACGAAGTCGGCCAACTGATTTTCTACAACCTGGAGGAAAACGTCCCAGTCGTCAGCACGCGCAGCCAGGCCGATCTGGTTGCGGCGCGCGACCGGGTGGAAGCCGCGGCCCGGGGAATTGCCGAGGGAAAGTTTGAAGCAAAACTGGGCATCCACTGCAACTTCTGCGCCTACCGAAGCCTGTGTCCCGAGAAGGAGAAGCGAATTCCGAGCACCATCGCAATCGCTCCAAAGCAGACGAACTGAAAGCCAACATCGGGGTTTCGCTTCACCCAAAAACTTTGGGGGACGCATTGCGCGTCCCCCGTTTGACTTCGTACTGAACTTTCTTAGTGCTTCTTTTTCTTCTTTGCCTTTTTCTTGGTTGCCATTGTTCCTATTCTCCCTTCCATTCTTCATGGAAAATGTGCAGCGGTCTTCTACTGCAACTAGTTGATGTATAGAGTCAATGAAAAGTGAAGTCAAGAAAAAAATGATCATCGGCGAGCGCGAAGTGGTGGTACCAAAGTCATGGCGAGCGAAGTTGGAAAGCAAAAGTCAACAGAATTCTTTCGAAGCTCGAGATCAACCGCTGCTCTGACTGGAGCAACAGCGAGTTGATGCTCACAGCCGATGCACGATGACGCAGCGCACCGGTCTGGCGGCCGCGAGTCGAGAGTTCAACCGTGACGCAGCCATTTCTTCTCGCGCGCATCTATAATGAGGACTGCAATGAAGACTGCGAAATCATCGCGGGGAGCTTGATTCATGGCCTCTTTTGACGATGTCGTCATCATCTCCGGCTGCCGTACTCCTGTGGGCAAATTTCAAGGCAGCCTGTCTGATTTCAGCGCGACGCAGCTGGGCGCGATGGTTGTGCGCGAGGCCGTTAAGCGCGCCGGAATCGATCCGGCACAAGTCGACGAGTGCATCATGGGGAATGTTCTTTCCGCCGGACTCGGCCAGAACCCTGCGCGACAAGCCGCCATCTTCGGCGGACTGACTCCCGCAACAGGTGCCATGACAATTAACAAGGTTTGCGGCTCGGGATTGAAATCTGTCGCACTCGCGGCACAAGCGATCCAGACGGGAAATAGTTCCATCGTCGTTGCCGGCGGCATGGAATCGATGACCAACGCGCCTTATCTTTTGCCTCAGGCGCGCAAGGGATATCGTCTCGGCAATGCGCAGGTCGTCGACTCCATGGTGCACGATGGGCTATGGGATATTTACAACGACTACCACATGGGCATCACCGGCGAGAACGTCGCCGAGAAGTACGGCATCACGCGCGAAGAGCAGGACGAGTTCGCCGTCAACTCTCATCGCAAAGCCGTCGCTGCGATCAAAGAGTGCCGGCTCAAGTCACAAATCGTGCCCGTGGAGATTCCGGCGAAGAAAAAAGGCGCACCGCCGACGATCTTTGATAAAGACGAGTCCCCGCGCGAGGATACGACGATGGACGTGTTGCGCTCACTGAAACCTGCATTCAAGAAAGACGGAACTGTGACGGCCGGCAACGCTCCCGGCGTCAACGACGGTGCTGCCGCCGTGGTCGTGACCAGCGCACTGCGAGCGAAGGAACTGGGCGCGAAGCCGATGGTGAGAATCGTGGCGCAGGCCACGAGCGGCGTCGAGCCGAAGTGGGTCATGATGGCTCCTGTGGGCGCTGTCCGCAAAATCTGGGAGAAGACGGGATGGAAGAATGAAGACGTCGATCTCTATGAACTGAACGAAGCATTTTCGGTGCAGGCTCTGGGCGTGATGCGCGAGCTTGGCCTGAATCCCGACAAGGTAAATGTGAACGGTGGCGCGGTCGCGATCGGTCACCCCATCGGCGCCAGCGGAGCACGGGTCCTGGTCACGCTGATCTACGAAATGATCCGCCGGGATGTGAAGCGAGGAATCGCGGCCCTCTGTCTTGGTGGAGGGAATGCGGTAGCGATGGCGGTAGAAAGATAAAAGACCACGTGGGGACGGACGCATTCGTCCGTCCAAGCGAGAGCGAAGCTCCCCAACCTGTACTGCTCAGCTCGTCCCCGTCACCGGCAGCGTCACCGTAAACACCGCTCCGCCGCCGGCGGCATTCGCCGCCTCCACGCTCCCGTTGTGCTCTTTCATCACCGATTTGCAGATGCTCAATCCCAATCCTGTGCCGCGCCCCGGCCGCTTCGTCGTGTAGAAGGGATCGAAGATACTGGGCAAGACTTCCTTCGCGATGCCCGGACCGTCGTCCTGAAAGCTCACCCACACCGAGTTGTCGGCTTTCCCCAGACGAATGCGCAACGTGCCCTTGTCCCGCACTTCGCGAATGGCCTGCTCGGCGTTCAAGATCAGATTCAGGAAAACCTGCATCAGCTGGTGCGGATCTCCCAACGCGTAGGGCAGGCCCTCTTCGCGCAGAAAGTCGATCGTAATGTTGTTCTTGCGCAGCGAATAGGCGTGCAGGTTCAGAGTGCGCTCGACCACCTCGACCAGGTTGATGCGGCTCTTGCCAGGAGCGGGGGGCCGCGAGAAATAGGTCAGGTTCTGCACGATCTCCGCTGCGCGGCGGGCCTGCTGCTGCAACATGGCCAGCTGTTTGCGAGTGGTCTCGTTGGTCTCGCTATCCTGCAGCAATTCGCTCACGCCCAGAATGCTGGTGAGGGGATTGTTCAGTTCGTGCGCCACTCCACCAATCATCGCGCCCATGGCCGCCAGGCGCTCGCTCTGTACCACCTGCTGTTCCAGTTTGCGCTCAATGGTGATGTCGCGCACGGAGAAAATCACGCCGCTGACTTTTCCCTCGGCGTCAAACAGCGGACTGCCGGCGGCGCGCATGGTGCGCCAGCTTCCATCGCGATGGCGCGCTCCATATTCAGCCGAGTCGAAGGCTTCCTTCCCCGAGACCACGGTCTGGTAGAGCAAGTACAACTCCGACGAATAGTCTTCCAGGTCCGAGATCTTCTTGGCCAGCATGTCTTCCGGCTTATAGCCCAGAAGAACGTGCACGCGGGAGCTGACGAACGTGTAGCGTCCTTCCAGGTCCACTACCAGAATCAGGTCGGGGAAACTTTCGAGCAGGCGGCGGCGGAATTCCTCCTGCTGCGCCAGTTGCCGCTCCATGATGCGCTTGTCGGTGACGTCGACCAGAGTTCCCTGATAGCGGATGATGTTGCCGGCGGTGTCCCAGACGGCCCGGGAAGAGTCCAGAAAAACTGCAGCCGTACCATCCCTGCGGCGCAGCTTGATCTCGCGCGTGCGGGTGCCCCCGCGATCGTCAACGGCACGCCCCAGCACCGGATCCTGCCCGGGATCGAAATTCAAAGCCGCCGGCTCCACCGCAAGCAAGTCGCGCTTTTCCTTGTATCCGAGCATGCTGACCAGCGCCGGGTTGGCGTCGAGCAGCTTTCCTTCCGGCGAGCTGAAGTAAGCGCCTTCCTGCAGGGTCTCGAACAGTTCGGTGAAGCGCAGCTCCTTTTCGCGCTGTTCCGTAACATCGCGGCCCAGCAGGCTGGCGCCGACGACCTCGTCGCCCTTGACGATCGCGTTCAGCACGCAGTCGAAGTACAGTAGCCGGGAACTGTTCTTCAGCCGTATCTTTGCGGTTCCGGCCCAGCGCTTCCTTTCCAGAAAGCGTCCTAACCCGCGCTCCATTTCCTCGCGAGTCGGCTCCTCCACGAAGTCGTAGATCTTGTGCCCGACCAACTCCGTGTAAGGCAGGCCCGTCAGCTCCGCCACACGCCGGTTCACCGTGCGCAGCGTGCCGTCGAGGGACACGGCGCAGGCGGGATCATCAAAGGAGTCGATCAGCTCTTTGAAGCTGCGCTGCGAGCGCATGATGATCTGGCCGAGCTGGTCGAGCTGCTCCTCCGAGGGCTCGGCGCCGACATGCTCCTGCAGATTCTGCAGCAGGCCCTTCAATTCGGTGACCTCGCGGCGGCGTCCGTAGGCGTAGACCGCGAGCAGGATGGATAGCACCAACACCCCAAGGGCGACGGGACCCAGATGGTAGGGAAGGTCCTGCAGCCGTTCCCAGGCTAATGCGGCAAAGCCGGCGGCCAGCAGAACCATGAAAAACAGCAGCCAGCGCCACAGCTGGGATTCCTCCTGCTCAAGCTTCCCAGGGGGACGGGGTGGAGGCGGGGATGGGGGAGGGACCGTGGTCATTCGAGCCGGAGTCTAAGCTAGCTCATCCTACCCTGCACAACCATGGCGAACAATATCGTTTTCTGGAACACGATCCCCGGCGGTAATCAGGGATGCCACGGAAGTTTGAGGTCTGTCGGCTGGCTCGCTGCCAGGCAGTCAGGGATAGCTGGATCATGGACCGGGCGAGGTTTTCCACAGTCTCACGGTGACATCCGTCACAGCCAACGTTGCCCGCATCGTCCTACAGTGGTACCTGCCATATCAGGACGAAGATCAGGACTTCGTGTGCCCGCTTCCCACCCCGGGCACCAGCCACCATGCTCTACA
>Ga0116214_1000959_pt1 | contig 11375 bp, 12 predicted proteins | sample Sb_taG_FD_88964 | JGI IMG/M metagenome (GOLD analysis project Ga0116214, IMG submission 88964) | Peat soil microbial communities from Weissenstadt, Germany - Sb_50d_1_NS metaG | ecosystem: Environmental > Terrestrial > Soil > Wetlands > Peat | place: Germany: Weissenstadt | collected 2010-09-21
AAGGCAGGGTATCTCATTCTCCGATGTGAAGTGAGTAGCTACATGATTATTTGTACTCCACTTCGCTACGATTTGATGAGCCAATTTGGCATCAACAATTGTTATACGTAATGTCCCTACGTAGTAAGCATCAACATACATCGTATAAGTACAGTGGTTTATAAGTCCCCAGACAGCCGGTATTTTTTTGAAAGAAGTGGAAAAAGCCAGAGTTTTTAGTAGATGTTCCAACACTGCTTTGGAAACTGCTTCATCTCCGCTCCCTCCCGCTTGAGGTAAGTGGTCAGCATACATCACCATTGCTTTTCCAGGTGGCACTGTAAATTCTTTACCCTCGACTCTTGCAGATGAAAACTCCATATCAAATGATGTACCTGTTGACGTTTTCTCCAGGTCTAGAGATGCTCCACATGCTACAAACAACCACCCCGAGATAGCGAATGCACAACACGTCAAAAAGAAATGTCGCACTAGATTGAGACGCATCGTTTTCTCCTTTCTTGAACAACACGAGCGTTTTTTCTTCGTGACATGGGTGGGCGCCTGGGCTATAGCTACTTCAAACTCTCCCACATCGCGAACCTTTCACCACCTCTACGGATCGCAAGTGTGTAGAAATCTTTCCGTGATGCTCCAAATGAGTTGATAGATTTCTTGAATATCGCTGAATTCTTCTGGATAGTCGCACACAATCTCATTAGGCTTCAGGTTACATTGATAGAACAGGTAGGCCAGCCGCCGTTCGCGCTCGTTCGACAGAAGACTTTCGATGTTGTCCCACACCTCACTGCTCCCATAGTTGTTTTCAGCAGCAGAATCTTCCATATAATTGGTGATCTGACCAGATCCAGAATCAGGTGCTGGAGCTTCATAAGGCCGTGAAAACACTCGCAGGGCATCAATAACGACTCCTTGCAAAGAGAGCTTCAGGTACCCCATGGCAGCAGACAGTTTATCAAACTCGAGGGTATTGCCCATGGATGACTGCCAGACTCGCATAAAAGTATGAGCGACATAATATTCTACAGGCTTGTGGTAACAGTCAATATTTTGACGAGGATGCTTATGCAACCACGCTCTCAACATAGGATTGAAGAGTTCTTGCAAGATTTCCCAGGTATCAGGATCATGTTGAAGCAGGGCACGATGGAAAATCTCCAAACAATACTGTTCTTTGTATGGCTCACTTCTACAAGAGTTGTTGATCTCTGTCATACAGAGGTCGGCAAGTTCAGACAAACTCATTGTGCTAGGTTCTTGATACATATGCGAAGGTCGATGGTACATTACAGCCTCCAGATTCAATTGAACTCTGCATCCAACCAATCATAAAAGAACATATGTTCTAAATATCAGCGACAAAGATTGGACTTTGGACTAACTTTCTCAAACTTTGGGAATATGTTCTCAAACGCTCATAATGCTACACGGCTCAATACCTCTACATGCTGCCTTAATTGACCTTCCACACCCAGATATTGCCATCAACATCTCCAGTTGCGATTGACTTCCCATCCGGCGACCATACAATGTTCAATACAGCCGAAGAACCGCTGTGGTATGTCTGGGGTGCAGTATTAGCATGCCATACGCGCACTGTCCCATCCGTACTTCCAGTAGCGAGAGTTCTATTATCAGGTGACCAGGCTACAACTTTCAGACTCTCACCCGGGCTCTGATAGACATTGAGCTTGCGCCCTGTAACTGAATCCCAGAGCTGCACCGTGTCCGTTCCACTCAAAGAAGCAATACGACTGCCATCAGGAGACAAGGCCCAGACTGGCAGCAGGTCGATTTTAGCAGGTATCACCTTCAAAACGATTCGTTGTGTGGCAACATCAAGTACATTCACCTCTTTATCGCCCCAAGTAACAATGCGTGTTCCATCGTGCGTCCAGGTAACCTCTGCGTCAGACACGGGAGCAGAGAGATGAAAGCTTGCAAGGTTGCGCCCTGTATGGGCATCCCAGACCTGTACCATATTGGCATCCGTGACGGAGTTGGTTGCGAAACGGTCTCCCTGCGGCGACCAGAAAACCCAATTTGCATCAGTAGAAGGGAGGATCAAGAGCTTGCAGGTCGTGAGATCCAAAACGTACTTGCTTTGTGGCCCATATCCAAAAAAGACACGCTGCCCGTCAGGTGAAAGGTATGAAACACTGGGCAGACCATCTACCGGAGGAATGTGGCAGGCCGCCAGCTCGCTTCCCGTAACAACATTCCATACCTGCATTGTTCCATCTTCAACGGGAATGACGAAACGCTTGCTGTCGGACGACCACAGTACGTCTAGATAACCAGAAGGCGAAGAGTGATAAGTGGTAAGGATGTTGCGCCAGGCAACGATGTCCCAAACTTGCACTTCCACCTTGTTGCTTGCATTTAAATCCACAAAGGCAAGGTGCTTGCCGTCGGGTGCAAATAGGGTTTGGTTCTGTTGGGGATTTGCCTGAAGCGAGTGCAGTATGTGCTTTGTCACCTGTCCCGTATCCCTATTCCATACGAGCACAGTTTCACCGCTAGGAGTAGAATCGGCAATGAAACTGACGTATTTGCTATCTGATGACCACACGGCAGGACCAGCAATGTGACCATGATATAGCAGCAGAGGTGTAGAAGCAGAACCTTGCGATGGATGCAGTCTTTGCTGGATGACTAACCAGGAAGCGATGAGGCCTGCGATAATGAGTGCCGCCAAAACCCCCTCAGCAATATGCCTGAGACGACGCGGTTTGGTCTGGACTGGCTCACCAACTATTACATCACTCATGCCATCATCGGCTAATGTAGACCTTGCATCTGAAAGAGGCGTTACTACATCACATACCACCCTTGAGAGCAATGTCCTCACATGGATAGTGAACTGATTCAAGGTAGAATCTCCATGAGAGGGTGTTTTCAAACTGGGTTTGACTTCCATTCCAGTCCCAGGTTGTTCTTGCTCTCGCACGCTTAAAGCTGTATCACTACCCGGCTCTTGAGTGATTGTCATGGGATCGATGGAAATTCTGGACAGGGTCTCGGGATGCGACTGCTCCAGCGCCAACCTGGCGGCCTTGCGCACTCCCGCATGCTCGTCGTTCAACCCGGCTAGCAACGGCTCTAAAGGTGCATGCTCGCCAAGTTCCCCCAATATTAACACTGCTACCTCACGTACCTGCCAGTTGGGGTCATCCAATCCTCGTATCAATGGCTCTCTTGGTGCACGATCACCTATCAAATCGAGCGTCCGGAGCGCTGCTGCTCGCACCGAGCCATCCTCATCATCCGTAGCCCTCATCAAGGCTTCTAAAGGCGCTTGCTCACCAAGTTTCCCCAACGCCCACACAGCCGCTGCTCGTACTTCCCAGGCAGAATCATGGAGAGCAGCCAGGAGTAATTCAATCGCGTTCGCTTATCTGTGTTCTTCTAAGCTCCGAACTGCTGCCACTCTCACAGAAATCTCTTCATCCTTTAAGGCAGCCAACTGTGTATCAATTCCTGTTGAGGACACGCTCGTCGCGTCTTCTAGTCCCAGTCGGCTCAGCACGGAGGGCAGAAAGGAGGCTGGAACAGTCATTTGCTCGAGACTGTGCGGTTGTCCAGCATTATTCAACGAAGGCTGTTCGTCGCCTTTGTACTCCATAGCTTTACCTCACTCCGTTCTTCTGTGTGTCTAGCGCTTTATGCAACTGGCGTAAAGCGCGATGTACATGAGCTTTAACCGTTCCAATGGGTTGATTGAGCAGTTCAGCTATCTCCGAATAGCTGAGATCTTCAAAATAGAAAAGCGTTACAGCAATGCGATAGGGTTCTCCAAGTGAAGCCAGCTGCGTCTCAAGCTCTCGTCGCATCTCATGCCAGTATGCCTCCTCTTCAGGCCCGGAAGATGGATCTTCTATTTCGAGTAGCGGACTGCCTTCTGAGGTGTTTAGTGGAATAGATTGATGCTCAGGTTTGCGCTGGCGGTTGCGGAAGATATTAAGGGTAATCGTGTAGAGCCACTGCCGAAGTCGCAGTGCGCGTACTCTGGGTACAGGATAGCTCTTCAGTGCATGATAGGCACGGAGAAAAGTCTCCTGACTGATGTCCTCTGCATCCTGTGGACTGCCAACCAGGCGAATGGCAAAACTATATAGTCGCTGCTGATAGCGACTAACGAGTTGCCTGAAATGGCGATCCAGATCAGTACCCAGCAGTGAAAGTAGAACCTCTTCATCCTGATCCATGACTTTCCTTCCACATTCGTATTTCATCCCTCTATATAATAAAACACGACTATGCTGCTTGAGGTTGCAGTACTAAGACATGGAGTGCGAATTATGGAAGAAAAGTGTAGAGCGGTACTTAAACTCTCAGGGCTGTAGTATCAGTTTAATTCACCCCTCGTATCTTTAAAATTAGCAGCGATAACACAATACCAGCAAGTGAACCTGCAATTACTTGCGGAACTGTATGACGGCGTAGAGCCACGCGCGACCAGCTCACTAACACGAGCAAGACAAAAAGTGGCAGCATCACAGCTCCATACAGCGCAGTAAGCATGGTTGCAACACCTCCCAATGATGACGCGTGCATACTGATCTTCCACCAGAATGTGATCACCATCATGATGATGCCGCTAAAAACTGTAATGATCATCACAGTTTGCAGATTCCTCGGCCCATTCGTCAGTGTAAGGACAAGCCATCCGATCATTACCGAAACAATTCCAAAGATGAAGGGGCCAACTCGCTGGGTTCGGCGGCTAACATCAATATCAGATAGTTTGCCCAGTCGCAAACCAATAATGATATAAAGCAGGGGTCCAACACTAAGAAAGAAAAGAGTAATAAAGGCATAGATCAAGGCCGATAGTTGATCTTGAGTCTGGTAGAAAGCTACCAATAATATAAATGGTAAAGAAATCGTTGCGGGTGCCAGAATGTTAGACACATAACGTGCGATACGCATACGTCTTGCGCTCGCGCCTGGCGCATCAATTATTGTTTGTTCGTCAGCACCGTCAGTTAATTGTTCCTGCATGAATCTCCCTGATTATCATCTAGTTTGATGTACGTGAATGGAATAGCCTAAGAGCTTGCGTGCAACATTACTGAAAACCTCAGCATCTCCACTACACCACGCCTCGAGATTTCCAGTATGCGCGTCGTTCAAAGTGTCAGATTGAATCAATCCCTCGGCATCCAACACATAATGTGTGCGGCGAGCAACCGCAGTACCACTATCAATGATGTGTATCTTGTGATATGTAACATGTTCAATAACGGGTCGTAGCGCGGGGAAATGGGTACAACCTAATACGATTACATCAACATCTTCTTTTAAAATCGGTTGGAAAGACTGTTTTACCGCTTCTTCTACGGCTAGGCCATCTATTTCTCCTTGTTCAACCAGGGTTACAAGTTCGGGACAACCAACAGCAAATGCTTGTATTCCACCTGCAAATTCATCGATCAGTTGTTGCAGGTAAATAGCTTTGGCCGCCTGATTGGTGGCAGCTATACCTATACGCCCCTTTTTTGTGGCACGAGCCGCTGGCTTTACTGCCGGAATGACACCTACAAATCGTATGGATGTAAAAGTGGCGCGTAAACTATTGAGTGCCGCTTGTGAGGCTGTATTACAGGCTACTACGATGAGTTTGACTCCTTGCTCAATCAGAAAACGACATGCTTTAATCGACAGTTCTATTATTTCAGTCTCACTGCGTGTACCGTAGGGACAATTCGCTGTATCACCGAAATAGATATAGTTTTCATAAGGCAATTCTTGTCGTAGAGCTGAGAGTACCGTTAGTCCTCCTACCCCCGAATCAAAGACCCCGATAGGAGCCTCCGCTGTTCCTGATAAACTGGACTTTTCCTGGTCAAGTGCATGTGCACTGCGTTCAGAATCGCGAGCAGGTTGTGTGATGTGCCGCTGCTCTGTATCTTGATTCCAATAATTCATATTCACGATGTATTCTACTCAATACTACGAAACTCATGCTGTTCGCCAAAAACATGGCGCATAGCATCACTAATCTCCCCAAGGGTTGCGTATGCTTCAACTGCTTCAATAATCAAGGGCATCAAGTTATAGGTGCCTCTGGCTCCTGTCTCGAGGGCTGCTAAAACATGTTGCACCTGTTCGTTGTCTCGCTTCTGACGCAGCAATGCTAGCTTTGCCGCCTGCCGCTTTCCAACTTCATGATCAACACGCAATAATGTTGGCCGCTCTTCGTTTTCCAATATAAAACGATTAACCCCAACTACAACAGTTCGTTCTTCTTCCAAAGCACGCTGATACGTATACGCTGCTTGTTCAATCTCTGCCTGCATAAAACCATGTTCAATTGCATGTACACTACCTCCCAGGTCGTTGATTCGCTGTATGTAATCCCATGCCTGCTCCTCAATGCTGTTCGTTAAGTATTCGACATAGTATGATCCTGCAAGCGGATCTACAATATCTGCGACGCCGCTTTCGTAACCCAGGATTTGTTGTGTGCGAAGTGCTATGCGTACGGCCTCTTCAGTTGGTAGCGAAAGAGCCTCATCTTTGGAATTCGTATGCAAGGACTGCGTGCCTCCGAGCACAGCCGCAAGGGCCTGATATGCAGTACGTACAATATTATTATCAGGCTGTTGAGCAGTTAATGTCGAACCTGCCGTTTGAGTGTGGAAGCGTAGCATGATTGAACGCGGGTCTTGCGCATGGAAGCGATCCCTCATAATGTGCGCCCACATTCGACGTGCAGCTCGGAATTTGGCGACCTCTTCAAACAGATTATTGTGGCTGTTGAAAAAGAATGAAAGCTGTCCCGCGAACGTGTCAACATCTAACCCGGCGTCAATCGCTGCTTGCACATAACTGATGGCATTGGAAAGCGTAAATGCTACCTCTTGTATAGCCGTCGAACCTGCCTCTCGCACATGATAACCACTAATGCTAATGGTATTCCAACGAGGCAAATTATCAGCGCAGTAACGAAATATATCAGTTATTATGCGCATTGAGTGCTGGGGTGGATAAATATATGTGCCGCGTGCAATGTACTCCTTCAACACATCATTCTGCACTGTTCCGCTCAGCTTGCGTATATCTGCCCCTTGTTTTCTCGCGACAGCGATATAAAGGCCAAGCAAAATGCTGGCTGTGGCATTGATCGTCATCGACGTGCTGATTCGTTCCAGCGGTAAACCATTAAGTAAGATCTCCATATCTTCGAGACTGGATATAGAAACACCTACTTTCCCGACTTCCCCTTCTGACAAAGAATGATCAGCATCATATCCCATTTGTGTAGGGAGATCAAAAGCGACAGAAAGTCCAGTTGTCCCTTGCGAAAGCAAATAATGGTAACGTTTGTTGGATTCCTCAGCTGTAGCAAATCCTGCGTACTGACGCATCGTCCATAGGCGTGATCGGTACATGCCTGGATGAATTCCACGGGTAAAAGGAAATTCGCCGGGGTAGCCTAGTTTAGCTTGCATATCGAGGTCTGTGAGATCCTCTTCTGTGGCCAGATCGGGTACTTCAATATTCGAGCTTGTTGAAAAGTGTTGTTTTCGCTCCTCGGTCTTTTCTTTCGCTTCGCGGGCCGTAGTATTACGCCATTCATCAGCGCTTTTACTTTCATGCAGCTTCATGCCAATCCTCCCTCAGTTTGCCAATGCATTATAACATATGGAAGGATGTGAATACTTCCTTTCATTCAGATGAGTGCGAAATGCATATAAGTATTATTCCGCACTAACCACAACCAGCACATCACCCTGATTTACAGTCTGACCTTTGCTTACCCTGATCTCCTTTACTTTGCCAGTAATAGGTGAAGCAAGGTCATTCTCCATCTTCATAGCCTCGAGTATCACGACGGTTTGCCCTCTTTCAACATTGGACCCAGGATTCACTGAGAGCCCTAACACCAACCCGGGCATTGGGGCACGTACATTAGCTTCTCCTGATTCGTGGCCGCTGTATATCGAACCTTTTAAGGTTTTCTCCCGTTCATCTTCTACAGTAATCTCGAAGCGTTGCCCTGCAACCAGAATCTCGTAACGATACCCGGTTATATCAGGTTTGGTCACACGATGAGCATAAACCTCATATGATTTGCCTGCGATCAGTAAACTATATCGCCCTCCAATGTTGCTTCGTTTCTGCGTACCCATTGCAAGCGTGGCAATTTGTTGCCAATCGATGTCAAATCTTTTCTCATCAATTTTGATTTCTCTTTGAGGGCTATTTTCCCCGATGTCGACAGTGAATGACTTTTCAGCAACATTAGAAATATAGGCCATTTATGAACCTCCTGTCTCCCAGAACCTATACAGCAATTATATCACCAATGATTCTAACACTTCTCTAACACTTCTCCTATGCACTTCTAATACAGTCTGTGAGATACTCTATAACGGAAGTTTAACGGGCAATATCAGTATGAGATCACACTCAGGTAAGAGAAATGTACACAGACGATGCTCAACCAGATAGAAAATATAATCAAGCATCTCCTGAGGGCAAAATGAATGCCCAGCATCAGGTTGTGCGTTGTGCAAACTGTGACATTGAAATTCTCTGGCCCCCAACTGTAGTTCAGGGAAAACCTTTCTGCTGTACTGGTTGTGCGGCCGGTGGCCCCTGCAACTGCGATTACTCACTCCATCGTTCGGTTAATATTGCAGGTGTGATTCATTATCTTGACTGAAATTGTATGATACCCGTTGACACATATTTTCATTTTTCCCCTCCTGATTTTTGTGGAGCAAAATGAGATGCGTCAGCGTCGTTGGAGGGAAAGATTTGAAACAATTCTTTGAAAAGGAGAATGCGTCGTGGAGAAAAAAATTCGTCCTGTTGGCGACCGTGTGGTCGTAAAACCCGCTGCTAAAGAAGAAATCACGAAGAGCGGAATTGTCATTCCCGATACCGCTAAAGAGAAGCCCCAGGAAGGAACTGTGATTGCTGTCGGCAGTGGCCGTTTGTTGGATAATGGTGACCGCGCTCCTATTGATGTGCGCGAAGGGGATCGTATCCTGTTTGCCAAATACGGCGGCACGGAGTTTAAACTGGATGGCGAAGAGTATCTTGTTCTCAAAGAGAACGACATTCTGGCCATTATTGGCTAACTTAGTATTAGGAGAGGTTAAATCATATGGCAAAGCAGCTTGTGTTCGATGAAGATGCTCGTCGTTCACTGAAAAAAGGTATTGATATTTTGGCTGAGGCTGTCAAATCGACCCTTGGCCCCAAAGGTCGCAATGTAGCGCTTGACAAGAAGTTTGGCGCGCCAAGCGTCACCCATGATGGTGTGACCGTTGCAAAAGAGATTTCGCTCGAAAATCCATTTGAGAATATGGGTGCGCAACTCCTCAAAGAGGCCGCTACTCGTACAAATGATGTCGCAGGTGATGGAACTACAACCGCTACCGTACTGGCTCAGGCTATCGTGACTGAAGGGCTGAAGAACCTTGCAGCCGGGGCCAATCCCATGCAACTCAAACAGGGCATTGATAAAGGCACGGAGGCCGTCGTAGAATACATCCGCTCGAAAGCGATTCCCGTTGAAGACAAGAAAGAGATCGCTCAGATCGCTGCTATCTCCGCCGCTGACGATACCATTGGGCACCTCATTTCTGAAGTGATGGACCGTGTAGGCAAAGATGGTGTCATCACCGTCGAAGAGTCACGAGGAACCAATTTTGAGACAGAGTATGTTGAGGGTATGCAGATCGATAAAGGCTACATTTCTGCCTACTTTGTCACCAACTCCGAGAAGATGGAATCCGACATTGATGATCCTTACATTCTGATCACTGATAAGAAGATCAGCGCAGTGCAGGACATTCTGCCAGTTCTTGAAAAGATGACCCAACAGGGCAAACGCGATATCGTGATTATCGCCGAGGATGTTGATGGCGAAGCGTTAGCAACGTTAGTTGTAAATAAGCTGCGTGGCATTCTCAACGTGCTTGCTGTGAAAGCTCCTGGCTTTGGCGATCGACGTAAAGAGATGCTGCGTGATATCGCCGTCCTGACTGGTGGACAGGTAATTAGCGAAGAAATGGGCCGCCGTCTCGATAGTGCGACCCTTGAGGATCTTGGTAAAGCTCGTCGCATTGTAGCGCATAAAGATGATATGACTGTTGTGGAGGGTAGAGGCGAGACATCAGAAATTCAAGCTCGTATTCGCCAGATCAAAGCACAGATCGACGAAACAACGAGTGACTACGATCGAGAAAAGCTACAAGAGCGCCTGGCGAAGTTGTCCGGTGGTGTCGCGCTTATCAAGGTTGGTGCTGGCTCCGAGGTGGAGTTGAAGTACCGCAAGACTCGCGTAGAGGATGCTGTTTCCGCTACCCGCGCGGGCGTAGAAGAGGGCATGGTACCCGGTGGTGGTGTTGCTCTCTTAAATGCAGTTGAGGCCTTGGATTCTTTGAAGCTCACAGGCGATGCGGCAACAGGTGTCAATATTCTGCGCCGCGCTCTTGAAGAGCCGCTGCGCCAGCTTGTCTTCAATGGTGGTAAAGATGGTGCTGTAGTTGTTGAGGGTGTTCGCCGTGCTCAGAAAGAGCATAAGAGTGATAAGTACGGCTACAATGTTCTCACCGATAAGTACGAGGACATGGTCGAATCCGGAATTATCGATCCTGCCAAGGTGACACGCTCTGCATTGCAGAATGCAACCAGCATCGCCGCGATGATCCTGACTACCGAAGCCTTGATCACTGATCTGCCGGAGAAAACTCCTGCTCCTGCTCCTGCGATGCCAGAGTACTAGGCTATTCATAACAGGCCTATAGTACCAGGATGATAAGAGCCGCCTCTATTCCAATCAAGGAATGGAGGCGGCTCTTTCTGCCTCGCCAGCTCTTCTATTGAAAGCTGGTGCAGACAGCATCTTGCATGTGCTTCCCGCCCAATATCCTTGCCTACAAAACGCACCGATGCCAGCGCCAACGCTGCGATTGTAACCGCCAGCACAGCCAGCATATCCCCCAGGGGCAAACCATGCAGCAGTGGCGTGCCATAGTAGTAGAAGGCAGAGAGCCGCAACGTCGCATCTGGCCAGTTCACCTCTGGACCAATATAGCTGATGAAGAACCAGGTCACCAGCAAGAAGCTCAACAGGCCGGTATCCACCGCTGTGCGCAGCCAGCCTGTGACCTTGACCTGCTTTTGTGAATCATCCACCAAATCGGGGCAAGCTCAAAGTGCTTTGTGAAAATTCTTGCAGTCTACGTCTATATTTATAGATGAAAGTGGAAAGGCGATACAAGTGTGGAGCAGGACATCAGATGAAGTGTCTAGCGAAAAGGAGACCCGGAACCTATGAACCAGTTTTGGATATGGATTTTTGTCGTAGTCGTAGGGGGAATTGCTCTCGTCTTTGCGGTATGGGGGATCAA
>Ga0116214_1000969_pt1 | contig 11273 bp, 2 predicted proteins | sample Sb_taG_FD_88964 | JGI IMG/M metagenome (GOLD analysis project Ga0116214, IMG submission 88964) | Peat soil microbial communities from Weissenstadt, Germany - Sb_50d_1_NS metaG | ecosystem: Environmental > Terrestrial > Soil > Wetlands > Peat | place: Germany: Weissenstadt | collected 2010-09-21
ACCCGGAGGAGAACGCCGTGAAGACGCTGTCGCGCTTCGTCGCCAAGTTTACCAACCTGATCGTCGCCGTGCTCTCTTGCTTTGACCGCGTGATCTTCAAGGGCTATCTGCCCATCACCAACGGACCGGCTCTCGAAGGCGCATAAGGGCCTAATGCGGGGCATGGAGTCTGACCTCACCGGCTCCACGCCTATCGACAAGCATCTGCGAGCAGACCTTCACGCTGAGGAAGCGCATAGGTGATGTTGAATCACCGTACGCGTCCGTGGGGTTCGTTCGGGCACCGACTACTTCTCTAAAGACGTTTTGATGAGCGACTCGATCGCGTCGCTTAGGGTGTACCCGGGGTTGCCCAGCCAGTGCTGCATGGCGACGATCTGCCGGACCAGTAATGCCAGCTTGAAACCCCCAATGCCGTCCTCGGCGTAGTGGACGGGAAGCCGTTCGATCTGCGGCAGCGGTTCCTCGGCGCGGGATGTGAAATCCTTGAAAGCCTCGAGGATCATCTTGCGTTTCTCTTCCGGATCCGCAATATCGGCGGCCTTCTTGGCGAGCCGTTGCACCAAGGCTGCGGGATCGATGCCAGTGCCGATCTGCGCATCGAAGAGGGCGTCGGGGGTCAGTTGCTGGTTCGTCTTGGTGGCGGGAAAGAGTCGATTCACGATTTCGGCATGCTCCAGTGCGACGAGCTTCCGGGGAAGATGCGTGTCAAAGAACGGAATCGCTAGCAGGGCGCGCTCGCAAGAGCGGAGGTCGAGGAGGAGGGTTTCCTTCGTTCGCAGGAAGAAGGCGCCGATCACGATCGGATGAAGCTCTTTCGGGAACTGGGCGTACGATCGCTGGAATCGAAGATTCTTGGCCTCATGGGCGTAGAGCCATACCCAGCGCTTCCGGGGGGCATCGTATTCCAGACAGCGAAGCTTCTCGAACGCCCGTTTCAGCCCCGGGTGGTTCAAGACCCTGTAATGAAGCCGGACCGGCTGGAAGTGCTCGCCCGTTAGCGTTCCCAGAAGAGATTGATCCGCCATTTCCCTTGTCTCACAAAGTCCCGAACTTTCCGTGACCTTCTTCATGTAAACGGCTGATCGGCGGTGTGGAGACGAAGGTCGATCCGACCGGGACGATGGCGGTGACCACGCCAGCCGATCATCCTGGACGGAGCTGGCCATGACATCCTCGCATCACGACCCCACCCGTGCCAGTGGTTCTCCCGTCTCGCCGCCGCCTTCCGCCACAGTATTCCGGGCATATCATACTTAACCCTCGATTACCATCATTTCGTTCGTCCAGCACCTCGCCGAATCTCGAGCCCTGAATTGGACTTCATGGATTTTCCTATACTTCTCAGGCCGTCTATATTTTCTAGATGCTATAGTCAATGAGATGTTTCGCCCACCAAGAGAGTCTTCGTCATGCAGTGGAATCGACACCGGGTCCTCCTGGCGACGCCCCAAGGGCTTGACAGCTCAGCTCTTGTGATCGCCGCAGATCGGGCTGACGGACTGGGCATCCTGGATGGTACGGGACAGGACGTCAGGGATCAAGCCATCCGGCGTCTGCGAGATTTCAAGGTCCAATCCTACGCCATCCGGGTCCAGCCTCACGAAGTTGGTCAGGATTGGCTCGACCAGGCCGGGGAAAATCTCGTAGCGGTCGTATGCTCCAACCCCGGGACGCCGGAACGACTCAGGAATGCATGCACTCGGGTCCATGCCACCAGCCGGCGAGCGTTGTGCGAGGTCACATCGGTGGCCGAGGCCGAGGCCGCGCTCGATGCCGGGAGCGATGGCCTGATCGCCGTGGGCCACGAGGCGGGCGGGCGGGTCGGTGCGGATTCCGCGTTCATTCTCCTCCAGGCGATCCTGGCGCGCACCGATCGGCCGGTCTGGGTCCGCGGGGGGATCGGCCCAAGGGTGGCCGCAGGGTGTATCGCAGCGGGTGCGACCGGAGTGGTCCTCGAGGGGGCCATTCTGCTGGCGCGCGAGTCTCCCCTGGGCGAGGAAGCCCGCATGCGGCTCGGCGTCTGGGACGGCAGCGAGCCGATTCTGATCGAGCCGGCATACGGCCCGGCGATCCGTGTCTACGCCCCGCCCATGTCGCCCGTCCTGGTCCGCTTGCGCGAGGCAGCCAGGCAGGGCGGCGAGATATGGGCCCGGGCGATCGACGTGGAAGTGGGCTGGGGGCCGGGACAGGCGTGGCCTGTCGGTCAAGATGCCGCACTGGCCGCGGACCTGGCCGGCAAGTACGTGTCAATCGGGGGCATGGTACAGGCGATCCTGCGCGCTGTGGAGCGTGGGCTCGTGGATGCTTCGAAAGCACGCCCTCTCGCCGAGGATGCGCCTCTCGCCCGGGCCCACGGCTGTCGGTTGCCGATCCTCCAGGGCCCGATGACACGGGTGAGCGACGTGGCCCCGTTCGCCGAGGCCGTTGCCCGGGAAGGAGGGCTCCCCTTCATCGCGCTTGCGTTGCTGCGCCGGCCCGAGGTCGAGCGCCTGCTCGAAGAGGCCGCCCGTCAGGTTACGGGGCGTCCCTGGGGCGTGGGCTTGCTCGGGTTCGCCCCGGCCGGCTTGCGCGAGGAGCAACTGGCCGCGGTCAGAGCGTCCCGGCCACCGTTCGCCTTGATCGCGGGGGGCCGGCCGGACCAGGCGGCCGAGCTGGAACGGGATGGGATCGCGACGTACTTGCACGCCCCCTCACCCGGCCTGCTCGAACAGTATCTGCGTTCCGGGGCGCGACGGTTCGTGCTCGAGGGGCGGGAGTGCGGCGGGCATGTTGGGCCGCGGTCGAGCTTCATCCTCTGGGAGCAGGCCTGTCGCGTTCTGGAGGCGGCGATCGCGGCGGGGGTCGCCGCGGAGTCGTTGAGCGTGGTCTTTGCGGGGGGCATCCACGACGCCCGCTCGGCCGCCCTGGTGGCTGCGACGGCGGGTGACCTGGCCGCGCAGGGGATCAAGATTGGGATCCTGATGGGCACTGCCTACCTCTTCACTCGCGAGGCGGTGACCACGGGCGCCATCATCGCCCGATTCCAGGATGAGGCCCTCCGATGCCGCGAGACGGTGCTCATGGAGACCGGGCCGGGCCATCAGGTGCGGGTCAGTCGCACACCGTTCGTCGACCGATTCGCCGCGGAGCGGGAGCGCCTGCTCGCCCTGGGGAAGCCACACGAGGAGATCCGCGAGACGCTCGAGCGACTCAACGCGGGACGCCTTCGGCTCGCGGCCAAAGGGGTCAACCGCAGCCAGGCGGCCGGTACGCCGCTCGTCGCCGTGTCCGACGCCCAGCAGGCAGCCGACGGCCTGTACATGCTCGGCCAGGTTGCGGCCTTGCGCGACCGGGTGCTTGCGATCAGCGATCTGCACCAGGACGTCACAGCCGGCGCGACTGCCTGGATCGAGCAGTGTGCCAGTCACCTGGAGCGCGCTCCCAGGGCTGAACCGAGTCCGGCCGCCGTCGCCATCGTGGGCATGGCCGCCGTTCTCCCTGGCGCCAAGGACGTGGCGACGTTCTGGGCCAACTCCCTCAATGGGTTCGACGCCATCACGGAAGTCCCTGCCGACCGATGGGACTGGCGGCTGTATTACGACCCCGACCCGAAAGCTCCCGACAGGGTTTACTCCAAGTGGGGAGGATTCCTGCCGGATGTCCCCTTTGATCCGCTCCGCTATGGCATGCCTCCGTCCAGCCTGCCGTCCATCGAGCCTGCGCAGTTGCTCGCGCTGGAGGTCGCACGGGCGGCCCTCACTGACGCAGGTTATGCGGAGCGTCCTTTCCCCCGCGAACGCACGGGCGTCGTTCTGGGCATGGGGGGTGGCGCGGCCCAGGTCGCCATGGGTTATGCCTTCCGGTCGTATCTGCCGATGCTCGACTCGGTCATCCCCGGGGGGGGAACGGCCGCAATGGAGCGTTGCAAGGGACTGTTGCCCGAATGGACGGAGGATTCATTCCCGGGATTCCTCCTCAACGTGACCGCGGGCCGCATTGCCAACCGGCTCGACCTGGGTGGCGCCAACTACACGGTGGACGCTGCCTGCGGCTCGTCGCTGGCGGCCCTGAACGTGGCCGTCCGCGAGCTCAGGACCGGCGCGTCCGACATGGTCGTACTGGGCGGCGTGGACACGGTCCAGAACCCGTTCACCTATCTCGCGTTCAGCAAGACGCAGGCCTTTTCCCCGCGGGGTCGCTGTCGTCCCTTCGACGCTGGCGCCGATGGCATCGTGATCAGCGAAGGAGTCGCTGCCGTCATTCTCAAGCGTCTGGCCGACGCCGAGCGCGACGGCGATCGGATCTACGCGGTCATTCAGGGGGTCGGCTCCTCCAGCGATGGCCGTTGCCGAGGATTGACTGCGCCGAGCTACGAGGGTCAGGTGCGGGCGCTCGAACGAGCCTATGCCGAGGCAGGGATCGATCCCGCGACGGTCGGCTACATCGAAGCCCATGGGACAGGCACGGCCGTCGGCGACGTGGTCGAAATCGAGGCGCTGACCCGGCTGTTTCAATCCCGGGGGGCGAGACCGGGCAGTTGCGTGGTCGGTTCCGTCAAGTCGCAGATCGGCCACACCAAGTGCGCGGCGGGTCTTGCCGGACTGATCCAGGCCGCGCTGGCACTACGGCATCGAACCTACCCGCCGACGATCGGCATCACGGCCCCGAATCCGCAGCTCGACGTCAAGGAGGGGGCCTTTCGGCTCAACGTCGAGGCCCAGCCGTGGATGCAAGCGGACGTCGATCATCCCCGCAGGGCCGGGGTGAGCGCCTTCGGTTTCGGCGGGACCAATTTCCATGCGGTGCTCGAAGCCTACGAGGGCGACCCGGCGGCGACCCCCCAGCCCCCGACCCGCGACTGGCCGGCCGAGCTGCTCGCGTGGCCGGCCGCCGATCGCACCGGGCTGCTTTGCGATTTGGATCACCTGGCGCAGCGGCTGTCCGCGGGCTCACGTCCCCCGCTCCGCGACCTGGCGCACGCCCTGGCGGGCCGGCTCGGGACGCCAGCGACCGCGACGACCCTGGCCATCGTCACGACCTCGCACGCGGACCTGATCGCCAAGCTGAGCCTCGCCCGTGACGCGATTCGCGGCGGAAGTCCGGCAGTGGCCGATCCCCGCGGGGTCTACTTTGCGGAACCACCCGGGCTCTCGGGCCAGAAGGTCGCGTTCGTCTTCCCGGGGCAAGGATCGCAAACAGTGGGGATGCTGCGCGACCTGGCGATCCACTTCGAGGACGTCCGCCGCGCCTACGAGGAGTTCGATGCGGCGATCCTGGCGCTCGGCCACGAGCCGATCGGGCCGCGTATCTTTCCTCCCCCCGTCTTCGACGAGGCGGCACGCCGGCGGCAGGACGAAGCCTTGCAAGCGACCGAGGTCGCACAGCCGGCGATCGGGGCGGCGAGCGTCGGCCTGCTGAGACTGCTCGCGAAAGTCGGCGTACAACCGGACATGACCGCCGGGCATAGCTATGGCGAGCTGGTCGCGCTGCACGCGGCGGGCGCCCTCGACACCCGCGGCCTGGCCTGGCTCTCCCAGTGCCGTGGCCGGCTCTTGCGCGACGCGGGCGGCGATCGGCCTGGAGCCATGGCCGCCCTGCTGACGGACCCGGAGAGCGTGCCCGATCTGATCGGCGAACAGACCGGAGTCCTGATCGTCAACTTCAACGGCCCGCGCCAGACCGTCATCGCCGGGCCACGCGAAGCGATCGACGCGGTCCTCGAGCGGGCCCTGGCGCGGCAGGTCCACGGCCGGCTCTTGCCCGTGGCCTGCGCCTTCCACACGCCACTCATGGAGCCCGCGCGTGGGCCCCTGGCGCGGCATGCTCTTGAAGCATTGACCGGGGCACCATCATGCCCCGTGTTCTCGAATCTTGACGCGTCGATTCATCCCCCGGATCCCCGGGCAATCGCGGGCCGGCTCGGCGACCATGTGACCAGCCCGGTCCGCTTCGCCGAGATGATCATGGCGATGCACGACCAGGGAGCCCGGCTGTTCGTTGAGGTGGGGCCGAGCGGCCTGCTGACCCCGCTGATCGGATCGATCCTGAGCAACCGGCCTCACCTCGCCGTCGCCTGCGACACCCGCGGCAGACCCAGCCTGGTCGGCTTCCTGCACGCGCTGGCACGGCTAGCCGTGGCCGGGCTTCCCGTGCGGCTTGGGCCGCTCACGCGGGGCCGGGCGGAGAGGCTCCTGGACCTCGAAACCCTTCCCGAAGGCGACGGCTCGCCCCCGCCAGGTCCCTCGACCTGGATGGTCAACGGCAGCCGCGCGCGGCCGCTGAACGCCCCCGAGCCCCGGCGGCTGGGCCAGGCCGCGGCGCTGCCGGCCCCCGAGTCATCGCTCACACCGTTCCACCTGGATCCGCCGGTCAAAGCCGCATTGCGAAAACCAGCAACATGCGACCCTATTAGCAATGGAAAGATGCCAGCCGCTCCGGCCTCGATGCCGGTCATGCCGGGTATGAACCCGGCAGCCTCCCCCGATCGTTCCTCCGCAGCTCCCGAACGCGTCCTGGCGGCATTCCAGGAGACGATGCAAAAGTTTCTGGAAGTCCAGCGCACGACAATGCTGGCCTATTTCTCCGGCAGGCAGCAACAGCCCGCAGACCTTCCGGCACGCCATGCCGGTGCACTGCCCCCCCCGGAACGATCGGCCCCAGTTGCCGTGAGCGCAGCCACTGATACCCCGCGGCCTCCTTCTCATGGGGTGGCTGGAGCCGTCTCCCCGGCGGGGACGAACAAGCCCCCAGCCCCTGTTCCAGCCGGCCGTGAAGAGATCGCCAGGATGCTGCTCGACATCGTGCGAGAGCGAACCGGCTATCCGCCAGAAGTTCTCCGGCTCGAGCTCGATCTCGAGGCCGAGCTTGGGATCGATTCGATCAAACGCGTCGAGATCCTCGGCAAGCTTCGTGATGCCTTCCCGCAACTGGGCAACGTATCGGATCCGGAGGCCATGGATCGACTGGTCAGCGCGCGGACGCTCGCGGCCATCGTCGACCGCGTCGAGCGGGCGATCGGCAGTGCAGGTGCCGCCGCGGCTCCGAATCCGAATCCGCCCGCGCCCACGCCGCTTGAGCCGGCGGCGGCCAGCGGGACGCGGAACGGCAAGGTCCACGGTGGCGCGCGCCGGTTGCTCCTGGAGGCGGTAGAGGCCCCGCTCGGAGGCGCAGAAGGCGGCTTGATGACGGGCGGCACGGTGCTCATCACCGAGGATGATCGGGGGATCGCAGAGGCCCTGGCCGGGGCGATCAGGTCCAGGGGCTGGCAGGCAGCCATCATCGGCGGCCCGGATTCGCGATTGGACTGGACATCCCCCGCCGCGGTGGACAAAGCGATTCGACAGGCGCGACGCGATGGACCGTTCGTGGGATTGGCCCATCTCTTGCCACTCCAGTCCGCCCGCATTCTCGAGATCGACGCGGCCGCCTGGGCCGACCGGATGAGCCCCGAGGTCCGGGGGCTCTTCCTGCTGGCGAAGGGGATGGGCGGCGACCTCGAACGCGCGGCCGAGCGCGGCGGAGCCTGCCTGATCGCCACGACGGCCATGGGAGGCCGATTCGCCAGCACCGGGAGGTCCGAGGTCGACTTCTTTCCGGGACATGGGGCCATCGCGGGCCTGATCAAGACGATCGCCCGCGAGTGGATCTCGGTCCGGACCCGCGTGATCGATCTGAACGTCAACGACGGGACGCCGCGACTGGCCGAGCGGATCCTGGCCGAGATTTTCCACGACGATGCCTGGTCGGAGGTTGGCTACGCGGGCGCCCGCCGCATCCGCCTGCGGACAGTCCCCGCGCCCCTGTCCTCGAAGGCTGGTCAGGACGATTTCTCTCTCGCCCCGGGAGAGCCGGTGCTCATCACGGGTGGCGCGCGCGGCATCACGTCGCTGGTCGCCGCTGAGCTGGCGCGGCGATGGCGGCCGACACTGCTCCTGATCGGCACCACCCCGCCCCCGGACGGCTCGGACGACGCCGAGCTGGATGTGCTGACCGACCCATCGGAGCTCAAGGCCGCACTTTTTGAGCGGCTACGACGCGGGGGGCGAGCGGTCTCGCCCATGGATCTCGAGCAGGCGTACAAGGCGTTGCGGCGAGCAAGGGAGGTCCGCCGGAACCTCGAGCGGCTACGGGCCTGCGGCTCGCGGGTCGAGTATGCCCACGTCGACGTCCGCGATTTCGCCCGCCTCGGCGTCGTCGTGAACGGCTGGCGTCGACTCTTCGGTGAACCCGTCGGGTTGATTCACGGGGCGGGGCTGATCCGCGATAAGCTGATCCGCGACAAGTCCCTGGAATCGTTCGATCGCGTGCTCGAAACGAAGCTCGACGGAGCACTGAACGTTGCGCGACTTCTCCGCCCCGAGTCGCTCCGGTTCTCGGTCTTTTTCTCGTCGATCGCGGGACGCTTCGGTAATCGGGGCCAGTCGGATTACGCCGCAGCCAATGAGTCCCTGAACAAGCTGGCGATCTGGCTCGATCGCCGCTGGCCCGGCCGCGTCGTTGCGCCGATCTGGGGGCCGTGGTCGGGAATCGGCATGGTCTCCGATCTCGAGGATCATCTCGGTTCGCGTGGACTCGGGATGATCTCTCCCGAGCTCGGCGTGGCGGCCCTGGTGAACGAGCTGGTGCGCGGGCGTAAGGGCGAGGTCGAGGTCATCCTCGCGGGGGACCTTGGGACGCTGGACGCGCCCCTGGAGCGGACGCCTCGGCTCATGGAGGCTTTGCGATGAGGCGCGGTCGGGCCTACGAGATCGCCCTGGTCGGCATGTCCTGCCGGTTCCCAGGCGCACCGGACCTCTTCGCCTTCTGGGCCAATATCCTGGCGAACCGGGACCTGACGCGCGAGGTCCCCGCCGAGCGGTGGCCGCTCGAGGCGTTCTACGATCCCGACTCGCGCGCCAACGACCGCGTGGCCTGCCGGCGTGGCGGCTACCTGGACACGCCGATCCCCTTCGACGCGGCCGCGTACGGGATCATGCCGCTGGCGGTCGCGGGGGGTGAGCCCGAGCAGTTCCTGGTCCTTGATGCCGCCCGCGCCGCGCTGGCCGACGCCGCCATGACCCCGGGCGGCCTGGACCGCGGGCGGGTCGAGGTCGTCATCGGCAGGGGAAATTACTTCAACCGGGGGAATCTGATCCGGCTCCAGCACGGTCGGATGGTTGCCCAGACCGTGGGCCTGCTGGCCGTGCTCCATCCCGAATGGACGGCCGAGGACCTCGAGCTGCTCCGACATGACTTGAAGGCGAGTTTGCCCCCGTTCGAGGCCGCGACGATCCCCGGCCAGCTCACCAACGCAACAGCCGGCAGGCTTGCCGATCGGCTCGACTTGAACGGTGCCAGCTTCGTCGTCGATGCCGCCAGCGCCTCGTCGCTGGTCGCCCTGGAGCTAGGGAGTCGAGCTCTCATCGAACGTCGCGCCGACCTGGCGCTGGTGGGAGGCGTCTACGTCGAGGCCGACGTCGACTTCCCGCTCATCTTCTCCCAGCTCGGCGTGCTCTCGCGCTCGGGCACGGCACGGCCTTTCTCGGTCGACGCGGACGGCCTCATTCCCGGAGAGGGAGTCGGCGTCGTGGTCCTTAAGCGGCTGCGCGACGCCGAGCGTGCCGGCGATCGGATCTATGCCGTGGTGAAGGGCGTTGGACTGGCCAGCGACGGGCGCAGCCGCGGCCTCACCTCCCCGAGCAGCAAGGGCCATGCCCGCGCGATCCGGCGGGCCCATCACGCCTCGGGGATCGATCCGGCGACCGTCGGGCTCATCGAGGGGCATGGGCTGGGGGTGCCGGCGGCCGATCGAGCCGAGCTTAGCGCGTTGCGACGCGTGTTCCCGCCACCGAAGGGCGGGTCGCGCGTCCTGGGCGCTGTCTCTTCCCAGATCGGTCACGCGATGCCCGCTGCCGGCATGGCCGGTCTGATCAAGACGGCCCTGGCGCTTCACCATCGGCTCCTCCCGCCAACCCGGGGTGCGGATCGCCCAGACCCTCGGCTCGCCGCGAGCGGCCTGGAGCTCCTGCCCGCGGATCGCCCGTGGATTCACGGCGATTCCCAGAATCCTCGTCGCGCAGGGGTGAGCGCGTTCGGCTTCGCCGGGATCAACGCTCATGCCGTGCTCGAGGAGCATGCCGCCTCGGCCGACGGGATCACCCCCGGGGCGCTCCTGGAGTGGGATACCGAGGCCTTTCTGCTGGCGGCCGAAGATCGAATCGGCCTCGCTGACCTTGTAGGATGGCTGCGCGACCGATTAAGCGGTGGGACTCGCCATTCGCTCAAGGACCTCGCGTTCACGCTCAATACGGGATCCCCGGCTGCGGCAGGGCGGACTCGGCTGGGCATCGTGGCCGCTTCGCATGACGAGCTGGCCGCGCACCTGGCTGCAATCGAGCCCCGGCTCCGAGAGCCCTCTTGCCGGCAAGTCCGGGATGCCCGCGGGCTCTACTACTGGGAGCAGCCCCTGGGCCGGGAGGGAACGCTCGCGTTTCTCTTCCCGGGCGAAGGCTCCCAGTATCCCGGCATGCTGGCCGATCTCTGCCCGCACTTCCCCGAGCTTCGTGCCGTGCTCGACACGGCTGACCGGATCGCCCGCGAATCCGGCGAGGAGGTGCCCCCGAGCCATCACTTGTTCGGCAGCTCCGGATCGACCCCGGAGGCATTATGGGCCATCGACACCGCGGTCACCGCCGTGCTCTCGTCCCAGAGGGCCATCTTCCAGGTGCTGACGCGACTGGGATTGCGTCCGGACGCGGTCGCCGGCCATAGCAGCGGCGAACTGCCGGCGCTCGCGGCCGCGGGCGTGCTGCGAACCGAGCATGCGCTCGAGCGAGAGTTGATCCGGCTCGCCGCGATCTTCCGTGAACTGGAAGCGAAAGACGCGATCCCCTCCGCCCGCCTGGTCGCCGCCGGGACCGATCGCGAGCGGGCCGAGGCGGCCTGCCGGGTGGCCGGCCAGTCGGTCGGGGTCGCCATCGACAACTGTCCCCACCAGGTTGTGGTCGCGGGACCTCCGGCCGAGGTCGACCGCGTCGTCGCCCACCTCCGAGCGGCCGGCGTGGTCTGCGAAGAACTCCCGTTTGCGCGTGCTTACCACACGCCGGCCTTCTCGGCCGTTCTCCAGCCGCTCGCCGCGTTCTACGGGAGCCTGGAGCTGCATGCCGCCCAGGTGCCCATTTACTCGTGCTCGACGGCCGGCCGCATGGCCGAATCTGCCGACGGGATTCGCCGGCTCGCAGTCGCGCAGTGGACCCGGCGGGTCGACTTTCGCGACACGATCGAGGCCATGTACCGGGACGGATTGCGGGTCT
>Ga0116214_1000975_pt1 | contig 11239 bp, 9 predicted proteins | sample Sb_taG_FD_88964 | JGI IMG/M metagenome (GOLD analysis project Ga0116214, IMG submission 88964) | Peat soil microbial communities from Weissenstadt, Germany - Sb_50d_1_NS metaG | ecosystem: Environmental > Terrestrial > Soil > Wetlands > Peat | place: Germany: Weissenstadt | collected 2010-09-21
CGGATCACGCGCGTGGACGTGTCCGCGGCGCGCAGCGCGCCCGGCGTCATCGCGGCGTTCTCCGGCGCGGACTTCGCCGCCGAGCAGGGCAGCCTGCCCTGCGCCTGGCCGGTGACCCCGGACATCGTCATCCCCGCCCACCCGCCGATGGCCACCGACGAGGTCCGCTACGTGGGCGAGATCGTCGCCTGCGTGGTCGCGCGCGACCGGTACGCGGCGGCGGACGCGTTCCAGCTCGTCGACGTCGATTACGAGCCGCTGCCGGCCGTCCTGGACATGGAGGCCGCGCTCACCGAGGGCTCGCCGAAGGTGCACGAGGCGGGCAACAAGTCCTTCGAGTGGCCCTTCGCCCAGGGCGACCTGGACGCCGCGTTCCGGGATGCGCCGGTGGTGATGGAGCGGACCTACCGCCAGCAGCGGCTGATCCCGTGCGCGATGGAACCCCGCGCCACGGTGGCCGCGGTATCCGGCGATGAGATCACCCTGTGGTCGGCCACCCAGATCCCGCACATCCTGCGGTTCCTGCTCGCCGTGATCCTCGGCATCCCGGAGCAGAACCTCCGGGTGGTGGCGCCGGATGTCGGCGGCGGGTTCGGGTCCAAGCTCCAGGTCACCGCCGAAGAGGTGCTGACCGTGCTCCTCGCCCGAAAGCTCGGCCGACCGGTGAAGTGGACCGAGTCGCGCAGCGAGGGCAACCTGGCCGTGCACCACGGCCGCGACCAGCTGCAGCGGATCAAGATAGCGGCGGAACGGGACGGACGGCTCCGCGGCCTGTCCGTCGACCTGCTGGCCGACATGGGTGCCTACCTGATGCTGGTCACGCCCGGCGTACCGCTGCTCGGCGCGTTCATGTTCAACGCCATCTACAAAATGGACGCCTACTCGTTCAAGTGCACCGGCGTGTTCACCACCAAGACACCCACCGACGCCTACCGGGGCGCGGGGCGGCCGGAGGCGACGTACGCCATCGAGCACGCCATGGACGACCTGGCCGCCGAGCTCGGCATGGACCCGCTGGAGCTGCGGAAGCGGAACTGGATCACGCACGAGGAGTTCCCGTACACCACGATCGCCGGGCTCACCTACGACAGCGGCAACTACGAGGCGGCCACCGCCAAGGCGGTCGAGCTGTTCGGCTACGACGACCTGCGCAAGGAGCAGGCCGAGCGGCGCGTCTCCGGTGATCCGGTCCAGCTGGGCATCGGCATCTCGACCTTCACCGAGATGTGCGGGCTGGCGCCGTCGCGGATCCTCGGCTCGCTGGCCTACGGCGCGGGCGGCTGGGAGCACGCCGCGGTCCGGATGCTGCCCACCGGCAAGGTGGAGGTGGTCACCGGGTCCAGCGCGCACGGCCAGGGGCACGAGACGGCCTGGAGCCAGATCGTGGCCGACCGGCTGGGCGTGGCGTTCGAGGACGTCCGGGTCCTGCACGGCGATACTCAGGTGTCGCCGAAGGGCATGGACACCTACGGGTCCCGCTCGCTGGCGGTCGGCGGCATCGCCGTGGTCGGCGCGTGCGACAAGGTCATCGAGAAGGCCAAGACGATCGCGGCCGGCCTGCTCGAGGTCTCGGCCGACGACCTGGAGTGGACCCCGGGCCGGTGGTCGGTGCGCGGCGACCCGGAGCAGGGCCGCACGATCGGCGAGATCGCGCTGGCCACGTTCGCGGCCCATAACCTGCCGGACGGCGTCGAGCCGTCGCTGGACTCCGAGGCCACCTACGACCCGAACAACTTCTCCTTCCCGCACGGCACGCACCTGTGCGCCGTCGAGGTGGACACCGAGACCGGGCAGGTGAAGATCCGCTCGTACGTGGCGGTGGACGACGTGGGCGTGGTGGTGAACCCGCTCATCGTGGAGGGCCAGGTGCACGGCGGCATCGCGCAGGGCGTCGCGCAGGCGCTGTACGAGGAGGCCGCCTACGACGCCGACGGCAACCTGCTGACCACCACGCTGGCGGACTACCTGGTGCCGTCGGCCGCCGACCTGCCGACGTTCGTGACCGAACGGACGCAGACCCCGTCCACGACCAACCCGCTCGGGGTCAAGGGCGTCGGCGAGGCCGGCACGATCGCCTCCACGCCCGCGGTGGTCGACGCGGTCATCGACGCCCTGCGCCCGCTGGGTGTCCGGGACGTGCAGATGCCGTGTACGGCCGAGCGGGTCTGGCGGGCCATCAACGAGGCGAAGGGAGACGCGCGATGATCCCAGCGAAGTTCGATTACGTCCGGCCCTCGTCGCTGGCGTCTGCGATAGATGCCCTGGCCGGCGGCGGCGAGGACGCCAAGGTGATCGCGGGCGGGCAGAGCCTGCTGCCGCTGCTGCGGCTGCGGCTCGCCTATCCCGATCTGCTGGTCGACATCGGCGGGCTCGGCGAGCTGGCCGGTGTCCGGGACGCCGGCCACGCGCTGGTGATCGGCGCAATGACCACGCACTACTCGCTGATCCGCGATCCGCTTATCCGCGAGCACTGCGGGCTGATCGCCGAGACGGCGGCCACGGTGGCCGACCCGGCCGTCCGGCACCGGGGCACGATCGGCGGCTCGCTCGCGCATGCCGATCCGGCCGGCGACCTGCCCGCCGTGATCTCCGCGCTCGACGCCACGCTGGTCGCGACCGGACCGCGCGGGGAGCGGGAGATCGCCGCGGCGGACTTCTTCGTGGACTACCTCACCACGGCGCTGGAGCCGGGCGAGATCCTGACCGCGATCCGGGTGCCCAAGCTCGGTCCCGGCTGGGGCTTCCGGTACGAGAAGTTCCAGCCGACGGCGCAGGCCTGGGCCATCGTGGGCGTGGCCGCGCTGGCCCGCAGGGAGAACGGCCACGTGGCCGAGGCCCGGGTCGGGCTCACCAACATGGCCACGGTCCCGGTCCGGGCGCGGGCCGCCGAGGCCGCGGCGGCCGGGGCGGAGGCCTCGCGCCGGGCGCTGGCCGCCGCCGCCGTCAACGCCGACGAGGGCAGCGACCCGCCGAGCGACCTGCGCGCGGCGGCCGACTACCGTCGGCACCTGGCCCGGGTGCTCACCGGCCGGGCGCTCGCCGCCGCCGCCGGGGCCAGCTAGCCGGAGTCAGCGCTGCGCGGCCGGGCGGTCCCCGCCCGGCCGCGTGGGCGTTTTTGCCGAGCGGGAGCGGTAGCGGGCATAATTCACAGATCCAAGCGCAGAAAGAAGTGACCCTCTGATGGCCATGGAGCTCGATAACTCTTTCACTGTGCCCGTACCGCCCGATCAGGCCTGGGACGTACTGCTGGACGTGAAACGGATCGCGCCCTGCATGCCGGGGGCGACCGTCGACGAGGTCGACGGCGACGTGATCACCGGGCGCATCAAGGTCAGGGTCGGCCCGGTCTCGCTGACCTACCGCGGCACGGCGAAATTCACCGAACGCGACCCCGAGGCCCACATGGTGCTGATGGAGGCCTCGGGCAAGGAGACCCGCGGCGCCGGCACCGCGTCGGCCACCGTCCGGGCGTCGCTGGCCCCGGACGCTTCGGGGATCGGCACCCAGGTCACCATGCACACCACGATGAATGTGACCGGCCGGCCCGCTCAGTTCGGCCGCGGCGTCATGGTGGAAGTGGGCGGCAAGCTGGTCGACCAGTTCGCGACGAACCTGAGCCACCTGATCGCCGGGGACACCGGTACCGCGCAGTCCGGACCGGACGGCGCGGGCGCCGCCGCCTCGCCCGGCGCGGTCGCCGACAGCGCGGTCTCCGCCAGCGCGTCCGCCGCCTCGCCCGGCGCGGTCGCCGCCAGCGCGGTCTCCGCCAGCGCGTCCGCCGACAGCGCGGTCCCCGAGGCCCCCGGGGCCCCCGGGGCCTCCGGGGGCAGCGCCGAGGGCTCGGGCCCCGCCGCCGCGACCGCGGCCGAGCCGGGCGGGGGCACCGGGGCCGGTGCCCCCGTGTACGCGGTGGGCACCACCGCTCCCCCGCCGCAGACGCATGAGGACTCCCTCAACCTGATCAAGCTGGTCGGCCCCTCGCTCCTCAAGCGCGTGGTCCCGGTAGTGGTCGGCGCGGCAGGCCTCGCGCTGCTGAGCAGGCTCTTCTGGCGCCTGCGGCAGCGGCGGGCCGGGAAGGCCTAACGGGCGGTGGAATTCAGCGAGGTCGTTCGGCGCCGGCACATGGTGCGCCGGTTCACCGGCGAGCCGGTCTCGCCGCAGAGCCTGGACCGGATCCTGCACAACGCCGTGCGCGGCCCGTCAGCCGGGTTCTCCCAGGGTCAGGCCTTCCTGGTCCTGACCGGCGAGGACCTGAAGCGCTTCTGGCCGGTGGCCGGCGCGGCCGCCTCCGACTCGGTGACGTCGGCGCCGCTGGTCATCGTGCCGCTGTCGGCCAAGCGGGTGTACCTGGACCGCTACGCCCAGCCCGACAAGGGCTGGACGGACCGGGACGAGAAGCGCTGGCCGGTGCCGTTCTGGCACATCGACACCGGCATGGCCGCGCTGCTGATCCTGCTCACCGTGGTAGACGAGGGGCTCGGCGCGCTGTACTTCGGCATCGTGCCCGAGGCCGTGGAGCCGTTCCGCCAGGAGTTCGGCGTGCCGGAGGACCACGAACCGATCGGCGCCATCGCCATCGGCCACAACGCGGAGGCCGCGCCGCGTGACCTGCGGGCCCGCCGTCGTCCCGCCGAGGACGTCGTCCACTACGGCCGCTGGTGAGGGCTTTCCCGTGATCGTGAAGGGTTCGCTACTCCAGAGAGTATTGAAGTCTTCGTGATCATGACGGCCGCTGCAGGGCTAGCGGACGACGACCTCGGTGACCGGCAGCGAGGAGTCCGCGGGCAGGTCCAGCGGGGACGGCGCGACACCCTGGGCGACCAGTTCCGCGCCTAGCGCCGCGACCATGGCGCCGTTGTCGGTGCACAGCCCGGGCCTGGGCACCCGCAGCTGGATGCCGGCCGCCGCGCACCGTTCCGCGGCGAGCGACCGCAGCCGGGAGTTGGCCGCCACGCCGCCGCCGACGATCAGGTCCCGGACGTCGTGCTGCCGGCAGGCCTGCACGGCCTTACGGGTGAGCACGTCCGCCACCGCCTCCTGGAACGAGGCCGCGACGTCGGCGACGGGCACCGGTTCGCCTGCGGCCTGCCGGGCCTCGACCCAGCGTGCCACGGCGGTCTTCAGGCCGGCGAAGGAGAAGTCGAGCGTGCCGTCGCGGTACTTCCCCCGCGGGAAGGCGATCGCGGCCGCGTCGCCGTCGCGGGCCGCCTTGTCGATCGGCGGGCCGCCGGGAAACGGCAGGCCGAGCACCCGGGCCACCTTGTCGTAGGCCTCGCCCGCGGCGTCGTCGATGGTGGCGCCGAGCGGGATCACCTCCCGGGCCACGTCGGTGACCAGGAGCAGCGAGGAGTGCCCGCCGGAGACCAGCAGGGCCACCGCCGGCGTCGGGAGCGTGCCGTGTTCCAGCTGATCGACGGCGATGTGCGCGGCCAGGTGGTTGACCCCGTACAGCGGCTTGCCGAGCCCGAACGCGTACGCCTTGGCCGCGGCCACGCCGACCAGCAGGGCGCCGGCCAGCCCGGGTCCCGCGGTAACGGCCACGGCGTCGATCTGGCTGGCCCGGACCCCGGCGGTCGCGAGCGCGCGGTCGAAGGCCGGGATCATCGCCTCCAGGTGCGCCCGGCTGGCCACCTCGGGCACCACGCCGCCGAACCGCGCGTGCTCGTCCACGCTGGAGGCTACGGCGTCGGCGAGCAGGTCGTGCCCGCGTACCAGCCCGATCCCGGTCTCGTCGCAGGAGGTCTCGATGCCCAGCACCAGGGGAAGGGTCATCAGGCCAGCACCTTCCGCATGACCACGGCGTCCATGCCGGACGGCTGATAGTACTCCCGCCGGATCCCGATCTCGGCGAAACCGTGCCGCAGGTACAGCCCGCGGGCCCGCGGGTTGTCCTCCCGCACCTCGAGCAGGACCTCCGTGTACCCGCGCCGGGCCGCCTCGTCGACCAGCGCGGTCAGCAGCGCCGTGCCGGTGCCGCGGCTCCAGCGGGCAGGCTCCACGGCCAGCGTCACCACGTCGGCCTGCGGCCCGCCGGTGAACATCATCCCCGCGTACCCGATCAGCGTCTTCCCCTCCTCGGCCACCAGGTAGAGCCGGCGCGAGGCCGGCTGGGCGAATTCGGCCGCGAACATCTCCGGGGTCCATGCGTCCTCGGGAAATAGCTCCTGCTCCAGGGCCATGATGCGGGGCATGTCGGCCCGGTTCATCTCCCGCAGCCGGACCTGGCGCGCCTCCTCCTGCGGAGGCTTCACGGCGTGACCCGCTTCCGCGGGCCCGGCTCCCGGGCGTCGGGACGGCGCAGGTACAGCGGCTCGGCGGCCAGGAGCGGCGGCTGGCCCGAGGACGGCGGCTGGCCCCAGGACGGCGGCTCGGCGGCCAGGAGCGGCGGCTGGCCCCAGGACGGCGGCTGGCCCCAGGACGGCGGCTGGCCCCAGGACGGCGGCTGGCCCCAGGACGGCGCGGCCGAGGCCCGGGCGACGATGCCGCACAGCACGCCGGCGTCGGGGTAGGCGGGCCCGATCACCTCGCCGAAGGCCTCCGGGTACAACTGCCCTCCGGCACCCGCCACGGCCAGGTGCGCGGCCCCGGGGATCGAGCTGGCCTGGCCCACGGCCGGACCGGCCACGCGGCGGCCTGCCGCGTCGTAGCGGGCCCAGTAGACCTCCTTGCGCCGCGCGTCGGTGGCCACCAGGAACTCCCGTCCCGGGCCGGCTGTGCTAGCCGGGAGGGACGGCGCTGCTGCCCTGGCCGCCTGCGGCGGCGCTGCTGCCCTGGCCGCCTGCGGCGGCGGGGCCATGCCCCCCCGCGCGGCGACGGCGATCACGTCCAGCGAGCACACGCCGCGGGTGGGCAGCCCAAGGACGGAGCCAAGCACCCGCGCGGTGACCACGCCCACCCGCAGCCCGGTGTAAGGCCCGGGTCCGACGCCGACGGCGACGGCACTCAGGTCACGGCGCGCCACGCCGGCGTCGGCCATGACCTTCGCGATCATCGGCGCGAGCAGTTCGGAGTGCCGCCGGGCGTCGACGGCGGAGACCGTGGAGACGACCCGTTCCCCGTCGTGCAGCGCCACGCTCACCGCGGGCGTCGACGTATCGAATCCCAGCACCAGCACCCGCCCAGCCTAGTGGCTGCCGGCTAGTGCGCTGCGGGCTAGCGCGGCCGGCTAGCGCAAGGTGGCCTCGGCCGCCTGGGCGAAGGCCAGGGCCGCCGCCGACAGCTCGGACATGGACACCGGCCCGTAGGTGCCGCGATTGGAGTGCTCCAGGCCGTTCAGCGTGGCCGTCACGATCACGTTGTGGTAGCGGACGACCACGGTGGCCACGTCGGTGACGGCGCCGCCGCGCCGGAATACCTGCGTGGCGCTGAACGCCTCGTTCCCGAGCCCGTCCAGCGTGGTAACCGCCGCCCGGGGATCGGCCGAGTGCCCGGGCGGATCCTGCAGATCCTGCAGGGTCTCGCTGTAGGCATCGATCGCGGCGAAGGTGGCACTGCCGTCGCCGCTGGCCAGCCCGCTCGGTGCGTAGGCGAGCAGGTTGAGTTCGAGCAGCCGGTAGACCGGGGCCTGGTCGATGGTCCAGTCGCAGGCCGACTCGGCCGACCCGTCGATCGGCAGCGGGGACACCGGCTTGACCTGGCCGGGCAGGTAGTGCTGGACGGTGGCGGCGGGCACCGTCCCGCACGCGTTCGGGACCGTCTGGAGTTCGCCGGGCTGGAACGTGGTGATCAGCCCGCCGGGGACGACCGGCGCGGGAGCGGGTCCGCCCGGCACCACCACCGCCGCGGTCACTCCCCCGGCCACGACCACCAGGGCGGCGATCATGACCAGCCAGCGCCGCCGGCGGCGCGCGGCCGCTCGCAGGGCCCGCCCGCCCGCTGCTGGCCGCCCGGCCCGTCCGCCCGGGGCGCGCGGCGGGTCGCGGGGCGCCTCGTCCGCCCCCGCGTCCGGCCCGGCCCACGGCGGGACCTGCTCCTCCCCGGGGGGACCGGGTGGCGGCGGGGAACCGGCGGCCGGCCAGGATCCCATGGGGTAATCGGCCGGACGGGCCGGACGGATCGGGGGCAGGTTCGCCCACGGTGGCTCCTCGTCCGGGTGGCCAGCGGGGCCATCGGGGCGATGGGACCGGGGAGGCAGGAATTCCTGCTCAGGCACGGCGCGTCTCCGGAAGAGAGATACGGTACGTAAACGGCGCGGTAGGCGAACCGGGGATCGAAGTACAGCGGAACTATAAACGGTGTCGTATTCAGAAGTTCGCGTTATTCGAGAACCCGCTGCAGTAGCTGCACCGGCCGCTCGCGCAGGCCCAAAAGGCCTGCGCTCGCTGACCGGTTATGAATAACGCTCACATCTGCGCGGCCGGCTGTTTCCCGGATAACCCCGCGTCCCAGCGAGCCCCGTGACCGCGCAGCCGCACGGTCCGGGCCTCGCCGTCCGGGTCGGGCTGGATCCAGACCTCCAGGCGGTCGGCCGCGAGGCCTTCGGCCAGCCCTTCGCCCCATTCCACCACCGTGACCGCGCTGGCCACGTCCGCGTCGAGATCCAGGTCGTCCACCTCGCTGATGCTGCCGAGCCGGTAAGCGTCCGCGTGCACCAGCGACGGCCCGGATCCGGCCAGCGCCGGGTGGACCCGCGCGATGACGAAGGTCGGCGAGGTGACCGGACCGCGCACCCCGAGTCCCTCCCCGATGCCCTGCACCAGGGTGGTCTTGCCCGCCCCGAGCGGCCCGGTCAGGATCACCAGGTCCCCGGGGCGCAGCCGGGCGGCCAGCTCGCGGCCGAGGTCGCGCATGGCCGCGTCGGTGGCGACGCGCAGTTCGGCAGGCACGCAGCCCGTTCCGTTCGGGAAAATCATCACCAGCCGCCGGGATAGGTGCGTGAGACCCGGGCCCCGATGCCGGTGACGATCTCGTAAGAGATCGTGCCGAGGGCCTCGCCCCACTCCTGAGCGGTGGGTTCGCCGCCGTCCCCCGGGCCGAACAGCACGACTTCCTCGCCGGCCGTCACCGGCTCGTCGCCGAAGTCGACGACGAACTGATCCATGCAGACCGTGCCCGCGATGGGCCAGCGGCGCCCGCGCGCGGCCACCAGCGGAAGGCCGGCCGCCGCGCGCGGCACGCCGTCCGCGTAGCCCACCGGCACCAGGCCGAGCGTGGTCTCGCGCTGGGTGACGTAGCGGTGGCCGTAGGAGACCCCGGAGCCGGGCGGCACCCGCTTGACCAGGGCCAGCCGGGCGCGCAGCGTCATGGCCGGCCGCAGCCAGGGCGGTGCGCCTCCTGGCAGGGTGGAGATGCCGTACAGGGCGCCGCCGAACCGCACCAGGTCCAGCCGGGATTCGGGCACGGTCAGCGCGGCGGCGGTGTTGGCGATGTGCCGGACCTCGGGCGTGGCGCCGGCCTTCTCGGCGTAGGCGATCGCGTCGGTGAACGCGGTGAGCTGGGCGGCGACCGATGGGTGCCCGGGCAGGTCGGCGCAGGCGAAATGGGACCACAAGCCCGCGACCTGGAGCCGTCCGGCGGCCTGGGCGGCCAGGGCGGCCTCGACCACGGCGGGCCAGTCCGCGCGGGTGGCTCCGCCGCGGCTCAGCCCGGTGTCGGCCTTGAGGTGCAGCCGGGCCGGGACGCCGGCGCGGGCCGCCGCTTCCGCCACCCTGGTCACGACCGCGACCGAAGCGGCGGTGACGTCGATGCCCGCGCGGATCGCGTCGGCGGGCTCGCCGATGGCCATCAGGCACAGCACCGGGGCGGTGATCCCGGCCGCCCGCAGCGCGAGCGCCTCGGCCAGGTCGGCGGTGCCGAGCCAGCCCGCGCCGCCGGCCAGCGCGGCCCGGGCCGCCGGGATCATGCCGTGCCCGTACCCGTCTGCCTTGACCACCGCCATGACACCGCTGCCGCGGACCCGCTCGCACAGCGCCGCGACGTTGCCGGCGATCGCGCCGAGGTCGACGGCCGCCTGCCTGTCCATGGGCATCCTCAGCCCGCTGCCACGCCGCGGATGGCGGCCGGCAGCGCCGTGACGAGGTCGTGGGCCCCGATCGGGGCCTCGCCCGTCTCTCCGGGTCCCCCGGCCGCCGCCAGCCGGGCGGCGATGCCGTGCAGGTAAGCGGCCGCGATCCCGGCCTCGGCGGGCGGCAGGCCCTGCGCGAGCAGCGATCCGGCCAGCCCGGACAGCACGTCGCCGCTGCCGGCCGTGGCCAGCCACGGGGTGCCGGTGGGGTTCACGAACGCAGGCCCGCCGTGGGGGTCCACGACCACCGTGGTCGATCCCTTCAGCAGCACGGTCACGCCGAGTTCGGCGGCGGCGCGGCGGGCATGCTCGAGCCGCCGCGCCTCGACGCTCGCGGCCTCGGTGCCCAGCAGCCGGGCCAGTTCCCCGGCGTGCGGTGTGATCAGCGTGGGCGGCTGCCGCGGCAGGAGGTCCCGGTGCTGGCTCAGGATCGTCAGCCCGTCCGCGTCGACCAGGACCGGCAGGCCGGTGCCGAGGATCACGGCCAGGCGCGCCACAGCGTCCTGGCCGGTGCCCATGCCCGGCCCGGCCACCCAGGCCTGGACCCGCCCCACCGACCCGATCAGGTCCCAGCCGGCGTCGTCCGGGTGCACGGTGAGCACCGCCTCCGGCCAGGCCTGCCGCACGGCCACGGCGGCCACGCTGGCGGTGACCACCCGGACCATGCCGGCCCCGCCGCGCACCGCCCCGCCGGTGGCCAGCACGACGGCGCCGCCGAACCGGTCGCTGCCCGCCAGCAGGCCGAGGACCCCCCGGCGGTACTTGTCCGATTCCGGGCCGGGACGCGGCAGCAGCCCGGCGATGTCGTCGTGCTGCGGGGCCAGGGCGGCGGGCTCGCCCGTCAGGTACGGGCCGAGGCCGATGTCGATGAGCTCCACGGTTCCCGCGTGCCCGGCGCCCGGGTCCACCAGCAGGCCGGGCTTGATCACACCGAACGTCACCGTGACGTCGGCTCGCACGGCCGGCCCGTCCACGGCTCCGGTGTCGGCGTCGATGCCGCTGGGCAGGTCGACGGCCACCACGGTCGTGCCGCGGGCCCCGGCGCGGGCCGCGGCGCGGGCTGCGGCCGCCGCCGCGGCCAGGCCGGCGAAGGGCTCCCGCAGGCCGCCCCGGCCGCCGATGCCGAGCAGGCCGTCGATGATCAGGTCGGCGCGGGCGATCTCGTGGCCAGCGTCGGCGCCAGTCACCCGGCCGCCGGCGGCGCGCAGTCCGGCGGTGCCGCCGGCGTGGGCCTTC
>Ga0116214_1000991_pt1 | contig 11172 bp, 8 predicted proteins | sample Sb_taG_FD_88964 | JGI IMG/M metagenome (GOLD analysis project Ga0116214, IMG submission 88964) | Peat soil microbial communities from Weissenstadt, Germany - Sb_50d_1_NS metaG | ecosystem: Environmental > Terrestrial > Soil > Wetlands > Peat | place: Germany: Weissenstadt | collected 2010-09-21
GTATAGGCCTGGCTGGCCGCTGCACGGTCTCCCTGGATCTGATAGGCATATCCCAGCGTCCAGTGAGCGGTAGCGCGGACAGGCAGGTTGTTGGGGTGCAGATACTCCAGGGCGCGCCGCGACTGGGCAATGATGGTTTCCACCTGGTTGGCAGGGATAGCCAACATGGCCCGTATGGCGGCAATGTGTCCAACAAGGTCCCGGGTTTTGTCGTCTGGCTCTGCCTTTTGCAAGGCAGCTTCAGCAGCCTGGAGTTTCTCTTCGACGCTGCTGATTGGATGTCCGGTCATCGTTAACGCCGAGGCATACGTCACCCACAATGAAGGTCTGGCATCCAATATCGTCGTGGGCAGCGACTCCAGCCAGTTCAGTACAGAGATCATCGGGCCACGATATTGCAGCGGCATCCCCTCGCCTTCAACCAGGCGCTCGGCATGCTCAACATCATTGGCGGCAACTGCATGCTGAAACGCTTCTATGGTCAGGCTATTGTCTTCATACCATTGGCTGGCACGCCTGTGTAATTCGGCTACACCATCCCTTTCCGAGGCGCTTCTCTGCTGCAGTCGCTGCCGTAGTAAATCAGCAAAGAGATGATGATAGCGATACCAGCGTCGCTCGTTGTCCAGGGGCACGATGAATAGGTTGGCGCGTTCGAGATATTCCAGGGTTGCTTGGCCGGAAACATTGAGGCCGAGCAGAACGGCATCACACAGGGGACCACACAGGCGGTCGAGGATAGATGTGCGCAGCAGGAAATTCTGGACGCGTTCGGGCTGCTGTTGTAGGACTTCTTCAACCAGATAATCCAGCACGAAGTGATGGCTGCCGGTGAAAGATGTGATGAAGCTGGTGGAATCTTTATGCCCTTGCATTGAAATCGCGGCCAACTGCAGACCGGCAATCCAGCCTTCCGTGCGGGTTTCCAGTGCGGTGATGTCTTCCGCTGAGAGGTCCAGGCCCATCACCTGGTTGAGAAATCCGGCAGCTTCGGAAGGTGTAAAACGCAAGTCTGTGACGCGCAGTTCGGTCAATTTGTCTCGAGCGCGTAGTCGTGCCAGGGGTAGCTGTGGGTCCTCACGGGTGGCAATGACCAGGTGCATGTGTGGTGGCAGGTGTTCAAGCAGAAAGGTGAGGGCATTGTCAATCGGTTTGGCATCAAGCACATGGTAGTCGTCCAGGACAAGCACGAAGTGGTCTGGGATGGTTGTGATGTCATTGAGCAGGGCTGTCAGCATTGATTCGATTGGCGGGGGCTGAGGGGATTGAAGCACACCCAACACCCCTTCTCCAATATTCGGCGCAATCGTCTGTAAAGCAGCAACGAGGTAGGTCAAAAAGCGAGCCGGGTCGCCATCCCCTTCGTCCAGTGACAGCCAGGCCACCTGCCGGTCGATTCCCTCGACCCATGCACTGAGCAGCGTGGTTTTGCCGAAGCCGGCAGGGGCAGATATGAGGGTCAGTTTGCGGTGCAGACCCTCGTTCAACCGCTCGAGCAGGCGGGAGCGGCTGACAACATTCGGTCGAAGTGGAGGGATATACAGTTTCGTGGTGAGGAGTGGCGTAGGCATGCTTGCTTATGTTCCTTCCTGGGCGGCCTGCCTATTTCTGCTCTTCATTTCTCTATCCGAACTCTGTTCTAAATAAGGTCTAACAAGATCATAGACGTAGAAAGGACATACGTCAAGAATGTGTCTACCATCAGATGACAAAGTGTGCTCCAGTCCGTGGTATTGGCAGCGTTGGCTGATTATCTACAATGCCTTACAATAAATGGGGCAACGCCTAAAAATCCCTATTGCATTGTGGAGCTTTTTCATGCACAATGGTGTGCAAACTGAAAGTTCATTCAAAGAAAGCCAGGTTTTTCTACATATGCCGCCTGAAATCACCTTATTAGACGTGTTCCTTCTCGTGTTTATCGGCATGGGTCCCCTCAAAGTATTAGTGATATACATATCGCTGACGAAGGATTTCAGTACTGAGCTGCGACGCAAGGTAGCACAAAAGATGGTTTTGACCGCAACCATTGTCGCTATTGTGCTTCTAGTCGCAGGTGTGTTGATTATGAAGCTCCTGCACTTTACGACGGGTGCGCTCTCGATCGCTGGAGGACTGATCCTGCTTCTTCTCGCCCTCTCTATGGTATTGGGTACCACTGAGAAAAAAGAGCATGAGGGCCCGTTAAGCGAGGAGGAAGTGATGAGCATGGCTATCTATCCAATGGCCATTCCTCTCCTACTCAATCCGGTTGGAATCGTGACGCTCACCGTCTTCTCCGCCGAATCGCAGGGGCTACTCCAGATAGGAGCGCTTATCATTATGGTACTGATCGTTGCGGCTATCGACTTCGGAGTGTTCCTGATCTCTCACCGTCTCTACAAAAACGTTTCTGCCGAACGCATCATGGTCACTGAAAAACTCCTCGGCATATTTCTGGCGGCATTAGCCGTGCAATTGATGGTCAATGGCCTGGAAGATTTGCATATTATTAGCACCATTGTGCATTAACATTTGGTGGATGGATTTGAGCACCTACATCGTTGTCCAGCCTACAGGGCTAGCATTCACCCCTGAAGCAACTGTCACTGGCGCTCCGCCATTCATAGAGCCAATCAGGAGCCTGACCGAACCGTTACCCTCATGGTTTTGCATCTGTATGGAGTAGTATGTACCATCACGTGAGGTGTTTGTCCATGGTTGGTCCATGTTCCAGCCAAAGAACCCGGCGAAACTCATCTCTTCATTGGCAGCATCTTTGATAATGGCCGTTTCGCTGCTGAGCATGGTCAGGCCGGAACCGTCGGTGTTCACTTTCCAGATCCCATTGTGACTGGTCTCCGTGTTCGCATTATGTATGATGAGCAATAAACTGGTGCCTGTAGCAACCCGAAGAGCTTTGATCGCGTAGGTTGGCGTGCTATAGATGGTCTTTGCCGGACCGCCCGCGGCAGATTGCACCTCTATATTGCTCGGACCATTGCTGGTAGGAGTGTAGCCCACTACCTGGCACTTGGAAGTAATGCTCGTAAACAGTTGCGTGCCATCGATGCTGTGGGTAGCATCGATGCACTGATCAGGTCCAGAGAGGTCGAGAATCTGCTTGCTTGTCCCAGTGGTGATATCAATCAGCGACATCTTCGGGCTCCCTTCACCTGGTCCGAGGCCAGACACGACATACAGATGGGTGTTATCAAGCCAGGAAACAGGGCCTTCTATTGGATGGGTGCTGTCGTGCGGCCTGGTCTCAATTGTTCCAGTGGTTGTATTGAGCAGTTTGAACGTCTGTTTACTTGAGTCTGAGCCAAGAGTTCCCACATCTATAAATGCCACATATTTGTTATCGGGTGACAACTGTACCCAGCCGAAATCACCACTACAATACAGTGTCTGCAACCCCTGGCCATCCATACGAACCAACTGGATGCCACGTTTATATTGGCCCGAGTCCATTACGTTCCCAACAAAAATCACCCACTGTCCATCGGCTGACACGTTGGCCCAGGCGATCTGTGAAGACGGCAGGGGTAAGATCTCGGTTGTCGTCCGAGTAGAGACAGTATAACGCTTCAGCGTGTTGGAAATTGGTTGTTGCTCAGAAGCTGGACTTCCTGCCAGGTAGACAAGGGTATCCTGCTTACCCAGCGCAAGCGGGGCCATGATGGCTGCTCGCGCTTTTCCTGCTGGTGGGCAACTTGTCTGGAGCGTAGCCGTCTTCCCTGGCGTTGGGGTGGCTCCCCCAGATGTCGCAGATCCGCCACAGGCTGCTAGAAGCAGTGTGATTACAATCAGTGAGCTGATAGCAACAGCAAGACGTGAATGAGGTGAATTTCTATGTGTGTTCATAATCTGCCTCCTGAATCCTCTCGACAGAAGAACCTTATCTTAAAAGAACGCTTGTGTAGTCTTAGCATAGGTGGGAACAATCACAAAGGTGTCTCGAATAGCTCTTCTTTGCTAACACATGTGTCACAAAAAAACGCGCAAGATTTACTCGTACCCCTGTGCTCAGAATAATGGAGTCCACTTTATAGCCCACGACTTTTGCTGTTCAGTTGGTGGTCAACGGCCTGGAAGAATTGCATATCATTTCCGTGGCGCTCTATTAGACTTTCCTGGCGAATGACATTTCCGATGGAAAAGGGTGTCACATGTGCCTTCTTCCTGATGAGCGTTGATAGTATTCTCCTTTCTCAGCAGGCTTCACAGGCACTTTCGTCTATAGTAGGTACATCCCCTTGCGGGTTTCCTCGCGGGGGTTTACAGTATTTCTCGCTTTTGCCAGCAGAGTCCATTAACCCCTCGGGAAATTGATTTCATATGCAGAATATCTCTTTCTTGGGAACTGGTTGTTGTTATCACTTTCTTGACAAACGCCCATTCACACCCCCATATTTATGAGATATACTTAACATTGCGCAAAGCTCGGCTTTATTTCACATGGAAAGGATTTAGACATGGAAGAGAAAGTATACCGGACCGAACTGACCCCCGTCGATTTTTTGTATCGCAGCGCTTCAGTCTTCCCGGATAAAATAGCAATTGTTCATGGTGATCGTAGATACACCTATCGCGAGTTTGCAGAGCGTGTCAATCGACTGGCATCTCGCCTGCGCGCTGTTGGCCTGCAAAAGAATGATAGAGTTGCCTTCTTATCTCCCAATGCCCCGGCTTTGCTAGAGGCTCACTTTGGAGTTCCCGCGGCCGGTGGTATCCTGGTCGCCGTAAATACGCGCTTAAATTCCCAGGAGATCGATTATATTCTCAAACATTCCGGCTCCAAATTTCTTTTTGTCGATGCCGAACTTTTTCCACTGGTCGAGCCTCTGGATCTCAAAAACTTCCAGGTGATTCATATCGAAGATACAGGCACTTCCGAAGACCCGTATGAAGCATTTCTGGCAAGTGGGTCACCTGAGCAGGTAGAAAGCTGGCTGGGTGACGAAGAAGAGCATATTTCGATCAACTACACCTCGGGTACGACAGGCAATCCAAAGGGCGTTGTCTATACCCACCGAGGAGGCTATCTCAACGCGCTTGGCGAGATCATCGAAACAAGAATGACAAGCGAGAGCGTGTACCTGTGGACTTTACCAATGTTCCATTGCAACGGCTGGTGTTTCCCATGGGCTGTGACTGCCGTTGGTGGCACTCATGTCTGCCTGCGCAAGCTCGATCCAGCCATCATCTGGGATCTCTTCGAGAGCGAAGGGGTAACCCACTACAATGGAGCGCCAACCGTGCACATTTTACTGGTGAACCATCCCAAGGCACATCGCCTCGAACAGCAGGTTATCGTGACAGTCGCGGGCGCGCCTCCCTCTCCAACATTGCTTGGGCACATGAAAGCATTGAACCTGCGTCCAATTCATGTCTATGGTTTAACAGAGACCTACGGGCCATATACTGTATGCGAGTGGCATAAGGATTGGGACGATCTTCCTGATGAAGAACAGGTGCGTCTCCTAGCCCGCCAGGGACAAGGGTATGTGACTGCTGATCGCGTGCGCGTTGTGGACGAGATGATGAATGACGTCCCGCGTGATGGTGAAACGATGGGTGAGGTTGTGATGCATGGGAACGACGTGATGTGGGGCTACTTTGATAATCCAGAAGCCACCACCACAGCCTTCAGAGGCGGCTGGTTCCATTCTGGCGATATTGCTGTCTGGTATCCCGATGGGTACATCGAACTGCGCGATCGCAAGAAAGATATCATCATCTCCGGCGGTGAAAACATTTCTACGATTGAGGTAGAGCAGGCGGTCGCCAAACATCCCGCCGTCATGGAGTGCGCGGTCATCGCTATTCCCGACGAACAATGGGGAGAGCGCCCCAAAGCCTTCGTGACGCTCAAGCCAGGCCAGACAGCTACCGAAGCAGAGATCATCGCATTCTGCCGCGAGAGCCTGGCGCATTACAAGTGTCCCGCAGCGATAGAATTCGGTGACTTACCCAAGACCTCCACCGGAAAGATACAAAAGTTCGTTTTGCGCAACAAGGAATGGGCAGGACAGGAGAAGCGTATCAATTAGTCATCGTCTTCGCCCTGAAAGGAAGAGTGTATGAACGGTCGCGCATATCCGAAAGTTGAACTTCACCTTCATCTAGATTGTTCCTTGAGTTATGAGGCCGTTCATGCGATGGATCCCTCTGTAACATGGGAGATCTATCGCTCGGACTTTGTCGCTCCTACCAAATGCATCAATCTTGCTGACTTTCTAACAAGAGCGCCCAGGGCCATTGCATTGATGCAAACTCCAGACCATCTCCGCCTTGTCATCAATGATGTGTTTCACCAGCTTCAGCAAGACAATGTGTACTATGCCGAGCTTCGTTTCGCGCCCTTGCTCCATACAGAGCAAGGGTTATCTCCCATGGAAGTTGTTGCAATTGTGGAGTCGGCTGTCGAGCAGGCGAGCAGTGCGACCGGTATCGAAGTCGGGCTGATTTTGTGTGCTTTGCGGCACTACACATCTGAACAGAGCATGCAGACGGTTCACCTGGTAGAGCAGTTTCGGGGAACTCGTGTTGTTGGGCTGGATCTCGCAGGGGATGAGGCTGGCTTTTCTCTCGATGCCCATATTCCAGCCTTCCGCTACGCCCTTGATCATGATCTTCCACGTACAGCCCATGCTGGTGAAGCGGGTGGGGCTGAAAGCGTGAGGGAAACCATCAAGTATTTGCAACCAACACGCATTGGCCACGGCATCCGTAGTAGTGAGGATCAAAGTTTACTCGATGTACTGCGAGCGGAGCATATTCACCTGGAAGTCTGTCCTTCATCTAACGTCCAAACGAATATGTATGAGACCTTTGCCGATCATCCCATCGACCTGCTCTATAAAGCCGGTATTTCACTTGGAGTGAATACGGATACGCGGACGATTACTCCAACCACACTCACGCAGCAGTATGATCAGCTTCAACACTTCTTCGGATGGAGTAAACAACACTTCCTCCAGTGTAACCTCTTCGCGCTGCAGGCCGCCTTTCTTAGCGATGAGAAGAAACAAGTGCTGGAGCAGTGCTTGCAAAAAGCATATGCCTCCCTTGATGAAGCTGAAACGTTGTAGGGAAGAGCCATGCGAGGAGGTCATATCGCAAGACGCGCCGAGGCTTGATAGGCCGCAGCGATGTTATTTCCTCCTTGCACCAGGGACGCATGGAACGACTGGGCGATATCCATCTTCGTTTCTTCTGCCAAATCATCCTTGAAACACACATTTTGGGTATCCTCGATCAAATCTTGAACGACCCGTTCCCACAGGTAGTACGCGAGGAGCACCCAATCAATATCTCTCCTCCCGTAACCTTCCCAAAACGCACCAGCTTGTGGTTCCCTGATAAAGATGTAATCGCGCTCTTTGGGCGCCAGCATCACTTCATTCCAATCGATCACAAATACGTGGCCAGCTTGATCACGGATCAGATTTCTTGCATGCAGATCCGCGTGACAAATGACGTATGGTACTGCGTGTCTTTGGATCAGCGCTGCAAGCTTTTCAAGGAAGGTCGCCGCCGTGTGAATCGTGGACTGATACTCCATCCATGAGGCGCGAAGAACATGCGAAGAGTCACTTTCACCTCGTTGCCTTTCACAAAATCCTGTCGGCAAGTTGCACTTTGCTTGATGGATGAGGTTAAGCCACATGCAAGAAGTAAGGCTGGGATCCTAGCCTTAGCTCCACAACAGGCGGTGGCCTGAAATCCTGTCTCTATGAGAACTTTTTTTATTTTTTAACGGGCTTCTAATGAAAGAGTTGTATGCTTGAGGATGTCAGAGAGGATAACGCCGACGAAAAAGCTGCCGGTCACACTGAAGAGGAAAACCTTTCGAGGAGAAAGGTAAGGTGAGCGCAAGTACATTCAGTTCAGTGGTAAAGCGCAGAGAAAAAGGAGCCAGTGTTGTGTATGCTGCACCGACTTCTCGCCGGCCCTGCTCATTCCAGCACTCCTCTCTATCAGACTGCACAGCGTGGTGTCTGCCTGCTGTTCTCTGAGTGGCATGCCCGGTGTGGTTTCTCTGCACCGGCAGTATCGCCGGAGGGACACGGAAAATATTGAATCAACCGCGACAGGAGCCATTTCAGCGGCGAGGACGGTTCAAGGGGCCTCCTCTCCCTGAAGTCTATGTTTCACCGCCAGCCGAAACTCATTTGTCGCGGCCAGCACAACCCTGGCAGCAGCAAATAAAACGTGGCAAAAAGCAGAAAGCGCCACTTGTTCCTCTGCAGAAACAGCGCAAGCCGCGTCGTAAGAAGATGTGGTATCTGCTTTTCATCGTTTCGATCATAACCATCATCAGTATGTTGCTGTGTTCACAGAGCAATGGTCCGTTTGGAGCGCAGGTCGCCGACATGATGCGTGCGGTTTTAGGGCCAACAGTAACGGCACAGATCGAGTCATGGTTTCTGGGTGTTTCAGATACGGAGCACCGCGTGCAATATCAATTGAGCGGTCAACAATCCAGCCCACCCTGGACTGTTGACCAACTACATAAAATAGCTCCTTCCGGTGGCAATGTGACTAGCATGCCGATGATTGCAATCAAACCGTTTATCACGCCATCTCTACCGGGTGAGGGCGTCTGGTCAACCGGTGGCCTTCCTGCGCCAACTTCCAATCTCCCGCCACTGGTGGCAAGAACTTTCATCCGGCCTGACCCCAACCGCCCCTATGGAATAGTGACACTATTGCAGTTTGACACGCGCTTTCTCGCGTTGCACATGGTTGCCGGTACGGCTCAGCCGGGCGGCCCGCGAGGTGTAGCTTGGCCTGGAGTCATTCCCGCCAGCGACATGAAAAATAGTCTGCTGTTCGCAGCTTTCAATGGCGGTTTCAAGTACGCTGATGGTCAGTATGGCATGTATGTCGATGGGACGACCTATGTCCCCCCTCAAAATGGAGCTGCGACCATTGCCGTAACGAAAGAGGGTCAGCTTATCCTCGGAGCATGGGGAAAAGACCCGCGTCTCACGAGTGGAAATACTGACCTTGCGTCCTGGCGTCAGAATGCCGCTTTGCTGATCGATAACGGCATTGTCAACCCGCTGACCAATGATGGAGCCGCCTGGGGCGGGACTTTTCTGAATCGTGCTTATACCTGGCGCTCTGGTATTGGCCTGACCTCCTACGGATCACTGATCTACGCGGCGGGAGAAACGCTGAAAGCTGCGGGCGCAGTCATGGCCATGCAAACCGACATCAATCCGAATTGGGTGCGCGCTTTTTTATATACTCGTGCGGCCTCCAGCTCGCTGCAAATCACCAAGCTGAATCCTGGCATGCACGGTAGTGGCACAGAGTACCTGCAAGGAACCGCGCGGGATTTCTTCTATATTACGCGCATATTGCCCGCGCCAGCACATTAACAAGCAGACACCAACTTTTATCGTCATCTTGCAACATAGTGCCGAGCGCTCTAACAACAATGACACACACTGATTACGACGACCACCGATCAGCTCAAGGTGCAGGCGTCCCAATATTTGCAAGTGTTCCAGCAGATGCTAAGTCGCCAACATATGCAAAAGATCGGGAATCTTCAACCTTGTATTTTATTCATCAGAGCCGCTCAACGTATGCTACAATGGCTCCATGAAGAAGAAAAGCACAGGTGATATGGAGTCGCAACAATCTACCTGGACGCGCCGGGAAGTTCTCATAGCGGGCGTGGCTTTGCTGGGGGTGGCGGGCTGCGGCTCGAATACACCATCCACGAGCGGCCATGCTCCGCAAAAACTTCCCACGAGGACGGCGAGCATTCTCAGTCCAACATCTACGCCTGTCCCTGATACGCCTGTCACGCTCGCGTTTACCGGAGATGTGATGATTGGGCGCACTGTGAATAGCCATATGCTGTCAACAGCGTCGGGTGATCCCTATCCTTTCACCTATACCGCCGAGTTCCTGCGCGGCTTCGATCTGACTGTCGGCAATCTGGAGTGCGTAATCTCCAACCTGGGCCAGCCTGTCCACAAATCTTACAATTTTCGCGGGGATGCGCGTGCCTATGATCGCCTGCTCAACGCCGGATTCGACCTGGTTTCGGTTGCCAATAACCACAGCGGGGATTATGGCAAGGCGGCTTTTGTCGATGAATTGCTGACGCTGCCCAGGCGCGGCATCACGCCCATCGGCGGTGGACAGAATAAACGGCAGGCGCATACACCCGTTTTCAAGACGGTGCGCGGCACGACCATCGCCTTCCTCGCCTACGACGAGATTGATCCCTATTCGTTCGCGGCGACGGATACCACGCCGGGTCATGCGTGGCTGAATGCGACGGATCTGCGACTGGATGTCACCAGGGCGCGCGCGTCAGCCGATTTCGTGATCGCCTTTGTACATTGGGGCATCGAATATTTCACGGGGCTGACAGCCGAGCAGCGATCGCTTGCCCAGGTCGCCATTGACGCCGGAGCTGACCTCGTGGTGGGAGCGCATCCGCATGTCATCGAGCCGTATGAGTATTATAAAGAGAAACCAATCATCTATAGTCTCGGCAACTTCGTCTTCGATAATATGTATCCCGAAGTGGTGCGTCGAGGGAGCATCCTCACGCTCACTATCCAGCGCCAGCGACTGCTGGTATGGAAACTTGTACCGGCACGGATCGGCGATTGGGGCGAACCGGCGCTAGTGCCTTCATGATGCCAGCTTGGCCCGCTGCCTGTTCCTGTCAACCATCCTTTTCCCAAGATGCACATACGTCTCATGACCCGTGTTGAACTGCAGAAGCACCCTACCTCTTCTCGAATGTGCCCGCCGCAGAACGTTTTCGCACCGCTTTGATATCTTGAAGAGGCGACAGGCCAAAAAGTCGCCGGTATTCTCGGCTAAATTGTGATGGGCTTTGATAGCCAACTTCCAAAGCGGCCGTTGTTGCATCCATCGAACCACTCAGCATGAGGCGCCTTGCTTCCTGAAGGCGGAGGTGCTTCTGATACTGTAAGGGTCCCATGGTCGTGATGGCCTTGAACTGATGATGGAGTCCCGAGACGCTGATGTTGTTGGATGTTTCGAGCTCTTCAACAGTAAAGGAGCGAGCGTAATGGTCTCTGATCCAGGCGATGGCTTTGCCAACTCCGTCAGCTTGCTGGTCAAAAAGCACCGGTTGGAAAAAGAAGTGTCCGTAGTCTCCTGACAGGAGGTGGAAAAGCATTTCAC
>Ga0116214_1000993_pt1 | contig 11167 bp, 5 predicted proteins | sample Sb_taG_FD_88964 | JGI IMG/M metagenome (GOLD analysis project Ga0116214, IMG submission 88964) | Peat soil microbial communities from Weissenstadt, Germany - Sb_50d_1_NS metaG | ecosystem: Environmental > Terrestrial > Soil > Wetlands > Peat | place: Germany: Weissenstadt | collected 2010-09-21
GGCCTGGCTGTCCGGCCAGGCCAGGTGGGTGAACAGGGTGCGCATGTCGGTCACGGTCGACCCGGTGCCGACGACCGCCAGCGGGGCGAGGAAACGAGTGGGGCCATGCGGCGCGACGGCCTGCGGGTAAGGCCCGCCCGGCCACAGCAGGCGGCCGGTGGCGGTACGGGCCGGGATCAGCCAGTAGTCGCCGCGCTGGTAGGCCGCGCCGTTGGCCAGGAAGCGGATCTGCGCCCCGTCCTCGAGGTCCAGCCAGCCATCCCCGTCATGGGCCGCCGACTCCGTGATCGGAATGCCGTTCCCGTCGCCAGGACCCGAGGCGGGCTGGTCCCAGCGGCGCAGGAACGGGTGCAGGGACAGATCGGGCTGTACCGAGCCGCGCAGGGTGACGAGCTTGTCCGTCCGGTTGATGGCCGACACAGGCAGCAGGGACGCGGGCGTCCCTAGCGGGGCCCAGGTGTCGTCGATCAGCTCGACCCAGTCCCCGGTTTCCAGGCTGCGCTCATCGCGGCCCAGCGATGCGAGGGTCACGGTTGTTGTCACCTGATCGGATGGCTGCGTCTCACTTTCGCCGATGGCCGTGATACGGAATTCGGCCGAACCATTGTCCCGCGACCACTTGAAGGTCGGCGCCGGGCTGCCGCCCGCCGTCCCGCCGGCGTGCACTTCGACCCGGTACAGCTGGTTCTCCACGCCCAGATAGCCCGACGTGGCCGGGACGATCGTCGACTCGCTGGTCTCGGTGTCCGGCTCGGCGCGCGCGGCCAGCAGCGGACGCGGGAGCTGGCCGGAGTTGAACTCTTCGTAGGAAGTGGACACGTACTCCGGAGTAAGGTCGGCCGCGCTCACGTCCTTGACGGGCGTCCCGCCCGGAGCCGGGCTCGGAAGGACCGTGCTGAGCTGGGGGATCCAGGCCACCTGGGAGCGCACGGTGGTGTCCGGGGTATTGGGGCCGAGGGCCGGCTCGAGCAGCTCAGGATCGGCCACCGCACTGACCGAACGTTCCCAGACGAACAGCTGGACCACGAACGGAGGAGCCGGCAGCGGGCCGGCGCCGGGCACCAGGCTGCCGTACGTCACCGGGGGAGCGCCGGTGCCTTCCGGCTGGGGCAGGCCGCAGCGCAAGCCGTACACGTAATAGTGCCCCGGGCTGAAGGTCAGGTCACCCCCCGCGAACTGGACGCCGAAACCGGCCCGGGTGACGTGCCCGCCGAACGGGCCGATGAAGTCGATGGCCAGGGTCCGCAGCCAGTGCAGGAGGATGGCCGTCTGCTCGTTGGCGTCCGCGTCGAGCTGCACCCGGCCCTGCTGCGACCATACTGCGCTGAAGTTCTTGGCGGGCGAGAAGGTCATCCGGGAAAAGTCTCCGTACATCATCTCTCCTAGGTAGCGAAGACCGCGTCGATGTCCATCCCCACCGGCGCGTAGGCGTCCAGGCCGGCCCGCAGCTGCGCCGCCCGGTAGGCGAGCCACCACTCGTGATAGCTGCCGAGTTCGCCTTCGTCGCGGGCTCCCCGGGTCAGCTCGGCTGCGGCGGTGCCGGCCAGGCGGCCGTAGGCGGGCGCGCCGAACCGCACGCTGTCGAAACGCGGCGTGACCCTGGCGGCCTCACGGCGGCGCATCTCGTCGCGTTCGGCCGCCGGGATGAGGCCGCGGGCCACCGCGTCGTCGACCTCGGCGAGCACGCCGTCGGGCTGGCATGAGGAGCGGCGCGGCGTCCTGGAGTCCTCGGGCAGGGAGCAGAACCGCACCCGCCCGACCTGGCGGCGGGCGCTGTCCATCCGCCCGGTGACGATGCTGTCGGATACCTCGCCGACCTCGCGGATGTCGAGGCCGCCCAGGACGGTGACGCGGCTCAGCGACAGGTTCACCCAGGCGGGCCGGCCCTCGGCTCCCTCGACGGCGGTCCCGTCGCCGGTGCCCGCGTCGAGGATGGAGTCGGTCACCGATAGCGGGACAGGGTCGAAGCCGGTCTCCGGGCTGACCGCCTGGATCCGGCCGGTCACAGAGAACTCGATGCTGACCGCGCACGGCATCGCCTCGATCAGCATGCTGACCGGGGCGTTCGCCCGGCGGCTCGCGGCCGCGGGGACCAGGGTGCAGTGCCGGAACGTGACGGTGCCGAGATGCCCGGCGAGCAGGACGGGATGCCGGGCGACCCAGATCCCGTCGAAGGTGACGTCAGGCGGCCCGGCCGGGGCCCGGGCCGGCGGGCTCTCCGGGCCGGATGAGGCGTCGGGCGCGGCATCGGCGGCGGCCGTGCTGTCCGGTGGTTCCGCCGCCGGGCGGCGGACGCCGCCCGGCCCACGACGGGGCCGGGCGCGCCGTCCGGGCGATGCGGTCTCGTCCCGCAGCCCGGTGACGCGCAGGGGCTCGGGGCGGTCGGTGTCCTCCACCTTGGGGATCAGCACCGGCCGGTGGCCGTCGGAGGACCGGATCTCCAGGGTCTCGCCGGGCCGCAGTTCGAAGTGCAGGCGCTCGGAGTAGACCCCGTCGTCGGCGATCTCGATGGTGGCCTGGGCGCCCGCCTGGCCGCTGGCCCGGTCCGTGCGCCAGGCCGCGAAGGCCTCACCGACGCCGTGGTAGGCACCCTCGCCGACCGAGCGCACCAGGTAGTGCGCGGTGGCGGCGGGGGACAGCGAGCGATGGTACTGGCCTCCGCCGAGCCCGCCGACGGTGAGCCGCCGGTAGCTGACGTGGACGCCGTCCTCGGGGACGTCCCGGACCGGGAAGGCGATCCGCCCGAGCACCGGGTCCACGCCGACCTGGCGCGGGTCGAGGTCGTACCGCCAGTGCGTCAGGTCGGTCACGACGATGTCCGCCCGGTCGACGGCCTCGCGGCCGCGGTAGACGCACAAGCTCCGCGCTTCGCCGTAGTAGTCCTCAAGCCGGCGTTCCAGGGCTAGCCGGGTGATGGGGGCGGGGACGTCGAGGTTCCCGGCCGGCGGCTGGCCGGCCGCCCGCGGCACGGGATCGACGCACAGCTGCGTATCGCGTCCCAGGGCGTCGAAGGTGAAATGGTTCTCGTCGTTCAGGCACTCCGCCGGCGCGCGTTCGGCGCCGTCCGCGACGAGCCGCCAGGCGGTCAGGCCGATGGACGGCAGGTTGTGGGTGCCCCGGGTGCGGTGCGAGCAGATCCGCCGGACATCCGCGGTCTCGGTGGCGGACGAGAACGGGGTGCCGAAGTCCGCCAGGGCACTCGCATCCCCGATCGGCATCGTGCCGGCCAGGCGGAATTCAGGCCACCGAACGGATTGGGTTCCCGCCACCCTCCAGGCGTATTCGACCGCCCGGCACGGCCAGCCGGCCGTGTCCGCGGCATACCGCTCGATGGCCGCCAAGGTGCCTTTGGCGCGTCGGTCGCGGATAGCGTTGGCGACCAGGCTGCGCCGGGTGACGGCGTCCACGGGGTCGAGGGCGCCGGTGGCCGAGACCGTGATGGCCGGGCCGAGGGAGACCTCCACCAGGTCGGCGAAGTAGGGGATGAGCCAGTCCTGGCACGTCTCGATGAACCAGTCGTCGTACATCCGGGCAATGTCCGCCTCGAGCACCGCGATCTGGTCGCCGATCACTCCGAGCAGGGCGCGCAGCGGGCCGCCCACCTGGGTGTCGCGGAGCTGGTCGAAGGCGGGCAGGAGGGCGTAGAGCCGGTCGTCGGCCATCAGGTCATCTCCTGCTGCAGGACGAGGGTATCGGGCATGGCGTCGGACAGGAAGGCGACCGCGGCCGCCGGCGGCCCGCTCCCGGCCTGCGCCGCGGCCGGCAGCGGGAGGCGGCCGTCGGCCGGCGGCGGCGGGAGGTTGCCCGTCTTGGCCTGGATCTCGCTGGCTGTCGCGGTCGACGGGATCAGCGTGATGGCCGTGACGGTGAAGGACAAGACGCCGGCGACGGAGTGCGCGATCGCGGTGATGTCGCTGAGGATGACGTCCTCGCCGAGCTGGCGGCGCGGGTAGCCGAATGCGGCGAACAGCGCGCTCTGCAGCGCGGCCGAGACGTCGGGCCAGGCGTAGGCGGGGTCGCGGCGGACCCGGGCCGCCAGCACGATGAGGTAGAGCGTGGCCGGCACGACCAGGACGGGCGCGTCCGGATGGCCGGCCACGGCCAGCGCGCCGGCCAGGTCGGTGCACAGGGCGCCGGCCGGGTCGAGGGCGACGGGATCGACGCCGGCCACGGTCACGACGACCACCTCGCCGCGGCCGTCGGTGCCGGCCACCGCCGTGGCCTTCCCCACCCCGGCCCAGGACCGGACCAGGTCGGCGGCGTCGTCCACCGAGACCAGGCGGCCCAGGCAGGCGAGGCCGACGGACGCGCCGGCCCGCAGGTCGCCGGGACCGTCCCCGTCGGAGCCGCCCGAGCCCGGCAGCGGGTTGTCCACCCCGGCCACCGCTAGCGGGCGGCTGAGGAGCTGGGTGACCTGGTGGGCGCGCACGTTGCCTGCGCTGCCCTGCCCCGCCCGGTAGGTGGCCACCACGCTGCTGGTCCCGGTCGGCAGCGGGCCGCTCAGCTCGATCGTGGTCCGGCCCTGGCTGTCGATGCCGGTCAGGTAGCTCTCGGCTGGCGTGTCCGCGTCGAGGCGGGTCACCGGAGTCCAGGTACGCCCTCCGACCGTGAGCGTGAGCGAGGAGACCCACCCGGCGGCCGTGGAGCTGGGATCGGCGAGGACCGGTGCCTGGGACAGGGTGAAGGTCGGATGGGGGTCGCCGGGAGCCGCCCCGGCCAGCGGCTCGGTCACGGTCGTCCCCTGATGGGCGGGCACCACGTTCCCGTAGACCTGGACCGAGGCGAGGTCGTAGCTATAAGTCAGCGCGGCGGCCAGCTGCAGGATGGTGTGCGGCGTGTCGGCGACGGGATCGGTCTGCTGGGTGACGCCCGCGACCATGGCGGCCTCGCCGGCCGGGATGCTGGCGCCGCCGGGCAGGTCGGTTCGCGTTCCGGTCACCAGGATCAGGTGCCCGGCCTCGATGCCCGGGTAGAGCCCGTCGAGCTCGATGGCGCTGCCGCTGAGCGGGCCGGGCAGCGCCACCGGGAGCAGGGTGAGATCGGCGGCCTGGGCGCGGACGCTCAGCGGGCGGATCGCCGACAGCCAGCGTGTGCCCGGATCGACCCAGTTCTGGCTAAGGGTCAGCTCGGTCACCGTCCCGCTCATCCCGTACCGGGACGCGGCCACCGTCGAGACGTTCGTCACCTGGGCGACGAGCGGGTAGGAAACCTGGCCCCGGGCCGGGCCCGCGGACTCGATGACCACCCAGCTGAACGGGACGATGCCGGGGTAGGTCGTGTCGAGATCCAGCACGGTGGGATTGGCTACCGGCAGCGCCTCGGCGACCGAGATGCTGAGGAGATTGCCGGGGTCCGGCCCCACGACGGTGACGACCTGGTTGCCCGCGCTGAAGCGGTTCACGGGCGAGCCAGGCACCCAGACCACCTCGCTGCCGTCGTCGAAGGTCAGGGTGATCGCTCCGCTGGCGGCCGCCACGACCAGGGTCATGTCACGCAGCCCCGGCTGGGTCGCCGTGAAGCTGAAGGTGACCGGGGTGAGCCCCGCTCCGGCGGGAACCGTCGCCCCGGCGGTGGTATGGGACACCGTGACGCTGCCGGTACTGCCGACGGTATTGGGCACGGACAGCGTCTCCAGCGTGATGGCGGCCTGGCCGAAGGCGCCGGCCGGTCCGGTAACCGACACCTGAGCGGTGGTAGGCATGACACCGTTGTCCCAGGTCAGCTGGACGCCGAGGGTTTGGACATCGCCGATCGGCCACTCTTCGCTGCCGACCTGCTGGCCCCTGTTGTTAAAGACCGGGCGGGGTGGCATGCGGACACCGAAGGGCATGGCCTGGGCCCGCAGGGCCTGTGCCGAGGTTACTTGCGGCAGGCCGATCGCCGTCCTGCCGAGGGCCTTGTACAGCGTGGCGGAGAGCGCCGGGTCGAGCGCGGCCACCAGCCGGGGCAGCGCGTCGGAATCCGGCGCGAACACGTCGCCCGGGCTGCGGTTGAGCGCCGCGGCGGACGAGGGCGGCGGGGCGGGCTGCCTGCGCAGGGCCGGCAGGAGGGCGTCCAGGGCGCTGGTGACGGGCGGGGCCTCGCTCGCGGGGTACGGTGCCGCCGCGTCGGGCGGGACGGCCGGGACGGCTGAGGTGGGCGGGGCGGCGGCCGGGACGGGCGAGGTGGGCGGGGCGGCTGGCGCGGCGGGCGGCGGTCCTTGCAGCGTCACCGAGGTAACCTGCCGGGCCATGTCCACGCTGACCAACTGCACCACGACCGGCGCGGGCGGCGTGCCGCCGCCGAGGCCAAGCAGGATCACCGTGTTAGCGGCCAGGCCGGTCGTCACACCCTGGAAGGCCAGGGTGGTGAGGTCCGCGGTGCCTTCCGTGGGCAGGGTGACCGGGCCGGTGGTCCGCACCGGGAGGGTGTTCCAGCTCGGCCTGGCCACGAGTTCCGTCGTGGTCTCGAAGGTCTGCGGCAGCTCGCCCGTTCCCGGCACCGACTGGGCCAGCAGGCCCGCGGGGAGGACCACCGCGATGTCGGCGGGGTCCGGCTGGAGGCGGTAGGCCAGCCAGACCGAGGCGGCCAGGCCCGGCCGCGGGCGGTAGCCGGTCAGCTGCGCGATGGCGAGCAGCGAGCCCGGCTGGGTCGCGGTCCGCAGGAAGCCTTCGTTGGCGATGCGCTCCTGGTAGAAGGCGATGACGTCGGCCACCGTGGCCCACGCGTCGAGCAGGGCCACGGTGGGATCGCTGAGGGCCAGCGTGCGCAGGCCGAACGGCTGGCCGTCCGCGAGCTCGGCCGAGGCCAGGCCGGCCAGCAGCTGGGCGAGGAACTGGCTGCGGTCACCGGGGCGGTAGGGCAGCGCGGGCTGGCCCGGGGACGGGGTGACGGGTACGAGGTCGCTCATCGGCCTCCCCTCAGGTTGACGGTGGCATAGCCGTGCTCGGGCGCGAGCGGGTCGTTGTCCAGGCGGGCGATCTCCTGGTCCCGCAGCCGCAGCCGCTCGGGCATCCGGGGCGGAGCCGGCCTGCCGGGGGGCGCCAGGAAGCCGAAGCGGGTGAGCACGACCGCCTCGACGCCGGGCAGGTCCTGGACGGCGGCGACGATCGGGCTGGCGTACACGGGCTGGCCGAAGCCCAGCCGTTCCGGGCTGAACAGGCCCGGCGTGCCGTCGGCCTGGCGTCCGCTGCTGAGCAGCGCGGCCAGGGCCGCGAGCACGTGGGCGCGCACCACGTCGGCTCCGACGTCGACGTTGAGGCCGATCACGAGCGGCCGGTAGCGTGGCGGCCGCACCCACAGGTCCTGGCCGACGCGCCGGGCCGGCCACAGCGCCTCGTGCACGGCGGCCAGCAGCTCCTGGCCAGGGTCCTCACCCGCGTCCGGCTGGACGGTCACGTCCGCCAGGTACCGCCGCCCGGTCCAGCGCAGCACGGTGGCCGCCCGGCGCACCCCGGTGACCTGCTCCGCGAGCGCGGTGTAATCGGCGGCGACCAGGGCACGCGGCTGGCCGACCAGGAAGGCGCCGGGCACGGCCGCCTTGGCGGCGCCGACGCTCTCCGGGTCGGTGCCGCCGGTCGCGGGCAGCGGGTTTCGCACGCCCTGCACCACCGGCGCGGCGGCGGCGGCCGCCGGCGTCAGGGCGATGATCGCGTTGATCGCCCCGGCGGGCAGGTTGCCCGCCGACCCCTGACCCACCTGGTAGCTCGCGGTAACCGGGCCGGCCGGCTGATCGCCCGGGCTGAACCGCAGGCAGGCCCGCCCGTCGTCGTCGACCTCCACCATGACCTGCCGCGATCCCGGCATGCTCCCGACCACCTCGCGTACGGTTGTCCACGGGCCGCCCGCCGAGGCGTCGACCGGGGCCAGTTGCAGCAGCGGCCGGCTCCGGCGGGGATCCTGACTGGTCGCCTCGGCGCTCGGCCCCCAGGTGGCGGGCTCGTGCAGGCTGAGCGGCCGGGCCAGGTCGTGGCCCCAGTCGTCGGCCACTTCCCCGAGCAGCACCGGCTCGAGCGGCCCGCTCGCCCGGGCCAGGGCGGCCAGCACGGCCAGCCGGCGGACCCGGGGAGCGAGCAGCCGCTCGGCGTCCGCGAGCAGCCGGCGCAGGCCCTCGGCCTCCCGTTCGGCCGCCTCAGGACCGCCTCCGGCCAGGCCGAACTCGACCAGCACGCCCTCGCCGAGCAGCCGCCGGAGCTGGGCGCGGCGCTGCTCGCCGAGAACCTCGCCGTGCTCGGCCGCGCGCCGCCACTCTTCCACCTGCTCGCGCCAGGCGTCCGGCAGCCGACGCAGCAGCCGCGCCTGGTGCCGGGCCACGGCGGCGGGCTCCGGGTAGGGGCAGGCCCAGCCGAGCTGAGGCCGGCTCAGCACGGCGGTCCCGGCGGGCAGCACCTCCGATACCGCGGCTCCGTCCCCGACCAGGACGGTGTTGCCGCGCGCCACGGCGCACGCCACGCTCCCGCCGTCCGGGACCGCGGCGCTGACCTGGAGCTCGAACGGCAGGGCCTCGGCCTCTGACCAGGTGACCTCGAGCAGGGGCTGGTCGTACAGGCGGTCGACCGACCGGTGCACGGCGGTGAGGCGGACCGGGTGACGCTGCACCGGGTCCGGCGACCCGGTCCCGCCCCGGCCGGTGATCGCCTCGAGGACCACCACGTCCCCGGGCTGCAGGCTCAGCGCCCTGGGCCCGGACTCGCCGTGGTCGGTGTCGTCGGTCCACTCGTCGGCCAGCACCGCCGTCGTCGCCCCGGCCCGCAGCCAGCTGTCCCGCTCGCCCCATGACCACAGTGCCACCTCGTTGTGCGCGGGGCTGACCGTGACCTGCGGGCCGGGCCCGGCCGGGCCATGGCCGGCCGGCCCGGCGCCGGCCGCCGGCGGCGCGCCGTGCCAGGCGCGGACCGGGGTGTACACGCGCAGGCCGCCCGGCGCGAGCGATCCGGGGTCGCTGCCGGGCAGCACCGGCGCGGCCCCGGCCGGCAGGCCGGGCACCGCGGCGAACGCGAGGTCGCGCAGCGGCAGCCGGGCCGTGTCGCTCACGGTCAGGCACACCCAGGCGCGCGCCTGGCAGCCCTCGCCGAGCAGGTAGTCCACCAGCCGGGCATGCCGGCGCACCGAGATGCGCTGCCGCGCCGTGGCCAGGTACGCCTCGGTGGCGACGGCGTCCTGGTAGTAGCTCAGGTCGTCGCCGACGTAGGCGAGCATCTCGATCAGGGTGATCCCGATGTCGGCGGCGTGGGTCTCGGTCCAGGCCGGCATGGTCTGCGCCATCCGGTCCAGGATGAGCTGCCGCAGGCCCTCGTAGTCGCGGGCGAGGTAGGAGGCCTGCGCGGGACCGGCGCCGGCCGCGGCGGCCGGACCGGCACCGGGCCCCCGGACCGGCACGTCCAGGTCGAAGGTGAATCCAGCCTGGGCGAAGCGCGGGTCGAGGCCCTGCAACGGGGCCCAGCGGGGGAGCCCGCCCGCGGCGCGCTCGACCAGCCGGAGCGTGTAGATCCCGGGCCCGCCGGGCCCGGTGAGCGTGACCAGCAGCCGGTCTTCCAGGCGCGGATCGTTCTCGGTGCCGCGCCGGACGCTCGTCGCGCTCACCGCGGCGGCGCCGCGCGGGCCCTCGATGCGGATGTTGGCCGGGTTCACGTTCCGGGGCGCGTGCTCAAGGAACGTCAGGATCAGCCGGTTCCCGCCGCGGTCCACCTCGATCGTGTCGAGGCCGTTGCCGTGTCGGCGCCGGATCTCCTCGCGGCGCGCTCCGCCGCCGACGATCAGATCGCCCCACCGGGTCCGGCCGCTCGTCATGCCGCTCACCCGGCCGGTACCGAGAACGTCTGGGTGGCCGCCGCCCCGGTGGCCAGCACCAGGTAGCTCAGCACGACCTGCAGCGTGCCCGCGGCCCAGGTGACGTCGACGGACTGAATCTTCATCACGTCGCTGAGCTCTTGCTGGACCGCCGCCGACGCGGTGATCGAGAGCGCGGCGGCCACCTCCGGCGATCCCGGGCTGAAGACCAGGTCGAGCAGCCCGCACCCGAAGGTCGGGCGGTTCACCCGCTCTCCTGGCCGGGTGAAAAGCAGCTGTTCGAGCATCTGCGCGATATGGTCGTCGGCCGACGCCGCGGTCGCCGTGGTGCCCTGCGGGCTGAGCTGGTACGGGAACGCGATATCCATGTCAGCCCACCACGAACTCCTCGCCGTTGACGGTGAGTTGGCCTGTCTCGATCGAGATCCGCGGCGCGGTGATGGTGATGCCGGCCGGATTGAAGCTGATGGATACGTCGCCTCCGTCCGCGTATATGGTCACGTTGGCGCCGGGGGACAGATCCGGGGTGTCCGAAATCCCGATGCCGGCGCTCTCGGTCGCCAGCGTGATGGCGGGGATCGGAGTCGCCGAGGCGCTCTGGCCCAGCTGGCCGAGGGTGAATTCGGTGGTCCAGAAGCACCCGACCCAGATCGGCTGCTGCGGATCGCCTTGCTCGAACTCGACCCAGACGCTCGCGCGCACCGGCGGCACGAAGACCGTGCCCATTCCCGGCCCGGCCATCGGCACGCAGGGCAGCGCCCACGTGCTGAGCATGTTCCCCAGGACGTCGGGCACCAGCACCATGAGCCGGGCTTGCCCGAGCGGATCGACGTTCTCCACCACCGTTCCGCGGTACTTGCCGAAGAAGCGCCTGCGCACCTCGGGCCGGGGGTCCTGGGACACCGGGTCCTGGTAGGGGAGGAGGGCCGACTGGTAGCCGGACTCGGCGGGATCAGGGATCATGGTGTCGTCCTCCGGTGGTCACGGTGAGGCGGGCAGGGCAGCGATCCGGCCGGTGTTCCCGGCGGCCGGGAGCACCGGGGCGGGCAGCGACGGGCCCGGCGGGCTGACGGTGATGCCCACCCCGCCCGGCAGGCCCGGCGGCGCCGCCGCCGCCGCGGCGAACCCGCCGAGTTGCTGCACGACCGTGGACAGCGGGCTGGTCCCGCTCGCGATCAGCCTGTTACGGCTGAGCGTGAACCCCTGCTTGTAGGAACCGCGCTTGATGGTGTGGCTGGTGCTTTCGACGAAGTACTGGCCGTCGTAGGTGACGCCTGCCCCGCGTACCTCGACGAGGGTGCGCGCCGGCAGGATCGCCCCGTAGCGCATGACGTCGAGGCTGCCGCTGCCGGAGATGACGTTGGCGGTGGCGGCCGCCCGGGCCAGGGCCAGGCCCGCC
>Ga0116214_1000998_pt1 | contig 11140 bp, 10 predicted proteins | sample Sb_taG_FD_88964 | JGI IMG/M metagenome (GOLD analysis project Ga0116214, IMG submission 88964) | Peat soil microbial communities from Weissenstadt, Germany - Sb_50d_1_NS metaG | ecosystem: Environmental > Terrestrial > Soil > Wetlands > Peat | place: Germany: Weissenstadt | collected 2010-09-21
CGTCCATCAGCGTCGGCAGCGCGATGGGCAACTGAACGTTGTGCAGCAGCCAGCGCAGGTTCTTCAGCGCGTAGGGCACACTCTGCAGAAAATGCGCTTTGCGCTCGTAGAATCCGCGAAACCCGTACGCCCCCAGCGCCTGCATGATGCGGACGTATACATATGCGTAGTAGTGCTGCAGAAACGCGTCGCGCTTCAAATCGATGAAGCCCGCCACCGTGTCGAGATAGTGATCGAGCAACTGCTGGCGAAGATCGGGCGGGAGATCGGCTTTGGCGTCGTACAAGAGAGACGCGACGTCATACTGCAGCGCGCCTTTGCGGCCGCCCTGGTAGTCGACGAAGAAGGGTTCGCCCGCGCGCAGCATGATGTTGCGGGACTGGAAGTCGCGATAGAGGAAGTAGTCGCGGTCCGCGCTCAACAGGAACTTGGTAAGGCGGCTGAAATCGTCTTCCAGAGCCTGCTCGCTGAAAGGAATGCCAGCCAGCCGCAAGAAATAGTACTTGAAGTAGTTCAAGTCCCAGGCGATCGACTGCCGGTCGAAACTTCCGCGGGGATAACAGAGCTTGTAATTCAGGTCGCGGCCCGCCTCGATCTGAAAACGCGGCAGCGTGGCAATGACTTTTCTGTAGGCCTCAACGACTGGGGGGCTTACGCTTTCGCCCGAACGATTCTTCGAAAGAAACTCAAACAGCGACGTGTCTCCCAGATCCTCCTCGAGATACGCGCCCTGACCCAGGTCCTCGGCATAGATCTCGGGAACGGCCAGGCCATGGCGGCGGAAGTGACGCGAGAACTCGACAAATGCGGTGTTCTCTTCGCGCACGCCGTACAAAATACCGATGGCGCTGACGTTCTTGCCGGACAGGCGGATGATTTTTCGCCCCGACCCGCCGAGTTCCCCCTGCACCGGCTGCACACGCTCGACCGGCGCACGGAAATACTGTTCGAAGAGCTGTCTAGAACTTCCATGAATTCAGGGCGTGCGATGAGTCTGCCGCGCTTCCCACAAAGATACCATCCAGACCCGCGCTCACGACCTGCGAATGCGAAGTTGAACCTCTCCAGCCAAAATCCTCGCTGATATCGCTGAGCGACTTGGTCACCGTGCGCTCGAACTGCTCCACTCCGACAGGGTAACCGCCGCCTGAATGCACGTTCGTAATTTGTATGAACCACCCACTCCATTCAGAATCAGCTTGCCCACCACTTCGAAGTTGACGACCGGCAGCCTCCGATCGGAACGAGGCGCCGCTGACAGCAAGCAACTCTGGCCGGATTGGAACCCAAGCAGTCATGACCCGCGCGCGCGCTACCATCCTCTGCATTGACGACCACTGGAGCGGGCTCATCGGCCGCAAGCTGCTGCTCGAAGAGAACGGCTACCGAGTGCTGGAAGCGGTCGATGGGCTCTCTGGCCTGAATTTGTTTGCGTCGCACCGCGTGGATGCCGTGATTCTTGACTACCAGATGCCGGGCATCAACGGTTCGGTCATTGCCGCCGAGATGAAACGCCTCAAGGCCCAGGTTCCGATCCTGCTTCTATCCGCTTACGGGCCGTTGCCCCAGCGCAAGCTGCAATTTGTCGATCAATTTCTGTCCAAGTCCCAGCCGCCGGCAGTTCTGCTCGCCACGCTGCAAGACCTGCTGGAGACCCGGTCCAAACCTTTCTTCTATCGCTGGCTCGACCACTGGAAGAGCCGGAATCAGGTGGTGACGCGATGAACTTTTTGGAGAAACTTCTCGGGTGCGGCTGCTCGCACCGGTTCGCCTGGCCGCGCATCGACGATGAAGGCCGGCATTACCAGATATGTCTGTCGTGCGGAACGGCTTACGAATACGACTGGCGACTGATGCGCCAGACTGGCCGATTGGCGGGTTCCGCGCCAGGGGTAATGTACCCCTGCGCACTTTCCTCCGGGGGCGAACAGGCTCTTTCGTCATCTCGCACCGCCCTGGGGCACTAAATTAAGATTGTTGGACCTGCAATGCCCTGCTTTCCCCAACCGCGCGCCGTTCGCGCTCCCCGATTGCGGCTGCACGAAACTGTTTCTGTGATCGTTCAGCTCGAGAATGGTCGGAACCTTCCCGCCAAGCTGCACCGTGTCTCCATCACCGGCGGCCTGCTCGAACTCTCCACCTACCTGGAAGAGCGCACCCGCGTTGACCTCACCTTCCAGCTGGGATTCGCGTTCGTGCACCCAAAGGGCGAAACGCTGTTCCCGATGCGGGGCGGGGACCTCGGTTATCTGCAGCCATTCCGCGTAACCTCGTTCGCTGAGGAAGAACGCCACCGGCTCCAAATGGAGATTGCAGATCAACTCAAGCAAGCGCTGACGCCCGGAAAGTCGGTTCCCGGACTCACCCACCCCCGTTTTCTGATGGAATCGGTCTAGACGTCTGGTCGACCGCGCATCCGTGGCTCCACGACCTCGTTGCACCCCGATTGTCGGCCAGAGAAACACCACTGCAATGTGCACAAATCTGCACTGATCCGCTCAGCCATCGACTGGGTGTACAATCGCCGCCGGGCAAACAGGAAAGGGAGGTCCAACACGAATGAACTGGAGAAGCAGATTCATTGTAGGGGTACTCACCGCTCTCGCCATGATGTTACTGACATACGCCCTGCCGCGCGGAGGCTGGATCCGAGAAACGGCCCTTGTGCAGTTTCCGATGACCGTGGGAATATGGGCGATCTTCGTGCTGCTCTTCGTGAAGCTGAAGTAATCCGGGAGAGGATTTGGTGTCGGCGGTGGGATGCGAACTTGAGGCGCCTACGCGGGCGTCTGAGCCGCGTGCCGAAATCCTGAGCGCAGCGAAGGATCCTGCTTGAATGGTGGCGGCGGTTGGACTCGAACCAACGACCTACGGATTATGAGACCGTCGCTCTAACCACCTGAGCTACACCGCCACACTGCGAATCGGGGAGAATCTGCGAAAGGATGCGAGCGCCGGCAACAGGCGCGCTTTTTCTCACGAAGAAGCAAAGATGCCGCGGCCCGCTGCTTCCAATTTCAATTTTAGGGTCCGCTGCCAAATAGGTCAAACCTGCCGCGCCATCCCTTGTGCCTACCTACGCCTTCTGCGCGCGGCCCTAAGTTGAAATACACTGGCTGGCATGAAAGTGATCGCCGTCATTCCCGCCCGTCTGGCCTCCACGCGCCTGCCGCGAAAGATGCTCCGCGAAATTGCGGGCAGGCCGCTGATTGTTGTGGTGTATGAAGCGGTGCGCTCTTCGCCACTTCTGGCTGATGTGATCGTAGCCACAGATTCCGAGGAAATTCTGGCCGTTTGCCGCAAACAGGGATGGAACGCGCAGATGACATCCCCGGCTCATCGCAGCGGCACCGAGCGCGTTCACGAAGTTTCGGATCGCGTGGCTGCCGACATTTACATCAACGTCCAGGGAGACGAACCGCTCGTCCGCCCGGAGCACATTGCTGCGTTAATCCATGTGATGGACAACCTGGCAGCGCACGTGGGCACGGTCATGACTCCCGCAGCCGAAAGCGACATCACGAATCCCAATGCGGTCAAAATTGTGACCGATCTCGCGGGCCGCGCCTTGTATTTTTCCCGCGCTACCATTCCTTTCGATCGCGATGGCCTGCGGCCGCGCTATTGCAAGCATCTCGGACTGTATGCCTATCGCAAGGCCGCGCTCGACCGCTTTGTGACGCTGCCGGAATCCTCGCTGGAAAAAAGCGAACGCCTGGAGCAGTTGCGTTTTCTCGAGAATGGCATCCCCATCTTCGCCGGCGAAACTCCGTTTGACAGCGTGGGCGTGGATACGGAGGAAGACCTGCAGCGGGTGATCGAGATTCTCAGGAAACGCTAGGCGGTGTGGGATTGTCGTTTAGTTCTTCCCGGCTTGCGGTTTGCGCTCTTCTTCGATCCGCAGCCGGAGTTGCTCGCGCCCGCGCGCGGCGAGATCGCGGCAGGCTCCCGGGTTCACCATCGGATCCGGAGTCACGCCTTTTTCCCGGGCCGCAACCCGCTCCCAAAGCCCTGACGCTTCGGGATGCGTACTGATCAGAACTTCGCACGGCGTCTGCTCCAGGAAAACGAAGCTCTTCTCAAAATCGGCTAGAGCGTGCGGGTATTCTGCGCTATTCGTGAAACGGAATCGATCGGCCGAAACTGGCGTCAGACTGTCCGCGAAAACCATGTCGCGGCAAAGTGTTTTTTCGCAGGATCGCCAAGTCCAACTGGTTCCGCCCGGCGTGTGTCCCGGAGTGAGGTGCGCGGTCAGCACAATGGTTCCCACGCGAACCGTGTCTCCGTCCCGCAATTCATGCACGTTATCGATCGGCGCGATTCCCCTGACTGCTCCGTATTGCGGATCGCCGCGTCCCACGCCCCCTTTGCGCATGACCTCGGCGCTCCACTCGCTGGCCATCACGCGCGCTCCGCTCATGCGCTGCAATTCTGCGATCCCTCCCGCGTGGTCGAAGTGCACATGCGAATTCACGATAACTTTCACGTCCTCGATGCGAAAACCCAGCTCGCGAATGTTGCGCGCAATCAGCTTCGCCGATTCGGGCAAGCCCCCGTCGATCAGCACATGTCCGGTCTCAGATGTGATGAGGATTGAGCTTAAGCCGTGAGGCCCGACGTAGTAGGTGTTGCCGAAGACGCGAAACGGAGCCTGCGGCTGGTTCCATTCCGCACAACTGGGGCACGACGGCGCACTCTGCCCTGCAATCACGCCCGTTGAGGCCACCACGAGCAGGCAGGCGTGCAGCCAGAATCTGAAGTCGCGGAGGGTCACGCCTGCGGACTCGCCCCCTGCATCTTTTCCCACTCGTTCGCGGCTGCCAGGCGCTTCGCGATCGACGGGTGGGAATGGAAAAACCATTCCACCCACTTCGACGGCAGGCGCTCGGCGAGATTTTGCTCCGCCAGCTTGTTCATCGAGGAGATAAATGGCTCAATGCTCGAAATGGACTCGAACGCATACCGGTCTGCCTGCCTCTCGTTATAGCGCGAATAGGCGTTGAGGGCCGGCATGAGGAGAAATGAAAGCACGACCGAAACCAGCGCCAGCAGCGGCAGATTGGCAAAGTCGTGCAGGCCGTCGAAGTCGAACAGGTGGCGATCGATGGCGAAGTGCAGTGCCCAGTTGGCTGCCCAGAAACCAACAAAGGTGACCGCGGCCTGCACGAAAATGCTCTTCAGAATGTGGCGGTGCACCTGGTGTCCGAGCTCGTGAGCCAGCACCGCTTCAATCTCCTCCGCGGAATAATTGTCGAGCAGCGTGTCGGCGAGAATAATCCGTCGAGTCGCCCCCAGCCCGGTGAGCGCTGCATTCGCTTTTTTGCTTTTCTCGGAAAGCTTCCAGCGATAAACGCCGCGCACGCGCGTACCGGCACGCTCGCTCAGCACCACCAGGCGGCGCCGCAGGTCTTCGTTGTCCAGCGGCTCAAACTTGTAAAAAATGGGGAAAAGCATCACCGGCGCCAGCTGAGCCAGCAGAATGAACAAGCCCATAAACAGCGCCCAGGCCAGCATCCACCAGTGCTGCGGCCACTCCCGGATGGTGTAATACAACAACTCCACGACGATGCTGCCCAGCACCAGTCCCACCAGGAAACCTTTCGCCTCGTCCCAGGCCCAGGATGGAAACCTCTGGTTGGAAAGCTTGTACCTGCGTTCCAGCCGAAATCCGTAGTATTCCAACCCAAGGCCCAGCGCTTTGCTGATCGCAAGCAGCAGTGCGAGATAGACGAAAAGCTGGAGACCGTAGACTTGGGAACCGAACCGAATAGCCACATCGCGCAGCGCGCTCGACCAGCCCGTGACCAGCAGCACTACCAGAAACACGAAGCCCACGACGAAATCCGCAATGTCCAGCCAGCGCCGGATGCGGTTGTAGCGCCGCGCCTCAGGCGTATCGGCCTGAACTGGAGTCTGAACTGGAGTTGGATCGTCGGCCATGATGCCAGTCTTAAGAGTGCTGTGATAGATGCTTACTCAGCAGTATCGCACTGTTGCAGGCCAGAGTTGCGGGATTATTGCAGATTCCAGGGCGCGGGGCGCGGGGTAGAGAGTTAACCGCCGTCTCTCACGAAAGCCTCGCCAGTTTGCAGAAGTTCGTTTACCAGATCTGGAGACGCCGCCTCAGTGTAGAGCCGCAGCAGCGGCTCCGTTCCTGACGCGCGGAACAGCACCCAGGCTTCGGCTCCCTTGTCATGTGTAGGAGCATCGAGAAACAATTTCACTCCGTCGAGGTGTTCTTTCTTGAGCACGCGGTAGCGGCCGAGAGTCTGCGTGGCGTCGGATCGCGCCCGCTGAATCGCGTTCTGCTTAACGTCCTCCGGAATATGCAGGTCGCGCCGCCCGTAGTAGTGCGGACCGTAATCGAGCTGCAGATCGGCAACCAGCTGCCCCAGAGGCTTGCCTTCGTCGGCCATCACGTTGGCCAGGAGCAGGCAGTTGAGTATGCCATCGCGTTCGGGCAGGAAGCGCGAATAGCCGATGCCGCCCGACTCTTCGCCGCCAATCAGAATCTCGCGCTCCATCATCAGATCGGCCGCATATTTGAATCCGATGCAGGTCTCGTGGACTTTGCGACCGTATTTTGTGCTGATGCGATCGATCATGCGCGTCGTATTGAAAGCCCGGGTCACGTCGCCCGGCCATTTCTTGCGTTGCAACAGCCACTGCAGCAAGACGCAGAATATCTTGTGCGCATCGACGAAGCTGCCGTCTTCGGCGGCGGCCCCGATGCGGTCCGCGTCTCCGTCCGTGGCCAAACCGGCATCGCATTTCTCCCGAACCACGGTTTGCTGCAGCAGGGTTGTGTGCGGCTCGATCGGCTCGGGATTGATTCCCGGAAACAGCGGGTTCAGTTCCTGGCGGATGGCCACGTGCTGCACGCCACGCGCGGCAAAGATTCCGCTCAGAACTCCGCGTCCAGACCCGTACATGGCGTCGACGACAAACTTGAATTTCGTTTTTGCGATGAGGTCCATGTCGGCAAAGCGGCAAACGGCGGCTATGTAGTCCTTCTTGAAATCGACTTCCTCCACCGTGGCCTTGTTTCCCTTCGGCGCCGCGCCAGCCGCAAGCTCTTCTTCGATCTTCTTCATGATGGCGGGAGTAGCCGAGCCGCCAAACTTGCCTTTGAACTTCACTCCGTTCCAGTTCCAGGGATTGTGGCTCGACGTGATCATCACTCCGCCGGCTGCGCCCTGCTGCTTCACGGCATAGGAGAGGGCAGGCGTGGGCGTGTAGTCGTTCGCAAGCTTTACAGGAATGCCGGCGTTGGAAATAACTTCTGCCGCTATCTGCGCGAAACGCGGCGACCCAAAGCGCGCGTCGTACGCCACGAACACCCCATGCCTGGGGTCTTCATATTTCGTGACATAGGAAGCAATCGCAGCAGACACGCGGCGCACGTTGTCGAAAGTGAAGTCATCGGCGATGATGCCGCGCCAGCCGTCGGTGCCGAATTTGATTTCTTGGGACATTGGTTCTGAGTTTCCGGCTTCTAGTTTCTAGTTTCTAGTGGACCGGAAAAGCTGAATTCTGGAAACCGGAAGCTGGAAACTGGAAACTACGTAAGTTTGACCAATCTCTTCTCATCCAGATACTTCACGATCTTACCCACATCCTGCGCCTGCTGCCGTGTGGTGATCAGCAAAGCATCAGGAGTTTCCACCACCACCAGATCGCTGACTCCCACCGCAGCCACGAATTTTCCCGGCGCGTGCACGTAGTTCTCGCGCGCATTCAGCAGGAACGTCCCCGCTCCCGTAATCAGATTGCCATCTGGCGGGCTGCTCTTTGCCACCTGATGTTCGTGCAATGCGGTCCACGATCCCAGGTCGTTCCAGCCGAAATCGGCAGGCAGGCAAAAAATATTTCCCGCTTGCTCGCCCTTGGCCGAGCGCGGCTCGAGCACCGCGTAGTCCACGCTGATGTTCTCGCATTTCGGATACAGCCGGCGAAATGTCGCGGCAAACTTGCGAGTCCCGAACGAGGCGGCGATTTCTTCGAGCAACGGTGCGGTCTTCGGCAGATGTTCGCGCAGCGCGTCAGCCAGTGTGCGCGCGCTCCACAAGAACATGCCGCTATTCCAATAGTAGTTCCCGGCGGCGATAAACTCTGCCGCCTTCTTTACGTCGGGCTTTTCGGTGAAGCGCCGCACGCACAGCGCTCCGTCCGCAGACGCGCTCCCAGCCTCGATGTAGCCGTAACCGGTCTCGGGCCGGCTGGGCCGGATGCCGAGCACCACGATATTTGCGCCGGATGCCGCAATCGCAACGCCGCGCTGCAGCGTGTCGCGATAACGTTTCTCGTCGGCGATCACGTGGTCGGAAGGGAACATCCCGATCACCGCGTCGCGATCGTCGCGGAGCAGAAGAAATGCCGCCAGGCCGATGGCGGGAGCGGTGTTCCGCCCAACCGGCTCAGCCAGTACCTGAGGCTTCGGCAGCCGGGGAAGCTGTTTCAAAACCTGGAGGCGCGAGTCTTCGTTGGTGATGATCCAAAAGCGGCGCGCAGGTGCGAGCGGCAGCAGGCGGGCGACCGTCTGCTGAATCATAGTCTGCTTGCCGTCGAGAGCCAGCAGTTGCTTCGCTCGCTTCTTGCGGCTCAGCGGCCAGAAGCGGGTGCCGCGCCCTCCGGCCAGAATTACAGGGTAGAAATTTGAAGTGGTCGGCATCGTGAAAGCAGGATCGAGATTTTGAATTCTGACTTCTGACTTCTGACTTTCCTACATTCTCGTTTCCGGCTCGGGCAGCGCCGCTCCCGGCACGTATGCTCGCAGGAATTCCACCGTCCACTGCGGACGCACCTTGAAATCGGCGACGCAGGCCGGAACGACAACCGCATCCCCTTTGGCTAGCGTCACCGGATTCATGCCCGCGGCTTCGATCGCGGCGCATCCTTCGACCGCCACCAGAATCTGGACCGAACTTCTGCCCGACTCATCGCGCGTCGCCAGCCCGAACGGTTCCTTCGCTTCAAACATATCCACCACGAAGTACGGAGCGGCGACCAAGGGCGCATGCCGGTTCGCGCTACCGCGAATCTGAGAGGGCGCCGCACGAATCACCTTGCCCGAATTCACTTTCTCCTTCACGGCCGCCATGCCGTGCTCCAAATGCAATTCGCGCGGGCGCCCGTAATCATACAAGCGGTAAGTTGTGTCAGACTGCTGCTGGGTCTCGACGATCACCGATCCCGGTCCCAGCGTGTGCACGGTGCCGCCGGCAACGTAAATCATGTCACCGGCATAGACGTTGATCCAATTCAAGAACTCTTCGGCGCGGTTTTGATGAATCGCTTCCTCGAACTGCTTCACGGTTGCGCCTGGCTTCAGTCCCAGCGCGATCTGCGCCCCCGGCTTGGCATGCGCCACATACCAGCATTCGGTTTTGCCCCAGGGCTGGCCTACCCGCAAGGCTTCGACATCGTCGGGGTGTACTTGTACGGAGAGTTTTTCGTGGGGGAACAGAAATTTCAGCAGCAGAGGAAACCGTTTCGCGTCGCGTGCCGCCTCGCCAACGAGTTCCCGCTGATACTGCTCGCTGAGCTCAGCCAGCGTCTTGCCCGCGAGCGGACCGTTCGCAACTTTGCAATTGTCCCCGCTCAGCCACGATTCGCCAATCTTCTCCGCGAACTGATGATTGGGATAAATTGGCGACAGATCGGTCGTTCCCCACGGGCGCGGGTCAAACCCGGGAAGCATCAGCAATGGATACAAGGTTTCCATCATGACTGCGTAAAACATGACTGCGTAAAAAAAGACCGCTCTTCAACCGAACGGCCTCCTGCCGAACCCAATCATCACATGCACGCAGCGATCTTGCGATCTATGACGCTCCGAAAAATTTCCGCATGCGTTCCAGCCCGCGATCCAGTTCGGCCTTGGACGTCGCATACGACACCCGAATGTGCTCGCCGGTGCCGAAGCCTTCGCCAGGAACGGTGGCTACGTGCGCTTCGCGCAACAATCGCCCGGCCACATCCGATGCCGACTTCAGCCCTCCGCGGCCAAAGAAAGATGAAACGTTGGGATAGCTGTAAAACGCTCCTTCCGGCAGCGTGCAAGTCACGCCCGGGATCGAACGCAACCCCTTGACCACGTGATCGCGCAGCTGGATATATTCGCGCCGCATCTGCTCCACGCACTCCTGCGGTCCCTTCAGTGCAGCCACCGCGGCCTTCTGCGCGATCGACGTCGGGTTCGAGGTCGACTGGCTCTGCAGCTTGGCCATCGCGCTGACCACGGACGCCGGGGCCAGACCATATCCCAAGCGCCAGCCGGTCATGGCGTAGGTTTACGACAGCGATCCCAGCACCACGAAGCGCTCCTTGTATTCGCGCAGCGCCCCTGACGGAAAAATTCTTGCCCGTGTAGTTCAGGTATACATAGCACTCGTCCGACAGCACCCAGATGCCGCGCTGGTGCGCCAGGCGAATCACTTCCGTCATGTCCTCTGGGCTCATGACGGCGCCCGAAGGATTCGACGGCGAGTTCAGAATGATGGCTTTCGTGCGCGGCGTGATCAGCCGCGCGACCATCTCCGCTGTAACGCGGAATCCCTGCGCCTCGTCGGCCTCGAGCAGAACGCAAGTTCCGCCCGCGTAGCGCACAATGTCTTTGAACGAAACCCAGTACGGCACCGGCAGGATAACCTCGTCGCCGTGATCGACCAGGACCTGAACCGCATTGAACAGCGCCTGCTTGCCCCCGGCTGAAGCGATCACTTCCTCGCGACGATAGTCGGAATCGAAATCAACGGCATGACGGTGCGCGATGGCGTCGCGCAATTCGGCCGTGCCCGGAACCGCCGTGTATTTCGTGAAGTTGCTCTGGATCGCGGCAATAGCCGCGTCTTTGATGTGCTGCGGCGTGGCAAAGTGCGGCTCGCCCGCGCCGAAGTCGACCACGTCGATCCCCTGCGAACGCAGCTTGTCGGCTTCTGCCACCACCGCCATCGTGGCCGAAGGCTCGATACGGTTGATCCGATCGGTGAGTCGCAACGCTTCCATGGTTTCTGTGGTAGAGCCGGCGCTGGTCATGCCTTCCTCTTCCTTTTCCGGGGGACTTCCATCACATGCGCATCTTGCAGCTTGTACGCGGGTTCGATTTTCTCGCGCAGCTTCTGTTCCACTAATTCAGGGA
>Ga0116214_1001005_pt1 | contig 11105 bp, 9 predicted proteins | sample Sb_taG_FD_88964 | JGI IMG/M metagenome (GOLD analysis project Ga0116214, IMG submission 88964) | Peat soil microbial communities from Weissenstadt, Germany - Sb_50d_1_NS metaG | ecosystem: Environmental > Terrestrial > Soil > Wetlands > Peat | place: Germany: Weissenstadt | collected 2010-09-21
AACTTGTTGTCGGTGCTGTTCGTGGTCTTGTGGCATTTTGTCGGCGAGAAGTCGCTCGTCGGTACGGTCGTCGACTCGCTCCCTGGCCTGGCGGGCCTCGGATACGTTCTGACTTCGAAGAGGGTGCGGGGCACCTTCGTCAGTTCTCGGAGCCGGGGACAGGTGAGCCACAACAGGCCCGGTTAGCGCTCCTCGCGGTCGCATAGCGTAACAAACGGCCACATTGTAATTAGCTCGAACAATTACAGATCGCCGAATCGGTGCGGTCGCGAGCTGTGGCGCCCGCAGGGGCAGCCGCACACAGAACGTCTGATTCTGGGCGCTCTATGCGTCCTATGTCGACCCACTGTCGCGTGCAGCGTTCAAGTGGTGGAGTGGCTGTACCCTCCTGGGCGGCGGCCGTCCGCCTGGTGGCGGCCATGACCTTCACCGCGTATGCGCCATGCCACGTCACGCATCGTCACCATCGTGTCACCGATTCCGCTCGCAACCTGCGCTCGACTCGCAAGCGCATGTCGAGCACGAGCGCGCCGTCAGGCAGGCAGCGCACGGGGTTGAGATCCACCTCCACGAGCTCCGGGACAGCGCGCAGGAGCGCTGCGAAGCGCAGGATCAGCTCTTGCAGCGCCAGACGGTCCAGGGGGAGAGAGCCGCGGAAGCCGTCGAGCTGAATCGACAGGGTTTCCGAGGCGTCGATCAGCTCGCGTGCGTCGACGTCGGTGAAGGGCAACAACCGATAGGCAACGTCACGTCCCAGACCTGCCCGGCGCCCGCCCAGGCCGATCGCCATGACTTGCCCCAGATCCGGATCCGCCAGCGCGCCGAGCAGGACATCCGCACCGGACCCCACGAGGGGCTCGACGATCACTCCGCGCCACTCGCGACCGGCCGCGCGGCACCGGCGCTCGAGTTCCTGCCAGCCCGCTCGCACCGCCGCCTCTCCCTCCAGGCCGAGCAAGACCGCATCGACATCGGCGGCGTGAGCGGGCGGGGGGAAATCCGCCTTCAGGACGACTGGTCCACCCAAGACAGCCGCCGACGACACGGCCCGCTCGACGTCCGGGCAGGACTCACTGGCCACGAACGGGATCGCGTGCGTGGCAAGCAGGGTCTCGGACTCCGCCGTCGGCAGCCAGCCGCGTTCCTCCTGCGTGCCGACGGCGGGGTGATCGTCGAGCCAGGCCGTCACCCGGGCCCGGGCAGCTTCGGCATCGATGGCATCGAACTCCGGCCGCTGCCCCAGCGCCCGGGACAGCCACTCCCGCCGCTCGACCGCGCGCGCCAGGACGCCCGCGCAGGTCTCCGGGAAGCGGAAGTTCGGGACCGAGTCGCCCTGCCGCTCGACCCGGCGACCGTCGCCGCCCAGGACCGAAGCGACCACGGGCTTGTTCTGCTCCGCGGCGACCTCGGAGATCGCCGCCAGCACGGACTGCGGGTCACCGCCTCCGACGTCGACGTAGTAGGCCATCACGGCGTCGATCGTCTGCCCGGTAAACAGGCCCCGCATGCTGGCCGCGTAATCCGCGGGCCCGGCACGGGAGCCAATTACGAGCGAACTGCCCGCCACCAGGCCGCGCGACCCGCAGGCGTCGACCGCGAGCGCGGCCACGCCCCTGGAGTTGCTGACGATCCCGATCCGGTGCCCGAGCGGCAGCGGCTGCGTCTCGAAGAACTCCGCGGTATCGAACAGCTCCTCACCGCTGTGAAAGCGCATCACGCCGGCCTGACGCAGGAGCGCGTCGACCAGGGCGTCCCCGCGCAGAGCTGCCGCGGTGTGCGAGCCCGCCCCGGCGTGCGGGTCCTGTGCCCTGCGTCCTTTGATGGCCAGGATCGGCTTGCGCCTGGCGACCCGCCGCGCGATGCGGCCGAAGTGCTCCGGGTTGCCGAAGGTCTCGACGTAGAGTATGACGGCCGCCGTGGCCTGGTCTTCCTCCCAGTACTCGAGCAGGTCGTTGGTCGAGACATCGGCGCGGCCGCCGAGTGATGCGAAGCTCGACAGGCCCAGCCGGCGCGCCGCGACATCGCCCAGCAGCGCGATGCCGATCGCCCCCGACTGCGAGGAGATCGCCAGGCGCCCGGCGGGCACCGGCGCCCCAGCGAAGGTTCCGCGGAGGCTTACCGAGGCATCGTTGTTCAGGACGCCCAGCGTGCTCGGCCCCACCATGCGCAAGCCCGCTGACCGCACGATCTCGAGCAGCTGCTGCTGTCGCCCGGTGTCCTCCCCCGCGCCCTCGGCCAACCTCGAGACCACGAGCATGGCCTTAGCCCCGATGCGTGCCGCCTCGGCGGCCACGTCGAGCACCTCCTCGTCCGGCACCGCCACGACCACCAGCTCCGGAGGCTCCGCCAGGTCCCCGAGGCTCCTGGCCGCCCGCACCGAACGCACCACCCCCCCGCTCCGGTTCACCGGGACCACCGCCCCCTGGAAGCCGCCGGCGATCAGGTTGGCGAACAGGTCACCACCCCGGCTGCCCGGCTCGTTCGAGGCCCCGACCACGGCAACCGAGGCAGGAGCGAGGATCGAGCGGAGCGATGCGACCACCCCAAGGTGGTCTCGCTCCTCGATTTTCTCCTGCACGGCCTCCGTCGGCTGGATGTCCAAGGACACCAGCAGCTCGTCGAAGTCCAGCCTGCTCCGGACGCCGAACCCGGCCCGGTTAAAGACGGCGAGCATCGCCTGATTGCTGTCCATGACTTCAGCGTCAAAGCGCGCGACCCCACGCTCCGCGCCGATCTCCGCCAGCTGCTCCAGCATCCGCGTGGCGACGCCACGGCCCTTGAAGTCCTCCGCCACCGTGAACGCGACCTCCGCGACCGCCGGCTCACGCAGCCGGTCGTAGCTGCCAGACGCCACCACCCGGTCGGCCCGCCACCCGATCAGCACCACCCGGGCATCGCCGTCGGCCTCCGCGTCCGACCGCGCCGGCCCCTCGGTTCGCACATTGCCGTGAAAGCGCGTATACAGGCTGTCTTCAGACAACCCGTCGTAGAAGGCCTTGATGCCGTCATAGTCCTCGGTCGTCGGCGCGCGAAGCCTCAGCGGGGTGCCGTCCCGCAATATCACGTCACGGACCAATGGCCCGCCAGCAATAGTCATATGCCTATGGTCCCGTCTACGCTGTCGCCGGGCAACGCGGGCTCGAACGCGGCTGGTCGAGGACCTAGGGCACCTTCGGTGACCCTAGGACAGATCGTAGGGGCCGGGCCGTCGGTGAACGTCAAACCGGCCCGCTGCCACATGTCGATAACCTTCGGTACCACGTCAGTGATGTACGTGCCCTTGGCAGCCGCGAACTCTGGGAGCGGTGCAAGCAGGGGCGCATCACAGTCGACGAGCGCTCCCCACGGTTCTCCGAGATACAGCCGGGTGGCAGGGTGAGCGGCGTACTCGTCGCGTAGCGGTGTCACCCGCTTCAACATCATGTTCTCGGCCTCACAATGGCTGAGATAGGTGAAGACTCCAACGGTCTCGCCTACGACCAGCTCGTACACAGCCTGGAGTGAGATCTCCGATCGCTGGCGCCGGGCTGACAACATCTCAGGCATCCGCGATCCCCGGCTATGACAGACCTTCTTGTAAACGGCAAGTCACATCATCGACCGCGATCCAGGTGGGCCACAATAGGCTCGGTGAGCGGTGCCGGGCGGGCGGTGCGGCTGTCAGTTACCCCGCTGACGCGGTCTGCGTCAGCCTGCTGATACCTGCGGACGGTATGTCTGCCACAGGGAGTTCCAGCGGGAAATCCGCGGGAAGGCCGGCCGGGTCGGCTACGGTGACGGTGCCGTCCTCAGCGGGCAGCCAGAGCCAGCGTGTGTGTGTCGCGGCGGCCTGTCCGCGGCCGTTCGCCGTCACCTCTGCGCAGCACGCCCGCAGCCGTCCGTGCCCGTCGCCTAGCCCGGTCCACCGCCGGGTGCCAACCCGCAGGCGCACCTGGGCTCCAGACCAGTCCCCGGCTACGAGCAGGACGCCCCGGCCGCGCCGCAGCGCCGCCTCGAGGCGCTTGCGTATCGGGGCTGTGGCCGGCGCGGGTGGGCGAACCAGGACGATCTCACAGCCGTCCAGCAGCGACGCCACCACCTGCGCGGCCAGGCGGGGCCGGGATCCGGGACCAGCAGGGCCCGCTCGGCGTCCAGGCCGAGGCCGACGGCGGCCAGCACCCCAGCCTCGGGCAGTCCCGCGATTCCGCACCACACCCCGGCCGCCGACGCCCCGGCCGCCAGGGCCAGGCACAGCAGGCCGAACTCTGCCACCGCACAACCGACCCGCGGGCCAGCCCGCCGCGCGGAAGCAACTCGCGCAGTGCGGGCAGCACCGGCAGGCTCCCGGAGTTGCGGGCGCCCGAAGGGTCAGGCCATCCTTCGGGTGATTCGATCGAAGTCGGCACTGCGGACATGGTACCGTCGAATGCTGGTTCTAATCACTCCCAGGCGCCTGGCATAGGTTCTGTGACCGGTCCAGACGCTGCGGATCGGCGCGTCGGCGGCGATCGCTCTATCGTCGCCTACGGCTTGTCCGATGAGATATCGGGCGTGACGGCGCGGCCTAGGTCTCAGCGACCGACGCCTCGCAACGTAACCTGGGCGCACGCAGCGGACCCTGATGACGGCCGTTCGCATGCCCTTACCGGGGCAGAGTTGCCCGATCGGATACCGGCCCGGAACTGGCTGATAACGGGCCTTTACGTCAAGCCGCACACCGCTTCGTCGGCCTAGCGGGCGAGCTGGTGCCGGGCAATACCTGGCCTGAACCCGGATCCTTGATGCGAACGAGATCCCGCCGCTCGCCGAACCCGGCGATGAACAGCGCGGTCGCCTCCGCCCACCTCCCACAGCGCTCAGGTCCACGCTCCCGTTAGCCTCAGTTATTCACACCAAGGTCAAGAGTTCTCTGATCATGCGGTTGAGCTGCGGAAACACCCTCAAGTCCCTCGGGGAACCCGCACCCTTTGGGTGCGGGTCACATCAAGCGTTTCCGCAGGTCATCCATAGTGCACGGTCGAGATCGTGACGAATCGAGGTTAGTAGGCCACCGCCGGCGCCACGGCGAGCCTGATAAGCAGGCCAAACGCGCCGAGCACCCCGACCGTGACCGGCAGGGAGAGTTCAACACGCAGATCAACAAGATCCGCTACATCATTGAGCAGGCCATTGCCAACTTTAAGACCTGGCGGATCATGCACACCGACTACCGTCGGCCCCTGGCGACACTTCCGCAAACCATCTCAGCTGCGGTGGCCCTGCACTTTTATGCAGTCGCCTGAATAATCCCTGCAGCTCCCATCCTAAAACCCATCCAAAGAGGAACGTAGCACTAGGCGTTGTCGGCGGGCGGATCTGAGCCCGGAGAACCGCCCTGCTCGCTTTGTGCGCGCTGATTGCCCAGCGCGCGCTCAGCGTTTTGCGCACGACGCTCATCGAGTACTGCTCGCAAGCGCTGAATCATGACCGGCGCTCGCCGGTCCAGCGCCCAAACGTCGCGCTTGAACAGCATGATCAGTCGCATCGGCGAGGTCGCAACGACCGAAGCGGTACGCAAACCGCCTATTGCCACTTCCGGCGGCTCGGACCAGTCAGGCGGAGAGATAAGCACGGCCATTTCGCCCACGACATCACCAGCCCCGATCGTTGCCACCGTCTCACCATTGATGACGACATCGGCAGTACCGCTCTCGATGGCGTACAGCGAATATCCTGTGCGCCCCTCTGCAGCGAGCAATTGCCCGGGAGTGATTTCCTCCTCTGACGCCATGCTCGCGACGACGGCAAGCTCGTCTTCGGGCAAGTCGGCGAAGAAGCGGATCGCCGCAAGCCGCAACGTCTCCATTATTTCAGATTACATCGCGGGTCCTACCTACGCGACCTCGCTCCAAGGCCGCTTCTCAGGGGCGGCGTCATCTTCGCCGGGTGCTCGCTTGACGCCGCCTGCCGTGCGCAGACATCCTGACCGTGGCTCAAGGTCCCACTGTTGATTCTTCAAGTAACTGATGCTCAAGCGCCGAGAGCGGCACGGTTGAAGTTCTGGTTGCAGTTCCTTCTCGTACGTACCGGTTCATAACAGTCGCGCTATGCGGCCCGACCTGCGAGGCGTAGCCTGACGGACGATCTCGAACACCGTAAGGGCGATCTCATAATCCGCGGCTGTGAAGGTGGTCTCGCTCTGAGGAGGGGCCGTCTGTTAACCCCAGAAAATGCCGGTCGGGTCGGCTTCGATCTCGTTAAGCACCGTGTCGAGAGGACCGGGCTCGAGGTCGTCATAGCGGTGCCAGTGGCCGTTGCGGTCGGCCCAGTACAGGCTCCCGTGGTGGGTGTTGGCGCTGTAGCGCAGCTGGGCCGCGCGCACCTTGGACCATTCGGTCAGGTTCGGGTGCCACAGCGGTCGGCAGTCAAAGATGGTCACAGGGTTGCCGCGGACGGCGGTTTCGATGCGAGCCTGGTAGAGAAGGCGGGCTGGGACCCGGGCTCGGCAGTACTTGCGGATCTTGGCGATGTCCGTCTCTGGTGGTGCGGGCACCCACCACGCTAGGGCTTTTACTGGCTGGCCGTGGCTGTGATCGTCGCAGTGCCTGCTACGCCAAGGGTGGCGCGTGACGACCGAACCTCCGCGGCAGTCCGAGATCCGATTCCAGCCTGCTGCACGGCGAGCGATTGCCGAGCGGCTTCCGGAAGCTGTTGCCGCTGCGGCACTGGCGTTCTGTGCCAGCGCGCTTGCGGTCAACTCTCGACGGGTCGGCAAGCCGCTGTTCGGGCCGCTAACTGGCTGTCATGGCGCCTGGCGCGGCACCTACTGCATCGTCGACTAGATCGACGAGAACAGTCGCGCCGTCCATGTCCTCGACATCGATCACCGCTCGGAGGTCTACCGCCGCTTCCAACGGTGACCGCCGATACTCAGGCTGCGTCGAGCTTGATCATGCCCAATACGTGCCGAAATCGGCCTGAGCAGCAGCACCACCGTCCACATTCGCCCAGGTCAGCTACCCTGGCGAGGGCCGCCGGAGGGCTGGACTCATAATCCGCCTCTCTCAGGCCGAAGACCACGCCAGAATGGTTGATATGGGCGCAACTGGCAATTCTTGCACGAGACAACCGGCGAGTGCGTAATCGGCGATCTGAAATTTTTCGAGCAAATTACAATATGGCCGTCGTCACGCTACGCGACTGCGAGGAACGCTGACTGAACCTGTTGTGGTCCGCTTGGATCACGGTCGATGAGAGCTGCCGTTTACAAGACGGTCGATTATGTACTGGACCATCATTTCAGCCAGGTGATTCATCCCACCTCACCTGCTTTTTCTGATCACCGTGGCTGCACGGCCATCGTAGCGGGCGTGCCACCGTGTGCCAGGTAATGCCGTCTTGTCCGTGTTATTGGTGTGTTGATCTTCTGCTAGGGCCGCCTTTGTGCGGTATTCCTATTACTCACCACCGGCCCAGCAACTACCGTCGGGCATTTCGTCTGTGTGGTGGCTATAGTTACAGAAATTGAATGGCCAGGGTCCGTGTCTGCCTGATCACATTCGGCGCGCCTGCGTGATCCCGGTCGGTGGCGGGTCTACGCCGGAGATATGAGGTATCCCGATGGCGGCGGCCTGTCCGCTCAGGGACGGGCCCGCCGCGAGAAGCTGCGGCTGCAGGCCGCGCAGATGTTTGAGCAGGATATCGACCCGGTGCGGGTGGCGAAATGCCTGCGGGTCAGCACCAAGTCGGTGTACCAGTGGCGGCGGCACTGGCGAGCCGGCGGCCCGGCCGCGCTGGTGTCCAAAGGCGCGGGCGGGGCGGTGTGCCGGCTCGATGAGCGGCAGCTGGCCCGGCTGCGGGCCGCGCTGGACCTGGGCCCGGCGGCCTATGGCTGGCGCGAGGATCAGCGGTGGACGCTGGCGAGGGTCGCCGCGCTGATCGGGCGGCTGTTCCACGTCCGGTACACGCTGCGTGGCGTGTCGTACCTGCTGCACCGGGCCGGGTTCAGCCCGCAGGTGCCCGCGCACCGGGCTGCGGAACGCGATGAGGCCGCGATCGCGGCGTGGCGGACGGGGACCTGGGCGACGGTACGAGGCTAGCGGCGGCGACCGGAGCGTGGATCTGCTTCGAAGACGAAGCCGGGCAGAACCTGCGCCCGCCGAAGGCCCGTACCTGGGCCCGCCGCGGGCACACCCCTGTGGTCACCGTGTCCGGCAAGGGCTCCGGGCGGGTGTCGGTCGCGGGCCTGGTCTGCCTCAAGCCCGGTGCCCGGGGCCACCTGTTCTACCGGATGCGCATCCACCGGGGCCGTAAGGGCGAGCGCCGCAGCCTGTCCGAAGCCGATTACGCCGGCCTGATCACCGCCGCGCACAGCCAGCTGGCTGCCCCGGTCATTGTCATCTGGGACAACCTCAATACGCACCTCAGCGCCGTGATGCGCGAGTTCACCGGGGCGCACCCGGACTGGCTGACCGTCGTCCAGCTGCCGGCCTATGCCCCAGACCTCAACCCGGTGGAGATGGGTTTGCCTCAGTGCGAGCTGCGTAGGTCTTCTCTTTCATGATTGCCGGGCTCCTTGTCCTTCGAGGTGTCGATCGGGGTGCCGTCGTCAGCCCAGCGGCGCCGGTTGTGGTAGCCGACCGGCAGCTGGTGCAGCGCGCGGAGGCGTTCGACTCCGGCGGAGTCTGCGGTGATGATCCACCGGTAAGGCGGCCGGTGTCTTGCCGGCCGCAGACCCAGCCGCGTCTGAGCCACCCGAACGGGGTCGCGGCTGGCATGCCGATCTCGCGGGCCAGGGTGGCCAGCCACCACTGGCCGGGGCCGAGGCTGCCCTGGTCGGTGCGGTGGTCGTGGTCCAGGCCGGGGCGCAGGCCCAGCCGGCGGATCAGGTGCTGGATTTCGCCGGGATGGAAGCGGTCGTGCAGGCGGGGCGTGCGGAAGCCCTCGGCGGCGAGCTGCCCGGCGATCGCGGTGCTGTCCAGGCCCTGCCGGGCCAGTGCGCTGATCCGCTCGGTGAGCGCCGGGTAGTACGACAGCTGGTCGATCCGGGCCACCGGACGGCTGAGGGCGGCACGGCTCTGGTGGCCGCCGGCCCAGGTCACGGTGGCGTGCACGCGCTCGGTGGCGCCCTCGGCGGTGACCTGGACGGACTCGATGACGGCGCGCAGCAGCCTCTTGCGGTCGGCCACGGTGGTCGTCGGCGCGGACCACAGCGCCGGGATGTCGCCGGCCAGGGCGCGGATCGCGGCCAGCTCGGCGGCCGGCAGCCGGGCCGGGCGGGCCCGCTGGTACCGCTCGTACTCCTCGCCCAGGTGCGCCCGCTCGGCCAGCGCGGCCTCCCACTCGCGCTCGAGCTGGCGGGCCACCAGCCGGTTCTCCGGCTCGGCCAGCTGATACTGGCGCCGCGCCCGGTCACAGGCGAAGTCCGCGCGTTCCAGCCGCTGCCGCCAGATCCGGTCCACCTCGGCCCGGCGGGCCTCGACCTGCGCCGCGGCGGTGACCGACAGCTCCAGCGCGGCCGGGGCCAGCGCCGGCAGGACCTGGGCGACGACATGGTCATCGAGGAACCGGGCGGCCATCTGCTGGCAGCGCGGCTCACCGTAGGTGTGGTGGCGGCGCTGGCAGCAGTACCGCCCGGTCAGCCCCTGCCCGCTGGCCTCATAACTCACCTGCAGGCGGTGACCGCAGATCCCGCAGGCCACCAGCCCGCCCAGCAGCGCGGGGCCCTCACGCGGCGCGCCCGGGCTCTCGGCGCGCGCCCGGTTGGCGGCCAGCCGCGCCAGGTTCCGCTCATACTGCTCCACGCTGATATAGGCCGGCAGCGCACCCTCGATGCGCACCAGCCACTGCCCGGCGTCCAGACGGCGCACCCGGCCGGAATGCTCACGGCCAGGCAGCCGCCGGGACGGGTCGGTGCGGCTGCGCCCATAGGCGTAGATGCCGGCATAGGCCGGGTTGCGCAGCATATTGACCAGACCCTGCTGATGCGGCGCCCGCCAGGCGACCTCGCCCTTGCCCGGACCGGACCGCTCCCGCATCCCGATCTGCACCTGATGCTCCACCAGGAACCGCAGCACCGCATGCACCGTGCCCAGCTCATCGAACAGCCGGAACACCAGCCGCACGACCGCCTGGACCTGCTCATCGGGATCCAGGGCCACCTCGCCGGAGGACCGGCGGGCATACCCGGCCGGCAGCGGGACAGCCAGCTCGCCGCGGCCGGCCTTGGCCAGCCGGCCCGACGCCATCCGCTGCCTGATCAGATGCAGCTCGACCTCTTATGCGGACATCGCCGTTATGCCGACCAGAAGCTGTGGGTTCGCTGCGGGCTTGGCCGGCCGTGTCGGCAAGTCGGCATAATCCCAGCCCGGCGATGGCTTGCCGTCAGCGTTTCACCAGGTCAGGGACTGATTCTCTTCTCCGGACGCGCTGGTCGTCCGGAAGAGGAGTTCATGATGGCGAAAACGAAACCGTCCTGGGCGAAGGTAACCGGGCCGCTCGCGGAGTACGCGGACGGGTTCCGGGCCGAGCTATTCCGGCTCGGCTATACCCCGCTCACCGCAGCCTGCCAGCTGCGGCTGACCGCCCACCTGAGCCGCTGGATGACCGCCGAGGGCGTCAGCACCCACGATCTGGACATGCCGACGGCGGAACGGTACTTCGCGGCCCGCCGCCTGGCGGGATACACGAACGAGCGGACCACCGAGGCACTCGGCCCGCTGCTGGGCTATCTCCGCAGGCTAAGGGCCGTCCCGCTTCCGTCGGCGGAGCCGGCGACGGAGACGAGCCTGCTGCTGGACCTGTTCGCGGCCTACCTGGCGTCCGAGCGCGGCCTGGCACCGACGACGGTCGCCCTGAACGTCCGCCTGGCCCGCCCGTTCCTGCAGCAGCGGGCACTCGAACACGACGGGCACCTGGACCTGGAGCAGCTGACCGCCGGCGAGGTACGGGCATTCGTACTGGACCAGGCCCGGAAGCAGCCGCGGTCGGCCAAGCGGATCGTGACCGCGCTGCGGTCCCTGCTCCGCTTCCTGCACGTTGACGGCGTCCTGGCCATCCCGCTGGCGGGCGCGGTGCCGTCGCCGGCCGGGCATGCACTGGCCGGGCTGCCCCGGGCGCTGGAGCCCGGGCAGGTCCAGGCGATGCTG
>Ga0116214_1001025_pt1 | contig 11010 bp, 10 predicted proteins | sample Sb_taG_FD_88964 | JGI IMG/M metagenome (GOLD analysis project Ga0116214, IMG submission 88964) | Peat soil microbial communities from Weissenstadt, Germany - Sb_50d_1_NS metaG | ecosystem: Environmental > Terrestrial > Soil > Wetlands > Peat | place: Germany: Weissenstadt | collected 2010-09-21
CGCTAACGCACGCTTGCCGATGGGCATGGAGGATCTCCTCGACAGCTGAAGTTGATTTGCCGATGGTCGCCGGTCCGGCGAGGGCAGCAGAGTAGCACAGGAGGTGGGAAATCAGAAGAGAGCGGGAAGGCAAAATCGACAACCACGAAGGACACGAAGTTTCACGAAGGAGAACGTCATACTAATTCCTTCGTGTCCTTCGTGGTTTGATCCTTCGCTCGTGCTGTTAGCGTCCCTGCAGGCCGCTCCACGCCATGTGGTGAAACAGGTCGTCCATTTCTTTGGGATCGGCTTTCATGCCTTTGTCGATCCACCAGTCGAGCAGGGAGAAGAAACTGCCGGCTAGAGCATGGGCCTGGGCCGACCGACTCGCGGGGTCGAGCTGCACGCCCGCCGCCTGCAGCCGTTCTTCGATTGAACGGGCGAAGAATCCGCGGGCCAGCGTCCATACCTCATTCAGTTTGTCCGACTTCACCAGGGCGGCGTGAAACTCGCGCACATCGCGGATGTGGGTAAGAAACTCGCGCACCGGGAGCAGGCGCCTGGGGTTCGCGTTTTGCCGTTTCAGCACGCCGGAGACGTGTTCGAGAAAATCTTCAACGTCGCTCAGGAACAGGTCGTCTTTGTCGCGGTAGTGCGCGTAAAACGTCGCCCGGCCCACACCCGCGCGGTCGAGCACTTGCTGCACGGTGATCTCGTCGAAACTCTTCTCATGCAGGAGCGCCATCATGGCATCGCCCAGTGCATCGCGGGTGCGCAGGATGCGGCGATCGATTTTCGGGCGAGGCTTGGCCGCCTTGGGTTTTGTTTTCGCGGTCTGGGTCTTCGTGGTCTGGGTCATTCGTGATTCCCGAACAGAGCCGGCGGGTTTGTTCCGTATCGCGGCATTTCTGCGAAATACACTGTCACAGGCCCACGACTTGTGTCTAGAGTGGCTGCATGACAGACGATCGCAAATCTGGAATCGCACTCATCGCCGGCGCGCTCGGCTTGATCATCACAATGGCCCTGCACCCCATGCCGGTAGCGTCTCTTACGCCAGAACAGGTAGTGCATCTGATGAGGATGTCGGGCATTGCGCACTCGATCGCGATGGTGAGCGGGCTGCTGCTGTTTCTGGGCGCGTGCGGGCTGACGCGAAGCATTCAGGCCGCCGACCGGATCGCCTTCGCCGCGCTCGTCACCTTCGGCTTCGCCTGCATCGCCGTGCTCATCGCTACTGCGGTCAGCGGGTTTATCATGCCCGGCATCATGGAGCTCATGCTGCGCGACGCTCCCGCGAATGCGCGGCAATGGCAGATCGTGAGCGCGGGAATCTTTCAGATCAATCAGGCTTTCTCGCGGATTTATTCCGTGGCTGCCTCGCTCGCCATGATTCTCTGGTCGGTGTCGGCTCTGCGCAATGGCGGATTCGGACGCGGCGTCGCCATCTATGGGTGCATCGGAGCTCCGGTTGTGGTGATTGCCATCGCCATCGGGCGCTTGCAGCTTGATGTCCACGGGATGGCGGCGGTGGTTGTGGTGCAGGCGGTGTGGTTCGTTCTGGTGGGAAGTCAGCTGCGGACGCGGGCGGCATCGACTGAGTAGCATCTGGCTCCCATTTTGTGGTTTTGAGGCTCCCCGGACGAGGGCGTCCGGGGCTACGTGTTACGAACGCTTTCGCCGCAAGCGAATCGCGATTGTCCGTTCTAGCGGCAAATGCTAGGCTGCGAAAGAGTGCGTTCTGCGTACGCCAATCCGTTGAAATCGAGCCCATCGCTGGCCAGCCGCGCGGGGAAGTGGCTGCAATCGGCCGCGGCGGAAGTGTGGGTTAAGTTTCTGCTGGCGCTGGTGGGATTGGCGCTGGCGTTCGGGGCGGCGCTGTTTTCGACTGTATCGCGCGATGCGGGGAATATGTGGGCGACCGTCATTCTGGCCTCGACTTCGCTGCTGCTGGCGGCTTTGGTGGGCCTGATTACCGTGCCGTACCTGGCGCGAAGGGTGGCGGTCGAGCGGCTGCGGGAGTCGTTTGATTACGACGTGACCCGGGCGGGGATCGTCTATGTTCTGGTGACGCTGGTGATCGGCATCGCGGCGCTGAACACGGGCAACAACCTGCTGTACATCGTGGTCGCCGCCATGCTGGCGGCGATTCTGGTTTCGGGCGTGGTTTCGGCGTGGGTGTTGCGCTGGCTGGAACTCGACGTCCGCCTGCCCCAGCACGTGTTTGCCGGGCGGGCCGTGCTGGGACGGATCGTGCTGCACAACCCGCGCCGGTTTCTGCCATCGTTTTCCATTCGCGTCGTTTCCACGCGCAAGAAGAGGAAGAAGGTGGTGAAGCAGTGGCAGTGGGAGGCGGCGACGTTCGTGTTTCCCTTCAACCGCCCGCCGGAGGAACAATGGCTGCGCCTGCCCGACCGGCGCCTGCGCCGGATTACGGTCATGGCGCCGCCTCCGGGAATCTTCCAGGGGATGGCGTATTTTCCGTATGTTCCGCCTGGAGCCGAGCTGACCGCCGAACTGGAGCTCAAGTTCGAACGGCGCGGGCGCTACCGCGAAAACAGCTTCGGGCTGGCCACGCGCTTTCCCTTTGCCTTTCTCACCAAGACCCGGCACCTGGCCCTGCAGCGGGAAGTGCTGGTGTACCCGCACATTGAGCCGACCGACGAGCTCTTCGAGATTCTGCCGCTGGTGCGGGGGGAGTGGGAGAGCTTCGTGCGCGGGCGCGGCTCCGACCTGTACCGCATTCGCGAGTACATGCCGGAGGACTCCGCCCGCCACGTGGACTGGAAAGCGACCGCGAAGTCGGGTTCGCTGAAAGTGCGGGAATTTGCCCGGGAAGATGAGCGCAAGCTGTGCATCGTGTTTGACAATCCGGAGCCGGGCTTGATTTCCGAGCAGGCTTATGAAAGGGCGGTGGATCTGGCGGCGTCTTTAGGCTGGCACTTTTCCGAACAGGAAGCGGAAGTGTCGTTCGCCGCTTCCGGGCGTCCGCGCACCCGCGATCTGCACGAATTTCTGGCGTGGCTGGCGGTGATTGAGCCGGGCGTGAGCTCGCGAGCGGCGACCAGCGCGGAGAAACGCGCGACCCTGTTCGGCACGCTGCCGGAGGTGGATGCCAACTCCGGCGACTATCACATCGTGGTGACGGCGCGGCAGCGCGGAAGCCTGCCGGGCGGGCTGTGGAACTCGTCGTATTTTGTGTTCGTGGGGGACGAGCCGGCCGAGAGATCGTCGAAGAAGTAGAGCTTGCTTCGAGATGGCTGACCGCAGGGGCTAAAGCCCCCGGGCTTTTCTGCGGACGGCGCGGCTGGAAGCCGCGCCCTTTCAAAGCCCGGTGTCGGAAGCCGCACTTCTTCAAATCCGCGCTGCCGGAAGCCGGGCCTTTTCACATCCGCGCTGTCGGGAGCCGGACCCTTTCAAATCCGCGCTGCTGGGAGTCGGGCCCCTTTAAATCCGCGCTGCCGGGAGCCGCGCCCTTTCACATCCGCGCTGTCAGGAGCGGCGCCTTTTCACATCCTCGCGCACCCGGGAGGCGGTGGGGGCGCAACCACTGCTGAAGATTCCCTTGCCGCATTGCTCGAGCGAATCGCAGCGGCATTTCTCGATCATCTCGCGCAACAAGCGCTGCATGGTGCGGATGGCGCTGGCTTGCGCTTCGAGTTCCACGAGCTTCTTGCGGGAGAGCTTTTGCCAGCGCTCGGAGGCGCGTGCGCCGGGGCGAAAGCCGAAGAAGAGCTGGCGAATCTCCTGGAGCGTGAAGCCCAGTTGCCGCGCCCGCTGCACCACTGCCAGGCGGTGCAGCACGGTGGTGTCGTAGCGGCGCTGGCCGCTGATTCTCTGTGCCCGGGGAAGCAGGCCGATCTGCTCGTAGTAGCGGATGGCGGAGGACTGCAGCCCAACCTGGCGGGCCACGGTAGAGATGGTCATTTGAGGCATGGGTTTCCGCGTCCTGGTCGCCGCCGCGAAAGATTCAAGACCAGCGCCTAAAGGCGAGTCTGATTTACGGCGTTTCGGCACGCATGAATGCGTGCCCTGATACGAGTCCGACTTGCACGACGCTCTTGCTGGACTTGCACGATGACGCGTCCGACTTGCAGGACGCCCTTGTCAGACTTGCACGGTGCCTTAGATGTTCTCCTTCGAATCGGGATGACAAACATTTTACAAATTTCACCCTTGCCTTAAAGTGGACTTTAAGTCGTACCGTGTTGGCTGTGCCTCAAATCGACACTGAACCGACAGGAGCCAAGATGAAAGCCATCGTCGCCGCAGCCATCGCACTGACCACCTTCGCCGGCACCGTACTCGCCGCCCCGGGGGCGGTCCAACCGCCGGATTCTTCTGCCGGCGCAAAACAGGAGAGTCCCTTCGCTTGCAACCGGCTGGCTCTGACGCCGGAAAAACGCAAGCGGCATTTTGATGAACTCAGCCCGGCATTGCTGACTCTGAAGACGGGCATCCGGGAACTGCCCGACGGCTATGAATTCCAGTTCCCCGGCGACGCCAGCACGTACAGTCTGCTGGCCGAATGGGTAGGCGGGGAACGAGTGTGCTGCCCCTTCTTCGACATCGACTTGCGCTCGGACCGCGAAGGCGGACCGCAGTTTCTGCGGCTGACCGGCCGGGAGGGCACCAAGCAGTTCATCGTGGCGGATTTTGCGCCCTGGTTCAGAAAGTGAGGGTGACTCGCGGGCCGACGTCGGATCGAAATCTGCCTGGTTCTCCCAGGCTCAGAAGTGGCGGCAATTCAGGAGTGGCGGCGAAACAGGTAGGCCGATACCCCTTTTGACTGGCGCAGCGGGGCGGCGTCAAAGCCCTGACCGACAAACCATCCGCGCATCCAGGCGTTGAACTCGGGCGCGTCTTCCCGCGCAATCAGCACAAAGCGGTCGGCAGAGCTCAGTTCGCGAGTAAAGACTTCCTTCAGATAGGCCACCGATTCAGGGCTGAAGCGATAAGGGAGAAGAATGACGTGGCCTGGAACGGGGTATTTGGAGAGCGGGGAGAGCAAGGGGCTGCTCTGGTCGAGGTTGAGATCCCAGCTGATCTTGTCGGTTTCGATCAGGCCCACGCGCATCAGCACTGGAGTCGTGGGAGAGAGGTTGGCGGCGCGAACGGCCGCGGCCGCGCCTCGCCAGTCTTCCCGGTAGGGCGACTGAGTGGGGTGAAAGCCGGCATAGCTGGCGATGGATCCGAGGGCAATGCAAATGGCGAGGATCTGGCGCAGTCGGGGAGCAGCGAAGATTCGGATCCAGGCGCCGACAAGCAGCGCCAGCGCCGCCAAAGCGGGCAGATAGTAGCGCACGATGAATATCTTGAAAGGGCTAACCCGGGACACCAGGAAAAAAGTGAGGATCGGAATCGCGAACCAGCAGACGAACAGCACGTTTGCGGGCCGCGGCATGCTCGAGCGAAAGAATTCGGGAGTGCGACGGGCAAAGGATGCGACGAGTATCCCAACAAATAGACCCGCAGCCAGCGCCGCCGGAGGCGCGAGCGAGGCGACCAGTTCCACGGCGTCGGGCGTGGCGGCCCAGGACAAACTGGAAGACAACTTATGGCCGCGGATGGTGATGAAGGCGAGGGGCATCAGCAGAATCACAATGAACGCGGCGGCCGCGAACAGATTCCGGGCGGATACCCGGCGCTCCGCGCGCCACACGTATAACGCGTAGGCGAGCAATACCAGATAGAAGATGGCATAGAGGTAATGGACGTAAGGGATGGCGGCAGTCAACAGGATGAATCCGGCCAGGTTGCGCCGCCGGCCGGTATCGAGCCAACGAACCAGCTGCAAGACGCTGGCGACGACCAGCAGCAGGGCGATTCCATAAGGGCGGGCATTGGTGGCCTGCCGGGCGACGTCATGCAGAGAGACAAATACTACGACCACCAGGGCTCCGGCCTCGCGGTCGAAGAAGCGTTCCCCCAGGCGAAACAGCAGCCATGCGCTGAGAGCGGTGGCCAGCACGGAAGGGAGGCGCAAGGCGAGTTCGCTGGTCCCGGCAATCCTTACAACCGCACCGATGAAGCCGCTGTATAACATGCTTTGACCCATGAACAGCTGGCTTCGGCTGAGAGCCGGCACCACGCCCTTGCCGGCACTCCAGAACGTGACCAGCTCGTCCAACCAGAAGCTGGAGCGGAGCGGAAGCACCCAGAGCCAGACAGCTTCAAGAAAGGCGAGCGCCAGGAGGAGCTGCAGCTGATAGGGGGCGGCGCTGGAAAGCGGAGCCGGCCCCGGCCCTGTCGTTGGCCTCTGCGGGGGCACAATGTGCGGCACTGACATAAAGAAGGCCCAACTGTGATTCCTATTCTAAAACTCGCGGCTACCGAAAATCGCTCTGGCCGCCAGTTTTTTTCTTCCTTGCGGTTCCTTTTCGGCATATACTCGCGCCCCGATAGTGGCATCCGAAGCTCGGGCTTCTGTTCGCGGAGGTGGCATATGCGGATCTGCGACCTGATTAAGAATCAGGATACGTATCGGGCGGAACTGGGCGACACGGTTCTGGAAACGGTGAGCGCGATGGTGGAGCGCAACATCGGAGCGGTGCCGGTCCTGCACAACGGCGAACTGGTAGGGATTTTCTCGGAACGCGACCTGATGAAGCGGGTGGTGGCCCAGGGCCGCGATCCCCGCGCTACCGCACTGGCTGAGGTCATGACCGACGATCCCCTCACCGTCAGTACGGATGAGCCCATTGAGAACTGCATGGCGATGATGCGGCGCCACAACTTCCGCCACCTTCCGGTGTGCCACGACGGGCAGGTGGTGGGGATGGTGTCGCTGCGCGACATCCTGCTGCAGGGCTTCGATGAGAAAGATGACGAGGTGCGCATGATGCGGGCCTACATCCACTCCACGCCCGACGCCTAGCCGACCGTTGTTTGATTGTCACGGCGCGCGGTCATTGCGCGCGGTCATTGACACCCGACCCCAGGCCGATCCCAGCGCATGCCAATGTGTGGCATGCGCTTTTTGCTGGCCTCCCAACCGGTCTAGCACGAAAGTAACCTTGCCGTCCCAGTACCGGAACGGTAACGTTACGTGCGATTACTCCAGTGCATTGAACGTTAGGTTGGAAAAAGCTAACGTAGTTAGGCGAGCTGGAGCAGTCTCAGGTCTAAAGGAATTGCAGAACAACGAGCCTGGGAGCCGTGATCCCGGTCTCAAAGGCAGCCCTTTCGATGTGTGACAACATACACCCCGGTTTTCTCTACTACGCGCTCTGGGTCGCGCATCCCATTCTCCAGCTGGCCATCGCCGCGTTAATGATGCGGCGCGGGCTGCACCGCGTTTTCCCGTTCTTCTTCGGCTACATCCTCACGCAGCTGGTGATCTTCTCCATCATGTTTCCCACCTACTGGCGCGACGGTGAAACCGCTTTCTACATGTACTGGATATTCCAGGGCGTGAGCGTGATGTTTGGTTTCGGGGTGATTCACGAAGTGTTTGTCGACGTATTCCGCTCCTTCCACACATTGCGCGACCTGGGCACGGTGCTGTTCAAGTGGGCCGGCCTCGTGATGCTGCTGGTGGCGGGAGTGGTGTCGGTTTCTACCAGTTCGTCGGAGATCGAGCCTTGGATGCAGGCCGTACTGACCGCGCAACGCTGCGTGCGCATCATTCAGGTGGGGATGGTGCTGTTCCTGCTGTTCTTCGCCCACTACGTCGGGATCAGCCGCCGCCAGCGCAGCTTCGGCATCGCCCTGGGTTTTGGCTCGTTCGCCCTGGTCGAACTTGTTCTGGTTGCGTCCTGGGTGGGAAATCACCTGGGCAACCCCTGGGTCAGCATCGTGAACATGACCGCTTACAACACCAGTCTGATGGTGTGGTTCGGCTATGTGGCGGTGAAGAGCGCAGCTCGCGACTCCGACACCACACTGCTGCAAACCCACCGCTGGGAGCAGAGCTTGTCCGATATTCAGCACCCGCTGCCTGCCGACTCGCTCATTCCCATGTTTGAAGGCATGGTGGACCGGGCTCTGTCGCGGAACAAGCCGGTGGTTTCGATTTCGACTGAAGCCCGCGCCGCGGCCGCAACCGGCACCCACTTCAGCCTCCCGGTAGTGCGCGTCGGTTCCAAGTCTTAGCGTTGTCGTAACGTGCCTGCGCTGGACACGGCGCACTCCTGGTTTGCCGTCATGCGATGGGTCCGGACGCAACGTTCGGGATTTGTAAACTCCCTGCCCTGATTCCGGCGGCAGATTCCTTCCTAGCAAACAATAAACCAAGACTTTAAGGCTTGCAGGGAACGCGTTGATTAGGCGAGTTATTGTGTTGTTTTGTTGGCTTGAGGTCCGATTCGGGCTGACGGGCAGGCGTGGACGTGCACGAATTTTCGTGAAGGGGAGTTGACGAGTGCCTTATAATGCGGGGCCACGCAACAATGCCCGGGGTTTGGGGCATGCAGGCGTGTCGTTTAGGAGAAAACCCATGAAACGTGCACTCAGGATTTCGGTCCTGATGCTAGGACTAGTGGGCACATTCGTCGCTGCCACCGTTCAACAGCTCCCAGCCGCGGACGGAGGCCCGATTCTTCTGTGCCCACCTAGAGCAAAGAACTGCAGAGCTAACCTGACTCCGGTAGTAAACCTGAGTCAGTCTGTAGTCGCAAGGTAACCAAAGTAACTTGGTGGTAACTGGGCCGGACCTTGGGGCTCGCTATCGTTGGGCTGACGGAATTCATACTGATCCGTCAGCCCGTTCTTTTTTGCGGGCGATTTGCGGGCTAGGGCGTTCGGAGCGCTGCGGCCAGCGCGGTTCGCAATTCCTCGGCCGAATATACGGGCGGTTGGCAGGCGGAGCCCGAGCAGAGCACCGCAAAGGATTTGCCCGCGCGCAGGTGGGGAAGATTGGGGATGGTCGCGGCCAGGATGGGCGGCAGATTCTCTGCTACGGCCTGATTCGCGCTCAGCTTGAGCGTGGTTTTGTGGAACGCGAAAGGCGCGTTGGCCGCCGTGTACAAATCCCGGCCTATATGGTCCGTCTCGTTCTGGTCGATCACAACCACTTGCACCGGACGTTCGAGGAAGTCGAGAACCGCAATCCCGTAAGTGGCGGCGAAGATGCCGAACTGTTCGGCTACGCCGGCGAACGTTTCCAGAGTTTGTTCGGCCTTGTCGTGGTAACCAGCGTCGCCAGTGTAGTGATGCAGGCGCAGGAGCGCGATTGCCGCCATGGGATTGCCCGCGGGCGTGGGCGAATCCTGCAGCGGCTTGCGGCGCGTGGCCAGCACGCCCAGGCTGCTTTCTTGTGCGCCGGGCTCAGCGTCGAAAAATCCGCCCGAGGTCGCGTCGAAGAAGCGCGCGATCATGGCGTCGGCGATGGCGCGGGCGAACTTGAAATAGCTGAGATCGGCGGTTGCTTCGTAGGCATCGAGACACGCCAGAGTGGTGAAGGCATAGTCATCGAGCATGCCGTGGACGGCGCGGTGTTCGGCCTGGGGATCGGAGTAGGCGACAACATGCAGCAGCAATGCCGGTGTGGGCGCGGGCGCCTCGCCCGCGCGCTCTTCGTGAGGATGCTTCCAGGCCGCGCTCAGGATGCGATCGAGGGACCGTAAGGCAAACCTCCGTGCACCCTCCAGATGCAGCGCTTTGGCTGCTTCCAGGTACGCTGACACGCACAAGCTGTTCCATCCGACATAAACGGTTTTGTCGACGTATGGAGTCGGCCGCTGAAGCCTCGCGGCATACATCTTCTTCTTTGCCGATCCGATCAACTCTCGCACGCGCTCCGGAGTGAGGTTCATCCGGCGGGCAATCTCATCGACGGGAGCGCGCACGAAGAGCACGTTCTTGGCGGGATTGTGGTGCATCTCGCCGATTTCGTTGATGTCGTAATACAGTGCGGCGACCTGAGCCTCTTCTTCGTTCAGAACGGCGCGGGCTTCGTCGAGCGTCCAGGTGAAGTAGTCGCCATCGTCGTCCATGTTGATATCGGCGTCCTGCGAGGCGTAGAAACCGCCGCGCTCGCGGTCGCTGAGCCACTCATCCATCCAGCGAATGATGTCGCGGCCGACGTCGGCGAAGAGCTCGCCGCCCGTGGCCTGATAGGCGTGGACGTAGTTCTTCAGCAGCTCGGAGTTGTCGTAACACATCTTCTCGAAGTGGGGGACGACCCAGCGCTCGTCGACCGAGTAGCGATGGAAGCCGCCGGCGAGCTGGTCGTAGACACCGCCGTGGGCCATGTGCTCGAGGGTGGTGACGATTAGGTTGCGGAGATCGTCAGGAGGAGAAGAGGCTTCGGAGCTTCGCTCCTCGGGACCGCCGGGGGCGGCCGTCCCCTCCTGGCCCTTGCTCAATTCCTCGGAGCTCCGCTCCTCGGGACGGACGAAGGCGTCCGTCCCCACGTGGGGTAGGTGCGCCGGTGCGGTTCGGGTGGGGATGTTGACCGTCCGCGCATAGCGCTCGATCAGCAGATCGAGCGCCGAGGGGTGAGGGAACTTCGGCGCCTGCCCGAAGCCGCCGTGGTGTGGATCGAACATGCGCTGCGCCGAGGTCTCGATCGCTTGGACCGCGCTGGCCGAAATATTTCCGCTGCGTCCGGCGAACGACTCCGATTGCGCGATCGCGCTCTCGACCATCTTGGCCTGCTCGACCACGTCGCCGTGCTTTTCTTTGTACGCGTTGGCAATGCTCAGCAGCACGCGGCGGAAGCTGGGACGCCCGTAGCCGTCGCTCGGCGGAAAGTACGTGCCGCCGTAGAACGGCTTGCCGTCGGGAGTGAGAAAAGCGGTGAGCGGCCATCCGCCCTGCCCGCTGACGGCCTGCACCGCCGCCTGGTAGCGGCTGTCGATGTCGGGGCGCTCGTCGCGATCGACCTTCACCGCGATGAAGTGCTCGTTGACGATGGTCGCGACGTCGGGATCGTCGTAGGATTCGCGATCCATCACATGGCACCAGTGGCACCACACCGCGCCGATGTCGAGCAGCATGGGCTTGTTCTCGCGCTGGGCCGCGGCAAAGGCCTACTCGCCCCACTCATGCCAGCGGATGGGCTGATGCATCGCCGAGCGCAGGTAG